>Ga0255772_10000210_pt1 | contig 56725 bp, 71 predicted proteins | sample 071ome_34_FD_179970 | JGI IMG/M metagenome (GOLD analysis project Ga0255772, IMG submission 179970) | Coastal salt marsh microbial communities from the Groves Creek Marsh, Skidaway Island, Georgia - 071411BT metaG (version 2) | ecosystem: Environmental > Aquatic > Marine > Intertidal zone >...
TAGCTCATCGTCGAGTTGGTAATCGTCGATATACTCTCGTGCTGCACTGACCGATTTCCAACCGAGATATTTCATTAATTGATGCTCGCCCAGGCCAGGCGCGAATTCTGTCGCAAATCCTCGACGCATGCTGTGACTTGAGATTGTTCGATTATGTCTAGGTGTGAGGCCGGCGTTTATTGCCAGGTTTTTAATCCAACCGTTCAAGCTTGCAGGTTTCATGTGTTGATGAGTAAGATTTCCGCCACGAGACGCTTTAGAAAAAAACGGATGTTCAGATTTAAGGTTTGCTAACTCAATATATTCTTCCAAGGCAGCAATCGGACAAAGCAATGAGTATTTAGAGCTTTTGGTTGCGTACAGTTTTGCAAGCCAAAAATCTTGATGGTTCTTGTCAGGTGACATATGAAAAACCCAAACATCCTGAGATACCCGTTCTATTTGGTTTAGCTTTATACTGACTAAAGCACTAGCTCGAAAGCCCCTCCAGAACATTAGTAAAAGTAACGCTTTATCTCTGATCAGTTTAAAAGATTGTGCTGGTGTTAATGTGTTTGGTTCGGCTAATTGGTAATTGATATATTCAACAATCTTTTCAATGTCAGGCAATACCAATGCATGAGCCTTTATCGTGGGTTTTAAATGAGTATTTTTGATCCCTTTGAGGACTAAGCGTACTTCCGCATTGTCTGTCGGATCTGCGAAACCTGCGTCAAGATGCCATCGACTCAATGCCCAAAGATCTTTTTTAAGCGTTTCAATACTTCGGCTTTGCTGGTGGTCATGCAAGTACTGCATCACAATGGCGGGGTAGGTCGGTAGTGTACCCCGGTAGACGTTAACGAATTGATTGATTCGACTAACTAGCAGTTTTTTAGTTGTATCAGGTACTGCGGCATTCTTTAGCTCATCAATACTCAAATTAGCTTTTTCATTCAGAGTTGCAGGTGCTTTCATTATTTTAGGTATCCTTGTAGTTCATCCCTAGCTGAGGGAGTCAACAAGTAATTCGCGCCCTGATCCGTTGTTACTTTCTCGACATAATTCTTAGTAATGAGTTTTTGGATTCGATTCAGTGTGGTTCCAAAATCAGAATGGAACTGCTCTGACTTTAAATCCTCTTCTGAAATGGTCTTGAATTCATATAAATAGAGTAAGATTTTGATAGAAAGTTTAGCAAAAACCGTCTCACGCCGAATACGCTTAATCGCCTCGTTATTACGCCACAGTTCAGGACCTGTTGACGCACTTTTCGCAACGGGCAATGGATCGCCATTAGATTTCAGAACTTCGTATTTTACCTTAAGGCTTTTCATTATTGATTTTAGGTCACGAACTTCTTCTTGAAGATCGTCGATTTTCTTTTCACTGAGCTCATGTGTATGAATCAGTTCTTCGAAGGTTGAGCAAATTACCTCTTTTTGTCTGTGCGTCAGTAACGTACTGCTCGATGTCTTGCCTGCTGTTCTCGACTCGATTGCTCGTTTGATGATGCTACGACCTGTTTCTGTTATCTGCCAATGATAGCGTCGACCTTGACCAGCAACTACATTCATCGTTACTAACTCATTAAAAACGAGAGTTTTGATAAGAGGAGATGCACTACTGCGATGAATGCTTTTCAGTAAACCGATGTCCACGAGATCTTGAGATGTAATATTGTCTTTGATGGATAACAGTAGCAATGCGCGAGCTGACTTCAGATCTAATTCACCGACGTTCTGAACAGTCTCAATGAGTTCGTAGTGGTTCCAGAGCTGTACCTGTTCATTGGATACGACATTCGTATTTAGAGCATCAAGCGCGCGTTTCAGTTTTCGTTTGTCTATCATCAATTTTTAATACTCTGAAAATGACCAACCATCTCTTTCCCTTCTTCAGAAAGAACAAATTGAGAGTCATGAATCCCATCATTGATTTTGATCTTCATTATAAGTTTACGTTTTATCAAATGATTTGAAATGACCGAATCCGTGTTTTTGAATAGTCGATAGAAGCCAGCTTTTGATAGCATGGATGGTGTTACTGGTTCATTTAATCGGATAAAAACGAGCGCAGCAGCCGCAGTGCTAACTAAACGATGTTCATTCATGATCTCTCTAATCATCTGATGGTTATCGTTCACAAAGGGTACAATAGGAAAGTTTCTTAGCCCGTTTTGAATTAAACATTCCTGATTAAAAAGGCTCTTCCAATCCTGTTTTCGTTCTTTTCTTACAGGCTTGTTGTTACGAGAATGCTTCTTTTTTAGGGGTTTTTCGAATTTACTGATTTTACTGAGTAATTTAGCGTTTTCGCTCTTTAGACAGACGTTATCACGTTTAAGTTGGTCCAACTCGTTTGTTAGTGTCTGGGAATGTCTTAAGAAGTTATTGATTAACACGCTTGGCACATCAGTGTCGGACTCGATCTTGTGTTTCTGGCTCAATTTCTGTGCTTTTCGAATGATTTCGTTACCAGCTTGTGTGATTGACCATATTTTAGTGTTTGTGGTACCAGTAAGGTTTTTGGCCGACGCATAGCCTTTTGCAACCAGAGTACGATTGAGTGTTTTACTTGTTATTTCTGATGCTTTATCAATGATCTCTGCGTGTAACCAATCCTTGGTCGTTGCTTTGCCAGTGATTGACAGGTAAATCAGCATTTGTGCAGCCTTCATACCTAGTTCAGCCTGCGACATAACGGATTTAATGAGCATCAAATCATTCCAAATAACCACTGGGTAAATATATGGATTTGATAGATCTTCGTGCTTCATTAGTTACTATCCTGGGAAGGTTCAAGTTGCTGGATACGGAACTCTAGCTGAGCATTGGTTCGTTCTAGTTCTCTATTATTTGCTTGTTCTGATTCGAGTTTGGTAAACAGTTCGTTGCGCTCGTTTTCGATTTTCGACAATTGTTCGCGTGTTTGTCGAACTTCGCCGCGGCATTCCGATATTTCTTTCAGTTGGTCTTTTAATTGTTGCTGCTGAAGATTCTGAAGGCCTTCCAAGCGATCGTTACGGCCTTTGGTTTGAGTAAGGTCGCTATTCACAATATCGAGCTGTTGTTTGTATTGGTCCAGTGTGGCGGTAGCTTCCTGAGCTTTTCGGTTCGCTTCTTGAGCGTTTAATTTCTCGGCTTGCGCTTCTTTGTGTTCTTGTTGCACTTGAATCTGAAGCGTTTGCATGGCTTGGCCATGTTCTGTGATCAGGCTTTCACGCGCTTTCTTGTGCTCGGTATTCAACGTCTCGAATTGAATACTGTTGGCTTTGATTGTTAATTTTGCATCTTCAAGTTGGGCTTTGAGCCCGCCAACTTCTGTTCGGTACTCAGCGATCTGAATTTGAGCTTCTTGCGTCGTGTCGTTGGCTTGCTTCAGTTCGGCTTTGAGACGTTCAATCTCTGCGTTGGCTTCTAGTAATTCGCTTTCTTTCTCATTGAGCTGCTTCGCCGCATCCGCTTTTTCTTCCGCGCTTTCCTCAATTGCGGCAAGGGTCGTTTTTGTCTGTTCGGCCCATTGATTCCTGCTGTCGTTCTCAATCGTCAGTTGCCGTTCGGCCATTTGCTCAAGTATCGGTTTGAGGAATTCCATCGAGGCGTCAACGATCGCTTGTTTCTGTTCAGCTTCCTCTTCTTGAAGGCTGTCGTTGAGCGCTTCCAGGGTAGGGAGTTCGTCCAAGATTTTTTGAATGCGTTTAGGGTCGCATTTAGTGGCTTTGCGAATGACGTAGACCGATGGGCGTTGGCCAAGATTGTTTTGAATGAGGGTAACAATGGCACGACGCAGTTGGGCGTCATCCAGGTTGGGCTTTTTGCCGGGTTTGGCTCGGCCAATGCTGGTGGTTTCGTCGTTGGTTGGCATGACTTTTGTATACTCTCAAGGTGGTAACGTCTGTAATATTTCGTACTAGTAAGATACTGTAATACGGATTAGACGTAAAGCGGATAATTGACCAAATAATAAGACGCTATACTTTCAGGTATTACGTCTTATTTGATCTTGAATACGATTTTCCGAGTGTTACCGTCTTTAAATTCAAGCAGTTGGCTGATACGCAACCATTTGCTGTCGTATTACGACATCCTATGGCTGCATCTTGGCTATGGTTCAAAACTTAGGGGGGGATAGGTCTGAGCTAGTTCTTTATACCAAAAGGGAGTAGGCGTTAGCTTATATAGCTTAGGAATCCTAAGTAGATTATTTCTCAGCGTATGCTTATATGAAATAAGTGATGTAGGGGAGAAGCAGACGGTTAAATGAGCTGCTGTTGTTTACATCGTCGCTGAATCAGCTGTCACTCATTTGTGCAGCTATGATGATCCTCTGAAACTTGAGTTTATATGATATACCAAATTGAATTCGCCTATTTGCAATATTTTAAGAACTTGCTATCTGGAGCAAGCCAAACCAGTTCTCCCTCTAACCAGCGAATTAAAGATGAGGATATTGATAGGATTCTGTGCGTTACTCTGGGAATGGACAGTCTCAAGTATTCAGATTTAACCCATGAATGGTCTCCGCCTGCATTAAATGATGCCCAGGTTGTCGCATTGATCGATAAATTTAAGAGCACGTTGGACTTCAATAAAATCAAAGATGCTGATGATTATGTCGACAGCTTTAAAGAGGTATTAGATCAGCTTCAGAATCATCGTAAGCAGATTCAGAGCTCGTATCTTCTTATACGTAGCGTTTGTTTGGACGAGTTTAATGAACAACTAAGCAATTGTTGGTATGTAATTGATCAAGTGACCAATGATGTTTGGTTAGTTACAGAAGAATATGTCAACCAGATAAAGTGCACTAATCTCAGCCCCTTATATAGCCATATACTATCTAAGGATCTTCGTAGTAGGGAGCTTAGGTATCTTGGTAAAGGGAAAGAAAGCGGCCTTCCAGAAAGCGTAATTAGCGTAATTGGTGATGCAATGCCATCTGGTGAGATAGAGCATATTGAAACTGAGCTTGATGATGACTTTGATGAATATACTGTTGAGACCAAATATTCTCCTCTTCTTCTTGTTAGAGGAATGCAGTTTATTCCTTTAAGGGATGCCGAATATTCTGCGATCGACATGTTCTATATCGGAGGCTTTCCTACGTTAGCCGTTTTCTGTCATTTTGATCCAGATTGCATGCTAGGGGAGTTTGCTTTAGGTGCAGAATTTGAGGATTTTCAGGACGAAAATTATTATTCCCCTCTAACAATTATTCTAATGACTGGTTATTTACTGAACCTTTTAGCTAGAAATGGATCTCTAAGCGTAACTGATGCAAACAGAGCTCTTGATGCTCGAGCTTTAAGAGATAGCCATAACCCAATTGAAGTAGTAGAGCTGCTGCGTTTTATGTGTGAGTTAAATGGTCATTTAGGGGATATGGATTTAATAGATGAATGTGGCTTAATTCCTGAGCTAAAGAGTCCGAAGCTGCTTGATATAACAGAAGGTATTGCAGATTATTATCCGGTCAAATTAGACAAGTCGAAGGAGAGCGTGCATGGCGTCTTATTCAATGCCAAAAACATTGCTCTTCACAATAATGACTTTGTTGATTTTATAGTTGGCGATTGCGCAAAGCTAGGCGATGAAGATTTTCCTGTCTGTAAGGCGGATGCGTATATTTTGAGCGGTGATTTTGATGGGGTTAGAAGATATTATCTAGGTGTTTCTGGGATTCTTCCTAATTTTAGCTTTGGACTTTCAAATAAGATTCAGCAGTATTTTCAAGATGTGGATGAAGATCTACTCCTAGCATTTTGTTTTGATATTTCAAACCTTGGAATTAACAATCATGGAGAGTTCGAAATTCAAGACCCTTTTCATTTCGTAGTAGAGGAGGATTGGAATGGATTCGTGCTTTCAAGGGGTAATCAATTAATAGCTCCTGCATATGATTCTTTGGTTGAAATTCCTGATTTTGAAAGTGATGACATCTCTAGAATGGTAAGAGATTTTAGTCATGAATGGTTAGATAATATATTTCAATTAAGCATAGGAATTAGCCCTGCCGACTTTTCAACCATGGCTTTGAGATTAGAATTACAGAACAAATTTGAAAAATTTAAAACTGAATTGAAGGGTCGCATTAATACAGAGCAATTACGTTCGGATATTTGTTCAGGGATTGATCCTGATGCGATCCGCGAGAAAATAGCTGAGCTCGGTTATGAATATTACAAAATGGATGAAAATTGCATTACTGTCGAGGAATTACCTTCAGTTATCAGCTCTCAGTACTTCTTGGCAATTGATCCGTTAAGATTGCTAGAAGGGGTTATTTATCATTAGTCGAGATGGAGTTTATATTTTGATCGGTTGCTTCCTCCGTACAACTAGCTTATCCATGATGCAATACTTTAAGTTAGGTGTTTTTTCTTGGCTTCGGTCTAGACTCAACCTAGTTGAAAGATGAGGTCTTGGCGGATTAAGTCATGGTCTCTCGCGTAAATATTATTCAATTCAACTATGCCCATGATCTTTCCCCTTAGATTAATTTCATTCCGATACGTTTGGCTTTTTTATCGAATGTAATCACTTCAGAACAACCTTCTTGTTCAGCTATCACACAGACTGCATGGATCAAGAGTGACTTAACAGTCAGATTCAGTTATTGGATACAACTCGTGAAGTAGCTCTTCTTCAATTTCTAGCTTTGCTCGCAATTCAGAAACTTTGGTTTCTTGAATTTGTAGTAAGTGCTGGTGGGCTTGGTCAAAAGAGTCATGATAACACCCCAGTTCCGATACTTTAGGAACTGAAGCTCCATTAATGATAAGGGTGGTTCCGTTATCACTTTCAACCTCAACGGACTGAATATGCTTGGATTGTTGTTGGCTGTCAGTCATAAAACGCTTCATCATTTTTTCCTTCGACTAATTAGGGGTTACTGAAACCATTCTCTCAATGCTATCGCGGGAGCAACCATCAAGAATGACATCTTCAATGCACCGAATCTCGACCATCCAATCTTGCTATAGATTTCCATTGTTTATTCCCCTGACTATTTCCAATAGTGATCGGCAATCAATTCCCTTGTATCTAATCTTTGTCGTTACCGATAAGTTCAATTACATTTTTAGTGCCGGAGCTTCTTCTCACCAGCGGTCGAAAATATCCCAATTTCTTTGTCTGGCGTTTTTAGATTATTTTTGACTAGATAGCTCCGAAGTTGATCAGATAGTTCACTGAACCCAGAAACACCTTTAATAGCATTTAATTGTGCATTTATTTCTGCAGAGCATCGTCTTCGATCGAGAATCTGACTCCACCCTGAAATACATGCAATTAACTTCCTCTCAATGAGAGTATCAATACTGGTTTTATTAGCCTCTAACTTTGGTAGATTATATTCACTCGCAAAAGATGAGAGAGAAGTTAATAAGACAACTATTAATATAGCAATAGCTGATTTCATGATTTTATCCTGTGATTTTTTCTTGATTGGATTCTGAATCTGACAAGTAAGAGCGTCCTCGGTCTTCACAACAAACCTTATGTGCCGGAGCATACCCATCAAGACGAACTAGATCCTGTTTCTTTACGACGCGACGACATAAGCGACACCGAGGTTTTGGCTTGATAACATCAGGATTCCAATTGCCTTGAGCCATGATCATTCCCCGTTCGATAATTAGCCGCAGCGTGCCGGAAAATTTTGTCCACACGCAGTGCATTCAGCTTCAAAACTAGCTCCTATTAGAAGTCCATATAGCTGACAACTTCTGCGTCATTAAATATCTCTGTGACGGTTCTGGGCTCTTCAGGCATATTTGACCCTATTTGGTCTGCTAGAACCTTATTTGCAACTACACATCTAACGAAAGAATCCCAATTTAATCTACAGGCTTGTTCCAAGCTTTGCAGCAGTTCTTTTCTTGAATGAAATTGAAGGTTATCATGTTGTGCTAAAGCTTCTAATTTCTGAATTTCGAGTGAATTATTTGAACCACTTAAATCAGCAGACAGTTTTCCTCTGACCGACGTTTCCAGAAAGTAATCCCAATCAAGATCCTCTGGCATTCCTAATTGAAAGATGAGGTCTTGGCGGATCAAGTTATGGTCAGAAGCAAAAGAATTGCCCATATTTACAATTAGATGATGACTCAAACTATTTACCTTTAATTGCTTGGAATTCGTCGTATAGCTCAGGGTAGCTGTCGTGCGCTTCTTCCGAAGGCAGGTATACCCACTCAAGACCAAAATCACCGGCATCTTCGTCTAATTCAAAGATGCGGTTCCGCTGTCCACAAAAATGATCTGCTTCTTGCTCGGAAAGAAACTCAACAATGCGATCCAACGGAGGTAAATTGGTTTTTACATGAGAAGTAAGTACAGCGTAATACATCCGAGTTTGGCCTTTTTTCATAAATTTTAAATTGGTAGATAAGGCACACTATCAGTTTGAAAAATTTATACCAATATCAAAACTGGATCAGTAACCCAATAATTACTCCCTAAATGAAAACCGATATTGAAATTTTACTGGCGTTTTTCATATCGTTATCAGACAAGTCATAAACATCAGGTGTTTAGAGGGATCGATATGGGCTGGAAGACGTTAAAAGACCATTTTAGTATCAATCATATAGTAACTTCAGGCTCGAGAAGTATTTATATTGGGAGCCCATGTGTTAACGATCTCGTGGTCATAAACAAAGAGACTGGCCGGGTTGTAAATAACTCAACCTTTCTTAGTTTGACAATGAAAGAGTACCCTCAATTATACGAAGCTTCGCCTGAAGACATCCTTCAACTGATAAATACACAAGACGACTTCGAGCAAAGTTTAATTGTCTATACCTATCAAGGCGGAGAGATCATTGAGAAGAAGTGTGAACAATATGGCTATCCTAATGTCACTCATGATGGTCAGCTTATGTATGAAAACACGTTTTCAGCCGATAAATCTCAAGTTATTGAATGGGCCATTCAGACGGCTGAAGCTGGAGTGCGTCACTTCAATCAGACATTAGACCGTTTAAAGAACGATATGAATGAAGTAGAAGCATCACTGATAGTTGAAAAAGATAACTTAAAGAAACTCAAGGCTCTTAGTCAGTAATCGGGTAAACCCGCTAAACAGTAACGACAAATACTTTCACATAGGTACCTCGTATGAAAAAGATCTTATTTGCTATTGCATGTACATCCACCTTATCTGTAACGGCAGCCGAATTTAGCCATATAGAAAAGCATGGGCCTGAGGCGTTAAGACTCCTTATGAACGGGTCATTAGATGCGGCGATGGAGTCGGAATGCTTAACCGGACCATCGGGTAAAATCATCGATCGCAAAGCCTGTTCTGATGAGATTAGCAAGCAGCTCGAAGCATTTAGCGATATAGATGCGTTTTCAGGGCATATCAACAAGTTAGAAACATTCCAAAAGAAACATGGATTAATATAGTGGAGATACCATGAGCCATGGTGTAGATTGGCTGAAACCATCCTATATCCAGCATGCCGAGACGCTGGTGAATGCTTATGTTTCCGATATGGATACGTTTCTGGAATCCATCCAAAGTTATTTGAACTCCCTCCATGCTGAAGGGCTGTTGTATTCGTTGTCAAAAGGTGAGCTTGACTTAAATAACTATTGTCATCAATTCTGGAAAGGCACGCCTTACGATAGTATGGAATCGATATTAGATGAACACGGATCATACTTTTTTGAGAAACTAATGCGTCGGTTAATCCCCTTGGTCTGGCTGAACAAAAAATACTATCCCGACTTCTCATTAAGTCTAACTAATCCGTGGCTTGTGTATGCTAATGAATTACTCCAATCAACATGGAGTCCCCCATAAGAAATAGGGATTCCCATGTTTAAATGTAGCGTTTGTAATTTGTCAGCTGGTTTAGTTGCGTTTAATGATCAACTCTTTGCAATACGCTCAAGAGATGAAATGAACATAATTAAGCTTGATTTTGTCGCTTCAAAAAGATGGTCAGAGCATTGACTTAACTGTTCAACCTCTTCGCGTTTCAAGTCATTTAATCTAGAAAGCATTTCAGTAAAAGTGCCACCAGCACATGCTTTTTCAAGGGTCGGATCAGTTAGAATGAGTCTAGTAATGTCCAGGAAAATTGGCTCCATAGTAAGGAAGGAATGTATTTCATTTGCTAGTTCTGAGTTATCAAGGTTTAGGCTCTCAAATTCTAGACTTGCCTTTAGGCGATGCTGAACTGTAATCGGTGATTCGCCGTTACAGATAGATTCAACAGCCTGGAGATAAATTTCATCTTCTCTTTTCATTAACAGTTCTCCAATTTTGATTATCGGTTCATGAGTACGCTATGAGTTTTATGCATTCGTATACTTACTTGTTGTTTTTTATTGCTCAAGAATCTTTCTGAAACCAGGTTGGCGATGCCACAGAAAGTTCGGTAACAGCATTGCCTTTATGACGGCTTGAATCGTTCATGATTTCTAATAACGTCGGATATACTGTTTCACGGTGATTAGTAGCCCAAACTGAGAAGTGCTCATCAAGTAATTCCAGAGAGCGCTCAAGTCGCCCCATTAGAGTTTCCTTTCCTGAGCTGGTGGATGTTAGTAGGTACCACTTAGCTCTTTTTATTGCGGCCTTAAACTCTTTCTCGCTTTCATCAAACAGATCGAGAAATTCATTATCCATGTTGATGCGGGAGTGCCGCAGAAGGATCACCTGGTAAAGCTCAGCATTTTTGAACATTTCAGCTTTAAACTGTTCGTTGGTAAGCCTTTCCCACGGTAAAGGGAAAATAGGTGTGATCGATCGAAGTAAAATACCTGAAGGTCTAGGGTTCGACAGTGCGAGTTGAAGCTTAAAGTTCCTCTGTAAGCCCCATCGTTTTCGAACAAATTCATCAATGGGATTGAGATTAGAGGTTATTGAAATGGCCATTGATTCGCCTCATTTGTCCTGCCGGCTTGATTAACACCCTCAAAGTGATATTTATGATTTGTGTTATCAAGCAAGATAAAGTCTCGCTCTATTACGCTGATGGAGTAAGAAGGCTTATATTCACCATAAAACTCTCTAGGACTTATATTAATAGGTCTGTTAGATTCATTATGAAGGGCTATTAAGGCCTTCCAGAATTCTAATCTTGGAGAGGGGATGCATTGAAAACTCCAGAAAAGATTTGCATCGTACTCGGCTTCGGTATCACGTTCGGGGCTGAGATATGAAATACTAAAGCTTGGCTTGGAGCATGTAGGTTTGGAATGGGCTTCGAGTGTATTTATTAGTTCTCTTAAGCGCTCTTGCTTTACCACAGAACAATTGCCAGAACTTCTTGAAATATTAATTTCAATTGAGGATGGATTCCGATCTGTCGTGTTTGATGTTTGAGTGATGCATCCAATGACAATATTAATGGTGTTCTCACGTTCCACATCAACAGAACGTTTGGCGCCATATACGAATCGATTTAGATTGTTGCGCCAATCTTTTTCTATTCCAGATGCAATCTCTTTGATTGCTTGCTCCCGAGCTTCGCTTTTTGTTAATGGCCAGTTTAGGTATCCAAGGTTGGAAATTTCAGTTTCTGAAAATTTATACCCTTTGAATAACAGCATATCTCGTGCTTGTTGAATTACATCCTGGCCATATTCTTCTCTTGCTAAATCCCAGCAATTAGTCCCATCACACATAGTTTGAGCCATCTCTTGGTGACGCTCTATAAGTTCAAGAAGTTCACTTATCGACAGGGAATGGAGTTCTTGAGGAAAGTCATAAGATTTATGGTTTTGCTGAATATCATGCTCAAATGCGCGGCGGGAGTTAGATTCAATTAATGCTGCTGTTGCTTCTATTTTTTCTTTACATAGGTTTTGGTCAAAGTCTGGTTTTGGAGAGTTCCTTAACACTCCAGATTTATAACCTTGATTAAAAAAGTAATTCGATCTTGTTCGAATCGATGTAATAGCATCGGCGGACGATGAGTTTTCTGGTACGCGACATTGCTCTGACCCTACAAGAGAACCCAAAGCCTTAATGTCTGAATTGTATTTTTCGAACCTGGAATCACACTTAGGAAATATCTTAGAAAGAGCATTTACCGTTTCAATATGGCTTTCGGCCTTAGCTATGGCAGCAAGTATCGATATTGGTTGGTATGTATCGTTAGAGTTCAGATATCTGCCAATAAAATCTGATTTTGTTCCGGAGACTGAAAGATGAAGTGAAAGGTTTGGTTGTTTATCAAAAGTGAAGCCATTACTACAAAATTTGTTGATGAGCTCTAAAGCGATTTCTTCGGTGAGCGCTGCCGACGGAAGATTTCTGTAGGAAGTGGTAGCGAAGTATCGGCCATTTAAGCATGTAACCGCCAAGTCAATGCGTTCATGTAAGTCAGTGTCTTGATAAAAGCCTACATAACCGACAATAACAATGGTTTCTTCGTTCAGCTGTAAGCGTTTGGCTATCGTTCTTGCTACCTTTAGGTAATGCGAGTCGATTGACTGCTTACAGCGGTTAAGTATCCATTGCTCACTTTGGCGATCACTCTTCATATTCAAACCCAGGTAGGAAAAAGGCAGCCGTTATCATCAAGTTCATTCCTTAGTCTGGGCTGAGGGCTGAAAGTATTTGGTCAGGTCATCTTCAGATCCAGCCATTTCGATAAGAAAAAAGATCAAGAATAGGGCAATACAGGCACTTGCTACCTGCATTATGAAATCATGCATACTATTGATATCAGAGATTAGGAGCGCTAATGCATTGGCATCTTCTTGTAGAAGGGCGGACATTTTTTCAATCTCTAGGGATAGCGTCGACAACTCCAGTTGATAAGGCATTTCGATGAAATACATAAACCATGCGGCAAAAGATAAACCAACTATTGGGGTTAACGTGAATATATAAGATGTGTGAATGGCATGTATTACTCTGTTCATATTAGTACCGGTATTAATTTGAGTGTTGTTTGGAGGGCGCGTAAAGATCGGTGATTGAGAGTACTGTGCCCTCATCAACAATAATGCCGTGCTTCATTAATAAGGGTATGACTTTCAATCGCTCTTTGTTTTTGAATTCAAGTAGTTTTTCTTCATGTTCAGAGAGGGTGTCTCTTGAATGTCGGTAAGCCGGTTCGACTTGTTTTAAAGCGTCCAGTATCTTTGTTTTAGTCTCTTCAAGTGTTGAATTAGCGCTTGAGAGGGCTGACAAAGAAAGAGCACTGCCAACCATGTCGAATACTCCTCCAAGGGTTAGGTCTAAACCTAAATCAAGGAGTTCAATTGTCAGAATATCAGGAAGTTCGTTTACTATTCTTTGATGCTTATCGAGCTGATTATTGAAATCCTGGACAGCAGATTTAGCTTGATTGACGGCATCTGATGAAGATGAATTAGATATGGATGAAGCGACTGATATCAACTTGCTACTAGAGAAGAGATCAACAACCTCCACCATTTCAGAATTCGATATGCTCGATATCGCCGTTTCAATAGCACTAAGCGCATTCTTACCCGAAAAGTAAACCTTCTCTACTGAGAGTTTGGCTTGATGTAATAGGTGGTGCCTGTCTTCTAGGTTCTTTAACTCTGAACTTATGCCTGGGTCGTTCAGCATTAGTTCACGGGCCGACGTGACGATTAGATTAGTGAGAGATAGGGCTTTAATCTGTTCAAGTTGCGTAATAGATCGATCAATGGCGTTGATTCTGGCTTTAGCCGATAGTTTGCGGAAATAATTTATAGGGAATAAAAGCACTTTGAATAGGTAAGGTGCATGCTTGTATTCGGCGTTTAATTTGGATTCGTTCTCACTAATTTGGGATTTCATTTCTTGTTTAGTGGTTAATCCTGAATCGCATTCAGATATGGTCTTTGAATAAACATCAATAAAGCCGGTTAAGTCCAAGAGCAAATCTCCAATGTCCTTTATCTAGGACTTTTTGTTTTGGGGAGATCTATTCTAGTGATCTTTTTTTATAAACTTCAACATCGAAATTCGCCCCCCTTAATCGAGGAGGCGAAAGTTGTTAATAGGGTCTATTCCCTAAGTACCTGCCGATCCACTCTTTCCTGAAAGCGGTTTTGTTATGTATTGGGATGTGTGTGTTGTTCAAGAATGTCGCAGCACATCGAGTAGGCCTCGTATCGCCTTTATACAGTTCAAACATGTAATCAAGGACATGATTTGCTTGTTCGACATTAAGCCAGTGTTCATTGGGAATCCCGGCGTCCTCACACGCTGGAAGTTCGCTGACGCTGAAGCCGCATTCGTTGGTAATGTAGCCTTCGAATTTGGCTTTTAGGATTGAGTCGTTACTTAAATGACCCAGGAAGGAAGCGCATTGGTAAATATCTAGCATTGGATTTTTCCTCAGATAAAAAATGGAGCCTATCATTTTTCAAAAGGGCAGATTTTTTTTGAGCCTGTTTTTTGAAAAAAAATGGAATCTTTTTTAAACTGTACAAATATACAGTTTTTTTGTGGGGATTGATGTGAGATTAGATAGACTTGTACGTTGTGCAGAAGAGTTAGGACAACAACCTCTGCCATCCTTCTTAGAGGGGGTGTCAGCAGGATTTCCTTCGCCTGCGGAAGCTTACCAGGAAGAAAGAATCGATCTTAATGAGGTAGTTATAAAACACCCTTCAAGTACATATTTTGCCCGGGCTAGTGGTCATTCAATGCGGGGGTGCGGTATTTATGATGGAGATCTTCTTGTAATCGATCGCTCTGTGGAAGCCAAGTCAGGTTTTGTTATCGTTGCCGCTATGAATGGTGAGTTGTTGTGTAAGGTTTTAGATACTGATAACCGCTGTTTAAAAGCCGCAAATCCTAGATATCCGGACATACCAATTAATGAGGAAATGGACTTCCTGATAGAAGGGGTGGTAACCCATTCGCTACGGTGCCACACCGGTACTTAACAATCGAGTTAATGGTCATGATCGCGCTGGTGGATTGCAATACATTTTACAGTTCCGTAGAGGCTATCTTTCGTCCTGATTTGAGAGGGAAGCCCATAATAGTATTAAGTAACAATGACTCGGCAATAGTAGCGCGAAATCGAGAAGCCAAGGCGCTTGGAGTGCCTGATTTAGAGCCGTATTTTAAGATCAAGAGTCAGCTAGACCGATTAGGAGTAGTCGCTTTTAGTTCTAATTATGAGCTTTACAGTGACATCTCTCATCGGGTGATGGAAATATTAGGAGAATATGCCCCTGAAGTATCCATTTATAGTATTGATGAGTGTTTCTTAATGCTTGATGGCTGCAGTTATAATTTCGAAAATTATGGCCATGAAATTGTGGATCGACTTTGGCGTGATGTGCGAATGCCTGTTTGCGTAGGCTTCGGGCAGACTAAGACCCTGGCAAAGCTTGCCAATCATATAGCGAAAAAATCAAAGAAACTCGATGGCGTATGTTCTCTTGAGAACCTAAAGGCTTGGGATGCGGTGTTCAAGAAACTTCCTGTTTCAAAGGTTTGGGGGGTAGGCCGGCGATTAACCCAACGGCTAAATGAAATGGATATCGTCTCTATTTATGACCTCAAAAATGCTAATACCGCTAAATTACAAAAGAGGTTAAACATAAACCTAGAAAGGACCATTGAAGAGCTCAATGGTAATCGATGCTTTGATTTTGAATCCCAGCCTGAAGCAAAACAGCAGATCTACTCTACGAGATCATTTGGTGAAAAAATCTTTACCCTGGAGGAACTGGAGCAAGCGGTTAGTATGCATGCAACCTTAGCAATGGAGAAACTAAGGAAACAGAGTGGTCTTGCCCGGAGATTAACAGCATTTATTTCAACATCCCGTTTTGCTGATCAGACTTACAGTAATTCAGGGTCTGTACAGTTTTCCGTTCCTCATAATGATACCGGGTTGGCGATTCAAGCAGCCAAGGCAGTAGTTAAACGCTGCTTTAAGCCAAGATACGCTTACGCTAGGGCGGGGGTGGGATTGATTGATGTCGTTGATGAGAACCCTCTTCAATTAAGTGTGTTCGAGGCTCCTCAAAGCGAAAAGTCAAAACAGTTGATGGCAGTACTTGATCAGTTGAATAAACACGAGCAGCAAGTTACGTACGCTAGTTCTGGAATTCACCAGCGCTGGGCGATGAGGCGTGCTATGAAATCGCCATCTTACACCACAAGAATATCAGACCTTCCAGTTATTAAATGTTGAATTCGAGATGCTAAATTTTCGATATTGAAATAAAAAAATGAAATCCGTAGCTTTGATTACACCAAACAAAAAGCCGGAGTTCATTTGAATGCAATTCAAAAATATACAGTTAAGCGCATTAAGCTGGGGTGGGATTTTATTGGTCGTAGCCTTCTACGGTGGGGCTATTAATGATGTGTCGTTACAAAACCTCAATTTCTTTATTGATCGGATCCACTCATATCTTCTTGTTTTTTTTATTGGGGCATCCTTCGTATTGGCGGCTATCGTATCCAAGAAAGTCAAATGGATAGCTCTTAGGTATGGATTATTGTCCGCTGGTTTGTTTTTGATGGTGGCTATGCCATTTCTAACTGGGCTTAAGTTTCCCGGTGGTTATTATTCGATAGCAGCCCAATTTTCTGTGTTCTTCTTTTTGTATGCGTTCTCGGCTTATGCAGCAGAACAAATTTTATTAAAAAAGGGCTTAGTAAATGCAGAAACATGAACGCAAGCACATGGGATTAGCAGATCCTGAAGGCTTTATGTGGTCATTAGGGTTTATCTGTTTCGCATTTCAAATCCTTAACCTCTTTAATGGAAATATACCTGGTGGTGAAAGCGTAATTCTTGAGGGGGCTACTACAGACAGTGGCGGCAAGTTGTCATTTGTTGATATTGCTTTGAAGTCTGTAATGCTTGGAGGCTGGCTATTTATACTAGGTGTCATTTGTGCGGTCAGGCTACGCATTGTCGGCCTGATGATAATCATGTCTTCCATGATAGTTTGTTCGTCTTTGGTTATTGGGATTCTTTCTGCAAACCCTTACGCAAGAGATGTCCTGACAATATTTTTTCCAAGCATAGCAATCCTACTAGCAGTCGCTAGCTATAAGGCGGCACTTTTCGTGGCTGAACAGGTAAGGGCCGATGATCAAAGGGCGGTTGAATTAAACTTTGATGGTCGGGCATCTGTTTGGTATTTGTACCTAAGCTATTTGGCTTTATCCATGGCGATCATGGTCGAACTATGCTCGGAAGGTTGGTTTTCAACGATTACAAATATGTATTTGGATCCTAATGGCATAACTACATATGTTGTTGCGTGGATCATCGGAGCCGGGATGCTAGCAATAATTTTTGCCCTTAAGCTTCGTGGTTACTCCATGATTGTGAAAACAACTCTAAGCATCGGAATAATGGTTTTGTTTTGGCCAGTATTTGATGCAATAAAGTTCAAGAACGAATTCATTTCTATACCCCTCTATTGCTTCATTTTCTTAATACTTTGTTATTTTTCACTGCGATTCTCCGAATCTATGTATTCGAAATGGATGCGTCAGCCTGTTCATGATTAATTGAATGCTGGCAGCTTGTGATGGGGTTACCAGAAATGCATAAGCACAAAAAATAATTTTTAGCTTGGAGGGGTATATGGGTGAGCAGGAATTTAATCAAAAGTTACGGAAGATGCGTAAGCGGTGGGAAAGTTTATGGCTTGTATTGCTTGTTTTAGTGCTTAGCACCTCAGGATGGCTTGGATGGAGGTTTAATCAAGAAGGTAATCCGTATCTTACCGGAACTCTAGGGTTTATCGGAGGGTTCATGGTCTTTCTTATCATAATTAAGCCCATAAATGATTATGTCGAAAAGAAGTTGTTAAGAGGCTACTGGTTTCAAGATGAGGGAGATTTAGTGAGGGTTTTAGGCGCTGTTCGGATGATTGATATACCGCAAATCACGCGAGAAGCTGAAATGAAATACCCAGGATACGAAACAGTAGAGAACATCGATGAAACTCACGGTTGCGTATTGATGTTTAGGAAGCCTGTTTCAAAATGAAAAGAGCCTTCGTTTTGATTTTAATTTGTCTTCAAGTCTTAGGCTGTGCCTCGGCCAAAGTTCATGCCCCCCCAGAAAAGCACGCAGAGAGCCATTATCAGTGTGAAGAGGTAAATAATGACTCAGCCTGCGAAGATAAACGACGAGTCCAGGAAGAAACAATAATTGATAATTACATTATCAAACCAGTTGAAAAGACAGGAGAGATGACCGTCTTTGTAGTTGGTATGACTTTGATGCTTGTTTTGTATTTAACAATGTGTCCATTCACAAGAGCCGGAATGTGTGAGTCATAAGCAGCTTGGTTAACAAATTTAAGGATTTCTATGCCATCAGAACTTCATAATAAATTATGCCTAAGAGCTGCTAAGTTTCTTAGAAATAACGGTTTCAAAGTAGCATTTGATGATAGATTCCAGGCCGCAACATCTTATGGTGAGTGTCCTGATGCTATTGGCTTTAGAAATGGGGTAAGTTGCTTAATCGAGGTGAAAGTTTCTCGTTCGGATTTCATGTCTGATAAGAAGAAACGATTTCGAGTTAATCCTGAATTGGGAATGGGTGACTGGCGCTTCTACTTGTCTCCACCAGGAATTATAGAGGTTGAAGACCTTCCTGCCGGTTGGGGCCTGCTACATGCTTATGATAGGAGCATTAAAAAAATTTCTGGTTTCCCACCGAATAGCCAGTGGATTTCATCGAAACCGTTTTCGGCTCATAAGCAAAGCGAGTGCGATTTTATGTACGGCGCATTAAGAAGAATTGAATCTCATGGATATTTGGACGAGGTGTTGTCACCACCTGAAAATAAGTAATTTTCGATATGGAATTTTCTGAAAGGCATGCAAGATAATCATTAGATCAAATCAATGGTGATCTTCTATGACTACTCTTACATCGATTATTTCTGAAGAAGTACTTCCCGCATCTGAAAAACTTCATAATTTGTACCAAGAGGTTTTGTCGCTCTTAAACTCAAAGAAATGCCACGTTGAATCATCGTTAAATCAATCTCTTGATGTTTGGGCTGAGAATTGGGCAAATGAGTTTTCAGTGAATAAACAGTTTGAGAAGAGGGTTTTGGCGTTATTAAGCAAGCAGAGTAGTGAGTCGGCAAAGACGCTGCTTGAAAGAATAAACAGCCGAAATGAAATGCTCGTAAGTCAATATGAAGCGCTTAATCATTATCGGACTCCATTGGAAATCACCCAGACTCTCAATGAAGTAAATGCTAAGGAAATTGAACTCAAGTCAAAAGCAGCGAAATGCCGAGCGCTTAGAGAAGCACTTTTTGAAGCCCGGTATATCTCGAATTTAATTTTGACCAATTGCGAACAAGAAGATTTTGAAAGAGTACAACTGCCTTCTCGGGGTAAAAAAAGCTGGTGGCCCAAACGAGAAAACGTTAAGAAAAAAGCGCTGAAGTCAAACATAGAAAAGCTTAATAAGATACTGAATAGTCAGCAGTGTTTTAACGATCTATTGTATTTTGGTGCGATAAGTAATGAAGAGCTTCATAAGGACTTGGGATCCGTTATTCATGTGGAGGTTCAGTGTCTTTCTTGGGCCGACCTAAAGAAAATCGTGGAAAGTTACGAAACGAATAATTCACAGTACATTAAATTAAAACGTGAAATTTTCCTGAATGAAGCAGGTAGGCTTCGAGATCAATTAATGTCGGAAATGGAGACGGTTCATCAGCTTCATCAAAACATTAGAAGAATTGCAATGTTTCGTGATGTTGAGGATAGCCTGAAAGGACTACTTAAATCTGCCCCCTCATTAATAGAGTTGTTGTCACTGGATGCGGATAAAAAGCTTCAGATCAAATTAAAAGAGCAGTTTAAAATACTGAAAGTGTATGAAGGTTGTATAGAGGAAATCCAAAAAGTACGGGATGTATTTTCCAAATGTCATTTGCTTATGGAAAAGAATAGAAAGACCTCTAGTTATGCCAAGTCTTCGGTTAACCCAAAGTACATAAAAGCGCTCCTTGATTACAAAGACCGTTCAAACAACCTTGCAAACAAGGTTCAGGCGTCTATTGATGAGCTCACATCTACTGATAGTCATTGGCTAATTGAGCCTGCACTTGTAACCACAAACAAACTGAGAAGTGACTTCGAGCAATCAAGGGCTGAACTCTTGGAGCTTTCTAATGCTACAGAGAAGCATTTCATGACTTTAAGAGAGAGAGCGATACTCACTTCTAGTGCTTAATTCAAATGGTAAAGGGGCATTGAATAAAAAAATGACTTCATTATCGTCAATGCTGAGGAGGAAAATATGCGAGTAAAATCCAGATCCGATTTAAGTCGAATAAAGGTGCAACCTCATCAGCAAGATGAAATTAACGACATGCTGAAAGCTAAGGTAAGCGTCAAAAATACGCAATTATCTTTACCTAAAGCTGAGAATGAATATGAAGAAAGGCTAAATATTATACTCAGGGATGCTTATGGAATGGCTGTTGATGGAGGTGAGGTGTTTCGAGAGTTGCTAATAATTCCTGGTCGAAATTATCGAGTGGATTTTGCCCTGCCAAAATATCAAATATCAGTTGAACTTGATGGATATAAAGATCATTCATCGGTGAGTGGTTTCTTTAGAGATTATGACAAGGACATGCTTCTGCTGAATGCTCATTGGCACCCAATTAGAGTTTCAACTAAGCAACTGAAAGATCCAGGAGCCTTAATAGAGGTAATCAATAAAACGATAGAGCTTCGTCCTCGATGGCTATATGAAATAGCTCACAAGGGGGCTTACCCAAGACTTGAATCATCAAAGCTTTGCCAGCGGTTATCCATAAATTAATCAATAAGGGATAACCATTTAACGGAAATGTTTGGATCGGTAAATTACTATCCGAAAAAAAGGATTGATATGAACAAAACATTAATTATAAGCGCTCTCACCGTTCTCTCTTGTAACAGTCATGCACTAACGCCTGTTACTGATCATGATTTGTCAAAAATGACAGGTCAGGCGGGAATATCCATTGAATTAGAAACCAAAGTCAATATTGCAGAATTTCGGTGGACCGATACTGACCAAGGCGGGTCTCTTTCTGTAAATGGAATTACGTTTGGAGGCGCCAATAAAGATACATTCTTTGGTCGTAGAATTGGAAGTATAAATCCCACAGACAAACTAGATGACATGAGAATTGACATCGACGTAAATTCTCAGGGAACACTGTTGGTAAATTTGGGTGCCACCTCTACCTGTATTGGATGTATCGGAACGTCGCCTGTTGACTTTGGCTTATCATTTGATTCGATTAGTTTAGGATCAGCCGACGGCGTAACAAACTCTACGATTGTATCTGACTTTAGTATGACGGGTTATTTTACAGCCGCATTTTTCGGGATCACCGAACGAAATGGTAGTAGCCAAGTTTTTGGGAAGGTCTCAGCTGCTGTAGATGATCTGGATGTGAAATTTGATGTAATCGGCGTTGAAATAGAAGATATGTTTATTGCATCAGGTGGCTTTCTAGAAGATCAGCGTTTAGGTGCTTTTGATATTGCTAATTCAGGAGTAGTTACTCGTTTTGAAATGCAGACCGTTGATGTACCTGGTGTAGATGATGCCTTAAATATCAAGCTTTATGGTAATGCAGGTCCCGGTGATCCCATTGTTGCAGATATGGGGATTGGGGCATTAAAAGTCGGGGGCGCATCAATTGGCTCTATCGAGATTGATAATTTAAAGCTCTATGACACAAGCCTAACTATTTACGGACATTAAAGAGAGCACTAAAAAGCCAGCGAGATAAGCTGGCTTTTTAGTGGAAAGTATAATTAAGCCTGGTAAATAATTTCTCGAGCTCTCATTAATGGTTCGTCGGTCGTTGATTTTGTTGAGATGTTTGCCAGCTGCAAACAGATTCTGTGCTCTTTAGAGTTTTGTATTTCGTCTTTGATATTACGGCATTGGTCTAGCAACCAGATAAGATGTCTGTTCGACAGTTCCTTTCTTTGAGCAATGGCTTTGACAAAATGATCATTTAAGGTTCTCGAAGAAAGTTCTGCAGGGATCGCTCTGGAGTCAGCAGCTGTTTTTCCCAGCATATAAAACGCCACAGCTAACAAACCCAGGATCATGCCAAATGCGGACTCAAAGTCAAAAACAACGAGGATTAAACCTGAAATAACAAGATATCCTATTAGTAATGAAATCGTTTTACCTATGGCTAGTGGGCTGAAATATTTATCCATTTATCCATCCAGAATTGAATCTTTATGGTTTGATTATGGTCATTTAAATAATTTTAGCTAGTGATAATCTAGCAGCGCAAAATCCAATTTCTTAAATGAAGTTGTTCAAGTTGGGTGAGGAAACGCAGAATGCAGGTCTGTTTAGAAAATGTACTGATTGGCGATGTAATGCCAGTATTATCGAGAATCATTGAGCGTTTGGATAAGCTCAAAGGAGAATATAGCTGCATCCAATCCCCAGCGGGCCATAAAAATGGTTTTGAACAAACTTTTGATATGGCAATAGCTATAGGCTGTATAACGGAAATTTCCAATCACTTGATAACCTGGCGTTATAGGATTCAGCAGCTGGCAAAATCATTGGTAGTTAATTTTCCAGGGGTTTCACCAAAAACGTTAGACGATGCCTTTCAGGTAAAGGATGGGCTTCAGGGAATTGAGGATGTTCTAATTCGCCACCAGCATGATCTTAAAACATCAGAAGCTATCTGGATTAAACAATCAACAGAGACATCTCTTAAAAGGCTAGAATCTTCATATGTAGAGGTTGAATACCTACTGGAAATCCTTTGTTTCTCGATTCAAAGCACAACTAAAAAGATAGCCGTTTTTTAATTTTCGATCTTGAAATTTTCAGATGTTGAAAGATGGATTTTACTGATCATAAATTAACCAATCCAATGTAACCTAAGTGTTATATAAGCCCTATTCGATGCTGCACATAGTTATCCACAGATTATGGGGATAACTATTTTTTCGTATATTGGATAGTGATAATTCATTGTTTTAAATATACGAAACATTCCTGCTAGATATTTATTTTACACCCTAATTGATCGAGATGATGAATGTTTACCCTGCACAATTATGGGCTGTCTTTGCGTCAAAATAGTGCGAAAAAAATTTGCTGTATCGACCATAAATCAAGGTCAACGCATTATTATTGCTTGCATAAATTGCTACAAACTACAAACGAACATATATCGGGGAATTCGATATTGAATTCTATTCGTGTCTGTAGATATAACCTCTTACTTACACAGAGGAGAGAGCTATGGATACGCAATTTAGACAGATTTTCGCACTTGGTGTTTTGGCTATAAGCTTTTCATATTCGGGAAGCGCTTTATCTCAGGGTTCGCAAGTGCCAGATGAAATATCATCAAGATTTCCAAGTACCATGGATGCTATAGAGAGCGCTGATAGGCAAGTGTGGGACAATATTTCTTACGAGCCTTCTTATGACGCTCAATTCACCACTATTAATAACAACTTTCAAACAATCAGCGCGGATCTTTCTCAAGTTGAAACTAATACCTTAGAGCAGGCTAAAGAGTACGCTGATGATCTTAAAGATGACACGTTAATCGAAGCTGAAGATATGGCTCGACTGTTGGCTCAAATAGAGGCATCAAATGCCTTTGAAAATGGCAAAGACTACACTGATGACAGAATCGATGGTTTACAGCTTTCAGGTGGCAATGGAGGTGGCGGTGATTCTACTGTAGTTGTTCCTTCATCAACATTGCTCTGGCAGGGGGATGATTGGGCCTTTAGGAATAGCTGTCCAAACAGGACTAACGATATACTGGGTAAGAGACGTACCTGGTGCGCTTATAATCTTTCAACCGGGACAGGAGTAGATAAACACTACGAATCGATCAGATTAACGGGAAACTATTCAAATGATAATGAATATATAAACGGGCCTTTTACCATTGATAATCCTCTTTCACATAGCTGTGCAGATACCGTTTACACACCTCCAGGCAGATGGACTCAAGAGTCAGTTGTAGTAAGGTGTGTTGGAACGGAAGATTTTATTATCTACTTTAGCCTGGATTCAGATTGGGCTAGTGATTATACAAATATGGCGCTATCAAAGATGGAGTTAATTAACCCCATCTAAGATCTGATCAGTGAAGGTATAAAACCGTAACCTGGACTTTTTAGTAAGCTATCACTTTTTCAAGTTGTACATGGTCTGCATATCTAACTCGAACACCGATTGAATTACCAGAGCATGAAATTCTAATTGAGCCATCTTGATAAGTTGATTCATCAGTACAGCCAATGGCATGAGGATTTAGCATTGTAAATGTTGCTATCTCCTCTCCATGATCACCATCCGAGTGTTCAAAGCTTATATGAATGTTTTTGTAAGCAGTAACATCCTGGCTAAAGGTTTTAGTTGAGCCTCTACAATTATTGCAAAGAACTACATAGTCTGAAGATGAGCTGCCTGAGTCACCGTTGCCGCCGCTAAGCTTAAGACTATTAACTAGATCGTCAGTGTAATCCTTAGCGCCAGAAGCTTCTATTTGCGCTAATAATTCTGCTGTAGCCCGGGCTTCATTGCGTAACACATCATCTTTTAGGTCAGAGTTTATAGCTGCAGCGGAAATTGCTTCTTGTTTGGCCGTCTCTATATTGCTATTCGTTAAGGCCAGATTGGTGTCCAGTTGATTATTTAAATCAGTGAAGTTCTGGTCAATTTGACTCTGAAAACTGCTGTTAGGTCGGTTCTCTGTATACGAGATATTATCCCAGACATCTCTATTCTGGGAGGATGAGTCAGAATAGCTGTTTAAATTTGAGATTGCGCTACTAATTGCTGTGTTAGCGATCGCTTGGGTTCCATTGGCATATGATTGGGAACCAATAAGAGATAACACCATAAATAAACCGGCTGAATAAGTGTGCAGCTTCTTAAACATTTTATCCGTCCTCACCTTTGCTTTGGGGTAGAGGTATTTTAACTATGCGAGCAAGAGGCTTATGTTAAGTTTTAAGGAAGGTTTGGTGACTGTTTGATTACAAATGGAGGGTTTAACAGTTTTTAAGCATTAATTGCGGATTGCACGGAATATCATCCATGATACGAAGGAAATTAACACCCCGGCGCAGAGGGAAGCAGCCAGTTTGTCGTAATCATTAATCTCAACGTAGCTTTGATTAATAAAAGACAGCCCGATCAGAGTGCCACAGAAACTGATCGCAAATGAAATAATAAGAACGAAAGTACGTTTGCTTCTTTCTATCCAATTCTTTTCTCTGTAGCTTAGAGTTCTTAACTCCCTTGGGGCCTTTCGGGTGGTACCCAATTGAATGATTTCTGAGTAAGCAGAGAGTAAATCACTGAGTCCCTCCCTAGATGCTGTTAAGGTAACGGATGTCCCATCCCTAAATAGAAGAGATAGAGAGGCCGTATACTGAGCATTCATGGCTAAAAGAATAGCGGTTAAGATTGAGAAAACCCCTAGTCCAACAATTACAGGTGTTTCAGAAATCACTAAAAACATCATTAAGCCAATTAGTAGATAACCGCTTAATATTATTGAGAGAATTTTAATAAGTTGTTTATTTGTCTTGATGCGGTTCTCTTCTAATGTCTCCAGTTCCTTGATCCCCACCAGCTGATCAAGATGATAAACCGTTATGATCTGATCTAGTTGCGAAGAGAAATTTAGCCGAGGCGTAAGAGTGTGGCGCTTCACCAAGTATTCTATGGAATGGCATTTGATCATGAGTTGTGATTTCTAGCTGTAGATAAGAAACGATCTTAATCATAGAGTGGTCAGTGTTTAATATCTATGACTCTGTTCATGCATTTAATAAAAAAGTCTTATAAATCAACTAAAAACACTCAATTTTACCAATAGGATAAGCAATAAATGGATCTGACCTGATTTAGGATTAGTCGCGTTTAGCCGACCTGGTTGTTTTCGATATTGAAATATTTAGTGTTCTTCTAATACAGTTTGTTAAATCCCCAAAACAAAATGAGAAAAGTCATGCCAGATAATGTTGAGGTGCTCACCCGCAATCCTGAAGTAGTTAAAGCCTACGATAGACTCAGGAAATTATTAAAAGCCAGGCTTCCAGACAAGTTCTCTCTTAAATCATTTGAAGACTATCTCAGTTTGACGGTTATTGCATTGGAGTTTAAAGGCGACCCGTCCATCACGATGACTCTTAACCAACTCAGACAGCAACTGGATCCAGAATCAAGAATGCAATCAGCCTTGCTAAGCAAGATCAAGACTCAAGCTAGCAAAGAGCTTTGTCATCAAACAGCAAGCGCCAAACAGATGTACCGGGGAATTGAAGTGCCAGGTGACTCTGATGTTGGTCATTCTGAAGTTAAACCAAAATCCGGAAAATCTAAACGTGTTTACCGTGGGCAAGCCTGTTAAAGCTTCATCATGTTCTGAAAAACACCAATACTATCGAAGAGAAGGCAATGAAACTTAAAATAAAGTTACCGCTTTGTTTGATTCTTATCAGCTTAATTCCAGCAGCCATTATTTCACTGTTGGCGTATAACACTTCAACCGATGTTATTAATCAGAGTAAGTTTGATCAATTGAATTCATTGAAAGAAGTTAAAAGATCTGCAGTTATCCGATATCTACAAGGTATGCAAGATCAAGCGAGTTCAATGGCATTAAATCCAGCTGTAAAAGATAGCCTCCGGAAGTTCAACCGGGCATTTTCTAGTTATGCATCTGATATAAGCTTTAATGACAGAGAGGACTCGATAGATAAACTAGAGAGTTACTACAATCAGGAGTTCATTAATTCATTAAGCTTGAAAGATCCAAGTGCGAATGAGAGCGCCAATGATTTGTTAAGCACACTGAGCGATAACGCTCTGGCTTTGCAAGAAGCCTATATCTCTAAAAATTTACACCCTACAGGTAACAAGCATCTACTAAGTGCTGCAACAGAAACGGCGATGTATGATTTTATTCACAGAGATCAGCACCCATATTTTAAAGATTATCTCGAGCGGTTTGGGTATTACGATATTTTCTTGATTAATCCAAGAGGAGATATTATCTACTCAGTGTTTAAAGAAGTTGATTTCGCTACATCCTTAATAAAAGGGCCGTACTCAAATTCAGGTCTAGCTCAAGCATATCAAAAAGCCAAAGCGCTCAAGCCTGGTTCGAAACCTGTTGTTGTCGATTTTCAAGAATACCTGCCGTCTTATAATGCGCCTGCTGGATTTATTGCCTCTTCAGTTTATCAAGGGAGTCAGTTTCTTGGAGTGGTTGCTTTTCAATTTCCTATTGCTGAGCTTAATGAAATCATGCTTGAACGTGATGGATTAGGAGAAACCGGTGAGACATACTTGATTGGCTCCGATTCTTTAATGCGATCGGATTCATACCTCGATCCTGAGAATAGAAGTGTTGAAGCTTCGTTCAGAAATCCAAGTGAAGGGATGGTTATTACTGAGGCTTCAAAAGCTGCGCTTTCAGGCACAAAAGATATAAAAGTCATTAAGGATTACAACGGTAATTCTGTGCTTTCCGCATATGGCCCATTAGACCATCAAAACTTACATTGGGCGATCTTGGCGGAGATCGATGAAAAAGAAGTAATGAGTGATGTGGCCAGTCTAAGAATCACTATGATTTTAATATTATTGAGTACCATTGCCGTCACATTGGTTATTGCTTATAAAATTGCACATTCGATTATCAAACCTTTGGGCGGAGAGCCTGAAGAAATGGCAGGTATAGCAGAGTCCATTGCTGGTGGCGATCTGACGATCGAGCTTAATGACTCAGACGCAACCGGTTTGTACTTATCTATGGTGAAAATGACGGGTGAATTATACGGCATGACATCAAAGATAGCGGACTCTTCCCATCAACAAGCCAGTGCAGCTGAACAGTTATCAGCAATTACATTGCAGACAAGTACAGCCATAGAGCAGCAAAAGTCATCAATTGATCAAGTTGCAGCGGCGATTAACGAGATGACAGCGACAGTTAATGAAGTCAGCATTAATACTCAGTCTGCTGCAGATGCTTCCCAGGTCGCCAGACGTAATTTGCATGCAGGTTCAGAAGAGGTGGCGGCCGCGGCTTCGGAGGTTGAGCATGTCTCTAAAGATCTGTTTAGTGCACAGGAAGAAGTTGAAGGAATCAAGCGCCATGCTGATAAGATTGCAGGCATTCTTGAATCCATTAAGTCGATCGCTGATCAAACGAATCTACTAGCCTTAAATGCAGCTATTGAGGCAGCTAGGGCTGGGGAGCAGGGAAGAGGGTTCGCCGTTGTCGCAGATGAGGTGCGATCACTTGCTCAAAATACTCAGGAATCTACCATTGAAATTGAAAGCATGATATCCGCTCTTCAGGGGAGTACTGAAGGTGCATGCAAGGTTATGGGTGAATGTTCTGAGAATATGAGAGATGTGGCTGACAGAGCGCTACAGACAGCCTCAAACCTAAAGCAGTCGGTAGTCTCCGTAGAAAATATCGACGACATGATGGGGCAAATTGCAATTGCATCTGAACAGCAGACAACCGTAGCTGAAGAAATTAACCAGCAGGTGATTGCGATTAATGAAATGAGTGATGAAAGTAGCGATGCAACCAATCAAATAACCAGTGCCAGTTCGAAATTGGCCGAGTTAGCTGGCGAACTTCAATCACTCGTTAGTAGATTCAAAGTATAGGAAGGAAAATCATTGTGGCAGAGAAGGCTTTTGAAGGTAATAAATCAGTGAGTGAAAAAGGATCCAAGCTGACGAGAACGATGTTTTACATATCGGTGATTGCATTCTGTTTAGGGGCAATTATAAGCGCATCTATCAATCTAACGCTTATCGATGATATTGGTTTTCAAGGCATTAATGGTCTCAAGAAAGAGGTAAATTTAACATTTAGGGATATGCGAGAGCGGGTGGAAAACGTGAAGCCGGCTCCTAATGTAACGCTGGAAATCGATTTAAGCAGTGCAACCCGTGTTTTGCATGGATTTACTCTGACTCCAGACAAGAATCAGCTTGCTCATTTGGCTGTATCGCTAATGCAAGACAAATTAACAGGTTTGGGGTATTTCCCAGCAAGTTTTAGTTTTGATGGTCATTACCTTATTATGAATGCGATACCAGTAATGCCACCAGCTAAGGAGCTTGAGCCGACGAAGAAGTTCAAACGCTGGCTTCCTAAGACAGAAAAAGAAGAAGGAGCTCGCTAGAGCTCCTCTAATACCACACAGTTGGCAATGTGTCGTTTATTCTCTCTTAATACATGGGTGTAAATGGTCACCGTGGATAGATCTGCATGACCCAGTTGATCCATGACTTCAGTTAACGTTCTGTTTGATTCAACCATGTATGTCGCTCGGCTGTGCCTCAGCCAATGAGCGGATGCATTTTCAATATGCGCAGCATCTGACATTAACAATTCTTTATCTGCCAAATGGTCATGTTCTGCTTCTTTCCGGAGCTTTTCTGCAGCCATTCGAAATGTTTTTTTGATTGATTGATGAATCGACTTGTCCGTTATTCGGTGGGTGAAGTTGACTGCCTGGTCGGGTCTACGTGACTCACCAGCAATTAAAGGCCAATCGGATTCATTAGTCGTTGGTAAGGCCGAAGGGTAACCTGCATTTAACCTATATTCTTTTAACGCCTGGATGAATTGGTCTCCGAGATCAACATCTCGTGGTTTATTTCCTTTCCCAATAACCTTGAAGTAATGGTGAGATCGGCCAGCCAGGTCACCCATAGAAAGGGTGCTAGCTTCTTCAAGGCGAATACCAGTAAAGAAAAAAAGCTTAAGCAAAAATATTTCTCGGTGGATTTTAAAGCGTTGCTTAATGTCATCAGGGTAGATCTGATTGAGTTCGTCTTTTAGCGCCCAAATAATAAACTGAACCTGCTCTTTATACAGAAAGCGTTCCAATGCACCACGGCCAGCAAAATCCTTCTTGGTTCGCTTGTTACGCATAATTGGAGAGCCGCGGAGATATCCTCCTTCAACCAAGTGGCTAAAGAAACAAATAACCACTCTCATTGCAGTGTTGATGCTTGACGCTTTGAGACCGGCATTGTCATTAGATGACTGAAACAAGCGCCATTTGGGATTAATAGTACCATCAGGCTTATACCGCTTAGCCCTTGGGCCACACCAAGTGGCTTTGGGCTTTGGGTCAGCTAAGAACACTTGAAAAGCATTAATGTCTTCGTGACCTATTGCTGAAATACTGATATGGCGTACATTCCATAGCCACTGAAGAAACCGCTCGATTTCTTTAGCATAAGACTTAACGGTCTTTTCATCTTTGGCATAGTATTCAAGAAAATTTAGAACAGCTTCATGATCATTGCTGGCTCTAATACGACAAAATTCAGGTTCAGCTCGATTGAACCCGTCTTCAAATAGAGGCGGGTAGTAATTGAACGAAGCGAGAAACCGGTCATTGAGCCGGATCATTGGTTGAATCTTTATTTTCATTGTTCAGCTATTTGTGAGTCTTATTTCTTTTTCTTCCCAAAGCTAAAACGATAGTCGGAAGTAACCGGGTATTTCAAACTTAGGATCACTCCTAGTGCGATAAAGCAAGTGATGTTAATTATTGGGATCATATTGCCTGATAATGAAGGTGAATCGCTGAAAAACCAGTAACCTATAAAAAACAACAGCTGAGGAGTGTAAAATATTAGGCCGAATTCGAAACGTCCAAATCCGAACATATCTCTGCAAAACGTTAGAATGTTTGGTTCGTACTCAATAAGACCATCTACCTCTTTCTTCATCTTAGCAATTTTGTATTCAAGATACTCCTGGTAGCTCATGCCCTTAAACCAAGCTTTAATAGAATTAATAATCATAAAATTGAACCCTTAGCATGCTAATGCGCATAGTTTTTTATTTGTCATTTAGGAGCCCTTATAAGCTTCAGATGATCTCTTCGACCAATTGTGTTTTATAGGTCTGCATTCAAGGATGATAAGCAGGAGACAGAAATAACCGTAAGCAAGCAGTAATATGAGAGCAAAAACCGACATTAGTGCATAACCTATCGAAACAATAGGGTCTATAAACTCTAAGCCGTTAACATTTACTCTAAAGTTAGCAAGCAAAACAAAAGCTAAAAGCACGGGCAACAGATGTAAATGGAATTTTATGAATCTATAAAATCTTGGATTTCCTGATGTATTTTCAGGAGTTTTAGGTGTCGTGACAACCAAGGATAATATCAGTAGGCCGCACAGCATGGCTGTGATTAAATCTTTGTGGTTGGCTAGCGTAACAATGAAGTTAACACTCTTCATGTTGTCAGGAATAAAGCAAGAAAGCGTTAAGAATACAGACAAAAACATGCAATGCATTGATCCAATATGCTTTAGTTTTCGAGAGAGTGTTATCTTCATGAGGCTCCATTTATTTGTTTTGGGGTAGGCGAGCGCTAAATACATGCCATTGATACGTTGTTGAATCTATTACTATGACATCTGAATAGGTTATTTCAATATCGAAATCTATCAAAAACTTAACGCTATTCTTTTCCAAAAGCATTCTTCCTGAGAACTAAGGTGCGTTATTATGTACCTTCATAGATTACTAGCGAATGGAGTATGAAATGCACAAGGAAGTCAGATTCCAAACTGAAGAGCCTTCAAAAGTAGATTTGTATGGGGGGCAAGGGCACAAAAATGCAGCTAATGCGTTAAAGCATATTGTTGAGCATCAGCCTGATACTTCCTTGATCGGCTTGGAAGGAGAGTTGGGTGCAGGCAAAAGCTCTGTGATACAAATGGTTCAGGATAGTTTGTCTGATACTCATGAGTTTCGCACGTTCGATGTTGATACGCATAGTCATTCATCGATCAAGGCAACTCTTATACGAGTCCTTCATAATTGGATTTCAAAACTCGACGGCCTTTCGGACTTAGAAAAATCAAAAATAGATAATGCCAAAGACAAAGCTCTTGGCAATTCATTGGTTTATGAAAAATCCACAAGCTCAAAAATAAACATTTGGGTTTTATTTTATATCATTAGTTTTGTCTTTCTGTTGCGCTTAGGACCGGATGCCGTAGAGCATTTCTTTAGCACGCTTGGTTTAATGACCGAGGGAGTTTGGTGGTTTTCAGATTCTTTTAACTTTCAATTGAAAGATACCATTGAAGCTTTGTTCGGGCTTTCAATTATTCCTGTTGTCTTTGCTCATTGGGCCTTTTCAAAAGACAATCAGAGCTCTATAAAACGACTCGTAGAAGCATTCAAGAGAAACAGTACAGACAAAATTTCCGAAAAGATGCTTGTTACTCGCGAGGTTGGCAGCCTAGACCTACAGGAAGCATTAAGAGCTTTTATTGACTCCATTCCAGCTGAGAAAAAATTGGTTTTTGTCATCGATAACATTGACCGTGTAGAAGACCATCTCGTACGTGAGGTTTGGAGTGACCTTAACATTATTTCAGGTTTATCCAGTGATAAGTTCACTATCATTTTGCCTTTTTCAGAACGTCACGTTGCAAAAGCTCTGAGTGAAAGCGAAGATATTTCTGGCGGGCTTGAATTCATCTCTAAACGTTTACCGGTAACCGTCAGAACTCCACCGGTAGTTGAGGCTAATTGGCATAAGGTACTCGAAGACTATTGGAAAGAGACATTAGGTAAATTAGAAGGTGTTCAAACAGTTGCCGAATTAGTTCAAATCTGGAAACGGGTAAATGGTGCCGTAACTCCGAGGATGTTGAAAAGGCTGGTTAACGATATTGCTGTTTCAAATCTTTGTTTACCTTCAAATGAAGTTACTGGTTTGGTTTCGGCGGTGTATGTATTTGTTTATAAGAAACAGCAATGCATCGATTTTCTGGACCTTATCTCAACAGATATTAACTTGGGCCCCAACAGTAATGAGAGAGTTAAGGAATGCTTAGAGTTAACTCAGGAATTACTTTCTAGTAACAGTAGCCCTGAAGAATGGGCGCTGGAGTTGGCCATGGTTCACTATCAAACCGATAAGGATCATGCCAACAGTGAATTGCTTGAAAGACCAATAGAACAAGCAATCAATGATCTGGATGAAACTAAGATTCTCAATTTAAGTAAGCTGATAGGCTTCGAGATTAATTTCTCACGATTGATCGAGAAAGTGCCGACTGAACATCTATACAACCTAGCGTATCGTGTTTCAGGCGTCACAAAGGTTGAAGACGGTGTCGAGATTATTGATTTGGCCAATCAATGGATGAAAGAATGGATGCCAGTAATTGCGTCTTTCTCTGAATATGATACGTCTCGGATAGAAGTGGCCAAATTCGAAGGTTATGAAAAGCTATGTCAGAACGGTGTTGAAGTCGATCGCTCGAGAATAAATAGAGAATTTGAAGTCGTTGAAAAGAATATAATTGAGAGTAGAAATCTTGATTCTGAAATTTCTGAAAAAGATATTCAAATAAAGTGGCTTCATAGATTAGGGCGACTAATTGATCGCAAACCGCATTTCCTTTCAAATATTGAAGGTTTTACCTTTGTTGAATATTTGTGGCTATTTAGGAATTCACTTGAATCCTGGGATATTGAATCAATCCAACTAACTGCACAACAAAGACAAACCATCTTTGAATACATCTACATAAAACAAGAAACCTATATTGATGTATCAAAAGCAGTGCTTCCATTAGAACATTTGTTGATATGGTTGGGCCAACAGACGACATCGAGTGGTGATAATGAGGTTATCTTCAATGTAGAACCCTCTAAGTTCAAAGAAATGGTTGATGCTATTTTTGAAAAGTGCCCTGAAGTCCTTCCATTTATGCAGTTTTGGGAAACTGAAGACAGGAAGGAAGAAGTCTTCCTGAGTGGAGATATTTCCAATAGAAAAGTCGACGTTTCTAAAGAAGACGCATGTAAGGCTTTAGTCGCCTTGTTTGTTTACTCAATTAAGCATGACTTAACCAAGAATAATATACAGTTTAATGGAACTAACGGGGTACCGGTTCGTGAGCGCTTAAGGTTACTACTAGCTGGACATGAGCCTGATCAAATCACAGAGCATTTGAAGTATTTTCTAAGATTTGGTGACTTAACTAAAGCCGCCGAATATTCAGATATGGAGTCTATCGGTGAAAGTATCCAAGAGGCGATTAAATGGTTGTTTGAAAATAAACAGACATCAGATTTCGATATCAACGAGATCATAACAAATCGATATGACGACTGGTTTGTATGCTTCATTGATGAGACTGAAGAAGAGTATGTTGATTCTGGTTTAAATGAAGGTATTAGTAAGATGATTTCCATGCTTGCTGAGTCTCAATCAGAATTGAAAGAACCTATCGAGGCATGGGATCAGTCATTCGTTGATCATATTTGTCGTGATGTTCTAAATCAGCAGGTCTGGATTGATTTTATAATGAAGGAGTTCTCAGGCGATAGATCTAATAAAAACGCTCTGACTGCTAATATCTTCGACCCTGCGCAGAATCTCCGTGTTCTGGTTGATTTGTTATTTGATCGCGATTGCAAGCTAGAAAACGCTCAAGATCTAACCAATGAAATCTCCGATATTTCTAACAAATATGCTGCCGGAGAAAAATTCGATATAGATCGGAACTGGATAAGAGCTATTATCGGTTTGCTTCCTGCCAAAGATAAAGAGCGGATTTTAAATCACGCGTCTGTATTGTTTTACCAAAGTCCAACGGGTAACGATGCAAGGAATTTCTTCGTAGATGTTTTTGACATGGAATTAGATAGAAGCCAAATGTCGGACAAGCAAAACCAGAGTTTGGTTCTTTCGATCTTAGAAGATGACTCTCTCAAAAAATGGGTTATGCGAAAGAGGCCCAATATTGAAAAATGGGATAAGAAATCTCAGGCTTCGTTCAAGGAGCATTTACAGTTAGAAGAGACAACGGAATAGGGAGCTCGTGCATAACCGGCTGGTCATTATGGCCAGCCCGATCATCCACTTCCGTTTGTCTATAGCGAATATCCCATTTTTTGTACCTAACCTCAGTTACCCAACTCTTTATATTCTTCAAATGTTTGGATCAACATCAATATACTTAGAGGCAAGTATCCTAAACTGAAAAGATAGGTTAAGGCTTGCTTAATCCCAGTTAGTTCTAGAAAAAACAAAGATCCACTAGCAAAAGCCCCGAGGACAAGAAATAAAGTAGTTACTAGCACAGATAAATGGAAATTATTCATGATCACAAATACCTTACTTAACTAGTCCAGCCTTTTTAAAATTGGCCGCATAACCTGGCGAGGCAGAAACCGGCCCCCTCTTTTTATTACAGTTAGTACCGTATTTTCGACTTTCACGCATCGCCTGGTGAAGTAGTCTTTTTTCGAAATTCATATTTCATATCCCTTTGTGCTAGTTATCATACGACGTTTGAGAATTCACTTACTTGCTTGAACATATCCAGCACAATCTGCTTTTCAAACGACTCTTCAGGAAAAACATTTGCGAACAAAGATATTTCAGTTATGCAGGTTCTATATGTTTCACCTGCACTAAATGCATGTTTATTTGCTTTCAGATTTCTCAGATTGCTGTCTATTGATACCGCAAGATTGTAAAGCAATTGAAATGACATTGAATCAACCCCCAATGAATTCCTATCCTGGGTCGTTAATTGATCTGTAAAATCAAAACACATAAATCAAATCCTACATCTGCCTCCAAATTGAGGGGGTTAAAGATGGTTTGATTAAGTAAAGTCGGTATTCTCGCAACAGACCGATCACTCCAAATAGAACCTGACCAAGAATAAAAGGAAGGCTTTCTTTTGCGGCGCCAAATGCAAATAAATATGTTAATCCCATAATGATTAGTCCAGCCCACAACAACTTCATTTGTGAATGGCAAAAAGTTCGTTCGATAATTTTCTTCATAATAGATTCCATAAGAACTATGCTAGACCAAGTAATTGTTTGGCATGGGAAGAGGGATATTGATTCATGTAGTTTTTCAACATGCAGAGCTCAGCCTTGATTGGTTGTCGTCCTTGTGAAGCAATAGTTTTAACATAATTCATGATGCATTCATTCTGCTCGGCCAGATCCTTTAACTCGATATATTCGTTATCTGACAACCGCTCAATCCCGTTCACAAATGAAATTTTATTCCTCGACTTAACATCCCACTTAAAAGCTGGGCACCTAGATTGAAGATGATCGTTATATAAGGCATTTCGCAAAATAATTGCAAACATCGCTGAACAAAAAATAGAAAGCGTTACGTACCCAACTATGTCAGGGGTGGCCAGGGTAGCATTAAAAATACTATTCAAAAGTACAGTTTCTATAATCAAGAAAGTAACAAAAGAAACTCTCGAGCTATAGCTATATGATGCACTGCATGCTTTATCAAAAACATCATTGAATGATTGAAGTTCAATCACAGAGACTGGGGACTGCATGAGTTTCGAATAGTCCATATTTATTTGATCTTTACATTTCTTCATATTAGTTGCCTTGTTCAAAGTGAGCGTTAGCCCAAGTGAAAACGTTGGTGGGCGTCTCTTTAGGTCTTGGCCAAACATTGCCTGTCTGCATGATGTGGAAGCCTCTGTATTGATCTTTAAGTAGCTCCCAAGCACGCCAAAACAAATGAGGGGGGAATGGTTGTGGGCCATATCGAGAGGCTTTTTTACATAATTTTTTAAGTTGACGGTTTTTCATTGTTCAAACCTATTTGTGTTTTCTTCTGCCTCTCGTATGACAGAATTCTATCCGTTCTTAACTGTTGTTCGGATTGGGTGTTTTTAAAAGCTTTGACTAATCCATCAAGGTGCCATGAACTAACAACCGGTTCAGGAAATCCAGTGATGCCGAACTCAGCCATAATTTCATTAGTGCTTGCGAAGTTGCTAAACTTTTCTTGGTCAAGAAAGCGGGCTTCTGCGATATTTCGAATGACATGGTGCATAACCTGCTCATCCTTCTTCTGTGTAGCCTGTTTGATTGCAGAAGCTAGTTGTTGTCATATCCAAACGTTCCCATGAGCCATCAAGATATTTAATTAATAAGGTATCTCTATCAGTATTACTATAAAACCAACCGGTTTCTTCTTGACGTACTGATTTGATTCCCTCTAATTGGATTAGTGCAACTTCACCGCTATCGGTAGTTACCTTCACAGGTCTATGACCAGCGCATTCTTTGATTAAGAGGCTCTTAAGTTCTCTAGAAGTCTTTTCTTTCTCAAGATTTAGTTCATGTTCACGCTGTTTGGTTTTAAACATAATTAACTCAAAGTTTGAATGTTAGAGGAAGTCAGTTACACCTTCAAAACGGAATTCAGAGCTTAAGTTTGAGGGGGGGTAAGTCCACCATAGATTCAGTGATTTGCAGTTAGATAGAAAGAATTCATCAGGGATTTCATCTTCATCTCCCAGATAAACATCTTCATAACCAACTCCAGGCGAGCTAATCTTATGATGTCCAAATAAGTCTGTCTGAATAAAAACTGGAGCTTCACGCCCTTCAAATGTAATAACTCCAGGCATAACACGCTTATTAATACGTATTTCTGTCCAAAGTTTTTCGTAATCTTGAGACCATAAATTTTCGGTCAAATTGGCATGAGGTATAGATCGTTGAGCTTTTAAAAGGGAAGCTTCAAGAAGGTTCTCTCCAATTTTTTTATAGTTATCATTAATCATTTCAGTATTTTTATTAATGATTACTCGAGCCTTTCGGTTCAATCGAATAGTGCTGAGTGCAAATACTAAAGCGATAAGCAGACAAATAAATTCGAATAAGAGATCTTGGGAGTAGATGAATGAGCTAAACTCGGAAATCATATGGCTAATTGCTTCCACAAGTAGTACCTCTATCAAAAATCACTAAAAGGACGTGAACGGGTGTACGCTAACTTTGACGATTCATGTTTATCGAAGAATTGACCACATTTACCGCGAGGAGGGATGTCTCCAATATTAGATCGTTTGAGCCATTCTCCGTAAGCATTCTGGGGCTTGTGAAGGAACGAAATTTTATCCAGAGTCATTTTGTCTGCTTTTGGATCAAGATAGGATGCATTATCCATTTACAGTACCTTCCTTAATTGTTGAATGAGAAGACTGCTGGTCTGCTTCAATGAGTCGTACAGGCTTTTCAGCTAATAGTTCTCGGTGGTAGTGCACAACAACGTCTCTCCATGATGGATCAAATGAACGTACTTTTTTATCCCACATATCTATTGCCACAAGTCCCTCAAACTCTGGAGATTCCTTTGTCATTTGATAAATGGACGAAAGAGGTAGTGCTCGCTGTGTGCTGACCTGCCAATACATTGCTAAAAATGAGGTAAAGTCATAAGCGTGTTGTGATTGGATGTCTTTTGCCAGTTCCGGATCCAGCTGATTTTCCATGAATTGAAATAATGTTGTGTGCTTAAGAGGAGAGTTAAGTTTTCTGTCGGCGATCTCTATATCCTGAACGTCGGGTATCTTTTCGAACAGGATTTTAAGAATCGGAAGGACGTTAAAAAATCTTAAAGCCCAGATCAAAAAAGCTGTAACTAAAACAATAAATAGGGCAGAAGTGGACATCGAAAAATTCCTAAGCGTGAAAAGTACTAACACTCTGACAAATCGATGGATTTTTTCAATATCGAAAATCGGTACAAAGAGAATTCTTTTATAAATAGTAGGTTACAAGTCATGTTTTATGAGTAAAATGACCCGCGTTGATCAAGCCGAATTATTAGGAGGGTAGTGTGACTATTTCGCATCAAGTAAAGGAAGAGGGTATCAGAGTCATCTCTTTGAATGATACGCGGCTTGATATAGTAAACGCGAAAGAATTAAGGGACTATGTAAGAAACCTAGTCTCTAAATCCAGCGCTATGATCGTCGTTGATCTCAGTGAAGTTGAATATTTAGACTCGATAGGCATCGGCGCTTTATTTGCCTGCCAGGAAGAGGCTAAGTCAATATGTCCATTCCGGGTGATGGATGCCCAAAAAGATGTCTTGAACCTTTTGAAAGTTACAAGAGCGGACAAGGCCTTTAAGTTAATTTCTACATTGGCTGAATTGGGCGAGCCGGTCACTTAGTCCAGAGATTAGGTGCTACTTAATCAAATAAGCGCTTTTGTATCTTAGGAGGAAGAAAGTCCGCAATAGCTGCGATCAAAATGCCAAGACCGATTGAGGCCATAAAGAACGCTTCGAAATCTCCATAGGCAGCTTTGAACTCCATAAATGCAACAACGCTCATTAGGAGACCTACGAGCGAAAATGCTATTAATAATTGCTTCCGATTTTTCATAAGTACCGTACTTTCCTTTTAATCATACTTATTACAGTTAGCCCTTCACGAAGCCCTCTAAATCGGATTCAGAAAAATTAATTGCTACGCATAAATTCCTTCCTTGAGCCATGCCTATTGATGATAACAGGCTTTTACTGGCAGCAGGGAAGCCGTCTTCTATTTTTGCATCATGTGATTTGAAGTCGTGATTAACTCCTAGCAAAGTTGGAGTATTTGCTTTTTGCTTCTTCTTTCCCATTTATGTCACCTGATGTAATTCTTTGATGGACAATTGTGTTGATTAAGGATTCGTATGTTCTAGAGAGTAGGTGGTTTTAAGTGCTCTTTTACGAATGCATCATACTTCTCTTTGGTTATTCCCTCGAACACTAGTTCTGTTGATTTCTTTAAACGATACCAGTGGTTAGAGATGTGGGTAGTAAACACAGGATTTGATGGGTGACCAGATTTTGAGCTTACTTTAACCAGGGCCTGACACCAAATGTCTTCATGTGAGAGGGCAATGCCTTCTACTTTTTGGATGTAGAATTTTTTTTGCTCAATATGATTATCATTATTCTTATCTAAATGTCTTTCAAGATATATTCCGCAGTATTGCTTTGTAAGCTTCGGTGATAATGCTGGTGGGATAAGCTCAAATTCAGCTATTTCATACTCTTCAATCACAGCAGGGTCGTCGAATTGGATCCAATGGCTTTTAGACGCTATCTCAAAAAACAGCGCACCGAGTACGCCGGCCATAAAACTAAAAAGAATGATTTGATAGTTCTTCATTGGATACTGTCCTTTTCGTCGCTATGCCAAGTAAATCTTAATGAAAGTATGGGTACACGTATAGGTTCGGGGGAATATATACCCAAGAGCCAACAAAAACGAAGAGTGATAATTTATTAATTGCCATTGATCCGCCATTTGTTGTTTTGGGGGGTTGAGAAAGTAGTGTATTAAAGTACGTTTAATATGACTCGTTCATAATGCATAAACATGTAATTTTTTCAATATTAGAATCTTGGAAAAATTCATACTGATCCAGTTTTCTATATTGAAATATCTATCTGATTTCGAAACCATGTAAGATCCCGAATAAGTTAGCTTTTGGTCGAGAAATGCATCAGGCAACAATAAAAGATTACTGGTATGCGGAAAAGTTTGATTTCAACCGCCCTTTGGTTCTATTAGTCTCATTAATTCTTTTATTGGACTTGTTCTTGAATCAAAGCTCCCCACGCGCTGTCGTTTTATTTCAGCTGTTTTGGTTATTCCCTTTTGTTTCAGGCTTCATCAAGGGGCTTCAACAGAATGGATGGCTTAAAATTGTCCTGACTCAAAATATGTTTAGGTTGTTGATACACAGCTACGCCTGGTCATTACTTTGGATAATTACAGTAGGTAATGACTTTACAGTTGCTTTGAAGAACGGAAGTTTGGCCATGCTGATGTTTCTCTTCGGTGTAGTGGCATTCAAACCAAAAATAATTGGCAGCGATTATTAGGCGTGCCAGCCATTAATAAGCGAAAGTGTTCAATCACAAAGAGGTAAGTTTATGAGTAATTTGATCATTAAAATTCTCAAAGAGAATAAGTCCTTCCTATTGTTTATTTCTCTAATGTTTGTTTTCAGGAGTTCAATTGCTGATTGGAATGATGTGCCTACGGGGTCCATGAATCCAACTATTGTTGAGGGAGATAGAATTCTTGTTAACAAGATGGCTTACGATTTGAGGCTCCCTTTTACAAACATTCAACTGATGAAATTATCTGACCCTGAAAGGGGAGACATTGTTATTTTTAACTCTGATGTCGCCAATAAAAGATTCGTTAAAAGAGTGATTGGGATACCAGGTGACACAGTTGAGTTAAGAGATAATGCCTTATTGATAAATGGCCAAATGCTGGAATATAAAACGCTAACTTCAGATCAGGTTAGCCTGGATAAGACAGAAATTATTAAAGGTGTTGAGCATCTTATTCGAATTAACAAAGAAGGGTCGTCTTTATCTAGTTTTCTTCCAGTTAAAGTCCCTGAAGGAAGCTACCTAGTTCTAGGAGATAATAGAGATAATAGTTCTGACTCAAGAGTGATTGGCCTAATACCAAGAGATGAAATTATTGGCCGAACCAAAAGCGTGATCCTTTCATTGAATTACCAGAATTATTTCATCCCCCGTGCAGATCGATTTATTCATGCTCTTTAAATTAGAGGCAGACAGACTTAATTGGATCAGAAAGCAAGTAGAGCGAATCCAATGGATAAGGCCATGTAGATCCGGTGATTTTCATGGCTATGGTCCATATACCGTTCAGGCAAGCTCGGACGGTTGGTTTTATGGGGTTGAGAATATGGCGCAGGCCTGTTTCTGGCCTAAATTATGGGGCAATCTGGATATAGTATTTATGATTGCCCGGATTCAACGCAATAAGAAAATAATGAGGGCAATGCAGCGTGGATGTTTATAGCATTGTTGGTTTAATTGGTTCCTGCCTTTATCTTACTTCATACTTTTTATTAGTGAAGAAAAAGATAGATGGCAACGGATTCAAGTACATAGCAATGAACGGCCTGGCAGCATGCCTTGTGCTTGTAAGTTTAACAGAGCACTACAATCTACCTTCAGTCATCATTCAAGTAGCTTGGATGATCATTTCATTTTTTGGTTTGTATAAACTATGGAAAAATAACGGTTGGAAAATTATCTGATTCAGCTGTTTATCAAGTCCATGCCATGTTATTTCATATCGCCATCATCCATGACGGCAACACAAGAGTTCCTTATCGTTGATAGTTGAACAAGCACTAGCCCAGCAAAGAACTACTAATGCTATAAATTCCGAAAAGTGAAAACGCTATCATGAATACGAGACGGAACTTTTTAGTAACAAATTTATTGATGAGTAATAGGCCAATACTGATTGCGGCCAGGGCGCCTATTGATTTTATCACCAAAGAATTTGGTTGCAGAGAAATAGCGGGCAAGAATATCGGAATCAAAAATGCCAAGCCTAAAATTAAAGTGCCAAGGGCAAGTGCAACTGGCGGTTTATAATTATATTCCTGCGTTGTTGTATTGTTAGCATTAGTGCTTTGATCGTTCATGGGGAGTACTCCTAACTATCTTTATGCTTATCTATTTAACATTACACTTATAATGTTAGGCTTATCTTCTTTGAAAATGGAGCTTCGCATTTAGTAAATGAAACTAGCGTAAATGCTGGTGCATTTAACTCCAATCCTTCAGGCTCTGTTTTGTAATTGACGCGCCAATCGGAGCCTTCTTCAACTGCAAAAACTGAAATAGAATCAAGTGACTCTATATTCTTTAGTCGCATTGATGATTCAGGAGTCCAGCTAAAGTTAATCGTTGGATTTTGATCATCTTTACACTCTGGTCGACTAATAAGTATTCCAGTGCTTTTTGGTAAGATCAGGAGGTCTGACACTACGATTGTCTGAGGTGCATCGCTATTCTCTCTGAGAATATTTGTAAACGTCTTTGATTCTTCATAGTTCTCAATAAGGGTCTTTGAAAATCGATCAGATAACATTGAATGCATCCCGAATGCACCTAAGAAAAATCCGATTAACAAGCAAAATATAACGGTTGTAGCTTTCATAGAATTGTTCCCAAATTGTAAAAGTCCAAAGGGCCAGCGTGATCCAGACCCTGCTATTTCTAGGCTTAAAATACAGAACGCTATTAGTTATTTCACAGTCTTAATAAATGTTGGTGATACTCCCCAATGAACTGAAAAACCTTAGATTTTGTTTTGGGGTTTTAGTTACGCAATTGATGATTGAAATTGCTGGATAAATAAATGAATAAAGCGGCTCATAAGAACCGCTTTAAGTAGCTATTAAACTAAATTTTAAAGTATGACCAGTTTGTCATTAATCCCTGCTCATTAAGCTCGTATACGCTCTCCCAGTTAGGATTTGTATCCGGGTCATCTGCTAGGTCAGGTAAATTTTCATCAATGCAACCTGCAAGGATAGACATAGGTTGGTTTCGAGATTCTTTGCGGAAAGCTTTACCTACAAATAAAGCTCTAACACCAAAAGTCGGAATAGAAACCACCTTGCCATTTACTTCATAGTTGGCTTCCTGGTTAACGTAAAACGGTGCACGACTTTTTAGCTGGTTGTAGTCCACGCTTACCAAAACAAATTTATTTGTTGCGAGCAGAGTTTGAACGTCAGCGGAAGGCTGTCCCCCAACAATTAGCACCGGGGAATTACCTTTTTTGGCTTCAGAAAGACTAGATGATTTGACTGTGGCTTTTAACTCAAGAAATGAACTTAATGCTTCAGCGCTTACTACACTGCCACCCCAAGCCAAGATGGTTTGATTTTTAAGCATATCAATATCAATCTTGACAGGTTTTTTGTTGTCTTTCTTGACCCATTTATCCCAGAAACGAACTTTCTCAGAGCTCGCAGGTTTGAAATTTCGAGGGATTAATAAATGACCTGTTTCAACATGGAATCCGGCGATGATCTTTAATCGGTTATTGTTAACCTTGTTAGGGTTTCGTTTGTGGTAATACTGGAGAACATCTTCCTGTACAAGGCCCGCATTAAATGTCTTGTTTCCCATGCCTACAAGATTTTCGACAGAACCTTTTGAGTTCACATTGTTTAGTTGTTTGTCTGCAATCGATTCATCGCAGTAAGTAATAACATCATTAACCATGTTGCTATAGGTGTTATTATTAGAGCCTGAACCAATTTTAAATTCAGATTGAGCAATCGAACTCGAGGCAAATAAAATGGAGGCTAGAGCTGTGCCAATTAAGCTAAATTTTTTCATGCGTTATCCTTCAAATGAAAAATGTTTTGGGGGTGTTAAATTTTTAAACGATGGGAATTTTTAGAACATATCATTCTCATAGGCTGAGCTAGGTGCCTCGCTTTGATCTTCAGCTGTATCTGAATCCAAAACTGATAGAAGCCCTACCAATGCCATTAGAACAACCAAAACCAGAATTATGATTCGTTGAGTTTGTGTTGTTTTTGACACGGATGTTGGTTCATCATTTCCTTTGTTATTACTCATCTTCTGCATCCTTCAATAGTTGTTCTAGATCTCGAGTTTGATTTTCGATTGTTGCCATATTTGAATGGTAGTCAGTAAGGATTTGATCAAAAGCTTCAGAGCACAGCATGTCATCTACATCTTTACTTCCAAATGAAGATAAATGCAGGTCAATATCTTGGGCGGTTTCATTGAACTCCTGCATGTCTTTAAATTCCGAGACTTTATCTTCGAATTTTTTGTTCTCTTTTCTTTTGAAATCGCAAACCTTTTGAAGATTCAAATAGCCCTTTTTACGAGCGTCAAGAATGCGTTGCTTTTTCTCGTGTAACGGAGAGGATGAGTCCGAGCTGTCGAGCTGCTCTTCAAGTTTAAGAACTAGCCCTCCTACCTTATCTCGAACAGAAACTAGTCGATTATATTCATCCGAATTTTTTAAGATTTGACGTTGTAACTGGCTCATGTTGTTTTTTCGAGCTTCGTTGACCATTCTCTTGAAAGCTTCGTTAGCAATTTTTTGGCGTACATATAGGTCGTTGGCTTTAATGAATCGAAAACCGTATAACCCGCCAACAGTCGCACCAGCTAAAACAACAAGGGTTGCGATTCCAGATAGTATTTGTAGAGCAAATAAACCGGTAACAAAGACAAGTCCAGTCGCAGCTAGACCAAAGCCCACGTTACGTTTTACGGTAGTGATTTTTTGATTTGCAAAATCTTTGATGGCAACAACCTGAGGGTTGTCTTTCATTGAGAGGATTTCACCACTCATGACATTATTTGATAGCGTTTCGCTCACGACATCATCCTTATTTTCGTTAGTACAGTACCTGAATTAAAAGGGGGTATAGCATGGTAGCTATGACATGATTAGCCTCTATTTGTCTTGGGGATTTGTTTAAGGGCCGTAAGACCCTTTGCTTTTTTATAGTTTTTCGGAAGTAGAAAATTTATTCAATAGCAGTTTCTGTTGCATACAGCATTTTTTCACATTATCGATCTGCTGTTGTTGAGCCTTTATTAATCTCAATAACGCGTTCTATGGTTTCTTCGGTGTCATTTATGATGCTGATGTTCGGAGTGGATAGAGGATTAAAAGCTTCTAGTGATTTATCGAAATCTTGTTTTAATTTCCCTCCCGCTTCATGTGGCATAGCCTGTTGATGAAGCTCATCGATAAGTTCCTGTTCAGAGCGCCCTGGTTTATTTTCAAGGTTCTTCAGGCTTTGTTGAATTCCTTTATCAGCCTCATACCATGAGATTCCGAGGTTAATTGAAGAGTTAAGACGATCTAGCAAGCCAATCACAGCGACAATAGATGCTAAAGAAAGCAATAATAGTGCAAGTTTCTTGAAACCCAATAGAGCCAGAATTTTAGCCAAAGATTTCAATGGTTGAGAAAGATCAGAGTCTAGTTGTATTGATGATTTGTTCGAGGAGTGCTTATCGGAAGGTTTGTTTGAAATTGATTTTCTAGTCATGTTCCAAATGGTTCTTAATGATGTGAACGATATAATGGTAGGAACCTGCTGAGAGACCAATATAAACTGCTAAACCAGCCAGAGTTATTGTCATAGAAGTCCATCCCGAATCTAGAGTTGCACCAATTAGTTCGGGCGTCAAATCAATTGATAGTGCAATTGATATGGTCGAGAGCACCCAAACCGGAAAAATCGAAGTTGAAATGGTGAAATCTCTTAGATCAAACATTCTGAGTTCCTTGCTGCGAGGGTTTCAATTAGATTTGAGATCTGTCTATTATTGGGAGGCCCTTTATTGGGGGCTCTTTTACAACAGCTTTAATGTCAGCAAGAACGAGATTGTCGACGATGGACAAATCAAAGGACGGGAACTGTTCTTGAATGGCAATAAAGTCACTGTTACGAAATAGCCTCAAGAATTTAAGGCATTCATCACCCTCTAAAGAGATAGAGAAATCGATTGCTTGTCTGTAGGCATCAATGACTTTTTTGCTCATTGTTTGATCCTTTTACTAGGCAGCCTGGGTCTGTAATAGCTCGTTAGCGACCTCTTCACTGTACGCTACCATGTAGCTCTTTCGTTTAGCATTAAGATCTTTGAGTGCTTGATGAAGCTGAGAGTCATCAAAAGGCCCTTGAACACCTTTTTCAAATTCAGGTAAAACTTCGTTGTTCTTCTTGGTTACAATTAAATAACGGCTCATTGGTAGCTCCTTAGGAAAAGTCGACATTATCTACAGATAAGAAATTTCATCAATACTATGGGATACAGTTAAAATCTTACGTTTAGTTCACCGGGCCCGGGCGCTACATTGATGACAAAATCTCTGGATGATCCGTTGATGTCTTTGTTAGTCAAGTGGGTTTGGTAAACAATCTCTCCGTGGAGAAATCCATCTTTATTAAGTCGTTCAATCATGCGTTTTGATACGGTTCGCCCGTTAAGCTCTCTTAACGTTTTGTCAGGTATTAAACCCTTAATTTTGGGGATGCTTGGGTCTTCATGCCATTGAGCAAGGTTTTCAATAAAGTGCATTTGGGCGTCTGAGAGAACATAAGACATGGGGTGGTCCTTTAATTATTCAATCGGGAATTGCTGAGCAATCTTAAGTACCGTATCCCGCTTAACTGAATGATGAGGGTCTCTATCTTTGATAGCCTTGACGATCATGTTGCAAGCTGTGTCACCTTTGAATCCCTGAGATTTGAGTTCCTGACAAGCAAGGTCGACGAAGTCATTAAGGTTAGCTGTCGAAGGAAGTGAAGATAGTGCGTCATTTGTTTTGGGGAATGTTGAAACTGTTTTCATGGGTACCTCTTAGATGTTAAGAGCTAAGCATCCTCATTCCAGAATTTTTTTTCAAGGGCGCTTTTAAGTTGGAAAACTTTTAATTTTCGATATGGATTAAATTTTTAGAATTCGTACGCTAGTAAGAATATAAATTTGTAAAGTAGCAGTATGAATTCAATTATTGATCTTTCTTCGATTAACGAAATAGCAAATGAATTACTCCCTTCAGGGCAATCTTTTAACGTTACATTAGCTGATCCATCCCAAAATCGCGTATCGGTTACCTACCGAATAAGCAGGATTGATCCACCCATTAATCAAGTGCATTTCACGACTATATACCTTGATGAGTGTGATCTTTGGCATGAAGAAATAGACGGGCAGCATTATGTCGTTAACCGCCCCCTCCTTACCTCAGAGGTTAAAAGGATTTGGGTAGAGAACGAAGAGACTGCAATGGAATTGATTTTTGAAATTTCTCAGTGTGCATTAACTGAAGAAGAGTATGATCCAGCGGAGAACATTAATCCCAATTCTAAACCAAACATTCGCCCTCTAGTGCTCTCAGGGGCGTTTCTAATGACATCCATAGGCTTTCATTACATAATGAGGTCTATAAGTATATTTTTTGGTGGAGTGGGCTAAATGGACCCAGTGTATTTATTTCTTATTGTTCCGATCGTTGCGCTGTTGATATTGATGATTAAGATGTCTAAACATTTGATGGGGACGAGTCAAAATCCACAAACACAACAAGATAAACTGATCAGTTTAAATCCCGTTAGCTACCGCACCGACCTTGATATTTATAGTACGGCCATTCAAAAATTACTCACTAGCTCAACGCACGATGAACTTCAGAATTCAAAGGAATATGCTCAGAAAACACTAGACATGATTGAGCGCCGTAAGGCCGATACCTTAAAATCAAAATAGTGATCCCTTTAAATTTGTGAAGTCAAACACAGTTGCACAAAGGCCTTAGGCAAGCCTCTTAAGTTAGTGATAATCTTAAACCTATATTGCATAGTCGGTTAGCTTTATGTCAGCCTGATTCAATTGCAAATCCCCAAAACAATATAGGTTACTATCATGAAGAAACTTGCTTCGTTTCTGATGCTGCTTTTTGCCATCAATACTCAAGCTCAATGCCCTCCTTCGCCTGATATCTTCAACTCAGACCTATCTCTGGCAGTTAACCAAAAGAAAGCGTACTCAGCTTTACTTGAATTTAGTTATTGCGCACGACAGGCATATATTCGAGCCAATATGTTTGATTCGGGCTCTGATATTCAAAGCTCTTATCAAGCAAAAATTCAGCGAATGATGGATGACTGGAATGATGTTGATTACAACTTTATTCGGACGCCGGACGATCTATTCATAACCATCAATCTAGCTGATGTAGCTTACCAGTCAGTGATCTTTCATGGTGGTAATCACCTAGCTACAAACAAGCTTCTAAATCGGATGGGGCATCAGCTGATGAAATATGTAGATATTGAGCACAAGGCCTACAGCTTAAAAAGCTTTTATGCGATCGGTCAGATAGCTGCTGTAACTCAGGACGCCAACCTTCAACGATTCTTAATTCAGAAGCATCCGGAAATTGAAATGATGTTCTCTGCGGATAGTAATAGTGAACCAGGCCTTTTTGATCTTTATAGCGATCTGGTAACCAAATTTGATGAACAAATAATAGGTGCCGGCAATTTAGTAGCAGAGGTGGCGTATGAATAAGTATCTGATCGTAAGCGAATCCTTTGTTGCCAATAAAGACCCAAATTCAGTTGTTGAAGGCGTTGCAAGCTTATATAAGATTGAGGCTTCAAAATTAGCCGGTATAGCGACCTCGCCAACTGTGTTATCTCGAAACATAAGTATCGATGAGGCAAAAAAGTTAAAAACTCGGCTATTTAGTTTGGGTTTAGTAGTTAAGGTTTTCGAAGAAGGTTCTAAGGAGTTTCATGCATTTATAGCGAAACAAAAGCAAATGAAGCTGATCGATGCCATCAAATCCAAAGGGATACCATATGCTGAAAACCCTCTTGGAAACAAGATAGTCAAATATAACTGTCTTAGTATGGCCACTATGCTGGTGGTCCCATTCTTAATGGCAATGTTTGTAGTTGCATTGGCCATAATTGCTTACCTTTATACAACTGAGTGGGTACAGATGGTACCTGGTTATGACTCTGGATCAATAGTTATAAGCACTATTGTTGTGGCGATCCCAACGACCATCTTGTTGTCGATTCTAGGTTTTCTTTGCCTTCCAATTTTATCGACTCCAATCTCAGATGATCGAATCATATTTCGAGAGTCAGAGCAGCCAGTTCTATTTTCTATGATAGAAAACTTCGCTGAAGGCATAGGTGTTAAGCCGCCGCGTGAAATATACCTAGACGACAGTATTTCGGCATACGTTACTCATGATTCATTAAAGGGATTGCTTAAGGGGGAATACTCATTGACTCTTGGTTTCTCATTGTTTAAAACCTTAACAGCCAATGAACTTGCAGTGGTCATATGTCATGAATTAAGCCACATGCAACAACGTTCACGATCCTTTTCTTGCACAGTCCAGCATCAATTTAAGAATTGGTTGTATAAACGATCTCACAATACATACCTTCTAGAAAAAAGTCTCAAAAGCCTATATTCCAGATTCCCTAACCTTATTGTCAGTGCTGTCTTTGGAGCCGGTTTAGCAGGGATTGCATTGTCAAAGCGAATAAATCAGCAATATTTAAAGTTAATTGATTTATCTGATTGCTATGTAAGTAAATTCATGGAATATCATTCTGACGCTTATGCATCAGATATTATGGGCTCAGACCGGGTAATAGGTACATTAAGAAAGATCGATGCACTTGAAGAACATCGTCAATTAATGATAGCTAATTGTCGTGTATTGGCCCTGCAGTTCCATGCTGTTTGTGAAGATTATTTTGAACTAGAAGCGTCGACCTTTCAGTTTGATTCCAATGTTCCAGTCTCAATGGAATCTTCGAACAAGTGGGATACACACCCTTCAACTATTGAGCGCATCGAGAAGGCAGCGTTATATAACAGACAGCCTAAGTGGTCGATAAATTGTAGCGCTGAAAGCTTATTGAACAAACAAAGATTAACTACCAAAATCAACCAACTATTTTTTGATGATCATTTTAGTAAGTTTGAATTGGAGTTTTACAATCCAGTTTCAGTAGAAACCTGGCGAGCTAATTTTAATGAGTTAAAACATAGACACGAACTTGTCGAACGTATTTTTGGCAGTGTTTTTGAGGTAAAACCAGTTAAGCTTCCAGAATTGCTTAATATCAAGTCGAATGATCAGAACCTTCACGTCCCTGAAAAGCTAGTGAATCGTTACCTTAAACTAATAAAGGCATACAACAATAATCCTCAGTTGCTGGGCTCAATTATTTACAATTTGAAATGCGAAGAAAATGACATTGATTCAATGGTTGAATTACCAAACCAAGACGATATAACCATCCAGGCATTAACTAATCGTATAGCTAGTGAAAAGGTTGAATTTGATCATCATCGTATTGCTTTGGGGCGAATAGAGCTTCAGATCATGAGTAATCTCGCAGGTCTTTTGCAATCTATGGAGCCAAAGCTTAGAAGCCAAGTAATGGTCCAATGGCGATTAATCGAATCTATTAATGGATTTGAGAGTGCGTTGCTTGAACTTAGAGAAGATCGCCAGGTATTAGATCTGTTTAGGCGACACTCCACTGAAGATCAGCACAATATGGCTCACTCAATTGAAAAGGTTATTAACCACTCGCGTAAGATCATTGAACGTATTCATGAAAAATCGATGTCAATTCAAGTGGGCCCCGTTCGATTGTCCGCTATTTTGAATGACTTCAGAATAGAGCAAACCAGTTCTCCCGCCGAAGCAGGTTTTAAGATCACACTTTTGCTTTATATGGTTGATTATCAACTACTCCAATGTTTTTCAAACATTGCACAAAGCGTAGTTGAACATCAGGCTGTGAATATTAAGGAAGGTGAAGCGGCTTAATAGCCGCTAAGAAAGTCAATCAATTGTTCTCAAGAAGGCATGGATGCCTCTACTCCAATCCCTAATTGCAGGAGCTAAGTGCTTTATGGTTGGACGTTCTTCATTCACAAGGGTTTTCCCTTCTAATGTTTGAACTACACGGGCAAAAGCGACATGGCTACCGCCATCAAATGCTTCAGTTTCGAACGTAACACTTGGATAGAGTCCAAAAAAGCCCTGTTTCATTTCAATATTAGTAATTGCAGAACTGATGACGACCGTGTCGACGTTGATATTTGGAGTAATTTTAAAAGTGCCTTCGTAGTCGTTAGCATAATCAATCATCATACGATGAGTATCGATAAGGGTTTCATTGCTTATCGGTAATGAATAGATGATTTTTTTATTGTAGAAATGAACGTCGGTCAGTAAATGATACGGGTATTTAGTATCGACCCACCGTCTAACAGTTTCACCTGTAGGGTAAGTTACCTTCTCTATCATTTGAGGCTCTAAATGATTGCCCGTAGGGTGAGAAATGTCGTGGTTAGCACAACCTGAAATTCCGACAAGAGAAGTAAAAAATACCGTATTAATTAGCTTCATGAATTGCATATTGAATCCTTACGTTTTTGTCGATTACGGTTGTTAACAGGCGAATGATTAATGACAACAGAATTAGGTTTAAGAGTTTTTAAGCGTGACTTTGGGTATTTAGCTCGAACCCTTGGACCTAAACTACCTGGATACAATGAGACTCTTACTAATATCTGGCGCATGCTTTGTTGGATTAGTCTCATTTTTCTAACCTCGTGATGTCATCAAGGGTGAGTTTGAATAACTTGGAAACAGAGATGGGAGGAACGTCTTTAATAACTCGATGAGAAAAACGATTAGGATCAGCGCCCTGAGAAAGTGACGTATTGATCCATTGGCAATGCAGATCCTCATTGTTGGTGAAAGGACCATAGGCATATGCGTAGGCCAGGGTTTCACTTGCTATTGATTCACCGGCTAAGGCGGCGTAAGCAATAAGCGTAAAACCATCGGTCTCACATTGCTCTGCCCCAATGCCTTTAGAAATATATCGTCCTGCAAGAAACATCGAATGAGCGTCGCCCTCCATTGCTCTTTGAAGGTGATAAATTAACTCGGAGGAAGCCATCTCGGTCATGCCATGGCGATATTCTAAAATTGGGGTGTATTGCTTTTCATAATAGGCTGTCGCGCTGTAGAGCATGACCATGCAAAAGAATGTGATAAAAGTTCCGATGATCACCGAATTATCAAGCACGTAAGCTTTTACCAAGTAGGGATCATTACTGAAGAACATGGTATATGCCCCACCAATCAACATGAGAGCTAAAAAGACTCCAATGATTACTTCTAAACAATTTCGGCAAATATGAACCTTGTGAGGGTAGTTGGAAGATGGGTTAATTCTCTGAAGCCATTCTCTCAGAATCTCATACTCAGGATTCATTAACATACGACATCCTTGTATTTAGACTGAGTGAATCGGATTGTTGTTTCGACTTGATCCAATAAAAACTGTAAGTCTGTTTCCGGCAAGAATATGGCTCCGAAATACTTTCGCTGTATTTTCTTAGCCTCCTTAGATTTCATCTTCACAGCATGAGCAAGCCAACTTTGAAATAATTCGTGGTCACGAACTTCAGGACTTCCACGGAGGTATATGAGAGCAATTTCTGTAGCCGCGTCAGCTACGTCGTTTTTAACAGCAAGGGACAAGTACGCCAGGGCTTTACTTGAAGAACCCTCAAGTTGTTGGCCATAAGCATAAGCGCGACCTACTGAATATTGAGCCAATGGCTCATTTTCTTCATCAGCGCACTTGATGCAGAGCTCTATGTCTCCGGCAAACAAATTGAACCCCCGTTTTCTATTATGTCGAAGAGCGTTCTGTACTTTCATGCTGCTTACAGAAGTTAGGTAAGCAAACCAAAGCATTGCGACAACGGAAAGGAAGCAGGAAACAGTAAATAAAGAGCTATTGTTAGCGGGCTGCTTATGGTCGTAAGAAAACGCCATTAGAAAGGAAATTAACCCAAAAAGAAGCATTAAGCCGAATTGAAGGTAGCGCTGATTTTGCAACTTTTTTAATTGAGTTTGAACTGGTCGACACTGTATAGCCGGGATTATTTTGTGCGGCATAATCGTCTATCTATTTTGTTTTGGGGAGCTTTATTGTAGAACTCTAAATTTCGAAACTTCAATATCGAAACTTAACTATTTCATAAAGCTATAGAACATTAAAAAATAGACGTTTTTTTGAAACCGATGTCGATTTTGAGGATGCTCTTGTGTTAAATGGAAAGTCCCCAAAACAGAAGAGGACATTCATTATGGATGCTGTTCAACAGGGTTTGACTGCTTACAACAATGGCCATTCACAACACTATAATCCTTACCGGAATTGTGAAGGTAAAACTGTCGAATTTTTCGATTGGATAGATGGTTGGCAAATGGGTCTTGAGAACGAAATTGCTCGAGCGCGAACGACATCAAACAATAAATAATGACGGGCGCTTAATTGCGCCCTATTCCTTCGTTACCGGTTAATGCGACGCTAGAATAGTCTAAGAATAAAGTTGTACAAAATAACTGAGTAATTATCTTTCCTATAAAGAAAACTAGCGAATTATCCCCTTATACAAGATCACAATCCTTAATGCCGCGATAATAGTACAAAAAAACAGGGCATAGGATATGAAAAGCACGAAAAAATCTAAATTCTTAAAACGACTCAAGTATTTAAGCATCGCTACCCCTCTAGTGATGTCTGGATGCGGCGTAAATGAACCCATTTTTTCCAATGTAGAATCAACAGTTCTCGACGGTAGTTTTGAGTGTGGAAATATTAGCTATTCCACTCAGAGAACCATCAAAGACCATATTCTAAGAACGGATAGTGATGGTCTTTTGGTTGATGTTGATGTCAGCAAAGAATCAAATTCTGAAGCGTTACATCCTGCCAAGGCTGCTGAAGCAATGCAGCACATCATTTGCCAGGCTGAAGAATCAGCCAAACAAAAAAACAGCAACAAGGTGAACATCCTTGTTTATGTTCATGGTGGTCTGAATAGTTACGGTAGCTCAGATAATCGGGTCCCATTGGCTAATGACATTATGTCGGACGATGAAGAGGCCAGTTATCCGGTTTTTTTATCTTGGCCATCCGGCCCAATCACTACCTGGTGGGAACATACTTTTCGAATTCGAGAAGGGAAAAAGGCTAATCCAGGTGCAGGACTAATTACAGCGCCATTTGTATTCACCTCCGATGTTCTAACCACTGTCGGTAAGTATCCTGCAACCGTTTTTTACCAACTGATCAATGAGAAGGATCGTATAGCTTCAGACAGCGCCCAATCAATCTTGTCTCACTCATGGGAAGATTCTAATGATCTGTTTCCAGCTGGATCAAACAATGGAGATCTAAGGTGCTCAGATAGCACCAGCGCTCCAGTGATTGAGTTAAAAGGTAAAACAAAGGCAAACCTTAGCCAGTACTGCACTGAAGGCGTAGATAGTTTTCTAAGAGGAAGCGGTCAGCTAATCACATTTCCGATTCGTTATACTGCCGGCAGCATATGGCACAGTACTTTTTCGAGTGCCGCCTGGGATAACATGAAGCGGCGCGCACAAAATATCACCTACCCGACTTATGAATTGGATTCACGGTATACCAATGGACTCAATTCTGGTGCGTTCTTCAAAATGTTATTGAACAGGGCCAAATACGTCTCTCCAACGAAAGAATACCAAATCACATTGATTGGCCACAGCATGGGGACCATCGTATTGAACAACGTGCTGACTCGTTATCAAAGTGACTGGGTCGATTCTGATGCGCTGAAGAACATCGTATACATGGCAGGCGCCGCTAACATTGACGACTCACTCAAAGCGTTAAGCCCCGTTCTAGTTGAAAAGGGTAATCGACCTGCACCAAACTTCTACAATCTAACGCTAAACCGGGTGGCAGAGGTATCTGAAACTCATGGTCTAGGTTTTATTCCTACAGGCTCATTGCTAGTGTCCATTGATCAGCATCACGATAATCCAGAACATCCGCTGAAACGAACCATCGGTTCAGAAGTAAATGTTTTGTCGTCCTTGGATGTAATAGATGAGGCATTATCTGAATCGTCCTCTGACAAGGTATTCAAAGCGTTTGACCGGAAAGTAGGATACATGCCAGCCATGCACGGCGATTTTGGAGATATACCCTTCTGGCGACCATCTACCTGGAAACTTGAGGCCACTCAATCACAAGGTATTGGCAACCCCTTCAAGTGTGACGACGATTGTTAACCACAGCAATGTCAGCCTCTGATTAGAGGCTGACCCCCACCTAACCTGAATTCCCACACATAATTCCGGCCTCAGACACAGAACAACCCAACAGCTCCGGCAGGTTATCCATTTAAAACCTAAAAGTACCACTCAATAGCCTTTCGTTTCTGAAGAAATGCCACCCCACAGCCCTACCAACGCAACAAAAAGAAACAAAGCACATCAAAAGTACCACTCAATAGCTTTAAGAATCTGCTTTCTAAAACCCAACCAACCCATCCTCTTCTAAAATATGCACCCACAACTCCCGCACGCGAAGCGGGTGGCGCCGCGCAAAAAGATGAGGAGGGTTAAATTAGATGAAGGTGGTTAATTAGAAGTAGGTCTTGCCGCTTGGAAGGCCCGTAATTGCTGGGCTGAAACGAAGAAACCGAAGGATGGCACGGTTGTTTTAAGATAATCTATCCGCTTGCTATTGAGTGGTACTTTCTAGGTCAGTGATGATTTGATTGCTTAGCTGGTGGGCGAAACGGTGAAGTTAGGCCGTGGCACGGCTTTGGCCATGGAAAGACATCATGCTACTGAGTGGTACTTTTCATTGTAGGGAACCGACACCACGGTTACACATTCCATGTAGGGAACCGAGATGAATCCCCTTGCTAATTCTGGCCATGAATATTGATAGATAGCGGCAAGAAACCAATGGGTTAATTGGAAGAAATGTTGGCGTTCAAAGGAGGGAGCCGAAAAATTGGCATAAAAGGACTACCCTTCCCCGGTTGAAGTTCGAAGAGGATCCGAGGAGCCCTATAAGAATACGTCTGCTACTGAGTGGTACTTTTAAAAAGGTAAAGTGTGATTGATAGAATCATTAATCGCATATTTTGGTATAGCCTGAACCGGTACAGTTCTGAGAGGCTCGACCTTTTCTATCCTATCCCAGAAAGAGAGCACAAGACTTAGCCACCAAGCCGATTAGGATGCCGATCAGAATCATATGGATAAGGACTTTGAACGATTTTATTAACGGCGATCGCTTATTGTTAGATTCGGGAGGTAGTGAAAACTGGTCATCCGATAAATCATCGTCAAATGACTCTAAGTAGTCTGACTCTTCCCTGTCTTTAGGGTATCTGAATCCCTGATAGATAAAAATGAAAGCTAATAAGAGGCCACAAATCGCTAACAAGGCAAAAGCAACAGAAAAAAACGTCATCACTGACTCCATTAATAATGATGCAACGTAAAATCGTGTAACTCATCCTGGTTCACAGTGATAAGCACGAACGATCAGTTGATTAATAAAACGGCATGCATTGCCTGTTATCGATCGCTCATTAGTTTGAGGATCCTTGATGATGGACT
>Ga0255772_10000213_pt1 | contig 56321 bp, 45 predicted proteins | sample 071ome_34_FD_179970 | JGI IMG/M metagenome (GOLD analysis project Ga0255772, IMG submission 179970) | Coastal salt marsh microbial communities from the Groves Creek Marsh, Skidaway Island, Georgia - 071411BT metaG (version 2) | ecosystem: Environmental > Aquatic > Marine > Intertidal zone >...
CCGGGCCGGGGAACCAGTGCTCTGCGACTTCGGCGGCACGATGATCGGCGACGATGGCATCGGCTACTGCTCCGACATCACTCGCAACATCTGGACCGACGATCGCCCCGACCGCGAATACCTCGAAGCGTACGCCGTGCTCCACGAGGCCCAGGCCGCTGCGGTACGAGCCGCCACGGTGGGCACGCCGTGTCAGGACGTCGATCGTGCCGCCCGGCAGCGCATCGTCGATGCGGGTTTCGGTTCGTACTTCGTGCACCGAACCGGCCACGGCATCGGCGTCGAGGCACACGAGGATCCCTACATCGTTGAGGGCAACACCCAGCCGCTCGCCCACGGAAATGCGTTCTCGGTCGAGCCCGGGATCTATATCGAGGGGAAGTGGGGGATGCGCCTCGAGGACATCGTCGCCGCCGCCGACGATGGCCCCGACCCGCTCAATCGCGCCGACCACCACCTCGCCGTTATCGGATGAGTCGCCCTCCGGCGCCCTCGCTGCGCCCCGTCCGCAACGTCATCGCCGCGGCAGTCGGCCTGGCCGTTCTCGGTCGGCTCCTTGTCGGCGCCGCTGGCGCGTTCGTCCTGTGATCGAACTCGACGGCGCAACCGTGCTCCTGCAGTGGGCCGCCGGCGGCTGGCTGTTTCTCTGGGTCACCACGCGTCGGCGCGAGGTCGGCCTCGGCTACGGCTGGTTGCAGCGACTGACCTTCCTCGGCCTCGGCGCGCTCTCGTTGGCGGCAGCGTTCCTTACGTCGCCGACGTGGGAGCGCGAGATCATGACGATGGCGTTTGTGGCGGCCGGCGTCGTCGCCCTGGTCGTCTCGATCGCCCGCAAGTCGGCAGGGGTGGCCGGTCAGCGCGAAGTCGTCGAACGTCGGAGTGCTCGGGTCGCTGCCATGACCGGCATCGACCGTGAGGAGCAGCGCTTCGACAAGAGCGCAGAGGAGTTCCCGCCGAGTCTCGACCTCGTCGCAGCGGTCGTCGGCATGATCGCCGTTGTCGTCGCTTCGTGGGAGGCCGGTTCGGTCGACGGTGTCGAACTCCTGTCGATCCTGCGGGGCGTCACCTCGGCACTCTTTCTCGGGGTGCTTTCCGACGCGATGCTGCTCGGCCACTGGTACCTCGTGCAGCCCGGTCTAGCCCGAGCGCCCATCCTCGAACAGGTCAGATGGGCGCAGATCCTCTGGGTCCCCGAGACGATCGTCTTCGTGATCCCGACCGGCATGTGGTCGGTGCTCAACGGCGACATCGATGATGCGTACAACGGACTGCTCGGCTGGTTCTGGGTTGCGTCCGTGCTGGGGACGGGCGCGCTGATCCTCGTGTGTCGACTTGCGCTCAAGGAGCGCCAGTACTCGGCCGTGATGGCAGCCACCGGTCTCATGTACCTGGCGATCCTCACCGGCTTCGGGCAGGACATCGTCGCCCGCGTGCTCCTCTCGCCGTGACCCGCTCGGCGAGTATGCGGCGCGTCGCCGATGACACCACTACCTTCCGGGCATGCCGACCACCGGAACCACCTCACTCAGCCACCTCCTGAGCCGCCGGGCAGCGGGGGAGACCACCTCGCTCGACGGCACGTGGAAGGCCATCCCCGACCCCTACGACGTGGGCGGGTTCAGCCTCCTCGGCCCCGCCAGAGATGGTTGGTTCCGCGATCGCAAGCCCCAGCATCCGGCCGAACGCATCGAATACGACTTCGACGGGTCGCTCGATCTGGAGGTGCCCGGCGACTGGAACACCCAAATCCCCGAGTTGCACTACTACGAGGCCTCGCTCTGGTACCGCCGACGCTTCACCACGACCGAGGAGGAGTCGGGCCGCACGTTCGTCCATTTCGGCGCGGTCAACCACTCGTGCACGATCTATCTCGACGGCGACGTGCTCGCGTCGCACGAAGGCGGCTACGGCCCGTTCGCCGTCGAGGTCACCGGCCGCATCGGCGCAGGCGAGCACTCGCTGGTCGTGCTCGTCGACTGCATCCGCAAGCCCGACCGGGTTCCGGCAATGCGCACCGACTGGTTCAATTTCGGCGGCCTCCACCGAAGCGTCGACCTCGTCAGGGTTCCGAGCACGTTCATCGCCAGCGCGTGGCTCACCATGGCCGCCGACGGCTCGCTCGTCGGTGAAGTCAACGTCGATGGCGACATCCCCACCTCGGCTCGTCTCGAGATCGCCGAACTCGGATGGTCACGGGAGGTCACGCCCAACGAGCGCTTCACGGTGTCGGCAACGGACGTTCCCGAACACGAGCGCTGGCACCCGGGCGCCCCTCGGCTGTACGAGGTCGTCTTCGAGGCGGGCACCGATCGCGTGGCCGACTCGGTCGGCTTCCGCACCGTCGAGACGCGAGGAAGCGACATCGTCGTCAATGGCGAGGTGGTTTTCCTGAAAGGCATCTCGATGCATGCCGAAGGCCCGACCGGCGGCAAGCGTGCCTCGGGGGCCGAGGACGCCGCCACATTGTTCGACTGGGCCGAGGAACTCGGCGCCAACTTCGTTCGTTTGGCGCACTATCAGCACGATGAGGCGATGGTCGCAGAGGCCGACAAGCGAGGGGTGCTCGCCTGGGTCGAACTTCCCGTCTACTGGGGTATCGAGTGGTCCAACGAGGCCACACTGACCAACACGCTCGAGCAGACCAACGAACTCGTGGTGCGTGATCGCTGTCGCCCGTCGGTCGTGCTGTGGTCGGTCGCCAACGAGACGTTCCCCGGTGACGAACGCACGGCGTTCATCGGTTCCCTGATCGAGCGGGTGCGCTCGCTCGACCCGACCCGCCTCGTCACCTGCGCGCTCTTCACGCTGCCCGGACAGGGCATCGAGACCCATATCGAGGACCCGCTCGGCGAGCTGATCGATGTGATCGGCGTGAACCAGTACTACGGCTGGTACTACGGCGAGCGTGCTGAGATCGCCTCGAAGCGTTGGACCTCGGAGTGGGGGAAACCGATCATCTTCAGCGAACTCGGGGCCGGCGCAAAGCACGGAAACCACGGGGACGACGGCGAGATCTGGACCGAGGAGTTCCAGGCTGCCGTCTACGAGGCTCAGATCGAGATGATCGCCGCCAACGACGACTGTGCCGGTCTGAGTCCGTGGATCCTGAAGGACTTCCGCACGCCGATGCGGGTTCTGCCCGGTATCCAGGACGGGTACAACCGCAAGGGGTTGGTCAGCGAAGAGGGCGAGAAGAAGCTCGCCTTCGATGTGCTTCGTTCGTGGTACGCCTCGCTCGACTGACCGGACTGCGTCGTCGGTCGAAGGGCCGGGCCCAGCACTCGGCCTGAGGCGCAGGGTGACTACGCTCGGCGGATGGCCATCACCTTCTCCGCCACTCGATCCATCCCCAAGTCCACCAAGGTCCGTGTCCGCATCGTCACCACCGATGCGGTGGAGGCCGGTGTTGTCGGCATTCCGGACGGCGAACTCTCGTCGGCCGGCTTCGCCGGGAAGCCGGGAGACACGCACGTTCACCCGGATGGCAAGCGCACCGAAGTTCTGATCGGTATCGGCGATGCCGCCGATGTCGACACCGATGCGGTTCGGCGCGCGGCGGCCGCAGTCGGTCGCAGGTTTGGTCGCTACGGGAAGCTCGGTGTCGAGTTGCCCGAGACCGAACTCGACGGTGCGGCTGCTCGCCAAGCGCTGGTCGAGGGTGTTGCCCTCTCGACGTATACGTTCACCACCTACAAGTCCGATGCCAAGCCGTCGAAGCTTGCGACCGTCGAGGTTGCCGGAGGCACTGGTGCGAAGAACCAGGCGGCGCTCGACCGTGGTGCTGCGATCGCCCGGGGCCAGATGCTCGCCCGGGATTTCGTGAACGAACCCGGCGGCGTGCTCACGCCCGCAGTTTTCGCCCGTCGCGCGCAGGCGGTGGCCAAAGAGCACGGTCTCGCCGTCAAGGTGTGGGACGAGGCGGCGATCAAGAAAGGCAAGCTCGGCGGCCTCCTCGGCGTGAACCGCGGCTCGACTCAGCCGCCTCGTTTCGTCGAACTCACCTACACCCCGAAGTCGAAGCCGAAGGGCACGCTTGCGCTGATCGGAAAGGGCATCACCTTCGATGCCGGCGGTCTTTCCATCAAGACCGGCGCCGGCATGATGACGATGAAGTGCGACATGGGCGGCGCCGCTGCCGTGATTGGGGCGATGTCGGTGCTCAAGGACCTCGGGGTCGGCTGTCGCGTGCGGGCGTTCGTCCCCATGACCGACAACATGCTCGGTGGCGACGCCACCCGGCCGGGTGATGTGCTCAAGATCCGCAACGGCAAGACCATCGAGGTACTCAACACTGATGCAGAGGGTCGCCTGATCCTTGCCGATGCGCTGTCGCTCGCATCGGAGGCCAAGCCCGACGCAATGATCGATCTCGCAACCCTCACCGGTGCGTGTATGGTCGCCCTCGGGCCGAAGATCGCCGGGTTGATGGGCAACAACGATTCGTGGATCGAACAGATCGAGGCGGCATCAGACCTCACCGGTGAACGGGTCTGGCACCTTCCGCTGCCGGCCGACTACCGCAAGCAGGTCGAGTCGTCGGTCGCCGACATGAAGAACATCGGTGGTCCGCACGGTGGTGCGCTGACCGCGGGCCTGATCCTCCAGGAGTTCGTTGCCGACGGGATCCCGTGGGCGCACCTCGACATCGCCGGTCCGGCGTTCACCGACAGCGAGGACGCCGAGATCACCAAGGGAGGCACCGGCTTCGGCGTGCGGTTGCTCGCCGAACTGGCCGCCAACTTCTCCGCCCCGTAGCGCCGCAGGACGGCCCCGAAGGGCCGCCCGTGGGATCACGCGACGGCGGCCACGGAGGACCGCTGTGCTGGCGGTGTCTCAGGCTGCTTCGGGCCCGTGTTCGGCCGCGATTCGATGGCGCTCCCAGGCCCAGTTGACCGCCTCGGCCGCGATCGGCCCGGGGACTCGCCATTGATCTAGCTGACGTTCGGTCTCGGCGAAGCCGTCGCCGCATTCGATCAGACTCAACGCGAGGCGGCGTGCCCGTGAACGAGCGGGACCAGCAGTGACCGGCTGCTCGTGGAGGTGCTGGTGCTCAGCCTGGAGGGCGAGCGGTAGGCGCTCGATCTGGCTGCGGTTGAGGGGAGCGAGACGATGGCGGACCTCGATCGAGTCGGCGCCGGCGGATCGGGCTGCCCCGAACCGTATTGCCCGCTGAATCGACCGGGAGAGCGGGCTATTGCGTCCGCCTCGGTGACCGACACCGATCTGGGCGGCGATGTCTGCGAGATCGAGATGGGCCACACCACCGTGTTCGTCGAGCGCATCGGCGAGAACTCGCAGCACGAGGGTGGTCGACGGGCCGAGAATCCCGAGCCAGAACCGCTCGACATAGCGAGAGCGGGGATCGTGGCCGAGTCGATCGATCAACGGATCGTGCCAGCGCAGCACGTGGAGCGGTGGCTGTTGGATGGTCGAGCCAGACGGCGACTCAGCGAGTGGGTTGGACATGATGCTTCCTGTCAGTGCGATTATGGCTGGGGAAGCTGAGTGCATTTCATAGCATTTCACACATCCTGTCAAGGGGTAGTTCTCGTCGTATTCGGATCGGCCAGGCCGAGGTCGTCACCGCCGATCTACGATGCCGCCATGGACACCCTCGACGAGTCGATCGATGCCGCTCGGAGCCTGATCGACGAGGCTCAGGCGATCACGGTGTTGACCGGAGCCGGTATCTCTACCGACTCCGGCATCCCCGATTTTCGGGGCCCGAACGGACTGTGGACCAGGGACCCTGCTGCCGAGCGCGCGTCGAATATCAACTTCTACGTCGGCGACCCGGCCGTGCGGCGCGCCAACTGGGCCCGACGAGCCGAGGGATCGTTGTGGGCGAACGTTGATCCCAACGCCGGCCATCAGGCGCTCGTTGAACTCGAGCGGCGAGAGAAACTCCACACCCTCATCACCCAAAATGTCGACGAACTACACCAGCGCGCAGGTTCCTCTCCCGGTCGGGTCGTCGAGATCCACGGCACCACCCGCAAGGTCGCTTGTCTCGAATGTGACTATCGCGACGACATGGAGGTCGTGCTCGACCGGGTCCGGGCCGGTGAGGCCGACCCGCCGTGCCCGGCCTGTCGTGGGATTCTCAAATCCGCCACGATCAGTTTCGGTCAGAGCCTGAATGCCGAGGATCTTCAGCGGGCCGAACGAGCCGCGGTGGAGTGCGATCTCTTCCTCGCCGTCGGGACCTCGCTTGCGGTGTTTCCGATCAACGAGACGATCAAGGTTGCGCACCAGACCGGCTCCAAGGTGATCATCCTCAACGGTGAAGCGACGGTGTTCGACCCGATCGCCGATGTCGTGCTCCACGTCGGGATCTCCGAGACGCTGCCCCGGATCGTTCGCGCCGTAGCCTGAGGTATGGCCAGCTTCCGGGAGCTCCTTCGGGCCGCAAAGGTCGAGATCGACGAGGTCGACATCGACGGTGGCGCCCAGTTGCTCGACGGAGGTCACCTCCTGCTCGACGTTCGCGAGCCTGATGAGTACGACCAGGGTGCGATCCCCGGATCGCTCCACATCCCCCGCGGGACGCTCGAGACCGTGATCGAACAGCGGGTGCCCGATCGCGACCAGCCGATGGTCGTGATGTGCGCCGGTGGCGCTCGGTCGGCCTTCGCCGCTCAGACCCTGAAGCAGCTCGGCTACACCGACATCGTGTCGATGGACGGTGGCTTCAACGGCTGGAAGGACGCCGGAAAGCCCTGGACTCGCCCGCGCTCGCTCGGGCCGGCGGAACGCAACCGCTATCAGCGTCACCTGCTCTTGCCCGAGGTGGGGGAGGAGGGGCAACTCGCCCTGCTCGACGCCAAGGTGCTCCTGCTTGGCGCTGGCGGACTGGGCTCACCCGCTGCGCTGTACCTCGCTGCCGCCGGGGTCGGCACGCTCGGCATTATCGACATGGACGAAGTCGACGAATCGAACCTGCAGCGTCAGATCATCCACCGTCTCGACCAGGTCGGCGAGCGCAAGGTCGAATCAGCCCGGGCATCGATTGCGGCGCTGAACCCCTACGTCACCGTCAACACCTACGACATGCGCCTGAGCGCCGACAATGTGCTTGACGTAATCGACGGCTACGACGTCATCATCGACGGCGCCGACAACTTCCCGTCGCGCTACCTCCTCAACGACGCCTCGGTGAAACTCGGCATTCCGGTGGTGCACGGATCGATCTTCCGTTTCGAGGGACAGGTCACCGTCTTCGATCCCCGGCAGGGCCCGACCTATCGCGACATGCTGCCCGAACCGCCGCCGCCGGAGTTCGCTCCGTCATGCGCCGAGGCCGGCGTGATCGGGGTGCTCCCCGGCATTATCGGCAGCCTTCAGGCGCTTGAGGCGCTCAAACTGGTGCTCGGCATCGGTGAGCCACTCCGGGGCCGACTCCTCGTGTTCGACGCGCTCGACCTGTCGTTCCGAGAGTTCACCCTCAATGCGAACCCCGACAACCAGGTCACCTGGGAGAACCGCGACCGTATCGATGTGGTCGATCTGGAGGGCCTGTGCATGCCGGCCCTCCGCGGCGCCTGACAACGAGAACCGCCGCCGCGATGGCCTCGGCCGATACGCTCTGGCGGCCCTGATTTCGGGCCGTCCGTCGACCTGGAGCCCTGCCATCAGCCCATTCCTCGAGCGCATGCGTGAACGCAGCCCGTTGCCCGATGGCACGCCCGCCATCGCGCTCGGCCTCGCGGTCAACGGCATCAGCACGTACGGGTTCCTGGTTCTCGCCCGGCGTGCCGTGGGCGATGAGGCCTATGGCGGCCTCGCCATCGTCTGGTCGCTCGTCTACATCCTCGGGCCTGGCCTCTTCCAGCCGCTTGAGCAGGAGGTCGCCCGAGCGACCGCCGCTCGCGGCTCGCTGGGCCAGGGCAGCGCTCCGGTGCTGCGTCAAGCCGCCAACATCGGCGCCGTCTTCCTCGCCCTCGTCTTCACCGGTGTGCTCGTCGCATGGCCCTTGGGGCTGTCGGGCATGCTTGACGACCGCCCCGACCTGCTCGCCGCCCTGCTGCTCGGTCTCGCCGCATTCGCGTTCGCCGAACTCGGCCGCGGCATCTTGTCGGGTCGTCACCTGTTCACCGAGTACGGCCGATACTTCGCGGCCGAAGGCATCAGCCGCATGCTCATCGCCGGTGCGCTCGTGATCGTCGGCATCGAGGTGGTCGGCGCCTACGCCATCACCTTGGCTGTGGCCTTCCTTCTCGGCACGTTCGCAGCGGGCTTCACCGTTCGACCGTTCGTCAACCCGGGACCACCGTCGCATCTCAATGAGCTCTCCCCGGCACTCGGCCTGCTGCTCGCCACCTCGATCTCGGAGGCCTTCCTTCTCAACGTCGGGCCTGTTGCGCTCGCCATCATCGGAGACGAACTCGGTGAGGAGGCGCCCGGGGTCTTCCTCAACGGTTTGATCATCTCTCGAATCCCACTGTTCTTCTTCCAGGCGGTGAAGGCGTCGCTCCTCCCGGCACTCGCTGCCCGTGCCGCCGACGACGATCTCGACGGGTTCCGCGAGGTCCAACTCCGCTTAGTGGGCGCAGTCGCCGTCGTCGCTGCAGGGTCCACGGCGGCGATCGCCCTGGTCGGGCCGTGGGTGGTCGAGACAGCGTTCTCTGACTCACTCGGCAGCCGCGATATGGGCTTGCTGGCGGCATCGGGCGGGGGCCTCATGTTGATGCTGTCGCTCTCGCTCGGCTTGGTCGCCCTCAACCACACCCGGCTGGCCATCGTCGGCTTCCTCGTCGCTGTTGCCGTCTTTCCCATCGCCTTGCAGTTCCCGAACGAGCCGGTCCTGCAAGTCGAGGTCGGTCTGCTCGCCGCCACGTCGGCCGGTGCCATTGCGCAGGGTGTCCTGCTGCGCATCGAGTTCGCCCGTCACCGGGCGGCAGGTCGAATGTCGTCTCTGGCCTAAGTCGCCGAGACGGTGTTCGCGCGCTGCCGGCTCAGGGCCAGCCCGGCCCCAGCGAGCGCGAGAAAGCCGAGCCACACCACCCGGTCGACGGCTCCCAGGAGCACGCCGGTTTCGAGATCCAGGCCGATCAGCGGGCTGAGCGCAGCGATCAGAGCCTCACGGACACCGAGGCCGCCGGGGAAGAACCCGATGGCCACCGTGATCGCGCCGGCGACCGACAACGCCAGCGCCTGGGGGAGCGTCAGATCGACGCCGATCACCGCCGCAGCAAGTGTGAATCGGAGCCCGCTCACCGCAAGCCAGCCCGTCTCGACGAGGAGGATGGCGAGCACGAGGGCCGGCCGTCCGTTGCTGGGGCCGGTCGAGTGGAAGACGGCACCGGCCCCGACGAACGCAACCAATCCGCCGATGAGCACGATCAGACCGACTGCGGGCGCGCCTTCGATGACGAGCGCCGAGCCTCCGACCACCCCGGTGATGCCGAGCCAGGCGATGCCGGGTACGGCACTCGCTACGACCGCACCGCCATAGCCGGCACCGCCATCGGCGAGAGCCTTCACCGTCACGAGAAGAGAGCCCGGGAGCGGCAACAGGTTGGCGGCGGAGGACACCACCGCCGTCTCCATGGCACGGCGCGGGCCGGGCCGCTGGCCCGCGATCCGTGCCGCGACGATGAACTCGGCAGCCTTCAACAGCAGGCTTGCCGGCGCAGCGATCAGGGCGAGGGCTACGAGCGGCCTCCACGAGAGGTCATCGATGGTGAGCCCGGCGCGGCTCCATGCCCAGGCCATCGCAACGATGAGGGCGACCGTGGCGATGGCGAGAAGCGGACGCCGGTAGCGGTCCGGCAGGGGCTGAGCCCGACGTTCGAGCAGCGCTCGCATCCTCTGGAGCATCGTGACGACGGTAGCGGGGTAGGAGCCCAGCAAAGCTGACCCCGCCGGGGATCAGCCGACCCGCATCTTCGCCGGCAGCTCGGTGCCCTCGGCAAACGCCTCCGGGAGGCCGGCGAGCCGGTAGAGGAAGGCGGCGATCTGGCCTCGTGTCACCACGCTGACGGGGGAGAAGGTCGTGGGGCTCGTGCCATTCGTGATGCCGAACTCGACCATCCAGGCAACGGCGTCGGTGTAGTACTGGCCGGGTGGGACATCATCGAACTGCTCGGACGGTTCGACCGACGGTTCGCCGGCGAGGCGATAGAGGAAGGTCGCCAGCTGGCCACGGGTGACGGGCCTTCCGGGGGAGTAGGTGGTCGGGGTGGTGCCGGTGGTGATGCCGTTCTCCTTCATCCAGGAGACAGGAGCATCGAACCAGGCATCCTCGGGCACGTCGTCGAAGCCGTTGGACTCGATCGGCTCGGGTTCGCCCGCAAAGCGGTGGACGAAGGCGGCGAACTGGGCTCGGGTGACCTCGAGATTCGGTCCGAATTCGTTCTCTCCCACACCCTCGGTGATGTCCTCGTCAGCCATCCAGAGCACCGGCTCGTAGAAGTAGTCGGTGGTGGAGATGTCGATGAAACCGACGGTGCTGAAGTTGCTAGAGCTCGGGCATAGCGAGGTGAGGCCGCCCCCGCCGTAGTCGTCCTGGCAGCCGCGCTGGATCGCCGCTTGGAAGCGCAGCCCGAACGGTGGGCCGTCCGGATTGTTGCCGCCGTCGCCGTTGACGCCTCGGACCTCGAGGGTCCGGTCGGTGCCGTAGATGGTGACCAGTGCGTTGGTGATGCGACCCGACGGCGGGAGATCGTCGACCGTGATCTTCACGACGGTGCCGACGTCGAGGTCGGCCGAGCTGTAGTCGGCAAGCCACCGTGACACCTCTTCGACGGTGAACTCGAACCGTTTGAAGGCGAACGGGTTCCGGGGATCGCCGTCTTCGTCCGGGGCGGCGTCGAAGGGATCGGGCTTGGAGACATGCCACGGCTGGGCGGTGCCGAACGACAAGGAGTTCTCGGTCGATTCGGTATACCCGCCGTTGCTCGACGAATAGAAGGTCTGGACGATCTGATCGTCGACGGTGACGACGAGATTTGACGAACTGTCGGCGGCGGTGACTCGGCCGTCGGATTTGGCGTCGAAGCCGGCGTAGACCTGGTCCTGCACACTGTCGAAGACGTCGAAGTCGGCGTTTTCGCGATCGATCGCCCGGTGCACGGCGTAGCTGCGACCGGCGATCGCTTGGGCACGCAATGCTTCCGGGTGCCAACTGGCCGGCATCTCGGCCAGACCGTGGAGGTAGTCGTCGATCGGGAGGACGAGCACGACGAAGGCGCCGTCGGTATCGCCGACATCGCGACTCACGAAGTGCAGGGCGCCGACGTCGTGGGTGCCGTACTCAAAGACCGGTTTGCCGCCTGAGAATCCGATGATCTCTCCGATACCGACGACACTGCCCTCGGACCAGGTGACAACCGGCGTGTCGTCGATGCAGCCGACACAGCTGTCGATGCCGCTGTCGTCGAATTCCTGGATCCACCGCCAGGTGTCGAGGCTGCCATCGACGCTGTCACCGACCTGTTCACCCTGGCGTAGGTACACCGTGCGCGACCCGTACGTCTCGGTGGCTGGATCGCTTTGGTCGATGTCGACGGTGAGGGTGCCCGGTTCACCGCGGGTCGTGTCGATGGTGACGCGAATGTCACTCGGGCGGCCCTGGCCGAGGTTGACCCGAATGCCGTCGCCGACGTACTCGGCGATCGTGTCGGTGCGGTCCTCGACCGTGGTTCCGTCGTAGTAGTACTCGAGGATGTCTTCGGCGACGATGCCTGCCTCGGCTCGGCCGAGGGCGCCGTATTGGCTCATGCCGACGCCATGACCCCAGCCGCCGCCTTCGAACAGGATCGTGGCTTCGCCGTCGTCTTCGGTGGCGTGCGCGGGCGCGACAAAACTGCCAGCACCGCTGGCGAGCAGACTGAGGATCAGAAGTCGACTGAGCCGTTTCCGGAACATCCTGGCTTTCCCATCGGCGCACCGCGAACCGCGATTTCGTAACCTAGTCGACACATTCAGGAAAGTGGTGGCGGCAGGAGGTCGGGCCGTCCGCAGGGATCGGCGTTTACGACCTACGGTTCATTGCCGCTGCAGTCGATCACCGCCAGGTGGCCAGCACGAGCAGATCGAGTCGAGTCGTCAGGACCCCATGCATCTCCGGAAGCTTCCATCGGTCATCGCCATGTTCTCCTTGTTCGTCGCTGGACTCGTCGCCGCTCCGATGGGTGCGGCGACGCCCGACGAGCAAGAAAAAACACCGCTCGTTCGAGCGACGCTCGTGCCACGTGACGCCCGCACCGTCTCGCTTCTCAGTGCGGATGTCGACATCGTCGGTCGACTCGACCACCTCGGCATGACAACGGTCGAGACGAGCCCCGAACGACTCGCCCAGCTCGAGGAGAGCGGCGTGATCGAGGGGTACTCGATTGCCCGGCCGCTCCACCTCCTGCTCGATGAGTCGACCGTCACGGTGCAAGCCGATGTCGTCAATGCGCAAGGCCACACCGGTGCTGGTTCGGCTGTTGTCGTGATCGACTCCGGGATCAACCGCGATCACCCGGCGTTCGACGATCGCATCGTCGCTGAAGCGTGCTTTCTCGACGGGGTCAACGGAACCTGCCCTTTCAGCGGAGGTGCCCAAACCGCCGTCGGGCCGGGAACCGCCCACCCCTGTGCGGCATCTGGCTGCCGCCACGGCACCCATGTCGCCGGGATCGTCGGGTCATCCGACAACGACGTTCCAGGAGTGGCGCCGGGTGTCGATCTCGTCGCCGTGCGAATCACCGACAACAGCGGCGCCATCGTGTCCTCCGACGTCCTCGACGCGCTCGACTGGGTGCTGTCGATCGTCGAAACCCATGCCGTCGTTGCGGTGAACCTAAGCCTCGGAGCCGACGAGGACCCCGGTGCCTGTCGAGACGTCGCCTGGGAGGCGGCGGTCGCCGCGCTCGCCGATGCAGGCGTCGCCGTTGTCGCAGCAAGCGGCAACTCCGCTGACGACGGCCTCCTTCCGGTGGCGTTCCCTGCCTGCCTTCCCGGCGTGGTCTCCGTCGGGGCAACCGAACGTTCACCGGGTACCGGCCTCGCGGCGGGGGCAGCCCCGGAACTCGCCGACTTCACCCAGTACGACGGTGTCCTCGACCTGGTGGCTCCCGGTGTCGACATCAGGTCCGCGGATGCACCTGGTTCTGGTTTTGTCTCCCTCGACGGCACGTCGATGGCCGCGCCGCACGTCGCTGGCGCGTTCGCCTTACTCGCAGGCACACAGACGGCGTGGGGTCCAGATCGATTCGCCGAGCTGCTCCGAACCACCGGGGTCATGGTGGAGCGCTTCACGGCGGTGGAGGGCGACCGCCATGAGCGGTATCCCGAAGTGCGTCTCGCGTCGGCGATCTCCTTTGACCCATTCGACGATGCGCTCGACGGCTATTGGGTCGCGGCAGCCGACTGGGCGAAGCACACCGGCGTATCCAACGGTGTCGGCGGCGACCGGTTCGGTCCCGGCATCACGCTCAACCGGGCCCAGGCGGTCACCTTCCTGTGGAGGTTGATGGGTTCGCCGGAACCGAGCGAATCGTCGGGATTCGCGGATGTGCCCGACGGGCAGTACTACACCGAGGCGGTTGCGTGGGCGAAAGAGGCCGGCATCACCGTGGGTACGAGTCCGACGACGTTCGGACCCGGTGGTCTCGTGAGCCGAGGCGTCATGGCGACCTTCCTATGGCGGCTTGCCGGTGAATCTTCCGGTGCGCTCGGTGTGTTCGCGGACGTGCCCGACAACGCGTTCTTCGCTGAAGCGGTCGGCTGGATGGCCGAGAACGAGATCACAACGGGAACGTCGACAACGACCTTCTCCCCGGAGGATCTCGTCAACCGGGCGCAGATGATCACGTTCATCTGGCGGCTGGTGAACACCGCCAGCGCCTGGGACCCGGCGGTGGACGTGCCCGAGACGGCGATGTTCTAGGACATCGAACGCCCAGGATCGGTCCATGCCCGCCCGGCCGGTGGCCGCACCTATGGCCGACGCTCCCCATGGAGGCAGCTACCGTTGCGTGGGTGGCGGCCCGTCCCCGTGTTCTGGTGTGCGGCTGGTCTGGAGCTGGCAACATCGGCGATGAACTCCTCACCGGGGTGATCGTCGCCCGTCTGCGCTCAGCCGGTCTCGATCCCGTTGTCCGCTCGGTCTCACCCGATGCGACGGTCGCCGCCCATGGCGAACTCGCCGTCGTAGGACGAGGGCTTGCATCGTTGCGGATGGCGCTGGCGGCCGACGCTGTCGTGCTCGGTCCGGGCGGGATCGTCCAGGATCACTCCAGCGTGTGGTCGTTACCCGCCCACCTTCTCCCGGCGCTGATCGCCCGGCTTCGACGTCGTCCGGTCGCCGGTCTCGGTCTCGGTGCGGATCCGCTCCGGCGCCCGCTCTCCAAGCGATTGTTGCGCGTTGCGCTCGCCGGCGCACCGATCATCGTGCGGGACGAGTTCTCGGCCGCTGCGATTCGTGATGCCGAACTCGAGGCCGAGATCGATCTCGACCTGGCATGGGAGCTCGACCACCCGGAACCTGGAAAAGGCGAGGGTCTCACGGTTGCGCTCGGTCCGGTCGCCGGGTCGGGTTCGTGGCGGCCGGGTCGGCGTCGCCTCGTGTTCGAGGACACGGCGCCGGTGGTTGCGGCGCTCCAGCGGCTCCACGCCGCCGTGGGTGGCCCGATCCGTCTCGTCGCCTTTCGGGGCGAGCGCGACGAGGGCTACGCCCGGCTGATCGCCGCAGCGTTTCCGACTGCCGAGGTCGTCCCTGCCGACGATGCACTTGAGGCAGTGCGCGGCGCAGCGGTGGTGGTCGCCTCGCGCTATCACGCAGCGCTCGTCGCCGCTGCGGCTGGGGTGCCGGTAATCGCCGATATTCGCCAGGCGAAGCTCGCCTCGTTGGCGGCGACCAGCGGCCTCGAGGCGCGCGTCATCGGGTTCGAGTCCTGGGATGAGGTTGCTACGGTGCCATCCGCCCTGTCCGGGGCCGTATCCCAGCCGTCGACCGGAGCCACGGATCGGGCGCTCCAGCGTCTCGTCGACGCCTGCCGCTCCGAGGAGGGCTGAGGGGCCGACTATCCTGACGGTGCCGCGTCGGCCGTGATCATGCGCACCCACCCCGCTCCGCTTCCCGCCACCGAGGAACATGACTCGGGCACCGTGATGCCCCGCCTCCGCGCGCTCGGATTTCGCTACCTGCACGTGATCGACAGCGTTTCGCTGTTCGCGGTGATGCACCTGATCACGGTGGCGCGCTTCGGTTTCGACTGGCCGACCTACCCGCTGTCGCATTATCTCATCGGGTTCTCGCTCGCGACCGTGATCCATGTCGTCGTGTACTACTTCGGTGGGATGTACGAGTACGAGCAGCGACTCGGAAGTCCTCCGTGGTTACCGAAGGCCACCCTCCTCACCGGCATTGCGATCCTCACGAGTGCCGCTCTCGCCCTCGTCACCGGCCGGTACCTCATGCCCCGTGGCAACCTGCTGGTGCTCTTCTTCGTTGGGTCGGTCCTCGTCACCTTCAATCGGTGGTTCGCCCGGCGGATCCGGAGCCGTCGCTTCGGCGCACCGCGAGTGCTTCTCGTGGGGTCACCCGACGACATCGAACTGGCCCGACGTCACCTGGGTGATTCGGGCTCCGACGCCACCGTGGCGGGCGCCACTCCGACGACGAGCGGGCTGCTCGCCGAGGTCGACGCGATCGACGCCACCGACGTGTTGCTGTTGGGCAGTGATCCGCTCGAGGCGATCTACCCGGCACCACTCGACCAGTTCGAACGGCGGCTGATCGGTGTCTACCGCCGAGTGCAACCCGTCGACACGCTGCTCGGTCTCCAGCGCAGCCGCGAGATCGCAGGAATGCCGTTCGTCGCACTTCGAACCCACGCGGTCCCGCTGTATCGACTCCGACTCAAGCGGTTGCTGGACTTCGTGCTCTTGCTCGTCGCCCTTCCGGTGATCATGGTGGTCGTCGGCCTTGCGGCGCTCTACGTGTTCGTCCGAGCCGGGCGCGGCGTCATCTATCGCCAGGAGCGGGTCGGGCGCCGCGGGGAGGCTTTCGAGGTTCTCAAGTTCCGCACGATGATCCGCGATGCCGAGGCGGCAACTGGGGCGACGCTTGCGACGAAGAACGACCCGCGGGTGCTCGCTGGCATGCGCTGGTTCCGGGCAGCCCGTCTCGATGAGTTACCGCAGCTGTGGAATGTGGCAAAGGGGGAGATGTCGTTGGTCGGGCCCCGACCCGAACGGGCCGAGTTCGTGGAGCGGTTCGAGGAACTGTTGCCGGGCTACAACCGTCGTCACGACATGCCGCCAGGGATCACCGGCCTCGCCCAGATTCGAGGCCACTACCAGACCGATCCGGGCTACAAGCTCGGCCACGACCTGCAGTACATCGTGAACTGGTCGCCGGTGCTCGACCTCATGATCATGCTCGAGACCATTGTCGTGATGGCTCGTCGATCTGCCCGGTGACGACCGACCTCAACACGCCACCGCAGTCGCTGTCGGTGGTGATCCCCGCCCGTGACGCCGCCGAGGTGATCGACGGCTGCCTGTCTGCCGTGCTGGCCCAGGAGGTCGACCTCGAGTTCGACGTCGTCGTCGCTGCCGGACCGTCTCGGGACGACACGGCCGCTCGGATCGATGCGTGGGCCACGCGAGACCCGAGGGTGCGCCGGGTCGACAACCCCTCCGGGGCCACCCCTGCGGCACTCAACCGAGCGATCGCCGAATCGACCGGCGATCTCGTTGTCCGAGTCGACGCCCAGGCAGTGGTGCCCGAGGGGTACCTCCAGCGACTCCTCGACTCGGCGGGACGCACCGGTGCCGGCAACGTCGGGGGGATCCAACGGCCGGTCGGGGCGGGCGGTTGGTCGACGCCGATTGCGGCCGCCATGCGGTCATCGTTCGGCGTCGGTCCGGCCCAGTTCCGCAGCGGAGGCCATGAGGGGCCGACCGACACCGTCTATCTCGGGGCGTTCCGTCGGGCTGCGCTCGAGGAGGTCGGAGGTTACGACGAGACCCTCATCCGAAATCAGGACTACGAACTCAACTGGCGGCTTCGTCAGGCCGGTTATGTGATCTGGCTCGATCCGGCGCTGGTGGTGGAGTACACGCCGCGAGCTTCGCTCCGGGGCCTCTGGAGCCAGTACTTCCAGTACGGCCGATGGAAGCGAGTGGTCGTGTTTCGCAGTCCACGCTCGCTCCGGGCTCGCCAGCTTGCGGCACCGGGGCTCGTGATCGGCCTTGCGGCCTCGCTGGCGCTGTTGATCGCCGGGTCGTGGCTCGGTCTCGTGCTCCCGGCCGTCTACGTCTCGGCGGTGACCGGCGTTGCGGCCAGGACCCGCGACGCGTCGACGTTTCGGGTTGCGCTCGGGTTCGTCACCATGCACCTCGCCTGGGGGTCCGGCTTCCTGTTCGGACGGTGATCAGTCGCGGGTGGTGAGGGTGTTGCCCCCACCGCTCGACACGTGCTCGAGATAGGCGTCGATCACGTGGTCGGCGTCGCCGAGTTCGAGGAGTTGGCCGTGGTCGAGCCAGCCGACTCGATCGCACAGGCTGCGCATCAGTGCAGCATTGTGACTGACCAGCACGATCGTGGTGCCCCGCTCGCGAAGCATGTTCATGTGATCCATGCAGCGGCGCTGGAACTCCTCGTCGCCCACCGCGATGACTTCGTCGACGAGCAGGATCTCTGGGTCGACGTTGACCGCCACCGCGAAGCCGAGTCGGACGTACATGCCGCTCGAGTAGATCTTCACCGGCTCGTCGATGAAGTCACCGATGCCGCTGAACTCGATGATGTCGTCCATCGCGTCGGCCATGTGCTTCCGGGTGAGTCCGAGCATGGCGCCGTTGAGGAAGACGTTCTCGCGGCCGGTGAGGTCAGGGTGGAAACCCGAACCGAGCTCGAGCAGTGCCGACATGCGGCCCTCGGTCGTGATCTCGCCGGCGGTCGGACGATGAATGTTGGCCATCAGACGCAGGAGGGTCGATTTACCGCTGCCGTTGTGGCCGATGAGCCCGAAGAAGGTGCCGGGCTCGATGTGGAAGTCGACGTCGCGCAGCACCCAGAAGTCGTCGACATCCTTGTTGCGGCCGAGGCGGAGGATGGCCTCCTTCAGGCTGCTCGGCCGGTTGCGCTCGAGACGGAAGCGCTTCGAGACGCCGGAGACGGTGATTTCGCCGATGGTCATGGCTCTTCGCTGATTTCCATGCTGCGCGCCCGGAAGTAGAACCAGCCGACGGTGAAGGTGCCGACCGCCCACGCCGCAGCCACGAGGAGCTTGAGCGGATCAGGGGTCTGCAGGAAGTAGACGCCATCGCGGGCGATCTCGACGAACAGCGCCGGCGGGTTCCACGTCACGAACTGGCGGCCGATCTCGGGAACGTCGTCTCGGTCGAGCAGGCTCGGCGGGTACACGATCGGGACGAGGAAGAACCCGACACCGATCAGCACGCCGATGAGGTACTGGATGTCGCGGTAGCGGGCGTTGAGCACCGCCACGATGAACCCGATCCCGAGCGCGAACGCCATCGTCAACAGCAGCGAGAACACGAGGAACACCGCCGTCCATGAGATGTTGGCGAAGAGCGCCATGATCACGAGGAGCACGACCGCCTCGAGCGCCGTCTGGATGGCGTTGGCGACGGCACCGCCGAGGAGGGCGGTTTCGGTGGGGAAGTAGATCTTCTTGCGCAGATCGCTGACGCCTTGCAGCCAGCCCATGCAACCGGTGACGACCCCGGTGAAGACCGACCAGGCGATGAGTCCAGTGAACAGGAAGAGACCGAAGTTCTCGGCGTTGCCATTTGCGGTGACAGGCGGCTGAGCGTTGTAGACCACGCCGAACACGAAGCTGTACACGGCGACCGTGGTGAGCGGGTTGGCGAACGACCAGAACCAGCCGAGCAGGCTCCGCTTGTAACGGGACTTCGACTCGCGTTCGGCGAAGTGGATGATGAGGTTGACGCTCTTTCGCGCCGAGGGAGACAGAGTCAGCATCGTCAGTGTGCGCGTCGAGCGCCCTGCGATCCTAGCGATGGGGCGCAGGGGTACGATGCACCGATGCTCGCCGGATCGCTGCGCCCCGCTGTCGCTGCGCTGTGGCTCGTCGTGTTGACCAACGGGCCCTTGTTCTTCCTTTCTCGGCGTGTCTTCGGCCTCCGTGGCGCCTGGGAGGATCCCGTGGTGCAGCCGGCGATCGTGCTCACGGCCGGTGCGGCTGTCGCGTTCGTCGTGCTCGACCGGTTCCGCCTCGATGGCAGCCGCCTCGCTTCCGTGCCCCGCCTGCCCTTCGGGGCCGCCGTCGGTCTTGGGGTGTGGGCGGCGATGAGCACCTGGTGGAGTCTGCAACCCGAGATCACGCTCTGGCGGGGGATCGTCTACATCGCCTTGCCGTTTGTTGCATGGGTGATCGCCGACCTTTCGGGCGAACGTTTCGTCGACGCCCTTGCCTGGGCGACTGGCTCGATCGTCGCAGTCAGCCTTGTCCTCGTCGTGACATGGCCGGATGCTGCACTCGACCTCAACGACGACTGGCGCGGGGTGATGACCGGCCGCAACAGCCTGGCCCCGATCTGCGGACTCGCACTTTTCGGTGGGATCGCCTGGTGGATGCGAGGAACGCGCCGGTTTGGTGGGCTGCTCGTCCTCGTCTCGATCGCCGGGTTGTGGGGGAGTGGGAGCCGCACCGCTGCGTTCGCGACCGTGATCGCGCTCGGCGTGTCCGTGGTCCTCGTTGCGGGCCGTCGCCGGGCTCTCGCCCGTCCTGGCCGAGCCAGTGTGGCGCTCGGTGTCGGTGCGATGGGTGCGGGTGGGTTGGCCGCCGGTGCCTGCCTTGCCGCATTTTGGAACGAACCGACCTTTGGGCAACGCCGCACGATCTGGCGACTCGTCGGTGACTACATCGACGATGAGCCGCTCGTCGGCCAGGGTTGGGAAGCCTTCTGGTACACGCCCGAACTCCACACCGACACGCTGCTCCAGCGTGGGAGCGCCCACGGTTCGATTCCGGAGTTGTTGCTCGGTCTCGGCGTGGTCGGGTTGATGCTCTGGTCGGTCGTCGTCGCAGTGGCGGCCGCCGGTGTCGTCATGCGAGCGTGGCGCCGTCCCGACACCGAGGCGTGGCTGTGGGTGGCGGTCGTCGCTTTCTTGCTGGTCGAGAACCTCACCGAAAGCTTTGTGCTCTGGTTCTCCTACAACTGGGTGTTGCTCACCGCCGCCGCGCTGCGATTCGGCTCCGAAGTGCGCCGCCGACCCGTCGAGCGACCCGACCACTCCACCGAAGCGGCGACCGTGTGAGCTGGTCGAGTTCGCGGTACGCCTCGGCCAGTTCGCGTTCGTGGCGGCTGCCGGCGCCCACGAGGAAGTGGGCCGTGGCGATTCGCTGGGCATCGCCGACCGAGGTGAGAAGAGGACGCTCGGCGATGCGGGCGACGACGACGGCGTGGGTCTGATCCCACACGCCCGGATCTTCGGCCGTGTCGGCGTTGCCGTGGTCGAGTCGTCGGTAGAGTTGGGTCTGAGCGTTGATCGAGCTCACGCCGGTGAGCGGGGCGAGCCGCATCAAGAACTCCCAGTCCTCGAAGACGGGAAGATCGTCGGCGAAACGAAACGAGAAGTGCTCGATGACGTGCCGTGGGAAGGCCACTGCGCAGATCGGCGTCTGGTTCTGACTGCAATGGCCGAGGAGATCGAACTCGGCGGCGAAGGGTTCCTCGACTCGCCCGAGGGGACGAAGGGGCTCCTCACCGCCGTCGGTGGCCCAGGGTTGCACGCCGGTCCGGGCTCGGGGTGTGGTGCCGGGCGCAGACTGGATCGCTCGATCGAAGGCGCCGAGCCAGTCGGGGAGGGCGAGGTCGTCATCGTCGAGAAAGCAGACATAGTCGCCGCTGGCCGAGTCGAGGCCGATGTTGAGCGGTCGGCTGCGTCCGCCGTCGGGAACCCCGATCACCTCGAGCGGTAGGTCGAGGCCGGCATGCTCGAGTTCGGCTCGAACCCGATCGGCGACTGATGCATCTGGTTCGTGGACGAGCACGAGGACCTGATGCGCAGCGTGACCCTGCTCGGCGATCGACTCGAGAGCGGCGACCAGCGACGTCGGCCGGCGGCCCTGGGTACGGACGATGACGCTGAAGCGCACCGGGCCGTCGGGGGCCCACGGCGGCGGCGGGCCGACCTCGCCGAGCAACTGCTCCAGCGGGGTGGTCACGATCGACGCCGATCGATCGCCTGTCGGACGCGGGTGATGGCCGATTGCCCGACAACATCGCGGAGCCGGTTGACCTCGGCGTCGTACTCGGTGATCTGGGTGTCGCGAGTAGCGATGAGCGATTCGAGCACCTCGATGCGGGCATCGATCGACGCCAAGTGATCGCGTAGGCGCAGGATCTCGGCCCGCAAGACGTCAGGATCGTCGGTGTCGATCGGATCCGGCTCACTCACGCCGAGAACCCTACTCGGGGACCGTTGCGCCCTCGTGGCTTCGAAGACGGGCCTCGTGCACGTCTGAGCGGACAACGGCGATGCGGAGTTCGCCCGCCTCGGGAACCGTGCCGGGAAGAAGGTGATCGGCGTTCCGTCGTCGGTCATGTGGGTCGTCGGGTCGAACGAAGGCGGGGTGGTACCACGGGTCGACGACGTGACCCCAACGATGGACGAAGCGATCCCATTCCCAGCCGTGGGTGACCGGCTCTCGGCTGGCGCCCTCATGGTGGACCAGCATCGCCTCGGGATTGAACACGACCCGTTGCCCTTGGCGGAGGAACTTGAAGCAGAGGTCGACGTCGTTGAAGTTGAACGGAAGACCCTCGTTGAGCCCACCGACGGCGAGCAGATCGGCCCGTCGCGCAAGCAGGCAGGCTCCAGTCACCGCCGCCATCTCTCGCGGACGATGCCCACCGACGGCCCGCAGATCCTCGAGTGTCCACCCGGCAAAGCAGTGGAGGGGCACGGCATCGTCGATCACCATGCCGGCATGCTGGACGGTGCGATCGGGGAACAGCAGGAGCGCCCCGACCGCGCCCACGTCGGGGTCGCGCAGTGGCGTCGCCAGGGCGGCGAGCCAGCCGTCGGCGATCGCCTTGACGTCGTCGTTGAGCACGAGGATGTGGTCGTGACGGGCGGCGAGCACGCCGAGGTTCACGGCAGCGGAGAAGTTCCAGGACCCCGGCGGGCGATGAACGAGTCGGACGTCCTCCTCGCAGAGCGTCTCGGCATCGCCCACGAACTCCTCGCCGACGACCAGCAGGATCTCGATCCGAGCGATACCGCCTCGGCGGGCGGCATCGATGGCGGCGGTCACGAACGGCGTCCCGGTGTCGTCGAGGAATCCGGCGGTCGGTATCACGATCGAGATGGCCTCGATCTCCGGAGCGGAGTAGCGATCGGTGAGCAGTGTGGCGATCGAAGAGGCGGTCGAGGGGCTCGGCGTGAGATCGGTGGCTCGCTCGGCGAGTACGGCAGGCAGGTGGCCGATGCGAGTCGGGTCGGCGGCGAAGAGGTGCTGGGCCCGGCCGAGAAGTGAGGCGTCGGCGACGCGCCCCCGGACGATCACGAGATCGAGTTCGTCGGGTGAGGCTGCGATCCGCGTCGGTGACCATGCACCGCGGAGCCGCCACGCACCGCCGACGCGTCCGTCGGCGGTCATGAGATCGATCTCGGGGTGTGCCGCCAGCGTCGCGAGAACGAGATCGAGGGCACCGGGTCGAAGTTCGGTGTCGTCATCGACCATCACCGTGGCGATCACCCGCTCGTCGGACGGATCGAGCGTCCAGGTCGCGTCGACGGCGGCCGCGTCGAGCGAGGTCCGCAGCGGCGTCGACGCCAGCTCGGACGGGCTCGAGAGGTCGGTGGCGATCAGGAGCTCAGCCATGGTGTGCGCCCGACGGTAGCGTCCCGGCATGGAACGGTGGGGTTCGACCGGCGCAACGCGCACGCTCGTGTTCGTGGCCGTCGTTGCCGTTGCGTTCTGGCGCCCGTTGTTCGCCGGGGGCACGCTCGCTCCCGACGATCAGGTTTGGGCCTCCGCTCCCTTCGGTGCCGTCGCCCCGGCCGAACTCACGATTGAAGTAGCTGAACCGGATGCAACGGTCGTGCACTCGGCGTGGACGCGATGGGGCGAGGAGGTGCGGTCCGGGTCGTTGACACAAGTCGGCGATGGCCGGTCAGGAGCTCCAGTGCTTGCCGATGGTGTCCCGATCACCCACCTCGTCTACGCCCTCGTTCCGGCGTGGTTCGCACCCGGCCTGATCGCCGCCCTTGCGGTTTTGCTTGCCATGACGGGTACAGGACGACTGCTTGACCGCTGTGGGTTCGGCGGTGTGGCGGCGGGTGTCGGCGGCCTCGCGTACGGATTGTCGGGGCTGATGTTCGTCTGGATCGGGTGGCCACACGCCACAGCGTTCGCTCTGGTGCCGTGGGTGTTCGCTGCCGGAGTCCGTGCGGCTGCCGTCGTCGATCGTCGCTCTGTCCTGGCGCTCGGTGGCTGGATCGCGCTGTTGGCGTGGTGCGGCGTGTGGGCGATCACGGCGTACGCGCTCGTCGGTCTCGTCATTACGGTCGGGCTCGGAGATCGCAGGAGCCGCCGCCTCCTCGCCGTGGCCGTCGGCATGGCCACCGGCCTTGCGTTCGCCGCTCCGCACCTCCTTGCTTCTGCGTCGCGCTGGTCATGGGCCGACACGTCGGCGCTCACCTCGGTCGACGATTCCTCTGCGGCTGTCTCGAGCCTGCTCACACTCGCCCTGGGTTCGTTGTGGGGCGCGGATTCCGTCGGCTACCCGTGGATCGGATCGTTGTCGGCCCAACTGTCGATCTCGACCGTCGGTTTCGTTGCCGGGATGCTCGCACCGGTCGCGCTGCTCGCTCCCGGCGATCGACGGCTTCCGTTTACGCTCATTGGCCTCGGCGTTGGAGTGGCGTATGCCGGTGGCCCCTTTCTCTGGGTGTCACACCTGGTGGCGGGCGCTGGGGCGGAGATGACACACGCTCGGGTGCTGCTGATTCTCGGCGTGGCCATCGCCGCCGCGCAGGCCATCGACGTGATCGAACAAGATGCGGTCTTTCGTCGGCCGGACCGGTTCGCCGTGACCATCGGGATCGCCCTCGTTCTCGTGGCGGGATGGGCTGGGGTGGAATGGGTCGACACAGCGCATGCTGCGGGAGCGATCCGAACAGCAATCGCCGAGTCGATGACCTCCGTGCTTGCCGCTGTTGCGTTCGGTGGTGTCGTGATGTGCTGGCGCCGAGGTGCGCTCGCCGGGGATGCAGTGGCGCTCGTCGCGACGGCTCTGATTGCCGTCGAGGCGCTGTCGTTCGGGATGGCGATCCCTACCGTGACCGACCGCGACGAGCGACTCTCCGCCACTTCGACCCACGCCGAACTCCTTGAACTGGTCGGCGAGGACGGGCTCGTCGTGGGCGTAGGCCCGGCACTGGCTCCCAGCGTCTCCGCCCGCTTCGGACCCAACGACCTTCGAGTTCCGCGGCCCCGCTCGGCTGGTGAGACGGCGTTGCTGTCCGCCGCCGACCCTGCAGCGGTCCGGGGCGGAGCCACCGTCAACCAGCCGGTTTTCAGCTCGCTCGACCTGAGCGACCCTGCCTGGCGACGCCTCGGCGTCGATGCCGTCGTGACCTCGCCCTGGCATCGCCCACCAGGCATCGTGACAACGCCTCTCGCCGTCGCGAGCGACCGGGTCGATCCCGCCGGTGGGGTATTCACGACGACGATCGACCTCACCGCCGGGCTCCGTGCTGTCGAACTTGACCTGAAGGCACCGTTCGCCACTCCGGTCGAGGTCGACGTCACCGTGGCCGGCCGCTTCATCTTCGGAGATGCCGTGGTGGTCACCGACTCCCCGGTGGTCGTGCCGATCGAAGGAGATTCGCTCGCCGGACCGGTGTCGGTGACCGTCCGGGTCTTCGCCGAGGCGGAGACGGCAACACTCGGCGTCGATGCCGCCGGCGAGATGATCGTCGGTGTCGTCGGGTCCGGGGATGACGGCACGCTCCGCATCGCCGATGGCCTGACGATCGTGCATCGGCCTGTTGCCGCCGTCACCGATGCCGGCGGTGCCGATGTCATGCCCGATCATGTCGACGATCGCCGATTGGGGTTCCGCGTCGACAGTGATCGACCGACCGTCGTCTGGACCGACATTGTCGATCGGCCCGGATGGACGGTGCAGGTCGACGGGTCGCCCGGCGATCTGCGAGGCGATGTCGTCCTCGGCGTCGGGGTCCCGTCGGGCGTGAGCGAGGTCGAGTTCCGGTATCGGCCGCCCGGGTTGGTGGTCGGTGTGGTCGTGATCGCGTTGACGGTGCTCGCCTGGGCCCTCGTCGCGTTCGTCATGGCGGTTCGACGCTCGCCGGACGATCGAGCGGCGGCTGGTAGCGTCGCATCCCGTGAGTGAGTCCACCGCCCCGTCCGAGGACGCTGCCGCCTACATCGCCCAGGTCCGGGCCGAGATCGAGGCCGACGCCGAACGTCGACGCCGCCAAGAGCCGGAGATCCAGCGTCGCGAGCGCGAGATCGAGCGGGTCTGGATCGACGTGGCCCCGCCAGGAGCAGCGGGCGAACAGGGCGAACTCCTGCTCGATCGGGCCGATCGATTGTCGATGATCGATGTCGATGCCCCTCTGGGCGCGAAACCCGGTGTGCGTCAGGTGAAGGGCACGATCCGCAAGGCGGTCTACTGGTACCTGCGCTACGTCACCGATCAGGTCAACGCCCTCACCAATGTGCTGGTCCGACTGGTCCGGCGCATGGACGAACGCCTCGGTGCCGTCGAGGCTGCTGTCGGCACCGGTTCGCTCGACTCGCTGATCGACCCGGTTGCCGAAGCAGGCCCGACGGTGGCAGACGCGGTCGCTGCGGCCGTTCCGGCTGCCGGCACGGTGTTCGTCGGCGCGGCTCGATCCGGGGTGCTTGTGGCGCCGATCCATGCCCGAGGCCAGGCGGTACACGGTGTGGACCGTGACCCGGTGTCGATTCTCCCGGGTGTGCGGGACGGACTCGATCTTCGAAGCGGCGATCCGGTTGAGCAGCTCGCGTCGAGCGAGCCGGGCTCGCTGATCGGCGTCGTGCTCGCAGGCTTTGTCGAGGATCTCGGCCCCACGGCGGTGTCGAGTCTGCTTGGTGACGTCCGCCGCGCGCTGGCCGACGGTGGCGTCGCCGTTGTCGTGACCGGCGACCCGGCCGACCGCAGCGCCGTCGAACGCGACCTCCGGGCCGGGCGGGGTCTTGCGCCGGCCACCTGGGCCCACCTGCTCGAGCGGGCCGGCTTCGATGTCGAGATCACGCCCGTCGACAACGACCCTCGCATCGGCTCGATCGTGGTCGGTCGACTGGGCTGAACGGATGCGGGTCCATCACTTCACGGCGACCCTGAGCCCACGCGATGCCGTCGGCCACCACACGCTCGCGGTCGATGATTTGCTGCGGGAGATGGGCCACGACACGACGCTGTTCGCCCAGAGCATCCATCCCGATCTCGCCGGCCGGGCCCGCGACTTTCGCGACCGTCTCGCCGGGGAACCCGCTGATGCCGTGCTCTACCAGGCGAGCACCGGTTCGCCCGTCGCCGATCACCTCCTCGGGCGGCCCGAACCTCTGGTACTCGACTACCACAACCTCACCCCGGCGGAAGCGTTCGATCCGTGGGAACCACACATCGGCGCCGAGCTCGATGCCGGCCGTCGTCAGCTGGCCCGCCTCGCCCGGCGAGCCGTCGCAGCGGTTGCGGACAGTCACTTCAACGCCGACGAACTCGTCGATTTCGGTCTCGACGACGTTCGCGTCGCGCCGGTCCTGTTCGAGCCGCCCCAGCTTCCTGATCGCAGCACGTCGCCCGGCGATGCGCCGACGCTGCTGTTCGTCGGCCGTCTCGCGCCGAACAAGCGACAGCAAGACCTCATTGCCGCTGTGGCCGAACTGCGGCGTACTCGCCCGGATGCTCGATTGCGTCTCATCGGTGCCTCATCATCGGCCCGCTACGAGGACGCACTGCGCGCCTTCGCCGACCGGATCGCCCCTGGTGCCGTCGAATTCGCTGGTTCGGTGCCGTACGAGGATCTTGTCGCGTCCTACGGTTCGGCCGACGTCTTCGTCTGTCTCAGTGAGCACGAGGGCTTTTGCGTGCCGGTGATCGAGGCGATGGGAGCGGGGCTTCCTGTCGTGGCCCGGGCTGCTGCGGTGCTGCCAGAGACGGTTGGCGATGCAGGCCTGCTGCTCACGGATCCCGGCCCGGCCGAGGTCGCCGCTGCGATCGAGGCCGTGCTCGACGATCCCGAACTGCGAGCCTCGATGGCCGAGCGGGGCCGGATACGAGCGGCGCACTTTGCCCCTGATCGTGCGAAAGAGATCATGCGCCGGGAGCTCGGCTCGATTCTGGAGTCGCTGGCGTGACGTCGGTCGACCTTCTTGTTCCCGAGCTGCGCGAACACGACGCGACCGGTACCCACTCCCTGCTGCTGCGAGACCTCCTGGTCGCCCACGGCGAAGGGCCGGTTCGGATCGTGACCCAGGTGCCGACCACGACCGCCGAGACGGTCACGCTCGTCGACGGCTGGACGGACCCCGCCGACCTCGTCATCTTGCAACACGGCATCGGGTCGTTCGTCGCCGAGGCCGTCATCCACCAGCGGGTGCCGTGCGTCCTGAACTACCACAACATCACGCCGGCGGAGTTTCTCGAACCGTGGGCCCCGGGGCTGCTTCCCGGCCTGCGCTGGGGTCGCAGCCAGCTCGACCAACTGGTGCCGCTCACGACCCGGGCGATCGCCGACTCGGGCTACAACGGACGTGAGCTGCGAGCGACCGGTTTCGATGATGTCCGGGTCTCGCCGGTGATGTGGCGGCTCGGGATCGACGAGGCCCCGGCGGGTGATCGCGAGCCGGTCGTGTTGTTCGTTGGGCGGGTCGTCTCGAACAAGCGCCATGAAGATCTCATCGCTTCGATGGCCATGGTCCATGACACACACCCCGATGCGCGGTTGGTTCTCGTCGGGTCACCGTCGATCGACACCTACGGTCGCGCGCTCACCTCACTGATTGAACGCCTCGGGCTCGCCGACGTCGTCGAGTTCACGGGCCCGGTCGATGATGCAGAGCTCGCTGCCTGGTACCGCCGAGCGAGCGTGTTCCTGTGCCTCTCGGAGCACGAGGGCTTCTGTGTACCGGTCGTCGAGGCGATGGCCGCAGGCCTCCCCGTGGTCGGCTTTCGAGCTGCGGCTGTGCCCGAGACGATCGCAAGGGCCGGCATCGTGCTCGGCGACAAGCGGCCTGCCACCGTCGCCGAGGCGGTCGGCCGACTCCTCGACGATCCCGGGCTGTGGTCGACGCTCGCCACAGCCGGCCGGCAGCGAGCCGGTGATTTTGCGCTCTCCCGAACCGAACCGTCGATGTGGTCGGCGCTCGAGGGGCTGGTCTGATGACCCCCACGATCACGTTCGTTTCGCCCCGCTACGGCGCTGATGTCGTAGGCGGCGCCGAGCAGGGGGCCCGGTCCTTCGCCACCCGTATGGCGGCCGAAGGGTGGAACATTCGGGTGCTGAGTTCGTGCGCGCGGTCGAGCGTCACGTGGGAGGACCATGATGCGCCCGGCACGACGATCGAGGAGGGGGTCGAGGTAACTCGTTTTCGGGTTCGACGGCCCCGCGACCCCGGGCTCGACGCCCGGAGCGCGCAACTCTTCGCCTCGCCGTCGGTCTCGCTTGACGATGCCTACGACTGGATCGACCGGCAGGGGCCCGACAGTCCCGATCTCCTCGAGGCGATTGCCGCCGTCGATGATGGTGTGCTTTCGCTGATCCCGTACCTCTACCAGCCGACGGTCCGCGGTCTGCACCTGGCCAAGGTGCCGGCCCTGCTCCAGGCGGCAACCCACCCGGAACCGCCACTTCGGCTCCCGGTCTTCGATGAGTTGTTCTCCGCCGCCGATGTACTGCTCCACGGCAGCCGAGCCGAGCAACAACTCGTCCTCGAACGCTTTCCGTCGACCGCATCGACGCCGCAGACCGTCCTCGGGTACCCCGTCGAGATCGACGGCCCGGTCGACCCCGACGCTGCCCGGCGTGCGCTCGGCCTCGGGGACGAACCCTTCTGCGTGTACCTGGGCCGCGTCGATGCCGGAAAGGGCGTCCTCGATCTTGTGGAGCGTTTCCGGGCGTTCCGTCAGCGGCGCGGCGGCGGGCGTCTCGTCATCGCCGGTCCGGTGATCGACAAACCGCCCGTGGTCGACGGCGTCGACGTGCTCGGCCGCATCCCGACCGAGCACAAGTTCGGCCTGCTCGCTGCCGCCGATGTGTTGATCAATCCGTCCCCGCACGAAAGTTTCAGCTTCGTCGTGCCCGAGGCATTTCTCGTCGGCACCCCCGCCCTGGTCAACGGATGGTGTCTGCCGCTGCGCGAGCACTGCGAGAACAGCCATGGCGGGCTCTGGTACACCGGATCGGCCGACTTCGACGCCGCCCTCGGGCGACTGCTCAACGACGCACCGCTCCGGGATCACCTGGCGGCTGCCGGGCGGGCCTACGTCGAGTCGATGTTCTCCTGGGATGCCGTGCGCACCCGGTGGGAGAGCATCCTCGGTCGGGTCAGCTGAGTTCGCGAAGATCCGAGGGCGGCAACGACCGCATCGGCCGGTTGACCCGGACGATGAGGTCGGCGAGCAGACCGACGGCGAGAGTCTGGAGCACGGCGAAGCCGAGCAGCACAGTGTTGGCAGCCGGGCGGAAGTCCTTGTCGACAAGGTCGTAACCGAGCTTGCCGACAAAGATCAGTCCCAGCAGTGACGCGATCGGCAGCATCACCCGGAGCGGGTCATAGGACAGCATCATCCGGATGACCTGCAGCGCATACCGCCGGGTGTCCTTCCACCAATGGAATTTCGATTCGCCTGCCCGCGTCTCGTAGTCGATCGGCACGAACTCGACCCGGTAACCGTTCATCAGGAACGCCATCGTGATGGTGGTGACGCAGCTGAAGCCAGGCGGCAGTTGATGGGTGTACTGGAGCGCTACGTCGCGCCGAAACGCCCGGAACCCGGAGTTGAGATCGGGGATCTTTGTCTGCGTGAGGTACTGGGCGAGCCGACGAATCAGCCATTTGGCGGGAACTCGGAAGAATTTGAGCGTGCCTTCCTCGGACGTGCGGGCACCCACCACCTGATCGGCGTCGCCAAGTGCATCGACCAACTGCGGGATCTGATGGTTGGGGTAGGACATGTCGGCGTCGGACCACACCACGACGTCGCCCTTGGCTGCTTCGGTGCCGATCCGTCGAGCGGTTCCGGCGCCCCGGTTGCGTTCGGCTCGGATCACCCGGGTGCGCGGATCCGCCATGGCGATCTCCGTGGAACCGTCGCTCGAACCGTCGTCCACGATGATCAACTCCCATACGTGGGTCGAGGTGTCCATCGCCTCGGTGATGCGGTCGATCTCGGCTTGGAGGTGCCCGGCCTCGTTGTGAACCGGTAACACAATCGAGACGTCGACCGGTAACTCGGTCGAGATGTCGACTTCGTCAGATGATGCAGGCACGGCGAAAGCCTACGCCACGCCCTTACGTGCGCGAGGGCTCCTGCCGATGGGTTCTTCGATGAAACGAGTACTCGCCTCAATGGTCGGCCTGACCGTGGTTGCATCCGGGTTCGTCGCAGCCCCGTCCGGTGCCTCGGATGTCTTCACTGGCGACCAGCTCTGGAATCAGCAGTGGGAGATCCTTGACGGTTGGAACCGCAGTTCGTCTCCGGTGATCGCCGATATCGACGGCGTTGCAGGCAACGAGGTCGTCTTTGGTGCCCAGGATGGCCTCTTGCGGGCCTACAACGGGGATGGCACGCGCAAGTGGACTGCGGCGGCCATCCCGGGGGTGGCCCCGGGCTGCAACGCTCAGGACACCGCGTCGGCAATCGATTCGAGCCCGGCGGTCGCCGACCTCGACCGGAATGGTGTCCCCGAGGTGATCGTCGGTGTCGGTTCGACCTGGGCGCCGAACCAGAACGGCTCGGTTCTCGCGTTCGATGGCCGTAACGGCGACATTCTCTGGCAGACCGACGACGCACGTGACACCAGCACGATCTGGACCGATTCCCCCACGCTCGACGGCTGGTGTGAAGCAACCTTCGTCACCCCCGCAATCGGCGATGTCGATGGCGACGGGTACGACGACGTCGTCTACGGGAGTTGGGATTTCATGATCTGGGCGGTCGACCGATTCGGCGAACCGCTGCCCGGCTTCCCGTTCAACAACGACGACACCATCTGGTCGTCACCAGCGCTGTTCGACATCGATGACGACGGCCGGCAGGAGATCTTCATCGGCGGTGACAGTTCGCCCGGTGGCCTCTTCGATCACACCGGCGGCGTGATGCGAGCCCTCGACTGGTCCGACGACACCGTGAGCGAGCTCTGGAATCGCACGGTCAACGAAAGTCTGATGGGCTCTCCGGCAGTCGGCGATATCAACAACGACGGCCGTCCTGAGCTCGTGGTCACCACGGGGGAGTACTGGCACGTCACCTGCAACGCCGGGAGTCCCGACTGCTCGCCCGGCTACGCCACGGATCACAGCAAGGTGCTGGCCTACCACCTCGACGATGGCTCGACCGTGCCCGGTTGGCCGGTCGACACCGGTGACTCGATCACGGCCAGCCCTGCGCTCGGCGATCTCGACGGCGACGGCGACCTCGAGGTCGTCGTCGGTTCGTGGGACGACCGGGTCTATGCGTGGCGGCCCGACGGCAGCGTGCTGTGGTCGACGCCGACCACGATGGGTCACCCGGAACTCGGTGCGTCGGACCTTGTCGGGCATCCGATCATCGCCGACCTCGACGGCGACGGAGATCAAGATGTCGCCATCGGTTCACGCACCGGGATGGCGATGCTCGACGGTCGAACCGGTGCGAATCTGGAGAAGGACCAGTTCGGCAACGACCTTGCGTGGCAGTTCCGTATCGGGGTGGCGTGGAGTTTCGAGAATGCGCCGGCGGTCGGGGTGATCAACGGTCAAAGAAGCATCGTGCTCACCGGCTTCCGCACTGCCGATCAGAAGACTCGTGTTGCGGCGTTCGGTCTGCCGTCGACGAGCGCGACCGACGACTGGCCGATGTTTCGCCAGAACCCTCAGCGCACCGGACGCACCGTCGGCGACCTCTGCGCACTCAACCAGGCGACGGGCCGTTTCTGTGATGTCCCCGCCGGAACCTGGTACACCGACGCCGTCGAGTGGATGGCGGCTGCGTCGATCACGACGGGTGTGTCGCCGGGGCGGTTCGGCCCTGGCCTCGAGCTCAGCCGTGCCCAGATGATCACCTTTCTGTGGCGTCAGGGAGGTGAGCCGACCGGGTACCCGGACCACGGTTTCGTCGACGTCGGCTCGTCGGTGTACTTCGACGATGCCGTCGCCTGGGCGAAGGCCGAAGGCATCACCACCGGCACGAGTTCGACAACCTTCAGCCCGGGGGTGGCCGTGACCCGTGCTCAGCTCGTCACCCTCCTGTGGCGCCGCGCCGGTTCGCCTGGTGGCAATCCGGCCCCGGGCTTCAGCGATGTGCCTACCGGCCGCTATTTCACCGAAGCGGTCGCCTGGGCAAGAGCCGAGGGGGTCACCACTGGCACGTCGGCCACGATGTTTTCGCCGGAGATCCCGCTGACCCGTGCTCAGGCCGCAGCGCTGGTCTGGCGTGAAGCCGGGCGTCCCTGACCCCGGTCGGTGAGCCAGAGGACAGCGAGGACGATCAGCGCAGCTGCGGTCAACAGCGTCAGCATCCCAAGACGTTGCGGTCGATACGTCAACACGACGTCGTGGCGTCCGGGCTCGATCGCGACCCCGGTGACAAGACCGTCCACCTCGTCAATCGGCGCCGAGTCACCGCCCACGGTGGCGGACCAGCCCGGGAAGGCGTACTGGGAAACGACGATCGTGCCGGGCTCATCGGTGTCGACCACGAGGTCGACGCGCCCGCCCGCAATGGTGCGAAGTTCGACCGACTGGCTGTCGGCAGCGCCAGGCCCATGCAGGTCGAGGTCGACTTCGTCGGGCAGCAGGCCGGGCACGAACCAGGCGGCAGCGGCATCGGGGCGCTCATAGAGGGTGACGGCACCGGTAGCGACGAGACGAAGCCCGTCGTCGACGACCGGAGCGATGCGCCAGAGGTCCGGCTCACCGTCCGTCGTTGCGATCACGATGGGTTCGCTCGTTGAGAGTTCGATTGTGCGTGGCCCCGGAGGAAGGTGCTCGCCGGCGAGCGGGATGTCGATGCGCTGACCGGTCGCGGCGTTTCGCACCGTGCGGGTGCCGATGACATCACCGACCACGACCCGCAGTTCGAAGATCGACGGGGGGTTGTCGAGATGGATCGACACCCCCCGCAGGCCGGCGACGGGTATCTCGATCTCGATCTCGGTGCGGCCCTCGAGCACCATTTGTCCGTGCGTGCCCCCGACGACGTCGGAACGGGGGGTCTCGAAGACCTCACCTCGAACCGGTGTCTCGGGTGAATCTGCCCACAGGCCGACGGCAAGTGCATCGAGCGCTGGATGCGATGCATCGGCATCTGGCCCGAACCAGGGGTTGGTGATCGTGCCCGGGCTCGCGAAGGCACCGGGTTGGACTTCCTCGAAGACCTGCCGCCAGCCGGTCGGGTAGAAGAGGTGCCCCCGCACATCGTCATGGCCCGTGATCTGGTTGGTGTTGGCCCAGAAGGTCCGCCCGTCACCGGCGAGGCGTTCGCCTGGTTCGAGCAGGTCGCGGACGAGTTCGTGTGATGCCGTCTCGTAGCGGCCCTCGTCGGCGTCGACGACCGTGATCACCGAGTAGCCAAACCCGAGGAGCTCAACGCTGACGATCAGCGACACGCTGCCGATGAGTGCCGGCCCGATCTGTTCGCGTCGGACCGCGACGGCAATCGCCACGATCATGGCGATACCGGCGAGCACGGGCAGCCAGGCCTGTTCGATCGTGGTCTGCAGCACGCCTCGGGCGCGGGCCTCGCGCCCCCAGTCAACGAGCCACGGCGAGAACGCGAGTCCGGCGATAGCGGCGACGATCGCTCCGTTGCGGATCGTTCGCCGGAGATCGACATGGTCGTCCGCCCGGTCGATGAGTGCCTGGGTCCCGAGGCCGGCGAGCGCAGCCACGGCGAGATGGGTCACGACGCGACTTCGTCCGATCGAGTTGCCGCCAAGCAGCGGCAGCGACTGGAGGGCCTCAGTCAGCGTGCCGCCCACATAGGAAATCCACATGCCGAAGATGGCGATTCCCCACAGGATGCGAACCGTTGCTGCAAGGTCTCGGCCGGGACCACGCCGATACGCAAGAGCAAGGAGGGCCAGGAGCAGGACCGATGCGCCCACATAGCCCTGGGCTTCGATCCAGTTCGTACCGTCGGCCCAGAACGCCGGCATCTGGTGGGCTGAGCCGAATGCCCACGGGAGCACGAGGGTCAACAGAAAGCGGGTGCCGGTGCTGGAGTCGGCCGGTCTGGCGTCTCGGTAGCTCGTATCGTTGAAGTCGAGGTAGGTGGTGAACTCCGAGAGGTAGATCGAGATCGCAGCCATGCCGAGCGCAACGCCGGCCACTCCCCACAGCGTTGGCCGCAGCGCCGACCGCGCGACGTGGTGGAGCGGGCGGGCGCCGTGCAATGCAATGAGTCGGGAGACGGCGTAGAGCGCAACGGCGATCACGACATAGGTCGCGGCGAGTGGAAAGTTCGAGAGGTAGAGCGCCGCAATCGCTCCGGCGACGGGCACGGCGCGGCGCGGTCGTGGTTCCGACACCAGCGACTCGACCGACCACAACAAGGCGGGTGCGAATGCGGCGACGTTCGATTGAGGCCAGGAGGCCCACCCGACGAGGTACCCGGTGAAGCCGTAGGCGACAGCCCCCACGAGTGCTGCGGAACGGTCGGTGCCGAGTCCCCGGCGGAGGTACCCGGCGAGGAATCCGCCGGCGACGAGAACCCGGAGGGCAGCGACGACACCAGGTGCATACGCCGCCGGCAGCAGGAGGTAGGGGAGGAGCAGCGGCGACAAACCGGCCTTCAGCGACGGTATCCCGCCGGTGAGGCTCCGGTCCCACCACGACAAATCACCCGATCGTGCATCCTCGCTGAGCGCGACGAAGTGGCTGTGGACATCGATCGTGTCGGAGAGCCACGGGTTCTCGGCTCGCCCTGGGGTGCGTTCGCTCGACCATGGGGCGGCCTTGTCGAGCAAATCGTTGGGCAGGAGTGACCACTGACCGCTGAGCGGACGCCAGAAGAACACCACGGTCAGCCCGACGAAGACCGCAACAACGGTTCGACGGGACCAGTCGGTCATGAGTCCGCAGCGAGCCGGTAGAGCTCAACCATGGCATCGGCATGGGCGGTCCAGGTGAGATCCTGCAGCCGCGTGGTCAACGCCATCGGCACCGTCGGATCCTCACACGCTGCAGCCAGCAACGGGCCAAGGTCGGTGTCGGCGGGGTCGGCGAGGTGGAGGAGATCGCCGACGAGTTCCGGGAGCGCACCCACGGCGGTAGCGACGACGGCGGTGCCGACAGCTGCGGCCTCAAGCGGTGTGAACCCGAACCCCTCGTAGCCGGCGGCGAGAACCAGCACCGTGGCATCGCGAACCAGGGCGTCCCGGGCGGCGTCGTCGACGGCGATGAGGCGGTGAACCCTCCGGCCGAGCCCGGTGTCGGCGATCGCCCGGTCGATCGCTGCCTCGTCGTTGCCTGCGGGGCCGGCGATCACGAGTCCGATGTCATCGTCGACAGCAGCCATCGCCGAGATGACCGCTGGCACCCGCTTGCGGCGCTCGGTGGTGCCGAGCACCAGCACATAGCGGTCGAAGCCGGCGACCTTGGCGCCGGTTCCTGGTTCGGTCGGGGCAGGTGGGCGGAGGCCGTGGTGGATCACCCGGACGCGTTCGGTGCGTCCGAGGTCGGCTAGTTCGGCGGCGACGGCCTCCGAGGAGGTGTGAATCCACGCGTCGGAGTCGAGGATTCGTCGGATCGCTGGCACCTTGGCCGCGACGGCGGGCTCGACGAGATCGGGACGGGTGATCGGTGTGAGATCTTGGATGGTCACCACGCTGGTGCCGGAGGGTGGGGCGAGGAAGTTCACGCCGTGCACGACGTCGACCGCGCCGGCGATCGTTCGGCGCCCGGGCCAGTTACTTCGAGCCCAGAGTCGGGCTGCTGGCGCCGCAGGGATCGGAGACCGCCGAATTGGGCCGGCGAAGCGTGGTTTGCGCCCTCGGGCCGACAGCAACCAACCGGACACCGTCACGTCGTTGCGGGACAGGAGGGCGTCGGTGAGATGGCGCGTGTGTTGGTGAATTCCCGTGGGTGGACCGACGAGCGGCGTGATGTCGATGCCGACGCGCAACACGATTCGACGGTAGACGCCTCAGCCTGCGCCGTACCGGATGGCGAACATGCCCTCGAAGAGTTCCTGCAGCCCGACGACGTTCTGAGGGTTGCGTCGCTCCCGCAGCGCAGCGTTGATCGTGCCGCAGGGGAAGTCGAAGCCGCGGTAACCGGGACTGCTCACGAACCAGACCGCGCCGGTACCCGCCGTCTCGTGGGCATCGACGGCGAAGGCGGTCGCATCGGTCGAGGCCACCCGGTCGAGGTAGTTCCGCCAGTCCACGGTGAAACCATCTCCGCTCGGGAACGCCCGTCGGTCGACCTCGGTGTCGAGGTAGTGCGTCGTCGCCGGTCCGAGTTGGTCAGGGCAGAAGATGATCACGTCATCGGGGCCGACCAAGGCGTCGATGACGCCGGCGACTTCCTCACCCTGTGATCGAGTTCGCCGAGCCTCGTCGATGCTGATCGCCGAACCCAGCAACACGAGAACCGTCAAGACGACGACCCGGGCGCGGGTGTCGAGCATGGCGACGCCTCGTCCGGCGAGCAGCAGGATGAACGGGATGGCGATCGCGGCGTATCGGGCTTCGAACGCACCGCCCGTGGCCACAGCGGCTGCGGCACCGAGCCCGAGGCCCAGGCCGGCGGCCGCAGCGGGAACTTGCACTGACGGATGGATCGACGATCGGACCTGAAGGATCTTGTCCCGGGCCGGACCGATCGCCAGCAGGCCAAGGACTGCCACGAACCCCAGCAACACGCCGAGCGACTCTCCCTCGAAGCGGTTGTTGCCGCCGATGCCCTGCAGCGTCTCGATGAAGATCTCGGTGGGGCGGGCTCGTGTGGCCCAGGGCGTGCCGGTCTCGGCGAGTTGGTCGACGAAGACCTCAAGCCACACGACGAAGGTCGCCGCACCGGCGGCCATCGCGCCGAGCAAGCGAACCGCCTTGATGCGGCCGTAGGGCCGACGGCCTGCCACCACCACGATGAGACCGGCGGCCGCAATCGCGTAGAACGTCCAGTAATGAGTGTGCATCGCGGCAGCGGTGACGGCGGCGACGCCGAAGAGACGACGAGCGGTCGGCTGTTCCCATGCCGCCTCGAGCGCCCACCAACCGAGGGCGACCACCAGCACGACGAGTGCGTACATGCGGGTCTCGGTGGCGTAGCGGATCAGATACGGGGACGAGAGAGCGAGCAGCAGGGTGGCGATGGCGGTCTCGGGCCCGTGGCGCCGTGAGGCCATCCAGATCACCGGCACGGTGATGAGTGACACCACGCCTGATAACGCCCGTACCGCCGTGTCACCGTCACCGAAGACGTCGATCCACCATCCGAGCAACAGATAGAAGAGAGCAGGGTGGCCGTCCTGACGCAGAGCATCGGCGAGCGACACGTCGCCGGTCGCAATGTGAACGGACAACGCCTCATCAAGCCACAACGGCGACGCAGTGGCGAACCGGAGGACGATTCCGGTGACGATCACGAGGAGGACGGCGACCCGTCCGGTGGACCTGGGCATCGGGATGGGACCCTAACCCGTTCATCTGCGCTGCCCCTCGACCGTCATGACGGACCTTCCCCGTGCGAGGAGGGGCGGTACGCTGGTCGTCAATGACGACACGCATGGTGATCATCGGAGGGGGACCGGCGGGCCACAGTTGCGCGAGCACTGCGGCGCGCCTGGGTGCGGACGTGGTCGTGATCGAGCGCGACACGATCGGCGGTGCTGCGCATCTGTGGGATTGCATTCCGTCGAAGGCGATGATCGCCACCGGTAATGCCCGCCAGTTCCTGCGTCGGTCGGCTCGGATGGGGCTCGCCGAGGTCGGGTCGGACGTCGATCTCGACCAACTGCGTGACCGTCTCAAGCACATCGAGTCTCGGCTTGAGACCACGGTTCGTGGTCTCCTCGACAGCCAGCGGGTGGAGTTGGTCGACGGGTTTGGCCGGATGATCGATGCGCACACGGTCGTTGCGACCTTGCCCGACGGTACCGAGCGAACCTTTCACGCTGACGTGGTGGTGCTCTCGACCGGCAGCCGTCCTCGGATTCCCGAGTGGGCACCGGTTGATGGCGAACGCGTGCTCTCGACCCGAGATGCCTACCCGCCATCGGTTATGCCTGAGCACGTCATCGTGATCGGTTCGGGCGTGACGGGCGTGGAGTTCGTGCACATGTTCGAATCGATGGGGGCGCAGGTGACACTCGTCGTGAGTCGTCAGCAGGTGCTCCCCCAAAAGGACCCCGAGGTTGCTGCTGCACTTGAGGAGGACTTTCTCCGACGCGGGGTGAAGCTCTTCAAGGGTGCACGAGCCGAGTCGATCGTGCGGGAGGGCAACGAGGTGATCGTCTCCTGCGACGATGGCCGCATCGCCCGCGGTTCGCACGCCCTACTGGCCATCGGTTCCGTCCCGAACTCCGATGGTCTTTGTCTCGACGACGTGGGTGTGCAAACCGATCACGGGTATGTGCCGGTCAACAACCACATGCAGTCGAACATCCCGCACATCTATGCCGCCGGCGACCTCTCAGGACGCCTTCCGCTTTCGTCGGTCGCCACGATGCAAGGCCGCAAGATCGCCGAACATGCCATGGGGCTCACGGCGCGTGGCAATGATCGCCAGATCGACTACGACAAGGCCGCGTCAGCGATCTTCACCGAGCCCGAGATCGCCGATGTCGGCTTGGCCGAAATCGATGCGTTCGCTGAGGGTCGCAAGGTCCGGGTGACCAAGGTGCCGTTCGCGACGCATGCGAAGGCGTTGATCAACGATGATCCGCGCGGGTTCGTCAAGATCATTTCGGATCCAGCTACGGGCGTGATCCTGGGTGGGTCGATCGTCGGGCGGCATGCGGCCGAGCTGATCTCGGTGTTGGCGGTAGCCGTGACGAATGGTCTGACGGTGACCGACATCCACGAGTCGATGCTGGTCCACCCGACCCTCGCCGAGGCGCTGACGGAAGCCGCGGAGTAGGCGCAGGCGGCCTGGGACGCCGACTACTCGATGACGGCGACGACGTCGCCGCCCCCGACGGAGTCGCCCTCGCTGACGCGGATCTCGGTGACCGTGCCCGCCTTCTCGGCGGTCACGTTGTTCTCCATCTTCATTGCTTCGAGGACGACGATCGCGTCGCCGGCTTCGACGGCATCACCGACGGCGACATTGATCTTCACGATGGTGCCCTGCATCGGCACGGTGACGTCGCCGCTGCCGGAGCCGCCTCCGCTCGCACCACCGCCGCTGCGGCGACGAGCGGCACCGCCCCCGCCCGCTGCGGCAGGTACCCCGGCGGATTCAGGAACCCACATGGCGACGCTGAAGCGCTTGCCGTTGACTTCGACGTCGAGCTCACGCTTGATCTTTGGCTCGTCGTCAGCTCGCTCGGCGCTGGTCGCGGACACGTCGGAGAGATCAAGGACTTCTTCAACCCATTTGGTCGAGTGCTCGTTGTTGCGGAAATCGTCGTGTTCAAGGATGGCGATATCGGCCGGGATCGTGGTGGCGACGCCTTCGACCCGCAGCTCGCCGAGTGCTCGGAGGGCGCGGTTGATGGCGACCTCCCGCGTGCGGCCCCAGACGATGAGCTTGCCGACGAGGTTGTCGTAGAACTGACTGATCTCGTCGCCGGCTTCGTAGCCGGTGTCCCAGCGGGTGCCGAAACCATCGGGTGGGGTGAGCGCCGTGATCGGGCCGGGGGACGGGAGGAACGCGCCACCGGCAGGATCCTCCGCGTTGATGCGGATCTCGATGGCGTGACCGCGGATCTCGACCTCGTCCTGGGTGAACGGCAGCGGCTCACCGGCAGCGACGCGAAGTTGCTGTTCGACGAGGTCCACGCCGGTGATGAGTTCGGTGGCGGGATGTTCCACCTGAAGCCGGGTGTTCATCTCGAGGTAGTAGAAGCCGCCGTCCTCGTAGAGGAACTCGACGGTGCCGGCGTTGGTGTAGTCGCAGCCCTTGGCGACGGCCACGGCTGCCTGGCCCATCTGCTCAATGATGTCGTCGGGGATACCCGCAGCGGGTGCCTCTTCGATGAGCTTCTGGTGACGGCGCTGAGCCGAGCAATCGCGGGTGCCGAGGTAGACGGCGTTGCCGTGGGTGTCGCAGAGCACCTGGACCTCGACGTGGCGCGGCTTGGTGAGGTAGCGCTCCATGTAGCACTCGTCGCGCCCGAAGTAGGCGAGCGCTTCTCGCTGGGCGGAGGCGAGTTGGTCGGCGGCCTCATCGGCGTTCTGGACGACCTTCATGCCGCGTCCGCCGCCGCCGTAGGCGGCCTTGATGGCAACGGGCCATCCGTACTCGTCGCCGAACGCGATGACCTCGGCCGGGTCAGCGAGGATGGCGGTGCTGCCGGGGACGCCGTGGACGTCGACCTTCTCGGCGGCCTCGCGGGCGCTGATCTTGTCGCCCATGACCTCGATCGCCGCAGGTGGCGGGCCGACGAACGTGACCCCGCGTTCGGTGATCGCCCGGGCGAAGTCGGCGTTCTCGGAGAAGAAGCCGTAGCCCGGGTGCACGGCATCGGCACCGGACTTTTCGATCGCGTCGAGAATGGCGTCGGTGTTGATGTAGGACTCTGCGGCGGTCTGTCCGCCGAGCGCGTAGGCCTCGTCGGCGAGACGGACGTGGAGTGCGTCTCGATCGAGTTCGCTGTACACGGCGACAGAGGTGATGCCGAGTTCGCGGCAGGCACGGATGACACGGACGGCGATTTCGCCGCGGTTGGCGATCAGGACTTTGGAGAACACGTGCTATTGACTAGCCGAATGACGCCCTCCGATGCGACACCACACCCCGGAATCTTTGCGAACAGTCGGGCGGCGGCGATGGCGAACGGCTGGAGTTTCACACACGTGTCGTCGACTGGGTCGACGAACAGCGACCTCGCCGCGTCGGCTCGGGCAGGAGCGACCGGCATCGAGTTGCTGGTCGCCGACCATCAGTCAGCGGGTCGGGGCAGGCTCGATCGGCGCTGGGAGGACGACCGGTCGGGTCAGCTGATGTTCAGCTTCCGAACGCCGGTCGACGACGACCTCCAGGGCGCACCCGGGGCGATTGCGGTCGCCGCCCATGAGGCAGTGACCGCAGCCGGCATCGACGCCGGGATCAAGTGGCCCAATGATCTCGTGGTCGAACATGGCGACGCCCCCGGCAAGCTTGCGGGGCTGCTGAGCGAGTATGTCGCCTCGTCACCGCCGTGCGTTGTGATCGGTCTCGGTCTCAACGTCACATCGGCGCCGGTCCCAGGCGCAACGTCGCTGGCTGCCAACGGCAGCACCGCCGACCGCGACGACGTGTTGTCGACGCTGCTCGAACGATTGCCCGAATTGTTGGGCGACATCGACCTCGTGCGAGACGAGTTGCGTCGCCGTTCGGCAACCCTCGGTCGGAAGGTGCGGGTCGAGCGTTCCGGTGGCGATCTTGTCGGGGTCGCGATCGACCTCACCGCCAGCGGTGGATTGGTGCTTTCCGTCGACGGATCGCCGGTCGAGGTCTCGGTGGGCGACGTGATCCATCTCCGGCCAGAGGACTGATCTCGGCAGGCCTCCGTCGGGCGCTACGATCCGGCGCCGTGGTGCACGATGAGACGGTGGTGTTGCGGCGGAGCTGGCCGCAGCGATTGATGATGCTCGCATGCGCCGGTGTCATCGGCGCCTCGATCGCTGCGTCGTTCTTCGTTGTCGAGCTGTACGACGGCGTCGCCGACCTCGGTCGGATCCAGTTCTCCGGCGACCTGCTCGACACCGAGACCGACTCATCGGAACCCGTGAACTTCTTGATCATCGGCGTCGACTCGGCCCTCGGGCTCGATCCCGACGATCCGGCGGCGTCCGGTCGTAACGTCGACGCACGCGGGAACAGCCTGGCCGACACGATCGCCTTGCTCCGGATCGACCCGGTCGGCGGGCAGGCGTGGATGCTGACCCTTCCCCGGGACCTGCTGGTCGAGATCCCGAACGCTCGCATTCCCGTCCAGAAGATCAATGCTGCGTCGCTCATCGGCGGAGCACCGCTGTTGGTCGAGACCGTGTCGACGAACTTCGACGTCCGGATCAACCACTATGTCGAACTGGACTTCCTCGCCTTCCGCGATGTGGTCGACGAACTCGATGGCGTGCCGATGTGGTTCCCGGCGGCGTCGACGGACGCACGAACCGGCTTCCTTGTCGGGGAGCGGGGCTGTCATGTGCTCGACGGTGATCAGGCGCTGCGGTTCGTGCGGTCCCGCAACTATCAGGAGCTCCGCGACGGTGCGTTCGTGACGGTGGGCAACTCCGACTTCGGCCGGATTGAGCGGCAGCAGGCGTTCATCACAGCGTCGATCGATCGAGCGATCGCACGGGGCGCGCGGAACCCGGCAACCGTGACGGGCCTGGTGAGCTCAGCCGCCGAGAGTGTCGTGCTCGACCAGGGCCTCACGACATCCGAGCTGGTGCAGTTGGCCGAGGCCTTTACCGATTTCGACAGTTCGACCTTGCAGAACTTCTCACCTCGTGTCGTCGACGTGATCGATCCGGAGACGGGCCGATGGGAGGGGCTCGGCCTAGCCGAGGATCTCGACGCTGAGATGTTCCAGATCTTCCGAGGCCTCGCGGATGCCATCTCGCCCGCTGAGGTGCGCTTCTCGGTTGCCGGCGCCGACGCCGACACCCTTGTTGGCGACACCGAACTGCTGCGCACACTGGGCTTTTCGGTCGGCGGTGAGCGCATTGTCGAGTCGACGGGTACCGACAACGTCATCGTCTACCCAGCAGGCGCCCGGGCCGAGGCCGAGCTCCTCGCCCGGTACATCGTCCCCGTGCCGGCGCTGGTCGAGGACCCGTCAGCCCCGGAGATCACGCTGGTACTCGGCACGGCACATGACGGCATCGCGTACTTCTTTCCCCAGGGTGAGGCCGAGACGCTCGCCGCGATCGAGGCATTCGGCGTGGTCGCGATCCCGATGCTCGACGCGGTCACGACGACCTCCAGCGGCGGCGAGACGACCTCGTCGACCACGACCGTCGCGCCGACCACCACGACAACGAGCGCTCCCACCGCCACGATCGCGCTCACCACGACGACCGTCGCCGCCGAGGGCATCGGGCAGCCGCCGGACGGGGAGAGCTGCGGGTAGGGGAGAGCTGCGGGAAGGCCGGTGTGTCATCGGTGAGGTCCTACACTCGTCCCACGGCCGGATCGGCATCACTCTCCGGGAGTCTTCATGGCCAGCACGATTGCGGTGATCGGAACGGGCTATGTCGGTCTCACGACCGGCGCATGTTTCGCCCACCTCGGGCACAAGGTGATCTGCGCTGACATCGTCCGGGAGAAAGTCGACTCCCTGCAGCGGGGGGAGATCCCGATCCACGAGCCCGGCCTCGAGAAGATCGTTCGGGCGGGGATTCACGACGGCATGTTGTCGTTCGTGCTCGGCGCTGAGCACGCCGTCGTCGATGCCGAGTTCGTGTACCTCTGCGTCCCGACGCCACAGACAGCCGATGGTTCGGCCGACCTGCGCTATCTGACCGCTGCCGCTGAGCAGATCAGCCCGCACCTTCACCCCGGCGCCGTCGTCGTCAACAAGTCCACGGTGCCCGTCGGTTCGACCCTGCTGGTCGAGCAGGCGCTCGGGCGCTCCGACATCCCGGTCGTCTCGAACCCCGAGTTCCTGCGTGAGGGCAGCGCCGTCGATGACTTCCTCCACCCAGATCGGGTAGTGATCGGCTCCGACGACCAGGCGGCGGCTGACCGTGTGGCATCGCTCTATGCGGATTGTGGAGCGCCGATCATGCTGACCGATCCGGCGTCCGCGGAGACGTGTAAGTACGCCGCAAACGCATTCCTCGCCACCAAGTTGTCGTTCGCCAACGCGATTGCGGCGGTCTGTGAGGCGGTCGGTGCCGACGTCAACGATGTGTTGCTCGGTATGGGCTACGACCATCGCATCGGTCACGAGTTCCTGCGCCCGGGCCCCGGCTGGGGCGGCTCCTGCCTCCCGAAAGACTCCACGGCGCTCATTTCGATCGCCGACGGTGCAGGGTACGACTTCGCGCTCATGCGCGGTGTGGTCGAGGCCAATCAGGAGCAGTTCGATCGCATCGTCCGCAAGGTCGAGTCGGTGGTGCCACTTGATGGCGCCACGGTCGGCGTGCTCGGCATCGCCTTCAAGGCCGGCACCGACGACACCCGCGAGTCTCCCGCCATTGCCGTGATGGCCCGCCTCGTCGCCAAGGGTGCGACGGTTAAGGCCTACGACCCGGCCGTGACGTCACTCAACCTCGAAGGGGTCGACGTCGTCGACAACGCCTACGCGGCATGCGAGGGCGCGTCGGCCATCGTCGTCGCCACCGAGTGGAACGAGTTCACGTTGCTCGATTTCGACAGGATCAGCGACCTTGTCGCTGCAGGCAACATCATCGACGCCCGGAATCTCCTCGACCGGGACGCGATCACCCAGCGAGGTTTCACCTACCAGGGCGTGGGGCGCTTCTGATGGCTCGTGTCGTCGTCACCGGCGGAGCCGGCTTCCTTGGCTCGCACCTCGCCGACGAGCTCCTCGGACGCGGCGACGAGGTTGTCGCCATCGACAACCTCTCGACCGGCAACAACGCCAACATCGAGCACTTGTTCGGTATGCCCGGCTTCACGTTCGTAGAACACGACGTCTCGAACTATGTCTGGGTCCCTGGCGATGTCGATGCGGTACTCCACTTCGCCAGCCCTGCGTCACCGATCGACTATCTCAGGATGCCGATTCAGACGCTCAAGGTCGGCTCGCTCGGCACCCACAACACGCTGGGTCTCGCGAAGGCCAAGGGCGCGAGGTACTTCCTTGCGTCGACCTCGGAGGTCTACGGCGATCCGCAGGTGCATCCCCAGACCGAGGACTATTGGGGCAACGTCAATCCGGTCGGTCCACGCGGCGTCTACGACGAGGCCAAACGCTTCTCCGAGGCGATGACGATGGCGTACCACCGCTCCCACGGACTCGACACCCGCATCGTCCGGATCTTCAACACCTACGGGCCTCGCATGCGGCTCGAGGACGGCCGCGTCGTTTCGACCTTCATCGTGCAGGCGCTCAAGGGCGAGCCACTCACCATCTTCGGTGATGGTTCTCAGACTCGAAGTTTCTGTTTCGTCGAGGACGAAATCCGTGGTCTGATCGCCCTTCTCGATTCCGGCGAGAACCATCCGGTCAATATCGGCAATCCCAACGAGTTCACGATCAACAAGCTTGCCGAGATCGTGCTCGAGGTCACCGGTTCGTTGTCGGTGATCGAGCATCGTCCGCTGCCGACCGACGATCCCACCCAACGTCAACCCGACATCACCCGGGCACGCAAACTCCTCGACTGGGAGCCGCAGGTCCAGCTGCGCGAAGGCGTCGAGCGCACGGTGGCTTACTTCCGCTCGATCGTCTGACCTCGAACCGACGTTCGGTCAGTTGCGACGCGCTTCGGCTTCGTCGCGATGCGCTAGGTACCAGTCGATCGTCGAGCGCAGGCCGTCGCGGAAATCGGTGCGGGCTTCGAAGCCGAACAACTCGCGAGCCCGGTTGGCGTCGACGCTTCGTCGCGGTTGCCCGTCGGGCTTGCTGGAGTCCCAGGCGACGCGCCCCTCGAAGCCGGTGAGTTCGGTGACGACCTCGACGAGCTCCTTGATCAGCAGTTCGCGGTCGGCGCCGAGGTTGACCGGTTCGTCACCGTCGTAGAACTCGGCAGCTCGGACGATGCCATCAGCGGCGTCGTCGACGTACAGGAACTCTCGACTTGCACTGCCCGTGCCCCACACCTCGATCTCGGCGTCGCCGGCCTCTTTGGCTAGCACGCACTTGCGGATCAGGGCGGGGATGACGTGGCTGACATCCGGGTGGAACTTGTCGCCAGGGCCGTAGAGGTTGGTGGGCATGACGTAGGCGCCACCCTGGCCGTACTGGGCTCGGTTGGCCTGCAGGTGCACGAGCAGGGCGAGTTTGGCGATGCCGTACGGCGCGTTGGTTTCTTCTGGGTATCCCGTCCAGAGCGAGGTTTCCTGGAAGGGGACGGGCGTGTATTTCGGGTAGGAGCAGATCGTGCCGACGACCACGGTCTTTTCGACACCGGCATGGCGCGCGGCTTCGATCACATTGGTGCCGAGCAGCAGATTTTCGAGGTAGAGGTCGGCCGGTGCCGCCATGTTGGCTCCGATGCCGCCGACGCGGGCGGCCAAGTGGAGCACGATGTCGGGAGCGGTATCGACGATCGCCGAGGTCGTCGCAGTCGGATCGCGGAAATCGACATCGGCACTCGACGGAGCGATGACGTCGGTGACGCCGCGCACGGCGAGCGCCCGCTGCACCGCACCACCGAGGAAGCCCGTTCCGCCCGTGATGAAGACTCGCTTGGATTCGAACGGAGCACCCATCGGGAGGAGATCATAGTCAGCCATGACAGACTCCGAACGTGCGTCCCCGCGTCGCTGCTGTCGTTGAATCCTGCTGGCACCGGGTGCCTGGTGGCACCGCCACTGCCGCAATGCGCACGATGCATGCTGTGCGGGCACTCGATCGCCATGACCTGATCGGGCTCGCCGCTCGACACAGCGGACCTCCAGCGCTCGACGAACTCGGTGACCTGCCGGTGACTCATCTGCCGCTGCCCCGAGCCGCGCTGTACGAGGCGTGGCATCTGTGGCGCCGCCCGACCTTCGCTCGCCGGATCGGCGCCGTCGATGTCGTCCACGCCACCGGTGGGGTGATGCCGCCCGCTCGCTCCGGCACCCTTGTCGCCACGATGAACGACCTCGTGTTCCTCGACCATCCCGAGCATCTCAACCGTCGAGGCGTGCGCCTGATGACTCGTGGTTTCGAGATTGCGCGCGACGAAGCGGCCGTGGTGGTCGTCCCTTCGGAGGCGACGGCGGAGGCGTGCCGGCGCCACGGGATCGACGATGCCCGCCTGCGGGTCGTGCCGCTCGGCGCCGACGCACCGCCGATCGACGACGCCGCCCGGATGGCGGTCCGGCGTCGCTTTGCGGTGCCCGAACGGTTCGCGCTCTTCGTCGGCACGATCGAGCCACGCAAGAATCTGGGACGCCTGCTGGAGGCTCACGCGGCAGCGACACCGGATCTGCCGCTCCTCGTCGTCGGACCCGATGGCTGGGGCGACATCGGTCTGGTGCCCGCGCCTGGCGTGCGGCGTCTCGGCCGGGTGAGCGCGGCCGAGTTGTCGACGCTGTACGACCTCGCCACGGCGCTGGTCTACCCCAGCCTGCTTGAGGGCTTCGGCCTCCCGGTGCTCGAGGCGATGGCGCATGGCACGGCGGCGCTGACGAGCGCCACGACCTCGACGGCCGAGGTGGCGGGTGACACCGGCGTCCTCGTCGACCCGCTGGACGTTGCCGCCATCGGCGACGCGCTCGTCTCGGTCCGCGACGACCCCGAGCGTTGGGCACGGCTCGGCGAGGCTGCGCGAGTTCGTGCCGCGTCGTTCTCGTGGGCCGCGACCGGTCGACGGATCGCCGACGTGTACGACGAGGTGGCGGCATGATGCGGGTGCTGGCGAACCTCTCGTTCGTGCTTCCCGGTGAGGTCGGAGGCTCCGAGGAGCACAGTGTCCGACTTCTGCGATCGGTGATCGAGCACGCCGCGGACGAAATCGATCTGGGCATCGTTGCGCACGACCGACTCTTCGACGCCCATCCGGCGCTCGTTCCGTGCTCGGCGGCGCGGATCCCGGGCCCGGTGCACCGACGTGCCTACCGGGTCGCGGCCGAGTCGGTATTGCTGCCTCGCCACACTTCCGCCGCTGCGCTCACGCATCATTTCGGCGGGCGTCTTCCGGCCCGTCACACGCGACCTGCGGTCGTCACCGTCCATGACATCCAGCCGCTCGATCTGGCGCAGAATTTCTCAGCGGCAAAGCGGGCCTTTCTCGCCCGGTCACTCCCGCGCACCACGGAGAAGTGCGACCTCATCCTCACCCCGACCCAGTGGGTCGCCGATCGGATCAGCGAGCGGCTCGGCGTCCACCCGGAACGGTTGCGAGTGGTGGGCCCGGCGCTGGGTCGTCGCCCCGTGCCGAGCGAGCGTGACGCCTACGACTTCGGTGACCGGCCGGTTGTGCTTTTCCCGTCGGTGACCCACCCGCACAAGAACCACGCCACGCTCATCGACGCGATGGTGCAGGTGCGTCGTGCGGTTCCCGATGTCGTGCTCGTTCTGACGGGTGGGGCCGGGCTCGCTGCCGACGATGTCGCCGCCCGCATCGCCGAGGCCGACCCGGACGGATCGTTCATCCGGCACCTCGGACGGATCGAGGAGCGCGACCTCATGGGCCTGCTCGCCGATGCCGACCTGGTGGCGTTCCCATCCCGCTACGAGGGCTTCGGTCTGCCGGTGTTAGAGGCAATGCACGGAGGAACGCCGGTCGTCGCGGCGGACTCGACCTGTCTGCCCGAGGTCGTCGGCGAGGCGGGGGTGCTCGTCGACGTCGACGACGTCGAGGCGTGGGCATCCACCATCGTCGACCTGCTGGGTCGTCCCGAGCGGCGAGCAGAGATGGCGGCAGCGGGGGCGGTGCGAGCCGAACGGTGGGCTCCACCCGTTGCGGCAGCGACCCTTGTCGAAGCCTGGCGCGACGCCGCCCGGTGAAGCACACTCCGCCGATGCGCGTCCTTGTGCTGTGCCCGCACTTTGAGCCCGACACTGCGCCGACCGGCACGGTGATGGCCGAGATCGTTCGTCAACTCGCGGTGCAGGGGCATCAGCTTGATCTGGTCACGTCGCTGCCCTGGTACCAGCATCATGAGGTCGAACCTGAGTGGCGGGGGCGCTTGTGGCGGACCGAGCGCACGACGTGGGGCTCGATCACCCGCGTGCACCCGTTCCCGACCGACAAGACCAACATCTCGGCGCGTGCCGCGGGATTCGCCGGGTTCACCGGTCTGGCCGGGCTACTGGCGTTGTTCCGATGGCGCCGTCCTGATGTCGTGCTGGTGATGTCGCCGCCGCTGACCCTGGGGTTGCCGGGCTGGGTCGTCGCTCGACTACGCCGCGCCGCCTTCGTGTTCAACGTGCAGGACATCTTCCCGGACGTGGCGGTCGAGGTCGGGGCGATTACGAACCGTCGGCTGATCTCGATCCTGCGGTGGCTGGAGCGGTTCGTGTACCGCCGTGCTGATGCGGTGACTGTTCTGTCGAGTGATCTGCAAGAGAACGTCGCCGCGAAGATCGGGTCGGCCTCGACCGTGCGGGTGATCCCGAACTTCGTCGATGTCGAGCGTTTCGACGTCGGCGATCGAGCCACGGCGTATCGCGAAGAGATCGAGGCGGGTGATCGCACTGTGGTCATGTACGCCGGGAACATCGGGTACTCCCAGCCGCTCGACCTCGTGGTCGAAACAGCCCGCCGCTGGCACGGAGTGCGTGACGACGTGCTGTTCGTGATCAATGGTGGCGGTTCGGAACGGCCCCGTCTTGAAGCGCTCGCCGAGGGGTTACCCAACGTCGTGTTCATGGACTTCCAACCTGCCGAACGTCTCGCCGAGGTGCTGGCAAGCGGCGATGTTCATCTCATTGCGCTCAAGCGGGGTCTCGCCCGCTCGTCGGTGCCCTCCAAGCTCTACTCGATCCTGGCGGCTGGTCGACCGGTGTTCGCCTCGATCGACCCGGACACCGAGGTGTCCCGGGTCCTCGCCGAACACCGATGCGGTCGCTCGGCCGAACCCGAGGATCTCGATGCCTTCGCGGAGGGGTTGGCCGCCATGATCGACGATCCGGACCGGGTCGCCATGGGGGAACGCGGTCGTCGATTCGTCGAGGCGTGGGTGTCGCCGGCCGGAGTGGCGACCGCCTACGGCGAACTGTTCGCCGAGCTGATCGACTGAAGGCCTGCACCGCCCGCTAGCGTTGCGTCTCGTGGGTAAAGCAAGCTCGTCCAAGAAGGTCCAGCGCGCCGCCAAGGCTGCCGCGTCGTCTCGTGGTGCGTCCGAGCGTCGCGAGCTCGGGTTCCCGCTGGCCGTCCTCGCCGTGATCATCCTCGGCATCGGCCTGGTGGTCGTGGCCCGTGCCAACCGGGAGCCCGCCGCGCCGCCGCGCATCGGCGATCACTGGCACTCCGCCTACTCGATCTACGACTGTGGCGAGGAGGTTCCGTTCTGGCAGAGCGCGGCCGACCCCGACGGTATCCACAGCCACCAGGACAGCGTGATCCACATCCATCCGTTCAACTCGAGCGCCACGGGTGACGATGCCCAGATGAGCGTCCTGCTCGAGGCGATGTTCGCCACCGTCACTCCGGAGGCGATCACGACTCGTGAGGCGGGCACGATTTCAGCCGCCGACGGTTGTGGCGATCAGGCCGCGGTCATCAAGGTGGCCCGTTATGCGGTCGATCCCGAGGTCGAGCTGATCTCGGTGTTCGACGATGACTTCGGGTCGATCCCCTTCCTCCAGAACCGCGAAGCCTTCGTGATCGCGAAGGTGCCTGCCGGTGAGGATCCGCCTCCGCCGAGCCGGGCTTCGCTCGCAGCGCTCGATGCAGCCACGGGTACGCCGCTCGACAGCCAGCCGGTCCCGCTCGATCTCGTCGACGAGGACGGCAACCTCATCAACGGCTAGTCCACGACGCCCGCACGTTCAGGAGGTCCCCCGTGAAGGCAGTCGTGCTCGTCGGCGGCTTCGGAACCCGTCTCCGACCGCTCACCCTCACCACACCGAAGCAGATGCTGCCGGTGGTCGGTACAACGATGCTCGAGCATGTCATCGGCGGGCTCGGCGCCCACGGTGTGGATGAGGTCGTGTTGTCGCTCGGCTACAAAGAAGACGTCTTCCGGGAGGCGTATCCCGATGGCGAATGCGCTGGTGTAGCGCTGACCTACGCCGTCGAGCCAGAGCCGCTCGACACCGCCGGCGCTGTTCGTTTCGCGGCGGAGGCGGCGGGGATCGATGAGACGTTCATCGTCGTCAACGGCGACGTGTTCACCGATCTCGATGTCACCGAGGTCTGGAACCGTCACCACGAGGTCGGGGCCGAGGGCACGATCGCGTTGACCCCAGTCGACGATCCAAGCCGCTATGGCGTGGTGCCGACTGATCCCGACGGCAAGGTCCTCGGGTTTGTGGAGAAGCCGGCGCCGCACGAGGCGCCGACCAACTGGATCAACGCCGGTACCTACGTGCTCGAGCCCTCGGTGCTGCAGCGCATCGAGACCGGCCGGAAGGTCAGCATCGAGCGCGAGACCTTCCCGGCGATCGTCGCCGATGGCGGCCTGTGGGCGGTGCAGAGCGGGGCCTACTGGGTCGACGCAGGCACACCGCAGACCTATATCGACATCCAGCTCGACCTGATCGACGGCGTCCGCGGCACTGCCCGGCAGGGCATCGCCGACACCGCGTCGATTGCTGATGACGCCGACGTCGTCCACTCGGTCGTGATGGCCGGAGCCCGTATCGGTCCCGGCGCGGTCGTTCGCGACTCCATCGTCTCCGTCGGTGCCACGGTCGCTGCCAACGCTGTGGTCGACGGCTCGATTGTCGGACCCGGTGCGGTGGTCGAGACGGGGGCCAAGCTCACCGGCCTCAGCATGCTCGGCGATGGCGCTGTTGCCGTCGCTGGTGCACTCCTCGACGGCGTCAGAATCCCGGAATCCGACTGATGGCGGTACTCGTTACCGGCGGCGCCGGTTATATCGGGTCGCACACCGCAGTTGCGCTTTACGAGGCCGGCCGCAAGGTCGTGCTGCTCGACAACTTCGACAACAGCTCACCCGCAGCCGTTGATGCGATCCGTGCCCTCACGACCTCCGACATGGCCTTCGTCGAGGGTGACCTGCGGGATCGATCCGTTCTCGACTACATCTTCGAGACCCACGACATCGACGAAGTCGTCCACTTCGCCGCCCACAAGGCGGTCGGGGAGAGTGTGACGATCCCGCTTGCGTACTACGGCAACAATCTCGGCTCCACGATCGGGCTCGCCGGGGCCATGGTCGAGCACGGTGTGCGCAAGCTCGTCTTCTCGTCGTCGTGCACGGTCTATGGCCAGCCCGACACGATCCCGGTCACAGAGGACGCCCCCACCGGGGCGGAAAGCCCCTACGGCTGGACCAAATTCATGTCGGAGCAGATCCTCCGAGACGTTGCGGCGGCCACTGATCTCAATGTTGTGCTGCTTCGCTACTTCAACCCGGTCGGCGCCCACGAGAGCGGCACGCTGGGTGAAGATCCGAACGGGATCCCGAACAATCTCGTTCCGTATGTCATGCAGGTGGCGGTCGGCCGGCTGGAGAAGGTCGGTGTTTTCGGGGGCGACTACAACACGCCCGACGGGTCCGGCGTGCGCGACTACATCCACGTCGTCGACCTCGCCGAAGGCCATGTCGCTGCGCTCGACGCGCTCGACGGGTCACTGCAAGGCGCATGCACGGCGGTCAACCTCGGCACCGGCGTGGGCTCGTCCGTTCTCGAGGTGATCTCGGCAGCATCAGACGCCGTCGGCACGCCCATCGCGTACGAGATCGTCGATCGTCGCCCGGGCGATATCGAGCAGATCTTTGCGGATCCGACGTACGCCAAGGAGGTGCTCGGCTGGGAGGCCACACGTGATCTCGCCACGATGATGCGCGACCACTGGAACTGGCAGCGCCGCAACCCCAACGGGTTCCGCGGCTGAACTAGCGGAAAAGATCGTCGGCGGGGTCACGGACGATCTCGTCGACGACCGAACCTCGCCCGAACCACTCGGCTTCGAGGCCACGAACGATCGCAACGGCGACACCTTTGGCTTTCCCCATGACGAGATCCGCAGCGGCGGCGATCTCGTCGACGACGGCGACCTCGGTGACCATGAGCTCGCGCCCGAGTGCGTCGGTGGTTCCTCGCAGGTCGGCGACGGCCCGAATACCGGCGCAACCGATGGCGACGTCGGTGACACCGCGACGCCACGGGCGACCAAAGGTGTCGCTGATGATGACGGCGACGTCGTGGCCATGTCGGGCCCGAAGACGATCCCGAATCCCGCGCGCCGATCGGTCACTGTCGATCGGCAGGAGGGCGGCCTGCCCCCGCTCGACATTCGATAGATCGATGCCTGCGTTGGCGCAGACGAAGCCGTGTTCGGTCTGAGAGATGATGAGTTCGCCGCGGCGGCGCAGGATGCGCACCGATTCCGCCTCGACCAACGGCTTGTGCGAGAGCGGATCGGTCGGGTCGATATCGACGAGACGACCCTCGGCCTTCGACACGACCTTCTGGGTGATGACGAGACAGTCGCCGTCCTGAAGGTGGGCGTCGTCGGCGGCGGCGATCAGTTCGGCGAGGTCGTCGCCAGGGCGGACCTCACCGATGTCGTGGATGGCGATGATCTCGAGATCGGCCATGGTCAGACTCCCGTTGCAGCATCGTGGCAGGCCTGGGCGAGCGCAGCAGCGACACCCGGTTGCTTCATGATGGTCGGCATGACGATCGGTCGCATACCTGCGTCCTCGACCGCAGAGGCCAGCTCGCGATCGACTTCGTCGATCACGAGCGTGGCGGCAAGATCTCGATAGCGGCGGGCGACCCCGACGACGGAGCTCTCCTCGCCCAACTCTCGCAGCATGCGGTCCGCAGGTCCCTTGAGTGCGGCGCCGCCGATGATCGGCGAGACGGCGACATTTCGGTCACGGCGGGCCTTGACGAGCTCCTGGAGCCCCGGCACGGCGAGGAGCGGCCCGATCGAGACGATCGGATTCGATGGGGCGATGACAAGGGCGTCGGCGCTCATGATCGCCTCCGCAGCTGGAGGGGAGAGGCCTGCGTGGCCGGCACCGTCGAAGCGGACACCGGTGACGTCGACACTGTGCTGCATGCCGACGAAGTACTCCTGAAAACCGACCTCACGATCGTCGGTGAGGGTGACGCGGGTCTCGATGCGGTCGTCGGTGACCGGCAACAGCCGGCAGGCGAGCCCCCAGGCCGCCGTGATCTCGGCGGTGATCTCGGTGAGCGTGGCGCCGTCGTGCAGACGGGCGGTCCTGTACAGGTGGGTGCCGAGATCGCGATCGCCGAGGCTGAACCAGTTCGCGCCGCCGTAGCGTCCGAGCTCAGCCATCGCCTGCCACGTCTCGTCGACGAGCCCCCAGCCACGCTCGGGGTCGATGGCACCCGCGAGGGTGTAGGTGCAGGTGTCGAGATCGGGGCTGACATGCAGCCCGTGGAGCACGACATCGTCGGCCACGTTCACGATGCCAGTCACCGTTGTCGGGTCGAACGCCTCAAGGGCACCGGTGAGATAGCGGGCCGCCCCGACCCCACCGGCCAGGACGACGTGACTCACGAGATGCCCTTGAGCTTCCCGGTCAGGAGATCGATGTCGGCATCGACCATCATCGTCACCAAGTTCTCGAACGAGGTTCCCGGCTTCCAGCCGAGCAGTTCTTCGGCCTTGGTGGCGTCACCGACGAGAAGGTCGACCTCGGCGGGTCGGAAGAAGGCCTCGTCGATGACGACGTGGTCCTCCCAGTTGAGGCCGGCGTGACCGAATGCGACCTCGCAGAACTCGCGTACGGAATGGGTCTCGCCGGTGCAGATGACGAAGTCCTCGGGAGCGTCTTGCTGCAGCATCAGCCACATGGCCTCGACATAGTCGCCGGCGAAGCCCCAGTCGCGCTGCGCATCAAGGTTGCCGAGTCGCAGTTCGTCGACCAGGCCGAGCTTGATCTGAGCGACCGTGTGGCTGATCTTGCGGGTGACGAACTCCAGGCCGCGGCGAGGGCTCTCGTGGTTGAAGAGGATGCCGCTGGTGGCGTGGAGGTCGTAGCTCTCGCGGTAGTTGAGCGTGATCCAGTGCCCGTAGACCTTGGCGACGCCGTAGGGCGAGCGGGGGTGGAACGGCGTGGTCTCCTTTTGCGGTACCTCGTGGACCTTGCCGAACATCTCCGACGAGCTCGCCTGGTAGAAGCGGATCTCGGGATCGACGAGGCGGATCGCGTCGAGCAGGCGGGTGACGCCGAGGGCGGTGGTTTCACCGGTGAGGACGGGCTGGCCGAACGAGGTCTGGACGAACGACTGGGCGGCCAGGTTGTAGACCTCCTGCGGGCGGTGCTGCTGCAGGATGTGGATCATGGAGATCTCGTCGAGGAGATCTCCCGGGACGAAGGTGATCTTGTCCTGGAGGTGCGCGATGCGTTCGAAGTTGACGGTGCTCGAGCGTCGCACCATGCCGAGGACCTCGTAGTCCTTCTCGAGGAGCAGTTCGGCCAGGTAGGAACCGTCTTGGCCGGTGATGCCGGTGATGAGTGCTCGCTTGCTCACGAAAGAACCTCTCCGCGCCAGAACTCAAGGAGATCCTCGAGTGTCTGTTCGATCGGGATGCTGGGGGACCAGCCCGTGTCGGTGCTGATCTTGGTGTTGTCGCCCTGGAGCACCTTGAGATCGACCGGACGCATGAGTTCCGGATCGGTCTCGAGGGTGATGTCGGCCGACGAGAGGCTGAGAAGGATATCGGCGAGTTCGCGAACTGATCGGTCGGTGCCGGAGCACACGTGGTACGCCTCGCCCGGACGGCCGTCGAGCATCAGTGCCCGGTAGGCCCGGACCACATCGCGCACGTCAGTGAAGTCCCGGCGGGCCTCGAGGCTGCCGACCCGAATCGTGGTCTCGCCGGTTCGTTCAGCTCGAGCCACGCGGCTTGCGAGCGCCGAGGCGACGAACTTGTCGCTTTGGCCGGGACCGAGGTGGTTGAACGCCCGGATTCGGATCACGTCGAGACCATGGCCGAGACCGGCCTGCACACCAAGCATGTCGGCGGCAGCTTTGGACGCGGCGTAGGGGCTGACCGGCCGCAGCGGCTGCTCCTCCGTAAGCGGGAGATCGACCTCTGCAACCGGCCCGTAGATGTCGGCGCTGGTGACGGCTGCAACGCGAGTGGCGCCAGCGAGTCGTGCGGCATCAAGCACATTGAGGGTGCCTTCGACGTTGATTCGGAGTGTCTCGACCGGGGTGGACCATGAACTGCCGACGTCCGCTTGGGCGGCCAGGTGATACACGACGTCGGGTTTGGCCTCGGCGAAGGC
>Ga0255772_10000217_pt1 | contig 56123 bp, 55 predicted proteins | sample 071ome_34_FD_179970 | JGI IMG/M metagenome (GOLD analysis project Ga0255772, IMG submission 179970) | Coastal salt marsh microbial communities from the Groves Creek Marsh, Skidaway Island, Georgia - 071411BT metaG (version 2) | ecosystem: Environmental > Aquatic > Marine > Intertidal zone >...
TTCTCCCCAATTCACTTCAATCATCAATGTTTTCTTTCTTTAATTTCACTTCGTTTCATTTCCGTTTTGTTCGGTTTCATCTTGCGTTTTTCGAGTAACCTGAACCTGTGAAAACTTCTTTTTATAGGGTAGCCGTTTTGCTGGCGTACTTAAAAACTCTTTTAAATCCAGCTGCTTCTTTGGTGTGGAATATCCCATTTTTGTATCCTTTTTATGAATTACTATTGATACACATTCAGGCCTATATGCTTGAATATGAGGGGCTTATTGAGCTTGCGTGCGCTCATCGCATGTCAAGAACTCAAATTCTTGTTCTGCTTAGTCCACCAACGTTAAGCTGCTGGCTATTACTTTTCCACCGGAAGTGATTTCTGTTTCGAAGGTTACTTTCTGACCTTCTCCGAGGTATTTAACACCCGAATTAATCACAGCGGTTTTATGGATGAATATATCTTTCTCACCAATATCAGGTCTGATGAATCCAAACCCCTTTGTAGGGTTAAACCACTTTACCGTGCCGTTCTGCATAACGCTGCCTCCATTATATTGCTAGGTCGCACAAACTAAGCGCAACTTGAGTTCATTAATCCTCATCGATCAAAGAACACTGCAGGTAACAACAGAGGGATAGCGAAAAGAAGTTCTCTTGATCATCTATACTGTTTAACGTCATTACACAAACGAATTCGATGTTTGTCCGGATAATCCAAATTTGGGGACAACAATTACGGCCAATGACGCGATGTTAGTCACAAAAGTTTTATCACCTTAAACATCGCATAATTACGCCTTGTCATGTAAAGCATAGACACATGACGACGCTAAAACTTGCACTCCTCAGGCTTAACCTCAATCGACACCAAGTCGCATTTTGGGAGGCAAAGATACAACATGCCATTACACTTGCTGCTACAACTGAACAATTTGACCGCCATTCTTTGGCTGCAGAGAAAAATCTTGTCAGCGTAGAGTTAACTAAGTTGGAACTTTTACTGAAAAATAAAATCGATGTCTCAGCTATTTCTAACCAATGGAAGGCAGCGTCACCACAAACAAGAATTCTTGTAAATTTTGAAATTAGACATTTCTTGAAAGATAACACAGTTTTTGAAGACTTTGATCTGCACATAATTCAGCACCAACATTTAATGTTACGTTCGATCAAATCGGCGCGTGGTTGGCTTAAATCGAAACGTGGTCTCTCCAATGGTGTAAAGGCAACTGAAATCGTTCACGCACTTTCGGCAATTTATCGCGAAATAACCCACAACAGACCTGACATCGCATCAGGCCCTATCGAAGAAAACAATATTCCTTCGCTTTTTGAGCAACTATTGTTAGCCGCCCTGAGAGAGGGAAACATAGATATTAAGCCGCAAAGTGTGCGGAAACTTTATTCAAAGGTCCAGAAAACTGATCCGTCAAATTAAGTATATCCGTGTCAGCGCAAATCGTTCTGCACTAGCCATGGGTCAGATATCTTGATATTTGCAGCAAAGACCCGTCCAGTAGCTGTTAGTTGACCAGTGGGTGTAACATACCCCGCGACACAGGCAATGCTTCGCAATCTTTTGCTGCTTGTTTCTAAATGGCGCATAAGCACTTCATTCAACCAAAAGTCAGTATGGGCGGTCATAAGGACCTCCAATCTATTTTATGGCGCGCTGATATTCCACGCTGCACAGAACTGAAATCGTGAGGCAATTCAAATAAAAAAGTACAATCAATAAAAACCGTCGTCGCCACCTCTAAAATTAAATAAAATCCCATTTAGGGTATCTATTTCCTACAAATGGTATAGTGTCGCGTGTAGCCAACACTCACTGTTACAATCTTTTGCCAACGAAGTTTCACTTATTGACAATTGTTTGCGTCGCTAGTGCCTTAATCATGGAGCAAACATTGGATAAGAAACTGAATAGCTATGAAAAGACAGAGTTAATATACAAGCAAATTCTCGCAGATGAAGAAAATGAAAAAGCAAAGAAAATTGCACGATTGCGCGAATTAAGACTGGGTCGCCGTTCTACAGGCGCCCAGCATGAAAAATAAATTAAGCGTCGTTCTAGTTTTATTACTACTTCTGTTGCTAGCAAGGGAGTGCTCCAGAATTTTATCAGGCCCAATGTTTTGATGCGAAATCAAGCACTGCAACAAATTGGGAAATCATAATAATTTGCTGCAGCTTCCTGTTCGCAGCAGATCTCTTGGGGCCAGGTTACGCTTACCCAGCATCCCACCTGGCCTCAATCGAGACTTATCAAACATTGTAATTTGCCGCTTCTACACAAACTGTGGCAAATATTGTGAGGCTGGCGTTCTGGCAATGGTTCACTAGCCTCACTTTTTAAGAAATCCATTGTTAGGATCTACATGACGAATAAAAACAGATGCAAACAATGCAGATGGATAATTTCCAGACACGCGAGCGCTTGCACCACTTGCTCAACCATCCAACATAAGAAGCTTGGGCCTCTCCCTTATGATGGCATCCTGCAATTGGGAGCGATAATAATGGGCGTTGTGGTAGCTTTCGGTTTGCAGGGCATTCTTTTGTTTCAGTGATAATTTTGCGATCCATCAAACTGAGAACTGTGTTCTTTCACTAGGTTGTGGACACAGTGTCGGACCACGGAATCTCACCATAAAAACACAGCAAAAAGTGTGTGCTTGGTGTGTTTTTGAGTTTTTAAATGGATTGGATCAAACACTGTGTCTCCAACCAATGGCGGGACACAGTATTTAGAACCGCTTAATCATACAAAAACCTCACATACAGGATAACGGCAAGTTTGATGATCTCAGGGCTGGTTTTGAAAGACAGAATAGGCATGGTCGAGTAGCTAATCACTGCTCCCGGGCACGTCTAAGAGCAGCCTCTTGGATCAGGGAGGCCATACGATAAAATCCATGCGCCATTTTTGAATAAGGCGTCAGGATAAAAAACACGAATACCAGCCCCAAATGAAGTGGCAGCAACACTGATACCAGGGCTGATCCTGTCGCGCTATATAGGGCAAGGCCCGTTGCACTGACCCCAAATAACAACACTAAGAAGGCCATTTCGCCCCCCCAAACCCGCGGTGCGCCTAAATTAGGGTCCGCCTTGGTTTTGAGATAGCCCAAACCCAATGTCCCAATGCACAGCGCAATGCCACCTGGGACGCCCAACAGCTTTGGCAGGCTAAAGGGACCATATGGGGCCTGAAGATCAAAGACATAGTGCAGCACCGTGCCCGATAATGTGGACGCAAAGCACAAAAGGAACCCGTATAGTGTGAAGTGATGAAACCATCGGCGCCAAGGTGTAAAGGCATCTTCTGCCTCAAAATTACAGCCATCACCATGCCCGCCTTGTAGGTTTTTCATCTGTGCGGCAGATGTAAAGGCGGCACGCAGATCCGATAGGCGAATGGCACCGCCCCCTGCTGTATGCCAATAAGATCGCAATGAAATTCCCAACGCGAAAAGAGGGAGCAAGAACACAGGCGCAAAGATAACAACAAGGACAGAGTGGGTTATATAGGCGTAAAACCCATCGCCACCCCCGATGTCAAAGTTGGCGATGGCGTAGAACAACACCGTCGCCACCAACACCGACAGACCCGCAATCAGCACGCCAGCGCGATCAAACAGCGCGCTAAAACCTACAGGCCAAGCATTTTGTTTCCAGCTGTCATGACGCACCTCGGCCAGCGCTTTGGGCAGGTTTAGGTCAAATTCATGGGGATCCGTGTATTGGCAAGCATAGTAACATCCCCGACAGTTGTGACACAGATTGGCCAAATGCGTGATGTCGCCATCGCTGAAAGCACGCGCTGATGTGATTGTGGGAAAGACCGAACAGTATCCTTCGCAATATCGACAGGCATTGCAAATTTCGACTTGGCGGCGGGCCTCTTGGATGGGGTTATCGTACATATTCTGCCGCTCCTTTTCCTGCCAACCGACCAAAGACGGTTCCAATCGTCATTCCAAATCCCGCCAGATACCCCTGCCCAAGGATTGACCCTGCCATAATTTCACCCGCGGCCCACAGGTTTTCGATCGCGCCATCTGCTGATTGAACTTGCGCGGTTTCATCAACCTTTAGCCCTAGATAGGTGAAGGTCACACCCGGGCGCAGTTCATATGCGTAAAACGGGGGTTCCACAATTGGGCGCGCCCAGTTTGTTTTTGCAGGTGTCACACCCGATGTAGCCAGTCCATCCAGTTCGATCGGTTTAAATTCCCCCTCTTGGCACCCCGCATTGAACCCATCAATTGTGGCGCGCAATGCATTTGTGTTCAGACCCAGTTGCTGCCCCAGGCCTTCGATAGTTTCTGCCTGAATGGGAGGGAACACCGATGGCATGAATAAATCTATGGAACGCGAGTCAATGATTGCATAGGCGACTTGGTCCTTTTCAGCAGCAACCAAACGGCCCCAAATCGCGTACCGTTTGGGCCAGACATCTTCGCCTTCGTCGTAAAACCGTTCAGCATCTTTATTCACAACAACCGAAAAGGGCACACAATCCAAACGCGTGACGATACCACCGTCATACTTGGGGGCCCGCCCATCAATTGCCACCGCGTGGCACTGTGTTGGATCACCAACGCTTTCAACCTCTTGATCCAACAAATCCTTCAGAACAACACCCCGGTTATAGGGCGTTCCACGGATCAGAAAATTCTTGGCCGCTGGGCCCCATGCACGCGCCAACCAATCAATATCTGCCTGAAACCCACCCGATGCGGCGATGACAGCACGGGGTTTGAACACCTGTTCCATACCTGCAATCGTTGCACGGACCTGAGCGATTTGGTTTCCATCGCGTTCAAGATGATCAACATGCGCCTCGTATCGAATGTCTGCACCCAGATTTTCAGCAGTGCGATACAGCGCGTTTACCAATGCCTTACCCCCACCAAGGAAAAACGCATTGGTGCGCCCAAGGGATAGGGTGCCCGATAAGGACGGCTGAAACCGAATACCCTGCTCCTCCATCCACGGATAACATTCGGCAGAGGTTTCGATGGTCATTTTGGCCAGCGCCTCATCAGTCTGACCCTTGGTCACCTTTAATAAATCTTCGTAATATTCATCGACATCATAGGTATCTGACAAAACGCCAAGTGGGCCGTCATGCATGCAACGAAAATTCCGCGTATGGCGTGAATTGCCCCCGCGATAGGGTTTTGGCGCAGCCTCAAGAACCAGAACCTTGGCGCCTGTGCGACGCGCTGTGATCGCCGCACACAACGCGGCGTTGCCTCCGCCAATCACCACTATGTCATACTCTGAATTCTCCATCACACCTGACCCAATCCTATTGCATGGGCTTGTCAAAATTGTATCCACGTGTATACACACTGTGTATAAACTTACAAGACCCTGAGAAAAACTACGATGAAAAATGCTGAAACGGCATATGATAAGCTCTTTGACGCAATTCAAAGCGGAGATATTTTACCTGGTGACCGTTTACTTGAAACAGAGTTAGCGCAGCGTTTTAGTGTCAGCCGAACCCCTATTCGTGAAGCCATACGCAGGCTTGAAGCAGAAGGTATCGTGCGCCACACCCCCCGGATTGGCGCTATGGTACGACAGCTCGGGCAGAAAGAAATTGTTGAACTCTATGAAATGCGCATTGTGTTAGAGGCAACAGCCGCTGAAATGGCAGCCCTGCATGCTTCACAGGCAGAGATAGAAACTATGATTTCTTTAAATGAGGACATGGCAGATGCCGGCAATTCAGACCACGCTGTCGCGCGGATCAATCGTCAATTTCATCTGTGCATAGTCGATGCGGCAGGCAATCAATTCCTCAATCACTGTTATCATGATTTGTCGAATACGTTGATGCTTTTGGGCAAAACAACGTTGGACACGGCGCAGCGGGTACAGATTGTTTGCGCCCAACATAATGACATCATTACCGCGCTTCTAAATCGCGATGCTGCACAGGCCGCGCAGATGATGCGCATACATATGCAAACCTCTCTTACTCACCGTCTCAAGGCTTACCGTGATCAACATTAACGTTCTCAAAACGCATCTGGTCTGCATTACGGGTGCTATGCTCTTTTTAGGGCTTGGACTGCCTTTGCCATGGCTGTTTGGGCCACTCTTCGCAAGTCTAACTGTGGCGGTGTTTGGAGTACAGCTTAAGACTTGGAAACCGCTCAACGATGGGATGCGTACCATTTTGGGGGTTGCGATTGGAGCGACTATTACTCCTGCGTTTTTCCTGAGCGTGCCATCGCTTGCGCCTACGTTGATCATGGTGCCGATCTTGATCATTGCTATCGGGATCTGTGGCGTTTTTTATTTCAAAAAGCTCCTGAAATACGATTTTCCGACCGCCTATTATGCCTCTATGCCAGGTGGATTGCAGGATATGATCCTCTTTGGCGAAGAGGCAGGCGCAAATGTGCGCGCAGTCTCGCTCATACATGCAACACGGGTGTTGATCATTGTGATAACGCTCCCCTTGATCCTGACACGTGTTTGGAACGTGGACTTGATGGTGGCACCTGGGGCGATGGCCCACGAGGTGGGGGCATCACAGATCATCATTTTAGCCTTATGCGGGTTGTTGGGATGGCAAGCGGCAAAGCGCGTTGGCATGTTTGGCGCATCCATCCTTGGACCACTGATTTTAGCGGGAATCGCGTCTATGCTGGATATTGTCACTATGCGCCCCCCTGCCGAAGCGATTTGGGCAGCACAGTATTTTATCGCCATGGGGATCGGAGTGAAATATGTTGGGATCACAGTGGATGAAATTCGTCGTGATATCCTTGCAGGTCTTGGGTTTTCGCTATTTCTTTTTGCACTCACAGCATTTGCGATTGAAATTTCGCTGATCTTTTCGCACTCACCTGTTATCGAGACAATCTTGGCACTCGCACCAGGTGGTCAGGCCGAGCTTGTTGTATTGGCGCTGATAGTCGGGGCCGATATGACCTTTGTCGTAGCACATCATTTGTTGCGGATCTTTTTTGTGATCCTTGGTGCGCCGGTGCTGGCGATGCTTATTCCTAAGCGGCTGCGGGATTGATCACATGGATGGGAGTGCCCTTTGCAAATGCAGCAACTTGGGCAAATATATCGTCGAATTGTAAATTCAACTCATCCTCAGTCACAAAGCCAATGTGCGGCGTGCAGATCACGCGTGGATGTGTTGCAATCGGATCATTGGCCACCTTGATTGGCTCTTGGTCAAAAACATCGAGCGCGGCTTGCGCGGGTCGCCCCGCATTAAGAGCACCTAGTAGTGCCCCAGCCTCAATCACAGCGGCACGTGATGTGTTTACAAAGAGCGCATCCTCACGCATGCTCATGAGGTCAGTTTTGGTGATAATGCCTCGCGTTTCAGGTACAAGCCGCACATGCACAGATACTACATCCGCCGTTTCAAAAAACGCAGCACGATTATCTGCTACTGTGCGTCCATCTGCCAATAGACGCGCGCGCCCTGCCTCCGAGGCCCACCAGATAACCTGCATTCCAAACGCCTCGGCATATTGCGCGACTCGTGTGGCTATACGGCCATAGCCATAAAGCCCAAGCACCCGACCGTATAGCGTCTTGCCCACACCCATCTGCCAATTTCCTGCTTGCATATGTGTCATTTGCTGCGGAATTTGACGCATCGCAGCGAGGATGAGCGCAAAGGTATGTTCAGGCGCTGCATAGCTGGGTGCAGTACTTTTGTTTTGGTTCGCGCTCAAGGTAACGCCACGACGCGTACACGCATCCACATCCACATGCGGATAGGCCCCACGATGCGAGATAAGCTTGAGCTTAGGCAGGCGGGCAAGCAAGTCATCCCCAATCACGGTCCGCTCACGAAATAATGTGATCGCGTCAAATGGCGCGAGCCGATCGGCCAAAGTGTCGATATCTACGCAATGATCTGTAAAAACAGTAACATCAAGACCCTTAAGATGTTCATAACACGGCAAGGTTCTGAGCGTATCGAACCAATCATCTAAGATCGCGACTTTCATTGTGACCCTTTCCATATTGATCGTGGGATAAAGACATGGCCTTGGGCTAATTTGCGGCATGTCCGAACAAGTCCCGCAGATTTGTGAATAAATGCACCGTCTTTACGTTCAAAATCGATAATGACGTCCATTGTTCCCATCGGATGCTCAAGTGTGACCGTCACTGGCCCACGCTCTATCGTAGGGGACATGCCATCGGCAACGGTTCCTGGAGTGAGAACGCATGACGCCATGCATTGGCTTCCTGTAACAGCCATCGTCGGATGTGTGTTCCACGGCATGAAATAGCGCGTGGCTACAGTTCCACCCGATTGCGCAGGTGCCAATAAGCCAAATTTAGGGGTGACCGATGCACTGACATCTCCCATGCCCATGGCTGCTCCCGCTTGGATACGGATGGCTTCCATCCTCGCAAAAAAGTCTTTGTTCGCATCAAGTTCGGCAACAGTTTCATAGCCCGTCAGACCAAAATCGGCAGCGCGTGCAATCACCATAGGCATGGCAACATCCATGCAAGTAACCTCGATCCCGTCAAAGGTATTAATCACATGTCCAGTCGGCAAAAACGCCCCCGTGGATGAACCTGCCACTTCCATGAAGTTCAACTCAACAGGCGCTGCAGTTCTAGGAACACCGTCAATTGCAGTATCACCGTCATAGATTACCTCCCCGCCAGCCGTGAGTACGCTCGCGACAACTTTGGCATCTGTGTTGACAGCACGAATATTGACCTGTGTGCTGCCTTCTTGGGCTTGGATCAAGCCTATTTCAATCGCAGCAGATGCCACGCCCGAGAGAATGTTGCCGCAGGTTGGCTTGAAGTCAACAAGTCGATCTTCAACAGAGACTTGGGCAAAGAAATAATCAATATCAGCCCAAGGATCCTTAGACCGCGAGAGCATTGCGACTTTGGTTGTCACAGCATTGCCGCCGCCGATCCCATCGATATTGAGCGGATGACCCGAGCCGACCACAGACAAGAGCACTTTGGCCAAAGTCTCGCTGTCATTGGGTAAGTCTTCGCCGTTAAAGTAAGGTCCGCGCGACGTGCCGCCACGCATAAAAACATAAGGGATCGCTGTTTGTGTCATGTGAAAGGCCATGGTAGATCAAAGTAAGATTGAAGAAGTCCCGGCGGAAAATCGCGGTTAAGCACCCACGCCATCGCAAGGATAAACGCTAGCCCCGCCGCAGAAAGTAGCAGCGCTTGCATCCATTTCAGCCCAGCGCGCAAGCGCATAAAGGCAGTCAAGAAAACCACTAATGCGAGGATAAAGCCCACAAGCGAGGTCATAAAAAGAAGACCAGCAAACCACGCCAATGTTGGCCAAAGCCCATAGGCCGCACTTCTATCCTCTCCGCAGCGTTCACGGTCAGCAAAAATCGTGTGCTTTTCAGATACTAGCATCATTTGCACAAGCAATATCATCGCCCCTATCAGGGAAACAGAAGCAACAAAGACAGGGAACACGCGATCGGTCGCTGCGTAATCGGGGATCAATGCGGTGTTATAGAGCGCATAGGTGATAAACCCAATGACGCTAAGCAGAAAGAAAAATGGCGCGCGTTTGCCTCCCGATGGAAGGTCGCCTTCTGCCATGATATATTTAGCTTGTCTTAACCCAATGACCACAGACAACACAGTTAAGGTCAACAGCACCAGCACGATAGGCGATAAGATATACGCAAGCCCCTCTTCCATTCCTGATCTGAACCGAATACCTGCGATTTGTTTGGCATTGTTTGAATAATTTTCGACAGGAGTCGATAAAACGAACCCGATTAGAAACGCAGGACGCGACCAATCAAAGCGGCGCATCATGATACCAAGAAGCCCAATGGCAAGTAGCGCCACCAGATCCATCAAGTTCTGACCGCTTTGAAACGCGGCGAAGGCAATGACCATAAAGATAAAGGGAGCAAGCAACGCAAATCGAATATTGGTCAGCCTTGAAATCGTTCCCGATAGTGCAATGCAAAGCACCGTTCCCACGACATTGGCAAGCGCCAAGAGCCAGACAATCGAATAAGTGAAATCAAGGTTCTGCTCAAGAAGCATCGGCCCGACATCAATACCATTGCCCAAAAGCGCCAGCGCTCCGATGAAAATCGCCATGGAGCCAGAGCCTGGAATACCAAAAAGCAAAGTCGGAACAAGTCCGCCGCCCTCTTTTGCGTTGTTCGAGCTTTCGGGTCCAATCACACCGCGTACATCGCCGCTGCCAAATTGAGATTTGTCCTTGGCAGTTTGAATCGTATGCCCATAAGCTATCCAATCCACCACCGACCCACCAAGACCTGGGATCACACCAACAATAACTCCGATTAGGGAACACCGCATCGACAGCCATTTATTTGACCACCAGTCGCGGATGCCATCGGCCCAACCGCCGCCCAGAGCCTGACGATCAGAAATGGCTTTGTCTTGGCGCAACAATGCAATAACTTCGGGGATCGCAAAAATACCCAGCCCCACAATTACCAGTTTGAGTCCATCGGTTAGATAGGGATAATCGTAACTCGACATGCGAAGCTCGCCAGCAAATGGCCCCTCGCCAATCGAGCCAACCAATAGTCCCAGCCCTGCAGCAACCACACCTTTGATCGCAATGCGCCCTGCAAGGATGCCCACCATCGACAGGCCAAAAATAGATACCATCAAAAGCTCAGGGCTTTTGAACATGAGAACTATGGGGCGCGCCACCAGGATAAACACAGTCAAGAACGCCGCTCCCATAAGCCCGCCAAAGAGCGACGAAGCAAAAGCTGCCGAAAGAGCGCGCGCCGCTTTGCCATTTTTGGCCATGGGAAATCCGTCCAAAACTGTAGCTTGTGATGCCGAGGATCCGGGTATCCCCATCAGCACAGACGCAAAAGTATCAGAGGTCGGAATGACTGCAATCATTCCAATCATCAACGCCAATCCCAATACAGGATCCATTCCGAACATAAACGGGAGCAAAAGCGAGAGACCCGCAATGCCACCAAGTCCTGGGAAAACTCCGATAGCGAGGCCCATCGCCACACCTAACACCAAATACCCCAGCACAATCGGTTGCAAGATTTGCCCCCAAGCGGACGACAATGCGGGTAAAGCATCTACAAAAAATTCCACGAAACTTTCTTTCACTGATTACAAAAACGCCCCGCTTGTTGGAAAAGGGGGCGTTCGAAAATCAGTGACTTATTTCAGTTCAACACCGAAATCGTCCTTGAGCCATGCTTTGACAAAGGTCTTGGCCTCTTCGTTCACGCTAATTGCGTTGCCCAAGGCACTTTTGGCAGCAGCACCTGTGTACATTGGATAATCACCCAAACGTGCAGCAGAGATTTCTTTGAAATCAGGGCGTGCCGCGATTTTCGCAAATGCATTTGAGAATGTCTCAACGATTTCTGGATCTGTGCCTTTGGGCAAGAATGCAATTTTCTGTGATGGGAAGCCTGCAATAAAGAAGGCTTTCCACGCATCCCATGCAGGACCTGCTGTTTCACAACCATCTGTGGCTTCACAGACCTCTTTGAACGTTGGCATATTGGGGAAAGTTGGATCGCGCACTATCTCACCATTTGCGCTCAGTGATCCCCATGTCATCATAGGTACTGCTTGGCCCGCCTCTACGAGCGCCATAGAGCCTTTAAGGTAACCTGATGAGGTTTGGTAGTCGATGGTCGCCTCGCCACTTTCAAACATCTTGCGACCATCACCGCGGCCTTTGATCCCAAGAACATGCTCGACATTCATACCAAGCATTTTCCATGCAAGCGCGGGAATAATATCCAAACGCGTGGCGCCTTGATTGCCATAGATGAATGTCGTGTCTTTGAGGTTATTGGCTGTGCCATCAAACTTTGCACCTGCCTCAGCGTTCAAATAAGCAACGCCCCCTGTACCTGAGGCCATCACAGGCTCCCAATCATTGTACTCATATCGCACGCGCGGATCATCCAATAGGTATGGGAATTGGGTTGATCCTGACGAACCAAACATAACAGTTCCATCGCCGTTTGATTGCTCTTGGAACCAGTTTGCGCCTTTGGTCGAACCAGCGCCTGGCATGAATTTGACAACAACCGTTGGGTTGCCTGGCAGGGCCTCTGACAAAAGCGGCGCAAAGAAGTTCGCCCATTTGGCCGAGCCGCCTGTTTCAGAAAATGGAATGGTCCATTCGATAGTCTTGCCTGACATATCGACATCGGCCTGCGCAGGCGCAGCAATCGCTGCGGCAGCAGCGACGGCGATTACCGAACGGCGTGTGAATTTATATAGTGACATTTCGTTTCTCCCATTGGGTGCAGCTTGCTCAAAGTTCAGTCTTTGACGCAACCACAGCCCGTTCTTGATTCTTTCAACCTGATCGACGAAACTTTCACGAAACTTGCAGGTGGTGCGAAAAAATGCAAATTACTCTTGTCGAAGATAACGTCGGGCTCGCCGAAGGGATAGCATATTTTTTGCGCGACAGAGGTCACGCAGTGAATACTATCTATGATGGCGAAGATGGATTGAATTTTTTGCTCCAAGAAGACACAGACATTATAATCTTGGATATCAACTTGCCTTCGCGCGATGGTGTAAGCATTCTCAAAGCGCTGCGAAATGCCAAGAACCAAACGCCAGTTATTCTACTCACGGCGCGCGCAGATCTCAAGGATCGCCTTGGTGGATTTGATGCGGGCGCGGATGATTACCTTGTCAAACCCTTTGACATGGAAGAGCTTGATGCACGGCTTCGCGCACTAATCCGACGCAAGCCAAGTTTGCAAACCAGCCCTGCGCACGCAATAGGTGCGCTCTCATTCAACCGTAGTACACGACAGCTAAAGACAGAGGGTGGGGATTTCATTGCATTGCCGCGGCGGGAATTGGCGGCATTTGAGTGCTTGTTTGATCGCCAAAATACGATCGTGAGCAAAGCACAGCTGGCAAATCACATATACGGCGTAGGCGCAGATATTGACGAAAATGTTGTAGAAATCTACGTCTCACGCCTGCGTAAAAAACTCATAGGTCATGGTGTGCAAGTCAAGGCCGCGCGAGGCCTCGGCTATATAATGGAAGCGCTCAAGTGATGCTGCCGACACGCTCACTTAGATTGCGACTTTTAATCTTGATCGTTGTGCCACTGATGCTGATTTCAACGGTGGCTGTCTATTGGCGGTTTGAAGTAGCGCGTAATACTGCGCGTGACATCTTTGACCGTAACCTGGTGATGCTCTGTCTTGCTGTTTCGCGCGATGTCGCCAATTCAGGTGGTGACACATTATCTGAGACAACGTCAAACCTATTTCGCGGCGCGACAGAGGGCGATATCTTTTACCATGTATATGGACCAGATGGCAGTTTTGTGACTGGATATTCTTCGCCACCCGTATCCCCAAAGGATGCGAAAGACACTTTGAATGCTCCTGTTCTATTCGATGCAAAACATCTCGGGCGCCCAATCCGTGCAGCGCGGTTGGCAGAACATGTAAATTTTGACGGTTTGGTAGGGACATCAGTTGTGACAGTGTGGCAATCTACTGAGCCCCGAAGAGATTTCGCACTACGCATGGCGAGACAAACAGCCCTAATCACAGCATTATTGATGACGGCTGTTTCCGGATTGGTGTTTTTTGGGATTAAATTTGGCCTTCGGCCACTACGAGATTTGGAAGACGCCATCATCAAAAGATCACATGCAGACTTAAGTCCCATTGCACGTCCTGTCCCAGATGAAGCATACGGGATAGTGTCTCGGCTGAATTCACTATTTGCGCGCCTCAGTGAGGCTAACGAGGCCAAAGATCGACTGATATCAAACGCCGCCCATCAATTGCGCAATCCAATTGCCGCCGTGCATTCACTGGCTTCTGCGACCCTAAATGCACCGAGTTTTGAAGAAAGCAAAGAGCGTGCCCAGAGCCTACTTGAAGAAACAAGACGCACTGTTCGTATTACCGAGCAGATGCTCTCAATCGAACGCCTCGATGGTTTCGCCTTTAAACCAGAAAGAGGGGAAATAATTTCTTTTTTGAAAGATAGCGCAGCTGTAATGGCGCTTAAGAGCCTGAGCCGTGATGTTGTGTTTGAATTCAGTAGTAATGTAAGTGCCGTCACAGTCGATTACGATCCGATTTTGATGCAAGAAGCATTAACCAATATTTTTGAAAATGCTTTGGCGCATGGAGGCGATGATCTAAAAAATATTAGCTTTAAAGTCGACGCTTCATCATCAAACGTAACGATACAGATTTCCAACGATGGTCAGCCTATTAGAAGTATCACCGGAACAAAGATCTTTGATCGTTTTGCTCAAGGCCAAGAAAGCCAAGGAGCGGGTCTTGGTCTTGCGATTGTTGATGAAATCATGAGCTTGCACGAAGGTACAGTCGAACTTGTGCATAACGATCCTGTTTCTTTTAATCTGACGCTCAAACGATAAATAAGTGGTCATCAGAAATATCACAAATCATTTGAACCACTAAAAAGAATGTGTTTGATGTGTTTTGGAATCGCACACGCATAGCGTTAGTGTGCAAAAATTAAGTCATTGATATTGTTTTGGAAAGTGGTGCATAAAATGACCAAAATCTTCTTTCGATGCGACTGCAATCAACTTGTCTAATCCGTCCAGATTTACGAAAGATAGTGCCGTTTGTTGTGCCATAATTATCCAGTGCTAGGTGTTCTGTCGATCTTCTTCAAAGCGATCTCTTTATTTCGTTTAACACTATTTCAGATCTCACCTGACTTATGACTTTTTGCGGCAACAATTTTGTATGAATGAAGTCAGCAAAAGTGCGAAGATTTTCACACTGCAAAATCAAAACATAGTCTGCATCTCCAGAAACTGAAAAAGCCTCAGCCACCTCTTGATGTTGCCCTATTAACCTTAAAAAATCTTTTGCGTCTTCTTCGGCGTGTGACTGCAAGTTAACCCGTACAATCGCTCTAAGTGCGATACCAATCGCTTCTGCGTCTAAGCGCGCATGGTATCCTTGAATAATTCCCTTTGCTTCCAAGTTAATTCGCCGACGAGAGCATTGTGAAGGTGATAAACTCACAATTTCACTTAGTTGGGCGTTGGTCAGCGCTCCATTTTGCACCAACGCAGTTAAAATCTTGCGGTCATATTCATCGAGAGAAACTTGCATCTTCAATAACTCACATTCACAGTTCGTGTATATGTTTACCCATTAAGAGAAATAATACACACATTTTGCACATTAATACCGATAATCTTGCAAAAAATAATTGGAGTAAACAATGGGTCCTTTTCCGCATAACGCACCGCGCGCAACAATTTCCAATGAGAATCCCGCAGGCACGGATGGTTTTGAATTTGTAGAATTTGCGCATCCAGAGCCTGCAGCATTACGGGATAGCTTCTCCAAAATGGGCTTCACACATGTTGCTAATCACAAATCTAAGAAGATAGAATTATGGCAGCAGGGTGATGTTTCTTACTTGATTAACGCAGAACCAGGATCGCACGCTGCAAACTTCATTGAAGAACACGGACCCTGTGCTCCATCCATGGGCTGGCGTGTAGTAGATGCTCAACATGCCTTCGGTCACGCGGTCAAGAATGGTGCCAAACCGTATCTTGGTGATGGAAAGTCTATGGAAGCACCTGCAATCATTGGAATTGGCGGATCACTGATTTATTTTTTCGATAAGTATTTTGATCAAAGTGTTTATAATGACGAATTTAACTGGATTACCAATGCAAATCCAGAAGGTGTGGGTTTTTATTATCTAGACCATCTTACTCATAATGTTTTCAAAGGTAACATGGATAAGTGGTTTCGTTTTTATGGAGACTTCTTCAACTTCAAGGAAATTCGGTTCTTTGACATTCAAGGAAAGTTCACAGGGCTTTACAGTCGAGCATTAACATCACCATGCGGGCGTATCCGTATTCCAATTAATGAAGATCGTGGAGAAACAGGCCAAATTGTAAATTATCTCAAAAAATATAATGGAGAGGGCATTCAGCATATCGCAGTAGGTGCACAAGATATCTATTCAGCAGTTGATGCGATCGCCGAAAAAGGTATTTCTTACATGCCTGGTCCACCCAACGCTTATTACGATTTATCACTTGAGCGCGTTTCAGGTCACGAGGAACCGATCGAGCGCATGAAAAAGCATGGGATACTGATCGATGGTGAAGGCGTTTTGGATGGTGGTGAGACCAAGATTCTTCTACAAATCTTCTCCAAAACTGTTATTGGCCCCATCTTCTTCGAGTTCATTCAACGAAAAGGTGACGACGGCTTCGGGGAAGGAAATTTCAAAGCTTTGTTCGAAAGCATCGAGGCAGAAGAAATGGCTAAAGGCGAGTACGGCAAGAACGTCGCCGCGGAATGAAATACCAAACGGACAAAAAAATTTCTCACGAAGAACTGTGTTCTTTCACTAGGTTGCGGACACAGTGTTGGACCATAGCGTCCCAACACGCAAAAAAGTGAGTGTTTTGTAATCCTACGGGGTCTAGGTCGAATACCTTGGCGACCCTTCCCGCTCAAGATCGTTTTAATTTAATATTGTTGGCTCGAATTGTCGAATGCAACTCATCTGTATATGTGTAGCGGTCGGCCCTATTCCTATAGCGCGGTGTTGGGCAATAATGCACGCGATGACTGTCGTCATTCTTACAGGAGAACATATGAAAGTCATACCAGCGTCAGGTAGGGTTGGGTCTCGCAGTCTTTGGCACTTCCATTCATCTCTTGTTTGCCATGAACAATCTTAACAACATCGGGTGCGCTCATTGCCTGCTTGAGGGCGCTGTAGTTCATGCCCATTTTCATCTCGGATCCGACAGAAACAGTGGATTTGGTGGTGTCGACAACAGCGTGGTCGCTGGTCGCGCCGATGAATAAAATTTCCTTGGGAAACGTAAGGCCGCTTGTGTCGGTGTCCTGCTCTCCGACAGCAAGGATCGTTCGGATCCTTAGGTCGTCATTCTGAACCAATTTAAGTATCCCATGCTTCGGAGCAATTAACGCAGTTGGTATTGCGCTTGATTTGAGCTTTGTTTCGATCACCTCCGCAAAAAGGGCAAAGGCATCGGTATGCAGGCCAGAGATCGGATGCCCTGTCACGGGGTCGGTGCCCAACAGAATCGCCTCGCCTAGGCGAAGGTTATTAACCCGCCCAAATGAGTTTTCGCCAAGCGCCCATGGCAAATTGGCCGATCCACCGCCAGACACCAGCTCGACAAAATCTCCGCAGCCTCCTTCGACTTGCACGGCAAGTTGCGAGAGCCTAACCATGTCACCGCCCATCGGTGCCAAGTTGCTCATGCAGGCAAAGTTTGCAGCGATTCCTTTAAGAGCAACACCGGGTGTCGCGATTACCCGAGTGGCGAAGTTGATAAGATTACCTGGCAAAATACCTTCGCGCATATCTCCCATTTCGACCATCAAGATGACATCGTGCAAGGTATTCTGTTGCTTGGCTGCTTCGCCAAGTTGCAGGATCGTGTCCATCTCCGTATTGTAACTCGTATCACAATACCAGATGACGTCTGCCATCTCGTCCACCAATGGCGCGCGAATCATTGAAATTGGGCACGTGATCCCCGCTTTTCTCATCCGTGCGATGTTGTTGATGCGTGCATCTGCAAGCCCCACAACGCCCCCGTCCAACATTGCCTCTGCGATGTCAGGATTCCCGCACACTGCCTTAGTCACACCCGTGACCGAGAGTCCCCCTGCGCAAAGACGACGAACGAGAAATCGCGCGTTTGCCCGTATCTTGGTAAGATCGATTTCTACTCGCGGCGAAGTCATTCAGCAGCTGAAATCGGTATGGGCCGTAACTGTGGAAAGGCCGCTAGGACCATGTCGGTCAGGTGCACTTCTGGTTGGGTCAGCGCGTCCGTCACCGGAATGCCGAGATCGCGTGAAAGACTGCCAATCGTACGAATGACATCGATGCTCGTCATCGCTTCATGATTGAGCGTAATACCAATCACACGGGTGTCTGCAAAAGCTTTGATCAGCGTGATTTCGCTTTTCAGTAAGGGCATCGGCATGGAAGGAAAGTCGCAGCGGTGGGCACGCTTAGGCGCGTGTTGAAGAATTACGGCGTTCGGCTGGCTGCCGCGCAAAATGAACGCCGAGGTGCAAAAGGCAGGATGGCTGAGCGCACCTTGTCCTTCGATCAAGATGACATCCGGATCATCGCTGTGAGACGCTGCGACGATTACGCGTTCAAGCTCCCCGCAGCAAAATTGGGGTGGTACCGCGTCCATGGCGATACCGTATTTTGCACCTTGCATAAGCCCTGTTTGACCAGTGCTGACGAGGATAGTCTTGATACCGCGTGCGTTCAGTTCCCTAGCCAGAATATTCGCTGTCGTCCGCTTTCCAATTGCGCAATCTGTTCCCAATACAGCGATGCGAATTGCCTTCACCTCAGATACACTTCCATCAAACAGACGCATGTCCGAGATTGGTTGGGGTTTGCGGATATCTCGGATCTTTACGTTGGCCGCCTCAGCTGCACTGGAAATCTCAGGATCATCGCCGAGGTACTCATGCAGTCCACTGACGATGTTCATGCCGAGTGAAATTGCATCCAGCACGACTTCTCGATCCGTTGCAGACATTTTTCCAGTAGAAGGTGCTATCCCGTAGATCAAAGTATTGGGGATATCCGCCTGACGAGTCACCGCGGCCTCGAGATCTTCAACAATCGGGATTGCGTTACTCACGTTGTCCAACACTTGCCCGCTGTCTTGCCCCTTAAGTCTGGTGTCTATTACCGAAAGAATGCGGTAGGCTTGACTATGACGGACAAGCCCATTTGCAGTCTTACCGTCGATCTGCCCGAAGCTTCCCTCGCAATAGATAACTGCTGACGGCACTTCTTTAGTGACAGGTTTCATGGCAAGAGACCGGCGGGATGCGGATAAGTCAAGCGGAGCTTGCGAACCCATGGTTGACAGCCTTGTCATCGTGTTTTCTGAATTGTTGGGTTCCATTATTATTCCTTTGCCAAGCAGGTTTATCCGGCTCCAATCACATGAAACAGTTGGGCGGATGAGCCGCGTTTCAATGTTAATTACGCGCGCTAATCGTTCAGGACGCAACGCCCTTTAAAGCGCCGGAAATTACTGTGGCATTCCCACCAGTTTCCCGATCTGTTTAGGTGTGCATTGTCTGGGAGGTCGATCTCGGTACAACCGTCGTTGGACTCTGCAAAGCCACGATTACACTTCCAGCCCGTGCCATAGCTCGCATCGTCGAAATAGGCATTCTCCGGGACTACGACAGCCTCACAGTTATCATCACGTTCGAAATAGCCTCGCTCACATGTCCAGGGTTTGCCAAAGGATGATGCATTCAAAAAAGCGTTCTCTGGGACCGTGATTGCGACGCATGTGTCGCGTTCAACCTGGTAGCCACGGTTACAAAGCCAAGCGGCGCCATATGAGTCAGTCGACAAATACGCATTATCCGGCACAACAACTTCGAGGCAAACATCATCGACCTTCATGTAGCCACGGAGGCAGTTCCATCTTTGTCCCGAAGTGTCGAGATATCCGCCTTTAGGCACAACAACCTCTAGACAAGTCGCGTCACCTACCTCCTGAAATCCGTGCAGACACTCCCAGCCGCTGCCGTAAGTCCGGTTGGTGGCAAAGGCGTTCTCCGGAATGATGACGGCAAGGCAGGCATCGCCGTCACGTCGAAACCCACGATCACACTCCCATCCATCGCCATAGCTTTTATACTGCGCATTCGCGGGCATCGGGGTAGACTGGGATTGGGCGAAAGACGACGATCCGATCGTGATGAACGCGACTAAGCCAAGCGCTAGGAATACCTTAAAAAGCAGCATTGCGAGCACGCCTAAGGAGTCCTTGGATGAAGCGGGCGACAGTTTTAGGTCATTATTACTCATCAAGGTCAAGACCTTCGACGCATGCCTGCGCTAGATCGCGATTCGGGCCATCTGATCCGGGCATCGTCGCCCAGCCGGCCTCCATAACAGCCTCGCGCCGGCTGAATGTGGATGCTGCACGGACAGTAGCAAGCTTTGCAATACGCTCATTGTCAGTGCGGTACATTTCGAGGCAGACAGGTACAAGGGCCACAATTACTTCTTCTTGCGCCATCTTGTTGGCCATTTCCTCCGCGCCGCGTTCCGTCATCCAGCCTCCCCAGGAAAATCCAACGATGCCGACAAGCGCCGCGCCAATTAGTGTTCCATAAATGCTGTGTTTTAGCCATACAGGTATTGTCATATCATGTCCTTTTTCGGGGAAAGCGCCGCGTCGCTATCATTGGTGGTTACTAAGAGGGTTCGATCACATTCGATGGCATATTCGAATTATTCTTTTGTGGTCATTTGCATCGTTGTTTAGACAGTATTACTGCGTCCCTGGACCATCATTTATATCGCGGTGCGCCGGTACACCGTGAGGCTGAGGCCTATTATTGGCTCCTCCTGAACAACGTGCTCATAAATTCCTGCTGGAAGCATCCAATGGCGGTCACCAATCATTACGTTGTTAGAAAACGTCACCTTTGATTTGGTTGAACGCGTTAAGATGCCGTCTCTCCATTGAAAAAAATGCTGAACTTTTCGCCAAGTGGAAGCATTTGAATACACACTAACTTAACCTTTAGGGCGCAATACTGATCGAGGTTAGCCCCGGCACAGTTATTTTCTGTAACGGAAAGCGAGGGAAGAGTGGCGAAGTTAATTTTACTACTGCTAAAATGCGCATCGCTTCACGTTTCGAACCACGCGAGGCAGGTCCCAAAAACTTTCAAAAAATATCGATCGCCTCGTAAACGAGGCCCTATATTTGGGTCGTTGTTTTAACTAGGTTTGTCTTTTTGATACGGAAGAACTTACTCACTTCAGAGCCAGAACACAGAACAACCGGTTAGTAAACCAATCAACCACATGTCATCGTTTTTTCCGAGTAGCTCCAAGGCGCTGGACATATACATTTCCTCCATGGCACTGTATGACTCGTGCACCTCTTATTCTCGTTTTGTCCAGGAAACGACAACCCAATGATTAAAGAAAACCAGATCGTGAAACACATTGCCTACGTCAAGGCTGTCTGGGATAAGGCACCCAACGGCCCCAATACAGCCGCAGCGCTGAAGCACTATCAGTGTTCTAAAAAGGCCCATGAAGCCGAAAGCGATTAAGAAGCCCACAACGAGCTTGAGAAAGCAGCGCACTGATGTTTTGTCGGTATACCTATGAAAATTCGACAGGGCCGCCCAAACTTAGGGCGTTCATTTCATGGCAAAAGAGGCCGCGCCTGATCGAGATACGCCGGATCGAAATCCGCCAACGCGACCAATCCGTCGTAGTCATCGAACTTGACACACCCGCCCTGAAACGTGACGAGCCCACGTTCGCGAAGTTTGCGAAGGACGCGGTTAACGTGAATGGCGCTGAGCCCCAATGCATCCGCCAGATGATACTGCGTGAGCGGACAGTCATAACCTTGCCGATTTCCCATACCGACGAGTGACAGTCTCATGCCAAGTTCTAGCAGGAAATGCGCCAAGCGCGCATCTGCATCGCGCCGCCCCAGCCCAACCAAATGCTCAACAACCATCGCTTCGTCACGTGACACGGCCCAAAGAAGCGCTGTAGCCAGTCTTGGCGTCTCAGCGAACACTTGCAGAAGATCTCTACCAAGAACCTCCACGGCTTTGATATCCACGATTGGCTCAATGCCATGATCAGATGTATGCAAAAGAACACTGCGCAGACCCAAAAAATCTCCTGGTATCTGAAAATTAACAATCTGCCGCGAACCGTCAGCCTGAACCTTGTAAGAAGCAACCCAACCCGATGACAGGATGTAAGCCGCCTGTTTGGATTGGCCTTGATGAACCAGATCGCGGCCTGTAGAGAAAGATCTCCTCCGCTGGTGTAAACGGTCAAGAACGGCCAGTTCAGGCGCCGACAGCGCAACGAATGCAGCGAGCTTTTGAGTAATTGGACTGTCTTTGATTTTCATCATCGGCTCCTCCTTAACCGGCTGGTAATCCTAGTAAAATTGGATTCAAGACTGCTTTCGATCAATACAGAATACCAAAGTTTGTGCGAGATGAGGGGCAAGTCGGAACCAGGTCGTAATGCAACTAAGGAAAATGAAATGTACGATATCAGACTCGCAAGCCTCCTCAGGAATAGCCTTTTAGTTGGTGGCCTCTTTCTTCGCCAAATCGCTAAACGACATTCTGGCTTTCCTTTTCGGGCAGCCAGGATACCTAGCAACCTATGACTTATACCGGCTAGATGCCAACTTGGCAAAGTGAAACATGGACAATAAGATAACCTTTATCTTGAAACCTTATCAGACCATCACTTGTAAGGTGCGGTTACCGTTGGGACATGTCCGTTTGGTACTATAACTTTTCTCTGAGAGCTTCGTAAGGGGTTTTTCCGTTGTGTGCGCCGTGTGGTCTGTGGAAGTTGTAAAACCTTTCCCATTCACCTAATCTTGCTTCGAGATCGACGTCGTCTTTATAGCTGAGAAGCTGGTAGAATTCCTGCTTGTCTGATCGGTGTGAACGCTCGACTTTCCCGTTTAACTGGGGCGTTGCCCGTCGAATGTAGGCGTGACGTATTCCCAGATCCTCGACATGCCAGTGAAACTTCGCTTGGAATTCATGTCCGTTATCCGTCCTGATCTCGCGGATCCGAAATGGGAACTTCTCGATAATGTGGTTCACGAAGTCTATGGCATTGGCCTGCGTGTGCTTTTCATAGACTTTCAGAGCCCGCACTCGTGTCGCATCATCTATTGCGGTGTATTGGAAACGGCGTACCTTTTCTCCTTGTTTACCTTTGAAAGTCAGGAACTTGACGTCCATCTGGACGTGGTGCCCCGGAACCTGTTTCTGATAGCGCTTTGTGTGCACCTTACGCGTGCGAGTGCCACGCGGAAGTCGGTTGAGACCATGGCGGCGTAAAATACGTGAAACAGTTGAGTCAGATATTCGAATGTCGTGATAACGCTCAAGATACCAAACGATCCGCATGGGGCCGAGGTGGTATTTGCGACGAAGATATAACACCTTTTCCTCGCGCTCAGGGGGCGTTCTATTGGCGTGCCATTTGGGAATTGGCGGCGCATTGACCAGACCAGCTTAACCGCGCTCAGCGTAAGCTTGTCGCCATCGGTAGAAGCTGGACCGACCTATGCCGAAATACCGGCAAGTTTTGGCAACGTGCCCTAGCTCTTCAGCGTATCGCAGTATTCGCAATTTGCGCTGAATCTCGCGTTGATCCTTATTCATGAACATCTCCTTAGTCCCAAATCTGGGAGGTTAAAGGAAATGTCCCACGAGTAACGGCATATCTACAGGTGTGTTTTTGCACTTTTAGATGGCTGCAAAAGCAATCGCGACCCGCCAACATGTTTTAAAATTTAGAGATCAATTGGTGCTGTATCGACTACACTTTGCATAGAAATGTAAGTGGAGGTTGAAGCGACATTTGGCAGTCTTGAAAGTTGTTCCCCCAGAACCTGTCGATAGGCGAAGATGTCAGATGTACGCACCTTGATCAAATAATCAAAACCCCCTGCAATCATATGGCACGCTTCGACTTCGGGGATGGCACGGACCGCTTGGTTAAAGGCATCTAACGCCTTCTCTCTTGTGTCGGATAATTTGACCTCAAGAAATGCGATATGTTCGACACCCAGTTTAGACGCCGACAGCGTCGCGCGGTACCCCGTAATGACACCTTCTTCCTCTAACCGTTTTACCCGCGCTGTGACGGGTGTTTTGGATAGTCCCACGCGCTCTCCAAGGGCGGTCATGGAAATGCGCCCCTCGATCGAGAGTACAGAAAGTATTTTGCGGTCGTATTCGTCCATAATTCCCCACTAATACATTCTTATCGACTATAAATCACCTAAAATTTGGTCGCATGTTTATATATTATTTCATAATTAGGCAAATTGCCTAGGAAAATTCTTCTATTTTACAGATAGGAGGACAGACCATGATTCACGTATCAAACACCTGGGACAAAAATAAACTACAAAGCGAAGAAAAAATCTTGTCTGATTTGATCGCCACTGCTGATCTGTCCGATGCAGATCGCGATACGATTGTCGATCAGGCAACGCACCTAATCGACGCAATTCGTACACAATCAAAACCTGGATTGATGGAAGTGTTCCTGGCGGAATATGGATTATCCACTGACGAAGGCGTGGCACTGATGTGTTTGGCAGAAGCCCTGCTGCGCGTTCCCGATAAAATCACAGTTGATGCGTTGATCGACGATAAAATCACACCTGCTGAGTGGGCCGAGCATTTGGGGCAATCGCCATCGACCTTGGTGAACGCAAGCAGTTTGGGGTTATTGTTCAGTAGCAAAGTGCTTGGTGGAAAAAATGCACAGGTCGCAAAGACCCTGCGCACATTAATCCAACGTGTGGGCGAACCCGTTATTCGGGCCGCGGTGACGCAGGCGATCCGCCAAATGGGAGATCAATTTGTCCTTGGTGAAACAATAGAAAGCGCACAAAAACGCGCAAAAAAGTTAGAAAGCCAAGGCTATACATATTCCTACGATATGCTGGGTGAGGCCGCGATCACACAAGACGACGCAGAGCGCTATATTAAGGAATACTCAAACGCCATCGACGCAATTGCGCAAAACACATCGGGCGATGATGTCACACTAAATCCTGGCATTTCCGTTAAACTGTCCGCACTGCACCCCAGATACGAATTGGCACAAGCCGATCGCGTTTTAAAGGATATCGTCCCAGTTTTACAAAATCTGGCGCAAAAAGCAGCGCAGGCAGGCATCGGCCTGAATGTCGATGCCGAAGAAGCCGACCGCTTGGGTATATCGATGGACATCATATCGGCAACGCTGGCACATTCCGATTTGACCAACTGGGATGGATTTGGCGTAGTTGTCCAAGCCTACAGCAAACGCGCGCTCCAAACGATTGATGCACTTTACGCGTTGGCAAAGCAACACAATCGCAAGATCATGGTCAGATTGGTCAAAGGGGCCTATTGGGATAGTGAGATTAAGCATTCTCAAGTGCAGGGCCTGACATCATTTCCAGTCTTCACCAGAAAAGAAGCAAGTGACGTAAGCTATATCGCGAATGCGCGCAAATTATTGCAAATAAATGATTTCATTTATCCGCAATTTGCAACGCATAATGCCCATTCAATTTCTGCAATTTTGCACATGGCGCAGCAAACCCCAAACTGCCGTTTTGAATTCCAACGGCTTCACGGGATGGGCGAAGCCGTGCATGATATCGTTGCAAAAAAGTTTAAAACAAACTGTCGTATCTATGCCCCTGTCGGTCCACACAAAGATCTGTTGGCCTATCTGGTGCGGCGATTATTGGAAAATGGCGCGAATTCATCCTTTGTGAACCAAATCGCGGACCCCAACATCCCCAGCGCGAAAATCGCCGCCTGCCCGTTCAAACAACTTGCCATTGGGACGGCGCAAAAGATCACAAGTGGAACAGATATCTATGGCGCAGGGCGTGTAAATTCAAAAGGGTACGATTTGAACAATGCCGAGACGCTATCGGCGCTTCAAAACCGCCTTGTCATCAAAGCGCCTTTGAATGTTGAACCCATACTGGTTGGCGAACCAAACCGCCTTTCACCGCATCCTATTATGAACCCCGCCAACGGTGATCATTTGGGAACAGCACAATTTTGCGATGCACATACTGCGCAGCTGGCAATTGAAAATAGTGCACCGTGGCACGCAGAGGCGGCAGAGCGGCAACGCGTTTTGCTGAAAGCGGCAGACCTTTATGAAGCAGACGACGGAGAGGCGCTTACCCTTCTCATGCATGAGGCCGGCAAAACACTTGCGGATGCGGTCGGCGAACTGCGTGAGGCGGTGGATTTCCTACGCTATTATGCAGCGCAAATTGCACAACAGCAGGGAAGCCCACGTGGCATTTTCACCTGTATCAGTCCATGGAATTTCCCATTGGCCATTTTCACGGGCCAAATCGCAGCAGCGCTTGCCGCGGGAAATGGCGTGCTTGCAAAACCCGCGGAAACCACATCTGCAATTGCGGCTTGGGCCATTACGCGGCTGCACCGTGCAGGTGTCCCCAAAACATCGCTTCAGCTGGTCTTGGGAACAGGGTCCGAGGTTGGCAACGCAGTCTACGCGCATCCAAAAATTTCTGGCGTTGCATTTACGGGATCAACCCAAACAGCCAAGATCATTCAAAACCGAATGGCCGACATGTGCCAACCTGGAACGCCGCTGATCGCAGAAACAGGTGGGTTGAACGCAATGATCGTAGATTCCACAGCGCTGCCTGAACAGGCAGTGCGCGACATCATCACGTCAGCCTTTCAGTCAGCAGGCCAGCGGTGCTCAGCGCTGCGGTGCTTATACATTCAGCGCGATATTGCGCCTGAACTGATCAAATTGTTGAAAGGGGCTATGGATGAATTGATTTTGGGTGATCCTATTAACATCCAAACAGATGTCGGCCCTGTGATCACCGCAGAGGCAGCAAACAAAATCAACGGATATATTGAAAACAAACGTACGCAGGGCTCAGTTCTGCATGAAGTTGAAAAACCAAATCATGGCAATTTTGTTGCGCCATGCATAATCCAAGTGGACGGTATCCAAGACCTAAAAGATGAAATCTTTGGACCCATTTTGCATGTCGCTACATTTGATGCGCGGGAATTGGACACTGTCGTACAAGCAATCAACGAGACTGGCTATGGATTAACGTTTGGCCTGCACACACGGATTGAAAACCGCGTTGACGCGATTGCAAAACAAATTCACTGCGGCAACATATACGTGAATAGAAACCAAATTGGCGCAATTGTCGGTAGTCAGCCTTTTGGCGGTGAAGGACTGTCTGGTACGGGACCAAAAGCAGGTGGTCCAAATTATTTGGGCCGCTTTACCCGTTTGCTAACTGACCCCATTGCTGCGACATCGCACACACTGACGGGCGAAACGAACACTGTTTGGGTTGAAGAGGAGCTTCCTGGACCAACGGGCGAGCAGAACCTCCTACGCCTTATCGCGCGTGATCCCCTGCTCTGCGCCGGGCCAACGCGTGAGCTTGCTGAAAAACAAGCAGCTACTGTAAAGGCTCTGGGGGGACGCGTCATCATTCCAGAGCATGATATTGTTCCTGATGACCTTGTGAAAGACGAAGGTTTTTCCGCCGTCATCTGGTGGGGCGACACAGAAACAGGGCACGCGTTTTCACGCGCGTTGGCGCGACGCGATGGGCTGATTATCCCACTTATCGTGGACAGTCCTGACCGCGCGCATGTCTTTCATGAACGCCATCTGTGCATTGACACAACGGCCGCTGGCGGCAATGCAGCATTGTTGGTGGATCAATCCAAAAGATAGATGAATAGTTGATCATTATTGGCATCGAAGAACTGTGTTCTTTCACTAGGTTGTAGACACAGTGTTGATACCCGGAATCTCTCCCCTAAAACACGCGAAAAAGTGTGTGTTTGGTGTGTTTTTGAATCGCACACGCATAGCGTTAGTGTTCAAAAATTAAGTCATTGATATTACTTTAAGAAGTGGTGCCCGGGGGCGGAATCGAACCACCGACACGAGGATTTTCAATAGAGACAGCAGAAGATAATACTATAAATACAATAAGTTATATGAACATAAAATTGGTGTGCGCTAAAGTGTGTTTTTCATATTGCTTGCGGTTTGGATCAAACACTGTGTCTAGAACCAATGGCGGGACACAGTATTTAGAACCGCTTAATCATACAAAAATTTCACATACAGCATAACGGCAAGTTTGATGATCTCAGGGCTGGTTTTGAAATAGCAGACTAATACTGGATTGGGCATAGCTGATTAGCTAAATTCCAGAGCGCTATAGGACAAGGTGAATTACTCTGACATAACCCCTACAACACCGCTACGCTGAAATTCATGAGGATATGAGGGTGTCCGCTTTGTGTGCAATGCACCAGAAACAAGCCGTTTGGGTAGCCTATCACTCAACAAGCGGACGTCGAGTCTCTAACACGGTAGCTTCCTGTTTAATAGTAATTTCTGGCTTCATTTGGGTTTACCTTCTAGCCCGTTTTGTAGCGAACCAGCCATATCTGGGATTTTCATTTCGAAAACATCTGTTACTGACGAGTAATCATAATATCCCAACCTAGATAACGGTCGTGCCTTTAATATATCAATTTTTCCATCAGACGTAATATAGTCGTCATCAATGTGTATGTGTTTTACTTCTGCAAAAACTACATCTGCCGTTCCTTGAGGGCTATTACCTTCAAAAACTAAACTGGAAAGTACTTTGCATTCAAAATGGATCGGGCTTTCACACACTCGCGACACGGGGGCCTCAATACAATCACCTTTTTTTAAATTTGCCTTTTCGAACTCATCGACATCGCGCCCAGACTCCATTGCCGATATATTCACTGCGTCTTTCAAAAGAAAAGTCGCCATATTCCACACGAACCAACCAGTTTCAATCGCATTGATAGCAGTATCTTTCCTTGATCCACCACCATCACGATTCGCAGAGAACATTACAATTGGAGGGTCAAAACTGATATTTTGCCACTGACTGTATGGTGCAAGATTATCTATCCCATCACGACTTCGGGTGGACAGCCATCCAATTGGTCTAGGCACAGTGCATGACTTAAACGGTGCATATGGTAGAGGACAATCTTCTTGATCTAAACTATACTGCATGTGTCTAACCTTATTTATCTAACCGACAGCAAAAATTTTCATCGAAAGGCACGCGCGGTTTCCGGCAACCAGAGTGCGATCTCTGGGATTAGGAATACAGCAATAATCAACACCACTTGGCCGATCACAAATGGTAAGACGCCTTTGTAAATTGAAACCAATGGCACCGATTGCGCCATACCCTTTATCACAAAAACGTTCATGCCGATCGGTGGCGTGATCAATCCCAATTCAACAACCATCACAACGATGATCCCAAACCAAATCGGATCATAACCCAAATCCAAAACAATTGGATAAAAGATTGGCACAGTCAGCAGGATCATGGCCAAGGCATCCAGAAAGCAGCCCATGATCAAATACATCAACAGGATGATCAACATCACAGTTGCAGGCGACATATCCAAGCCAGAGACAAAATCAGCAAGAGCATTTGCAAGGCCAGAAAAAATAACAAGATTATTCAGCGTGATCGCGCCAATCAAAATTGTAAAGATCATCGCAGAGGTTTGCCCCGTTTCAAGCAAAGTCTCTTTCATCATCTCGCGGTTTAGGCGTTTGCGAAAAAACGCAATAAACAAGGCACCAAAGGCCCCGACACCTGCGGCCTCAGTCGGGGTGAAAATACCAAAGTAAATACCCCCGATCACAGTCGCAAAAAGTGCCGTAATCGCCCATGTTTTCAGGGTGGCGTTTAGCTTTTGTTTCCATGTGGATTTTTCCCCTTTGGGCCCAGACTCTGGGTGCAGGCGGGTCACAATCGAAATCACGATCATGAAGACAATGATCGTTAAAATACCGGGTAGGAAGCCCGCGATGAACAAATCACCAATAGAGGACTCCGTCAGCAGTCCATAAAGCACAAGGATGACAGATGGAGGGATCAGAATACCAATGATCCCACCTGCGGCAACAGAGCCTGTTGCCATGCTATCGCTGTAGCGGTATTTTTTCATTTCAGGCAAGGCAACCTTGGACATAGTAGCCGCAGTTGCAACAGAGGATCCGCAAATGGCCGCAAAAGCGCCACATGCCCCTACGGTTGCAAGCGCCAATCCACCACGAAAACCGCCCAACCATGCGTTAAAAGCATCGTAAAGTTCTTGGCTAAGGCCCGATCGTGAGGCGAGCGCGCCCATCAGGATAAACAGGGGTATGATCGACAAATCATAGGTCACCACACTTTGCATGACCGTCGTACCAAATAACGACAGTGAGGGGACCAAACCAATGATCATCGCCAAACCACCAACGCCGCATAGCATCATGGCTACGCCAATGGGCACCGTGATCGCCAACAGGAATATTAGCAACAAAAACGCGGTAATCCCGACAAATAACGGATCATAAAACATGGCAAGCTTACCTAAACATAAGTTTATAAATTTGGTACATTACGACTAGCACGCTGAAAAAGACGGCCGCAGACATCAGGTACAGCCACGGATGAACGGACCATTCCAAAATCTGTGTGTAGGACCCATCACTCATGTTTGAATTCGCTTTGCGCAACAATTGCCAGCTGGCGGCCAGCAAAAAACACATCGTCGCAAAATCAGCCAAGGTCAGCAGCACTTTTTTCGGCATTTGACCGATGAACTGGTTTAAAATGTCGACTTGGATATGTCCGCGAACGATAGTCGTGTAGGCAAGCGAAAAGGTGATAACGCACCCCATTAACAATTCGACAAGTTCAACCGAAAACGTAAGCGGCATGCCAAACAGATATCTGCCTACAACATCCACGAACATAATCAGCATTATGACCAAAAGACATGTGCCCGAAAACAGCGCCATCCAAATTGCAGTGCGTTTCATGTGCTACAGCCCCATTGAAAAAGAGGGCACAATTTGCGCCCTCGTTCAGATAAAATATTTATGAGTATTTGGCGATTGTCTCTTTTAGATCCGCAAGTAGTGCCGCGCCATCAAGCCCTCGCGAGTTCGCTTTTTCAATCCAACCATCGTTCATAAACGCGACGCGCTCTGCCCATCTTTCAAGCTCAGAGCCGCCAAGCGAATTAATCTCAGAGCCATTTTCAATGGCCAGAGTACGCCCCGCGACATCGGCGTCATCCCATGCTTTGCCAAGGATTTGCGCGCCAACCGCTCCGCCTACATCTTCCAAGACTTGCTTGTGGTCATCAGACAGGCTTTCGTATTTCTTTCGGTTCATGATGACCGCGAATGGAGTTGTATAAAGCCCGCCTGGAATTTCCAAATGGTGTGACAACAGCTCACCCAATTTAAAGCCTTTGATCGACTCCCATGGAAACATCGCACCATCTGCAACACCTTTTTGGATCGCTTCATAGGCTTTTGATGCTGGCATCGCCACGGGTGTTGCCCCCAATGCCTCAGACATCGCAACACCCCCGCCACCAACACGAAGTTTGACGCCTGCTAATTCGTCAAGGTTTGTAATACGCTTTTTCGAATGCACAGCACCGGGGCCATGTACGAACAATGTCAAAACTTTCACATCGTCAAATTCCTTATCAAACCCCACGTTACGATCATACCAATCCCAAGCAGCCTGTGATCCAATCTCTGCGTTTGGCGATAGGAACGGAAGCTCCACACCACGAACGATCTCGAAAGGACCGGGTGTGTAGGCCATCACGTGATATGCAATATCTGCCACGCCGTCGCGCACAATATCATATTGCGCGGGTGGTGGTGCGATAGGTGCAGGATCAACCGCCAATTTCAGCGTGTCACCTGATGCATCAGAAAGGGCAGCCGCCCAATTTATAAGGGCATGTGAATTCATGTGGTGTTGTGCAGGAAGCCAATTTGAAACTCTTAGTCGGCTGGTGGCAGCACTTGCAAGATTTGGCATGATCGCACCCGCCGCAGCAGTGGCAGCCGTTGCTTTGATGAATGATCTTCTGTCCATGTTACATTTCCCTGTCATGTAATTGTTATACGACATAACGTAATCAAATGTCGCTAGATTGCAAAGGTTTTTTATTTCAACTCTTTGCCTATAAAGCACGACGTTGCTGTCAGACAAACGAAACCAAGCATCAGTATTTATTTGACGAGTATGTCTACGATTTCGCTAAAGAACGCCACTCGGTGAGAGCAGCGTCACTGTTAAGCTTGAATGCGCTGCGTTTTGAGAGTGACCGTTGCGAGTTGAATAGATTGTGAAGCGAGGCATAGATCGAGGCGACCTGCTATGAATTTTGCATGCTCCCACCCAAAAATATTATGCCGTTAGTGTTTTTATCATGAGTGAATGCTATGCGCACTGATGACGACTTAATTCAAACAGTAAGAACTGTGTTCTTTCACTAGGTTGCGGACACAGTGTTGAGCCCGGATTCACGACTGACAAACACGCGAAGAAGTGTGTGTTTGGTGTGTTTTTGAATTGCACACGCATAGCGTTAGTGTGCGAAAATTAAGTCATTGATATTACTTTAAGAAGTGGTGCCCGGGGGCGGAATCGAACCACCGACACGAGGATTTTCAATAGAGATGGCAATAAATTGTTAATTAAATACAACGATTTGTATGAGCGTAAATTTGGTGTGTGCAAAAGTGTGTTTTTGATATTTTAATTGTTTTGGATCAAACACTGTGTCTACAACCAATGGCGGGACACAGTGCTTGGTACTACTTCGGTAAACAAAAACCTGAATTTCAGCATAACTACAAGTTGGATGATCTCGGGGCTAGCTTTGAGATAGCGGAAGGATACTTAGGTGAGCTTAGGTTAGAAGCTAATTTCCAGCGCTCTAACAGACAAGGCGGTTTATTCCGACACTCTTAACGAAACGCAATTTAAAGCTCGCGATCCTGCACAATCATTAAAATGCGACGTGCGGAATCTTCGACAGGCTTATCAACCATCTTACCATCAACAGCAACCGCAGCACCGTTTGATGCCTCCAAAGCTGCAAGGACTTTGTGTGCCCATGTCACTTCTTGATCAGATGGAGTAAACCCACGCAGAGTTGGAGCGATCTGTTTGGGATGTATCAAAAGCTTGGCCCCAAAACCAAATTTTTTGGCCAACAGTGTATCAGAGAACACTTGATCGTCGTCGATATTCGGCGTCACCCCTTCGATTGGAGAAGCTTTTCCATGTAACCGTGATCGCCAAACTAAGGTCTGGCGCGCAAGAACTAAGCCGTCCCAATCTGTCGAGCAACCTAAATCAACGGCCATATCTAAATGTCCAAAAGCAACACGTGACACGCCTGCCGTGCACAACAGTTCGTCCACCGCGTTTAGGCCTTTGGCTGTTTCAATCAATGGCGTTATGTCAATCGGGCGACCAATAGTCTGAGAAACCATGTTTATATCAGCTGCGGTTTCTGCTTTGGCGATCATGATGCCTGCGGCCTGCGTTGCTGCAACTGCTCGCAGGTCATCTTCAAAAAAAGTAGTGCTTGATGGATTGACCCGCACAAGGACTCGCGACCAATCCAGTTCGGCTCCAATGAGTGCCGCCCGCGCGATATCTTTGCCGTCCAACGGCACCGCGTCTTCTAGGTCCAGAATAATTCGATCCGCACCTGCAGCCCTCGCTTTTTCAAAACGATCTGGCCGGTTTGCAGGAACAAATAAATAGGTTACGGGCATAGGCTCTGTCATTGATTAAATCGTTCGTCCGCCATCTACTTCTAATACAATTCCAGTTATAAACTCTGCCTCATCAGAGGCAAGATATAGACACGCATTCGCAATGTCTTGCGGTTCCGACATCCTCCCCATTGGGATTGTTGCAATGAATTTTTCCCGATTTTCTGGAGTGTCAGGCAAGCCCATAAAGGATTCAAGCAAAGCAGTGGCCCCAATGACGGGGGCAATACAATTCACGCGAATTCCATCTGGGGCCAATTCAACCGCCATCGATTTCGACAAAAGATTAACCGCGCCTTTTGTCGAATTGTACCACGTCAAACCAGGACGTGGGCGGATACCCGCAGTGGACCCGATATTTAAAATCACCCCTGCCCCTTGTGTCCGCATAATAGGAACGACCGCCCGAGACATATGAAAAATAGAGCGAACGTTGATGTCATAAAGACGATCATATTCTTCTTCGGTTACATCAAGCATGGGTTTATTATGGTGCGTCCAGCCAGCATTGTTGACAACGATATCGACAGCTCCACCGTTTTTATGGGCGCAAGATACAGCATCGTTAATATCACTCGATTTTGTGACATCCCCCTGTATCGAAAAACCATCAAAGTCTGCAGCAACTTGTGCCGCACCTGCGCCATTAAGATCCATGATTGTTACACAAGCGCCTTGCGCGGCAAAGGTGCGTGCAATCGCGGCGCCAAATCCAGAGGCGCCGCCGGTGATGAGTGCAGATTTTCCCTTGAGTCTCATTTGTTCAAATCATTCCAATTTGTTGTTGCAGACCCAAGTTATCAATTGCAGGCCATTGTTCCGCAATCATTCCATTTTCCATACGGAAAAAATCCAGAACCATAACATCAAATCGCTTACCTGTTGCAGCGTAATCCCCAAATGCGCCAGAATGAACACCACGGAAACGCAAATGTACCAACACTTTATCGTTCTCTGCGATGACTTCTTGGATATCCAGCTCTATCTCGGAAAATGCACCTAGAAGGACATCGCCTAATGTCATAACTCCATCGGGACCAACCACCTCAAAAGGCAAAGTCGTGTCTTGGCGGATATAGGTTGGAGCGACATTCGCATCCAACCAAGCCCGGTCTTGCGTCGCGAAGGCTTTAAAATAGTCTCGTGCGCGTTGTTTGTTCGCGGCGAGTATATCGTTTTGATCTATGTCTTTCATGGTTCTCTCCTTTTAAAGTCTCTCACGCTGCAGATTGCGCAGAGGATGTTACGGGAAGCGTTTCAAACCCAGCCCGTGGGAAATGAATATGCAAAACGCCAGTTTCGGGCGTGTCTTTGCGAATGATGATTTCTTGCGCATCCGCAGCCACTAAAGTGCCGGTCACAGGCACCCGTGCGTTGTCGTTTGGCGTAACCGCAACTCTCGTACCCGCCGCGATTGCTGTTGGATCTTTAAAACCTATCGATGGGAGAATTGGGGACGCCGTACGAGCACATTCAAGCGCTTCTTCTGGGGTCATTTCAGTTGAATGACCGTGTCCAATCGCAGCGATCCGATCCATCCAGTTGATGACATTTCTTGACAAGAATAGCTGCTTATCAATTGCGTCAGCACCGCAGTTAGCACGCAACAACCACAAAGAATGATAGCATGTCAGATCGGCGACCGACAATGCGCTGCCCGTCAGATAGTTGCCATTTTCCGCAAGCATTGAGTCGAGCCATTCGGCAAAAGCACACATTTCCTGAACAAAGGCAGGTAGCATCGGCGCCATGGCTTGTTTCGAGATGTCATAGCCAAGATAGTGGTCTTTGCGGTCTGCCAAAAACTCTGGTGGTAAATGTTCGCCGATGTAATCCACCAAAATTCCAATTGCAGGTTTCCAAGTTGAACGGTCCCACCATAGGGACAGTGCTTTGGAAAGCCCTTCACCAGTCGGATAAAGACTTGGCTGTGGCTTAATGCGTTCAAGTGCACGAAAGATAATTTCAGTATCGCAATAAACATCGGCGCCAACTTGCAAAACAGGAACGCGGCGATACCCGCCAGTCAAAGCATTCAACAATGGACGTGGCGGCACGGCCTCCACCTTGACCGAGGACCACTCAAGCCCTTTATATCCCAGCGCCAAACGAATTTTTTCCGAGAATGGAGACAGATCATAATGATGTAAAATGATACCGGACATAAAAACCTCCCTGTTTTTCCGATTACAATTATAGTTGCTAGTTTACGGTCATCTTTTGGGGTTTGGATAAGACCTATTTTGTCCTTAAGGTATAAGATATACATCTAGCTACTATGACATTTCCTTAGATTGAAGATCAAATTCAGCCCGCAAATTATCACCATGCTGCCCCAAAGAAGGAACTGAGCCGAATTGATCGACGTCCCCTTTGACCTGCGCACCTGGGGATAGCATTTCAATGTCACCAACCGGCGTTTGGACTGTTATCATTCTATTTTGCGGATGAGCCAAGAGATCGCGCAAATCGCTCAACCGGCCAAATGCAATAGCCGCAGCTGTCAACTTGACGATCAATTCCTCTCGGCCATATTGCGCAAAAACTCCCGCTACAATTGAATCCAACGCGTCTCGATTTTCAACGCGCAAAGTGTTGGTTACAAATCGCGGGTCAACAGCCAACGAAGCATCACTCAGAACGTCTGAACAAAGTCGCACCCATTCCCGTTCATTTTGGATAGAAATCAAAACAAATTTATCATCAGCACATTCAAATGCGCCATATGGCGCAATGCTTGGATGTTTTAAGCCCAGCCGCTTTGGTGGTTTACCACCATATCGCGTTTGGAGATAAGGCACATTCATCCAGTCGGCCATTGCATGATACAAGGACACCTCAATAGCGCGCCCTTTTCCTGTTCTTTCACGCGCATATAAGGCTTGCAGAATGGCTTGATACGCAGTCATTCCCGCAGCTATGTCGCATACAGAAACACCAACGCGCGCAGCGCCTTCTGCCGTGCCATTGATTGCACAAAGACCACTTTCAGCTTGGATTAATAAGTCATAGGCCTTCTGATCACGATAGGGTCCATCTTCGCCATATCCAGAGATCGAACAGTGAATTAAGCGCGGATATAGAGTGCATAGTGTCTCTGAACCAAACCCCAAACGCGTCGCCGCACCGGGCGCAAGATTTTGGATAAACACGTCCGCTTGGTCGATCATGGCCGCCAAAATTGCATGATCCTCAGCGTTTTTCACATCAAGGCAGATGGATTCTTTGCCGCGGTTCAACCAAACAAAATATGCGCTTTCACCATTTACGAGACTATCGTAGCTGCGTGCAAAATCGCCTTCTGGGCGTTCGATTTTGATCACACGCGCGCCAGCATCGGCCAATCGACCAGAGGCATAGGGAGCGGCGACCGCTTGTTCAAGAGCGACAACCGTCACCCCTTCCATATCCCGCATAAGCATGACTCCTCAGTACTTTTGATGTCATTTATTTCATGATGCAGCAATGAACAGAAATACCCACTTCCTAAAGTGGCCAGAAGAATTTAATATACCCTTGGAGGTGCCAACATGGATTTACGCCAACTACGTTATTTTGTAGCGATTGCCGAAGAAGGATCCTTATCTGCAGCAGCACAACGCGTGAATGTTGCGCAGCCCTCGCTGTCGCAACATATCATCGGAGTAGAAAAAGATTTGGGTGTCACCCTCTTCAATCGCAGTCCACGCGGGATGACACTTACCCAATCAGGAGAGATCCTTTTAGCGCATGCCCGCGACATTCTGGGCGCGATGGACACGGCAGTAGAAGCAGTCAAACAATCTGGAAGTGAACCCCAAGGAGACGTGACATTTGGCCTCCCTAGTTCAATTGCCATGGTGTTGTCTGTCCCACTCGCCGAAACGGTGAGATTAGAGTTACCCAAAGTCAAATTCCGAGCCATTGATGCCATGAGCGGTTTTATCAAAACCTGGTTAGAGGACCAAAGTATAGATGTCGGTATGCTCTACGATCTTCACTCAGTCCGCCATATGAACCACATTGAATTAATGACTGAAGAACTGCATTTCTTTTCTGCGCCAGATGCATGGCCTTTTTCTTCGAGGGTTGGATCACCTGTAAAAGTATCTGACATTCCAAAGGCTGAGCTTGTCTTGCCATCCCCGCATCACGGGCTGCGCAGTATGATTGATCGCTTTATGAAATCACAAGGTGTGGCTTTGAATGTTGTGACCGAAATGGATGGTCTTGGACAGATCAAGACCTTGGTTGCGCGGGGCAGCGGTCATACGATTTTGGCGCCTGCCGCTGCAATCGATTTTGTTGAACGTGGCGATTTGATAATGGCCCCAATCATAGAACCAAAGCTCATCCGGCCGGTATATCTGGTCCGTAACCCAGCAAAATCAATGTCACGCGCGAACCAAGAACTTGAACGCATCACCCTAGATGTCATCAAAGATCTTGTTTCGCGCGGCATTTGGCAAACAATTGAAAAATAGTGTCAATGTTTGTGCTTGGTTATTTGATTTTTGGACCGTGAAGCATCGGGGGGAAAATGAGTCGGGACCACGACCAAATCCCGCTGTGGTTTTTCAAAAACTAATTTTAGAACCCAAGCACCATCCATAGCAATGTCTAAGACAGCATGATACGTCCCCGCCTCATGGGTAGGATGCGCAGTAACAGGGCGCATATTATGTGCCATGGGCATCGATGGCATTTCGGCCAGAACACCGAATTCAGCCCCCTCGAGGGGTTGAAGGTTTTTTGTAATGTGAAATACGCATTCATAGAGTTGGCCTGTATCACCCTTAGCACAATGTGCTTCGGCATTAATACGATCCGCCCAAGACGGCAAAGCCGCGAATGACATCACTAAGAAAGCTATTATTCTATGCATGTTAACTCCTAGGTTTCGAGAATAGCAAGTTTTGGATAGTTGAAAGAGTTTGATCGTCCGCCCCAGCTTCAATTGGTGTGACACGGCCATAGCGCATCACACTTATACGATCTGTAAGTTGAATGACTTGCTCGAGATTTTGCTCAATCAACAGAATTGACATGCCGCGCTTACGTAATTGAGACATAATTTCAAAAACGCGCACAGTGGCCGCGGGGGATAGCCCGAGTGTTGGCTCATCCAGAATGAGATAATCTGGCTGTTTGATAAGGGCGCGCGCGATTGATAACAGGCTCGCCTCGCCCCCGCTTAATGATCCTGCTACTTGTTTCAAACGTGGCGCGAGCTCTGGAAAAGTCGCTAGCACATTGTCGAGACGAGACTTGAAAGCCGAACTGCTCATGCGACCTGCCCCGAGCTGTAAGGTTTCAACAACGCTCAAACTCGGCGCTAAGATTCGTCCTTCGGGAACAAGGCCGATCTGCAGGCGTTGATGAGGAGCATGATTTGTAATGACAGTGTCATCCAATGACACTGTCCCATATTTAGGGATAACTCTGCCTGCGATGGCATTGGCCAAGCTCGATTTCCCCACGCCGTTCAATCCAACAATCCCTTGTATCTCTCCTGGAAAAAGATCCAACGAAACACGATCAACCGCACATACTTTCCCAAAGTAAACAGATAGTTGCGAGACATTTATCATGACACTGCCCCCCCTAAATAGACGCGACGCACGTCTGCACGTTCCAACACTTCACCTGTTGGACCATCGGCGATCAGTTGGCCCTGATGTAAAACGGCCGTTCGCGCAGCAAGAGAAGCCACAAAATCCGTTTTATGCTCAATGATGATGGCACTGCGCCCCTGCAAAACCTTGTCATTCAACACTCGCGCGAGCTTGCTCGCCTCCTGTGGTGTCATTCCCGCCGCTGGCTCATCTAACAGCATAAGTTGCGGCTCAGAAATAAGAGCGCGCGCAATCTCAAGTTTTTTAAGATCGACCATTGTCAAAGAGGCAGGCAGATCTTTCGCATGATCCGCCAAATCAAAAAGCTCTAGCAACTCGGTCACACGATCACGTTCCTGACGCTGCACTTCCTTAGACGCCCAAAACCGTCCTCTGGCTTTTGATCGCTTAGGAAGACCAACGCGCAGATTATCAAAGACAGAAAGCCTCGAAAACACTTGTGCGTTTTGAAAGGTTCGCGCAATTCCAGCCTTTGCCCAAACATGCGGCAAAGCACCTGTCACAGTTTGCCCTCCCACAACAACTGTTCCAGATGTCGGGGCTTCGAAACCACTCAAAACATTGATAAAACTCGTCTTTCCAGCACCATTCGGGCCAATTAATCCCAATGTTTGCCCTAGAGGCAGCGTTAATGTGATATCCTTCAGCGCAGAAATACCGCCATACGATAGGTTTACATTTTGAACGCTTAGCGCCGCAGACATGTTTTCACCCTCGCCACAAAGGTTTCGTCTAACAATCCACGCGGACGCCAGATTAATATGAGAACCACTAATCCACCGAAAACGACCATCCGGTAGCTTGATAAAAATCGTAATGTCTCTAATGCTCCGATATCGATCAAAACCCCCAAAACAGGACCAAGCACTGTCCCCAATCCACCGATCAACCCATAGGCCAAGGCGTGCACACCAATCATCACACTGAACTGCGCTGGCTCAATATAGGTCGTCATATGCGCGTAGAGAACGCCGCCTAGGGCCGCGATGGCCCCAGATGCACCAGCCATTATCAACCTGACCTGCAACGGATTAATACCTTGGGCAGAAGCCAAACGTGCATTTTCGCCGACGCAACGGATGATCATCATATCCCGCCCAAAGGACAGGCCAATAATCAACACAATGACCGATAGCAAAAACGCAAGAATGATCACAAAATATTGCCCTTGGGATAGGCCCACATCAAATATCCAACGAATATCGCGAAAACCATTGGCACCATCAGGGCCGGTTAAATATCCATCAACCGATCTTTGGTACTGGATGACATTTAGACCACTGCGGATAAATTCAGCAAAAGCGAGCGAGGCAATTGAAAAATGCAGTCCAGACAGGCGCAATGTGGATAAAGCAACCAAAATTGCGCTTAGTGCCCCGCCTAAAACGGCAAAAATTACAGCGAGAGCAAAAGGCATTTGAAACACGGCTGTGGTCAATCCCCCCACATAAGCACCGATAGCAAAATAGGCTTGTTGACCAAAGCTGACGCAGCCTACCAGCATCAACAACCATGCTGAGATCGCAAGAAAAGAAAAAAGTGCGACATTTGACAGGACTGAGATGGTATAAGGATCCATGACCTATACCCTGTGGACGTGCTGCTTGGCGCCCAAAAGACCATTTGGCAAAATTACCAAGGATAAGAAAAGTAGCGCATAAACAATAACTTCACGCAAGGACGCGCCCAAATACCATTGCGCTTGAGCTTCGATAATGCCCAAAACAAGGCCACCCACCACCGCCCCGCGCAATGAGCCCAAACCACCAATGATCATTGCTATCAGACCTTTGAGAGTCGCCCATAAGCCAAATTTAAGTGTGACTTGACCATCTCCCATTGCAATCACAAATCCTGCGATTGCACCGATTGTTCCCGCAAGGATAAATGCTATTAAAACGATGCGCGCAACATTCACACCCGACACGATGGCTGATTGACGATTATCGGTCACAGCCCGCAGCGCCAAACCAAAATAGGATTTGTATAAAAAAAACCGCAAGCCCACGACAACGGCGAACACAATTACAAGATTGAGCAAAATGCTGTGTCGGATCACAAAAGGGCCGATCTCAATGACTGTCGCCACATCCCAACCATGAAACGCGTAAGTGCGAAGTGGGAAAAGATGCGCAATAATTTCATCAAACTGCATCCATATCGCAAAGGTAGAGACCATAGAGGCTAAAACCGCATCGGTTTTAACGGCAGCAAAGGAGAGACGCTCCACATAGAGCGTCGCCACCAGTGTGCCAAACAAAGTTGCCCCAAAAACCAAGATCAGCGATCCAGTCACATCTTGGGATAGGCTGGCACCTGCGAAAACGCCAATCATGATAGATGGCCCATAGGCGATGTTTAACCGCCCCATGGCCCCAAAAATCAACGTAAAACCCAGTGCCAAAAGGCTATAGGCAGATCCAACGGAAATTCCATCCAAAATATTTTGCACAAAATCAACCATCGCCTAACGCTAGCTCGCTTTGCGCGCACCGAGATAGGCACGTTGGATTAATTCGTCATGATCAACCTCACCCGGACGCCCGCCAAAGGTGACGTTGCCTTGTTCCAAGAGGTAAAAGTGATCTGCGTACTCTAACGCCATATTCGCATTTTGCTCGACCAAGAAAATTGTACGGCCTTCGTCGCGCAACTGACCGATGATTTCAAAAATCTCTTGCACGATAATCGGGGCAAGGCCGGTCGAGGGTTCATCCAATAGCAATACTTTTGGACGTGCCATCAAAGCCCGCCCAACCGCTAACATTTGCTGTTCACCCCCTGACAATGTGCCTGCCTCTTGCGCCGCGCGTTCTCGCAACCGCGGGAAACGGTCAAAAACATCATCTAGGTCCGATTGGATCCCAGTTTTGTCATTACGACGGCTAAAGGCGCCTGCAATCAAATTGTCGCGCACGGTCATTTCAGGGAAAACCAAGCGGTTTTCCGGGACAGTCACGACACCATTGCCGACAATATTGTGTGGTTTTAGACCACACAATTCTTGGCCATCCATGCAAACCGACCCAGATTGCGCACGCAAAATTCCAGCGATCGTCCATATCAGCGTAGTCTTACCAGCGCCATTTGGCCCCAACAAACAGGTTAAACCACCTTCGCGGATATCAAGCGAGACACCTTTTAGCGCTGCAATTTTGCCATAGGAGGTGCGAATATCACGAATTTCAAGCATGGGCCGGCTCCTCATTTTTGTGTTTTGTTCCCAAATAAGCGGCACGCACATCTGCATTTGATTGAATATCCTGCGGCGTGCCTTCAGCAATTTTGCGACCAAAGTTGAGAACTGCCATCCGGTCCGTGATCCCCATGACCAATTCCATCATGTGTTCGATCAATAATACCGTGACCCCACGCTCACGTACCGCACGAATGCGCTCGCCTAAAAGAGCCCCATCCTCCAGGCTTGCACCTGCCGCGGGTTCGTCCAACAACAAAACGCGTGGGTTTGATGCCAAGGCACGCGCCATTTCAAGACGGCGCATCTCCCCAAAAGACAAGGCAGAAGCCATCAAATCTTTTTTGGAATAAAGCCGCGAGAATTGCAGCAATTCATCAATGTTTTGATCCTGCTTTCCTCCGGCCTTAAACCACCGCGACATAAAGTGTTGGCGTCGTTGTTCTTGACCGTTTTGTGCAACCCAGATGTTTTCAGCCACACTCAGGTTGCCAAAAAGACGTATGTTTTGGAACGTGCGTGCGACGCCTAGCGCGGTACGGTCATGCTGTGCCATTGACGTGAGATCCTGACCATCGAGTAAAACCGTGCCATTGGTCGGCGCATAAAGCCCCGTGATAAGGTTGATTGTGGTTGATTTTCCTGATCCATTCGGACCAATCAACCCATAAATTTCACCCTCTTTGATGGTAAGGCTTACGTCATCAACAGCCTTTACACCGCCGAAGTGTTTTGAAATTCCGTCAAGTGTCAGCATTATTCTGCCTCCGTAGATTGGGCTTTAAGCGCATCATTACGTTTGAAAAACTTTCGCAAGGGCGGCATACGTTCCCCAAGCAACCCAGTGGGTCGCAGGTTCATTGCAACAACAATCAAGGCGCCGAACAATAGCGAACGCCAATCACCGATAAACCTCAATCCTTCGACCAAAAAACCCTGGACAAAGATAACCGCTAGCAAGGTTCCAAACACGGATCCCAAGCCACCTAAGATCGGGTAAGCTATGGCAAATGTTGCCAACAAAACTCCAAAAACGCCATGTTCGATATGGGTTACAGTGTGCGCATATAGCCCACCACCTAGACCAGCGATTGCACCACCAACTGCCATCACCGTCACTTTGACCGACGTTAGGTTTAGGCCAATTGATTGCGCGGCCACCTCGTCATGCCCGACAGCGCGTAGAACGGCACCAGCGCGCGTGTTATCGACCCACCACAGAGCTGCCATAACAACCGCAACAATCCCCCAAATAAAGAGTGCAACATCGCCCGTATCCCATCCGTTTTCAGGGAAAAAGCGAATAGACCGGAACCCTTCTGCTCCGTTTGGACCAACCAATCTGCCCCCTAAATCAACCTGCCAACGTAAATTGAAAAAGAACAAACGAACCATTTCACCAAAGGCCAATGTCGCTACGACCAACATCAAACCGCGGACACGCAGCGCAGGAAAACCAACGCACATCGCCAAAGCGCCGCTGACGAGAGCAGCAACAATCACCGCGGGCAAAATATGCATGCCGAACATCGCTGTGCACATCGCGGCTACATAGGCGCCCACCGCATAAAACCCCGCTTGCGCCATGCTGACCTGTCCTGTCAACAATACGACATAAGCTGACAAACCGAGCAGAGTGTGCACGCCTAAAATTTGCAAAAGTCCAAGATAGAAATCCATTTGAGCCTCCTGTTAATCGCGGCCTGCGGTGCTGCCGAAAAGGCCACCAGGACGAAGAGTGAGGAAAATAAACAACAGCAACATGACATAGATGTCGCGTTCGGTGACACCGCGCAAAAGTTGGAATACATTTTCCGCAGCTCCGACCATGAGGCCGCCAATAATCGCACCTGGAATAGACCCCAGACCACCGATCACAACGACAATCAAGCCTTTGGTGGTTAACCCCATCGCGATCACAGGTGATAAAACCCCAACCGCTGCCGCTGTCATTGCACCGGCAGTCCCTCCCAAAATACCCGCAATCACAAAAGTCAGTGCATTCACGCGTTCGGTCGGAATACCACACAATTGCGCGGCGCGCGGTTGTTGGGATACGGCGCGTGTCGCCAATCCTAATGGTGTGCGATACAGCAACCAGTATAAAACACCCATTGCCAAAACACAGATCCCAAAGACAAACAAAAGATCGCCGCGTATCCAGAGTTCGCCAAAGGTCAATTCCGCATTTCTAAGCGCGGATGGGTACGGGTATGGCATCCCGTGGCTAAGATGAATGACAAGTTCATCAATAAACAAAAGCATCCCGACCGACGCCAACAATGACGCCATAGGATGACTTGCGGGGGTAAACCGAAAACATCCAAGATAAACGATATAACCGATAACCCCTGAGCCAAGCGCGGAAATCGCAAAGACAACGATTGGCGGCAACGACATCGTAAGGGATGCAGCCAGCCCGACATAGGTCCCCGCCAATGCCGCCGCACCATACGCCAAGTTTAACTTCCGCATGACGCCAAAAATTAGGGTAAACCCGATCCCAATCAATGCGTAGGTTGTTCCGAAGAGCAATCCATCAACAAGCGATTGGATCAGATCGATGAAAAAATAGTAATCCATTGTGAGTGCCTTTTGTATTTTGCGCCGTCATAACTCAGCAAGCAATCGGGCGGAGAAACCCCGCCCGATCCATCTCATTTGGCTATTAGCTGCCTGGATTATGGACTACGGACCAGCCGCCGTCTTTTGCCCCGACAAACACGTATGGTTTGACTGCTTCGCCATCGGGCAGGCGTTGGTTAGTTCCCAACAAACCTTCGACAGTTTTCAGCGCGGCCAAGGCATCACGAATTTTGCGGCGATCACTTTCGATTGTCTCTGCAGTGCCCTCAATCGCGGATGCGTTCAGAACGTCGCGCAGGATCATAAAGTTTTCCCATGCTGCAGCTGAGTGTAGGTCAAGCGCCCCACCCTTTGCAGCGACAGCATTTGCCGCAAATTTGGCAGCATCATTCACAGGTGCAAAGCTGGTTGGGATAATCAATCCTTCGGCTTCGTTGGCGCAGCCAGTCAAAGTTTCCAAGCTTGAAGAAGATGTCAGACCCACCAAAACTTGCGGCTTAATTTTTTGCCGATCCATTTCACGCAACATGCCACAGGTCGTGAATGGATGCGCAGAGATTGCAACAATATCAGCTTCGGCGCGGCGCATTGCTCGGGCTTGGTTCGAAAAATTGGTATCGTTCAAAAGCCACTGACCTTCGCCAACCACTTCAAAGCCGTGCTTTTCCGCGGCGACTTTCATCACCTGATACCATGTAAAGCGCGAATGAGCGAAATCTTCTTCTACGCCACCAAAGACTGTTTTGGCATCTGGATATGTTGCACGCAACCAGCCAAACAAATTGTCATACATCGCAGCCTCTGATGGCGTGTTGCGGAACACCCATTCAGAGATGCCTGCAAGGCCACCTTTGATCGCGACGTCCGTAAATATAGGGAACTGCAATCCAGTGTCCCCCGCATCATCAACTTTTGCCTGTAAAATTCCAAAAAGCGGCTCAGCAACGTTGGAACAAGTTGGACCAACAGCGACAACAGCTTCAGTTGTTGCGATACGACGCAAAACCGAAATCCCTTCTTCTGCGTTACAGCGGTCATCGTAATATTCCGTAACCAATTTCGCTTTGGTGCCATTCGCCAAAGTGATACCACCTTCGGCGTTAATTGTTTCAGTAGCTGCTTGCATCGCAGCAGATGAATTCTGACCAAAGACACCCACAACGCCCGAAGACGCGCCAAAGCCCGCAATTTTAACCGTTGTTTCAGCAACGGCCGGCATTGCGACCGTTAATGCCGCGATAGATGCAGCTGCTAATGTATTGAATTTCATTTCTTCCTCCACTTTCATTCGTTTCAGCGGGCTACTTTGTTGCGGAAGGTTTCGCGCAATTGTTCCACGCCGCTACACACTCAGTAGCCCTCGAAGGTAGTGAGAAATAAAATAGTGTTTTCCCATGTCTCATAGACGATTTACCTATACCCAAGTTCGGCGTAAATATATTTCTATATTATTATCAGTTATTTAAATTTCACTATTTCAGCTCCAAACGAATTCAGCGTCCATCCATTTCGACAAAAAAATACCACAGTATAACTTTTACCTATACCCATTAGACAGCATCAATATTTGTTGATTTTACCAATCTCGCGAAAATCTCTCAAAAAATCATGTATGCAAAGGGCGTGTTTCATGGGAAGCAGATTAGAGAATAAAGTTGTCTTTATCACCGGCGCTGGATCCATTGGACCGGGCTGGGGAAATGGCAAAGCTGCTGCGGTGCAGTTCGCAAGAGAAGGCGCAAAAGTATTTGCATCTGATATCAATGCTGAGGCCGTAGAAGAAACTGCGAGCATTATACGTTCAGAAGGTGGCAGTGTTGAAACAACCGTTTGTGACGCCGCTGATGAGGGCTCGGTTCAAGCGGCAGTCGCTGCCTGCATGATAGCATTCGGACGCATCGACGTCTTGCACAACAACGTTGGCATCATCGATCCCGGTGGCCCCGAAGACTTAACCGAAGAACAATGGGATCGGCTGATGGCGATCAACGTTAAATCCATGTATTTAACCTGCCGTCACATTCTACCGATCATGACCACCCAAGGTGGCGGATCCATTATCAATATCAGTTCAATCGCATCGACACATTCCCTTGGCTATTCATGTATCAGCTATTCAGCCTCAAAAGGCGCTGTGAATGCTTTCACACGCGACATTGCACTGAATTATGGGCCCAAAAATATCCGCTGTAACACAATCCTACCTGGTTTAATGAATACGCCATTAATCCATATGGGCAATGTTACCGATGTCTACGGCTCGACCGAAGAAATGGTGCGCCAACGCGATGCTCTAATCCCGCTTGGCAAAATGGGGGATGGCTTTGATGTCGCGCATGCCGCGGTGTTTTTAGCTTCTGATGAATCCAAGCATATTACCGGCATAGAATTGGTCATAGATGGTGGCGTAACGCTCAAAGTAAGGTAACAAAAAATGAAATTATTTGCCAATACGACCTCTCCTTTCGTGCGCTTGGTGCGCCTTGCCATTGAGGAAAAAGGCCTTAGTGATCAAGTTGAAATTGAAATAGTTGACCCCTGGGCTGATCTTCAACACTTTCTGGCCGCCAATCTTGCAGGGCGGGTTCCGACCTTGGTCACCGATAACGGCAATGCCATTGCCGAGGCACATTTGATTTTGCACTATCTAGAGAACCTTGATGGAATTCCTATTTTTCCATCTGAGGATTTGCCCAATACTTTGGCAATTGCTGGCGCAACTCTTGGCGCAATCGAAGCATCAACTGCAATTATCATTGGACGCAAGTCTAGCGATACATTTGATAGCGACATGGTCGGCTCAAAACGCCATCGCACGATAGCCGAAGGGTTCAAATACTTGAACACCAACCTACCCCGTGATTTTGCAGACCGACCAGACATCGCCAATTTCGCCGGGGTCACATTGGTTGACTATGTCTTATTTCGCTTTCCGGACACAGATTGGTTGGCTGATCTACCCGATCTGGCCGCATGGCGTGACCGCCAAAACGGTCACCCCTCAGTCGAAAAAACGCGCCCTTATATGTGAGAATTCAGATGACCGAAACGCACCTTACCGAATTGAACCATTGGATCAATGGGGCCTCTGTTTTACCTGCAACTGGGCAGTATATTGAAACCCTGTCCCCTATGACAGGCGCACCTGCACTACGCGTTGCGGCTGGTAATGCTGATGATGTCAGCACTGCAGCAAAGGCAGCACAAGCAGCCGCAGATTCATGGCGCCGCTTTAACGCGGCCGAGCGCGGCCGATTGATGCTCGCTTTGGCCAACAAGATACGTGAACGCAAACAAGAGTTGGCCGAGATGGAACGTGCCGACACCGGCAAACCCATGGCAGGCGCCTTGGCTGAAATAGAAGGCAGTGCACAATATTTCGAATTCTACGGCAGCTTGGTCTATTTGCCGACGGGTGATATTTTAGATGTCGCACCGGATCAACATGTTTACACCAAACGCGAACCTTACGGGGTGATTGGCGTCATCACCCCATGGAACCTCCCCTTGAACCAAGCGGCACGCGCAATTGCTCCAGCCTTGACTGCCGGAAACGTTGTGGTCGCAAAACCATCCGAGATAACGTCACGCACAACAATAGAAATGGCGTGCATGGCAAGCGAAGTTGGCTTTCCTGATGGGGTTATCAATATTGTACTGGGAACGGGTCAGGCCGTGGGCGAACACATAGTGAGTCACCCTGCGGTGCGCAAAGTTGCCTTTACTGGATCAGTTGGCGTTGGGCGTGCGATCGGTCATATCGCGGCCGATCGGATCATTCCGCTGACGCTAGAGCTGGGGGGAAAATCCGCAAACATTGTCTTTGATGACGCAGATCTGGATTTTGCGGCCACAGAAACAGTCAAAGGTTTTACCTTGAATGCGGGCCAAGTGTGCTCTGCAGGAACACGGGTTTTGGTACAGCGTTCGGTTTATGACACCTTTACTGCAAAACTGGCCGAGGCAATCAAAACGATTGTGCCTGGCGAAACCTTGGGGCCCATCATAACCCCAGCCCAATTTCAAAGGGTTCAAAGCTATTTCAAAGTGGCCCAGGACGATGGCGCGCGCTGCCTCGCAGGGGGCGACGTCGCCACGGTCTCAGGGCAAGAGAATGGCTTCTACATCCAACCAACACTTTACTGTGATGTGTCCAACGATATGCGGATTGCACAAGAGGAAATTTTTGGCCCTGTTGGTGTAGTTATTCCGTTTGATACCGAAGAAGATGCAATCCGGATCGCCAATGAAAGCGATTATGGTTTGATAGGCACAGTTTGGAGCCAAAACATAGGGCGTGCCCTGCGCGTGGCGGATCGGATCGACGCAGGCCAGATTTTTATCAACATCTGGAACACGATGTCAGTGCAAACCCCTTTTGGCGGGCACAAAAACTCTGGCTATGGTCGCGAAAAAGGCATCGAAGCAATCCACCATTATTCGCACACCAAAACGGTAACTGTAAAATATTAACACACCGCAAGCGCAATCGAGGGACATAAAGTCTCTCAATTTAACGATTACTTTGGTGCACGCACCGGAACAACCAAACCGATTTTCGTTAAAGTAGCGGGTTCAAAATGGAGTGTACTCAATGCTGACTATTGGAGAAATGCTCACAGCGCAGGCGCGCTTGCAGCCAGACCGTATCGGTACGCGTGATCTTGAACGCGCGATGACGTTCCATGAGTGGAACGCACGGGCCTGCGCACTTGCCAACGGATTACTGGCTCTGGGACTGGCCAAAGGTGACAGAGTCGCCATTCTCGCTTTCAACCGCGTGGAATGGGCAGAGATTTATGTCGCTGTCGCCAAAGCTGGGCTCATTGCCGTCCCCATCAACTTCCGGCTAACCGCACCTGAAGCAACATTCATTGCTTCTGATTGCGCAGTGTCCGCTGTGATAGTAGAAGAGGCACTTATCGATGTCGCTTTAGACATGCGTAAAGAACTAGATGTCCCAGCCGATAACTATCTTCTGATCGGCAGCCCTCGTGAGGGCTGGCAAAGCTACGATAAGTTGATCGAAGGAGCATCACAAAAAGAACCCGCCGTAACGGTTTCGCCGGACGATACATGGTGCCTAATGTATACCTCTGGCACCACCGGCAACCCGAAGGGTGCGATCCGGTCACACCGCGGCATGACGATGCTGGCTCTTATGACCGAGGTAGAGCTTGGGCTCGGTCGCGACGACAACGCGTTGCTGGTCATGCCAATGTGTCACGCAAACTCGCTCAATTTTTTCACCGCGTTCCTCTACATAGGTGCGCAGGTTACAGTATTCTCTTCACAAAGTTTCGACGCCGATCTTTGCCTACAAACTATCGGGGCTTACGGTATCACTTTTTCATCTCTGGTACCCACGCATTACCAAATGATGCTGGATGTCCCCGAAGCACCCCGCGGAGATGCGGGCTTTGCCAGCGTCGCCAAGTTGATGATATCCTCTGCCCCTGCCCGCGTAGAAACCAAACGCGCGATCATGCAGATGTTCCCGAATTCAGGCCTGTTCGAGCTTTATGGTTCGACCGAACAAGGTTGGGCCACAATGCTCCATCCACACGAACAGTTCGACCACCTCGGCTCGGTCGGGCGCGAGGTGGTAGGCTCTGCTCCAATAAGGATACTAGATGAGAACGGTATCGAAGTGCCAGATGGTCAGGTCGGAGAGCTCTACTCCTGCGGTCCATACGCCTTCGAGGGGTATTGGAACCTGCCTGAAAAAACCGCCGAGGCGTTCCGCGGTAAATACCTTTCAGTCGGAGATATGGCCATGCGCGATGCACACGGCTTTATCAAACTGATCGATCGTAAGAAGAATATAATCATTTCGGGCGGTGAAAATGTCTATCCAACAGAAGTCGAAGCTATCCTTGGCCAGCATCCCGACGTAAAGGATGTCGCCGTAGTTGGTGTGGCAGACAATAAGTGGGGCGAAAGAGTCGAGGCCGCTGTGGTCTTGCGAGAGAATGCAGAAGTGACCGCACAGGACCTGATAGACTGGACCCAAGACAAGCTCGCCGGCTTCAAGCGGCCGCGCAACATCATCTTCCTGTCTCCAGAAGAAATGCCTCGCAACACCACCGGTAAAATTCTGCATCGCATGCTTAGAGATATGCTGGCCGAGCGCGCCTCTGCTCACACCAAAGGAGAAGTCGCGTGACCGAAACTCAAGACCTCAACCGCGACATTGACAGTGTCGCCGCATGGATCGCCAAACTGCTGCAGGAACGCGGGATTGATAGGGTCTTTGGCTTACAAGGCGGCCACATCCAGCCGATCTGGGACAACCTTGGCAAGCTGGGCATCCGCATCATCGACGTGCGTGACGAAGGTGCTGCAATTCACATGGCTCATGCCCACGCTGAACTAACTGGTACACTTGGTGTCGCGATGGTTACAGCTGGCCCAGGGGTGACGAACTGCGTAACAGGCATAGCGAATGCGTCACTCGCGCGGGCCCCTGTCCTGCTAATAGGCGGCTGCACATCGCGACCCCAGGCAAATATGGGTCCTTTGCAAGACATTCCCCATGTCGATATTATGCACCCTATCACCCGCTATTCCCGCACCGCACGCGTGGCTGCGCAAGTAATCCGCGAAATAGACGAGGCAATTGCCCGCGCGCAGGGAGATATGGGAGAGCCTGGTCCGTCCTATATCGAAGTACCAACGGATGTTCTCCGGACGCGTGTTGCGGCGAAGCTTATCCCGACAGACTGGATGTCGGCAAAACCTGCCCGAGTGACAGCGCCAGATCCTGAAATATTGGCCGAGGCGGTTGCCGCAATCAGGGCTGCAAAGCGACCACTGGTCGTCAGTGGCCGCGGTGCGCGCGGTTCGGCTGGGGCGTTGGTTCCTTTTCTTGATGCAGTCGATGCCCTTTACCTTGATACGCAGGAAAGCCGTGGCCTTGTACCGTCCCATCACCCGTCAGTGGTCGGTGCAGTCCGCGCAGCAGCAATGGCGCAGGCCGATTTGGTGATCACACTTGGCCGAAAACTCGATTACCAACTTGGCTTCGGCTCGCCCGCTGTCTTTCCCGACGCCAAATTCTTACGGATCTCTGACACCACAAGCGAATTGATTGACAACCGCCGAGGAACACCAGAAATTTTGGCCCCTGTCAGTGTAACGCTTGAAGATTTGACCAAGGCGCTCGGAAATAATTCTGGCACACGCGATAATGACTGGTTGTCAGGACTGCGCACCAAACATGCCTCTCGGATCGAGAAAGGCCGCACAACGCCAACCCCACAGACCGGACCTGATGGCAAAATTCACCCGATGGCCATTTTCGAGGCATTGCGCGATATTGCCGACCCCGACTATATTGCGGTGGCGGATGGGGGTGACTTGCTAAGCTTTGCGCGGGTTGGGTTAACAGCGTCGACTTATATGGACGCAGGTGCTTTCGGTTGTCTGGGTGTGGGCGTGCCTTTCGCCGTCGCTGCGGCGCTCGCATTTCCTGAACGGCAAGTGATCTCGGTCAATGGCGACGGTGCCTATGGGATCAATGCGATGGAAATCGACACCGCAGTGCGGCATGGCGCAAAGGCTGTATTCATCGTTTCGAACAACGCCGCGTGGAACATCGAGCGCTATGACCAAGAGTTCAACTATGGCGGCCGAGTGATCGGCACAACACTGCGCCATTCGGACTATGCCGCTATGGCCCGTGCGCTAGGCGCCCATGGCGAAAGGGTCGAAAACTCCACCGATCTGGCCGCCGCGATCCGCCGTGGTATTGAGAATGCGCCCGCTGTGATCGACGTCGTGACATCTCAAGGGGTGGCGTCTTCTGATGCGCAAAAGGGACTAGGCTTTGTCCCCGACTATCAGGCACTGACCGCATGGGACGACGCAGAGCGCAAGCGACGCGAGGAGACATGACGAAGCTGTCTATAGGACAAGCGAGCGCTTGGGAAGAAGTAACAAGGATTCGTCGTCCATTTGATTGACCCGCGTCAAGAATATGTGGATCATGTTAGTGATTGTGCACGGGCAAGCGAAGTATCTGACACGGGCTGCATTGTGATGCGCCCTGACGATCATGTAGCATCGCGCGCGGATGAGTTGGCCGAGGTATCCAAAGACCGAACTTAGCCGCGTTATGAACGCAATTTAGTCACGATAGGACAGCGAATGGAAACGGGATATTTCACCGAAGAAAACTCAGCAGAGGTTGTCGCAGGACGCATTGCTGACACCACCGATCCACGGTTCAAGGAAATCATGACCGTGCTGATCCGTCACCTGCATGCAGCAGTGAAAGAGATTGAGCCGACCCAAGACGAGTGGTTTCAGGCAATTCAATTCCTGACCGCAACGGGCCATATGTGCGATGATTGGCGACAGGAATTCATATTACTGTCTGATGTGTTGGGTGTGTCCATGCTGGTGGATGCCATCAATAATCGCAAACCCTCTGGCGCATCAGAATCCACCGTTCTGGGTCCATTTCACGTGGCAAACGCACCTGAACTGGAATTAGGCAGCAACATTTGCTTGGATCAAAAAGGCGAACCCATGTTGGTCAAGGGTCGAGTATTGGACACCAACGGTGCGCCGATCCCCAATGCCAAGGTCGATGTGTGGCAGGCCAATGATGAAGGGTTCTATGATGTTCAACAAAAGGGACATCAACCCGATTTCAATTTGCGTGGTGTGTTTCGAACAGACGACCAAGGACGTTATTGGTTCAACGCTGTGCGGCCAAAATTCTATCCTATTCCAGATGATGGCCCTGTTGGGAAAATGTTGGCGCGTATGGGGCGGCATCCCTTCCGTCCCGCGCATCTGCATTACATCATCGAAGCGGAGGGGTTTGAAACACTTACAACTCATACCTTTGATCCAGATGATCCCTATATCAATTCCGATGCGGTATTCGGGGTCAAGGAAAGCCTGATCGCGCAATATAAGGACGCAACTCCAGAAGGCGGCGATCAGAAACAATGGGAAGTTGAATTTGACTTTGTCCTAGCACGGAGTTGAGCATTTGCGAATTTATAAGGCTTCATCGAAACTTTGATGCGCGACTTGCGGATGAACATTCATCTCATGAATCTCATAAAACAACCAGGTTCAGCGAGATTTCTTGCTAATCTTCCTTTATAAAACAATCTTTGACGATATTAAGTTTGTATTGTTTGTACGATTAGAGAACTAAGGCAGTACATGAAAAGCACTGATGTTCTGATAGTAGGCGCTGGACCATTTGGCTTGATGTTGGCAATCGAATTAGGTCGCCGCAATATAAAAGCGTCGGTTATAGATAAAAAGCCCACTACCGCTTTCAATCCGCAAGCCAACGCTACACAAGCTCGTACGATGGAATATTTTCGCAGATTAGGCTTTGCAGAAGAAATACGCGAGCTTGGCCTGCCGCGAGAATACCCAACTGACATAGCTTATTATACTCGCTTTGCTATGGATGAACTTGGACGCTTTGAATTACCGTCTGCGTCTGATGCAGCAAAAAGAATTCTTTCAAATAGTGGCTCTTGGACGGCGGCGGAAGCCCCCCACCGCGTAAGTCAAAAATTCGTTGAGCGCGTATTATTAAAATATGCGCAACAATGCGCTAGCATTGATGTTTCGTTTTCGACTGAGCTTTTGGAATTTGAGCAATCGAACGATTTCGTGGTAGCGTCCTACAAGCATCAAAAATCATCCTCTCCTAAACAAATAAAAGCCAAGTTCTTAATTGGTGCTGATGGTGCTCAAAGCTTGGTTCGCCGTTCATTAAAAAAGAAATTAGAAGGCGAATTTGGAAAAAAACGCCATTTCATGGGTGGCCGGATGTATGCTGTTTATCTTCGATGCGAGGACTTTTACAGGGTTACAAAAACAAAACCTGCATGGATGCACTGGACATTTAATCAAAACCGAAGAGCATTCATGGCTGCAGTGGATGGTTTGGGTGAATTTGCATTTCACACCCAACTTTCGGAGCAAGAACAAGAGGACCAAATAACAGACGACAAAGCCAAAAGACTTTTTTGGGAGGCAGTAGGAGTAGAAATCGAATGTCAAATATTGTCCCACATGCCATGGACTGCTGGTCACGCCGCTGTGTCAAATTCATTTATCGAAGGGAGAGTACTCATAGGCGGCGATGCTGCTCATTTATTCACTCCGACTGGAGGACTTGGATATAATACTGCAGTGGAAGATGCAGTTAATCTCGGTTGGAAAATTGCTCATGTCATAGAAGGTCAGGCTAGCGAAAATTTACTTCAAAGCTATGAGCATGAGCGCCGTCAAACTGCATTAAGGAATACGCAGTACGCCAGAAAATTTGCTGACTCCATTGGAAACTTTATTCCTCACGATGATATAGAGTCACAAAACAAAGCCGGAATTGAACAGCGTGAAATAGCCGGACAGTATTTAGTTGATCATGCAAAAAAAGAATTCAATATTCCCGGAATTACATTTGGCGCGAGATATGATGGTTCACCAATATTGCCAAAAAATGATGTTGGTGAGATCACAGATAATGCAAATGAATATAAACAAACCCCAATACCCGGAGGTCGAGCTCCTCATTTTTGGTTAAGCGAAACTAAATCAATTTATGATGAATTTGGCTTTAACTGGACCTTGATTAGGTTTCGGCCCATATCGGACTCCGCCGATACAATAATTGAAGAATCTAAAAATCGCGGATTGGACCTGAAAATCCTTAATATCGAGAACCAGGAAATAAAAAAGTTTTACGACGCGAACCTAATCGTCATTAGACCTGATCAAATAGTTGCCTGGCGCGGAAATACATCAGAAGGGTTTGATTGGGACTTGTTGTTAGGAAATCTAATTTGATTACGTTTCACATTTCTTACGATGCTACCAATCCATATAAACAACTGTGTTCTTTCAATGGGTTCGAGACACAGTGCCGGACCCCGGAATCTCCACATAAAAACACGAAAAAGTGTGTGTTTGGTGTGTTTTTGAATCACACACGCATAGCGTTAACATGCGATAATTAAGTCATTGATATTGTTTTTGAAAGTGGTGCCCGGGGGCGGAATCGAACCACCGACACGAGGATTTTCAATATAGATGGCAGTAGAGAATTTAGTGAATACAGTATGTTGTATCTTCAAGAAACTGGTGTGCACAAAAGTGTGTCTTGGAGTTTTTAATAGTTTGTATCAAACACTGTGTCTATAACCAATGGCGGGACCCAATTCTTCCTTATTACTTCAACTGAGTGCTTATAATAAGAAGTGATACTATTTTTCAGCAGTTCGGGCGTTATAACTCTGTCAATTTCACTGGCATCCCTGTTTTTGCGGATTGCGTCGCCGCTTCGGCCATAGCCAATGCATCAATGCCATCTGACAAGGTGACTGGAATATCGGCACCATTGGTTAACGCATCCACAAATGCACCC
>Ga0255772_10000227_pt1 | contig 54946 bp, 50 predicted proteins | sample 071ome_34_FD_179970 | JGI IMG/M metagenome (GOLD analysis project Ga0255772, IMG submission 179970) | Coastal salt marsh microbial communities from the Groves Creek Marsh, Skidaway Island, Georgia - 071411BT metaG (version 2) | ecosystem: Environmental > Aquatic > Marine > Intertidal zone >...
TTTAAACCAATTTTATAAATTATATATAAATCATTACTCTGTTTCTTTCTCTTGTTGTTTCAATCGTTCTTTTCGTTTTAAATATGCTCGTCGTCTATATTCCTTTAACTTATCTGGATTTTCTGTTTTCAACTTCTCTAAATAATTCTTTGCTTTCTTTTTAACAACTTCTTTATTTTTCTCATAATACTTTTTATGACCTTGACTATTTGTATATTTTTGCAATTTCTCTCTTAATTCTTTAACTTCTGTTTTTAATTGCTTATTTTCTTCTTGTAATGTTTTAACCATATTAAAACTCATATCAGTATCCATAATTTAACTATATTACATATAATATTTAATTTTAAATAATTTATGTAAAACTATTATAAGATGCATCCACATCATAGTGAAGATTATAAACTAACTGCGGTTAAATATTATTTATCTAAAAACGAAGATATGAGAGATGTATGTAAAATATTCAAATGTAGTTATAAATCATTAAGTAGATGGGTTAATCAGTATCAAGAAAAGGGAAATGTGAAACGAAAAACAATAAAGAATAGTAATATAAAAATCACACCTGAGATAGAAAAGTTTGTAAAACAACAAATAAGAAAATATCCAACTATGACTTTATGGGAATTATCAAAATTAGTAAAACATACTTATAATGTTAAACTTACAGATAAATCAATATATAATATTTTATCTAAATACAAAATTACACGAAAACGTTTGAGAAATAAATATTATCCAGAAAAACGTGAAGGGCAAGAAAAGCAAGATTTAGAAGACTTTTATAAAACATTAAATAAATATGATTATAGGAAAACTATTTGTTTAGATGAAACCAGTATATACTTAAACATGACACATAGTTATGGTCGTAGCAAAAGTGGGACAAGAGTAATAAAAAGAACAACAAAATATCCATATAAGCGTTTTAACTTATTATGTGCTATTTCTTACAATAAAGTTATTGGTTGGACTTTATATGAATATGTAAAAGGTGGTTTAACCAAAGAACATATTATAGATTTTTATAATCAATACATAAAGGATAAATATAAAAATCATTTGATTATTATGGATAATGCTCGTATACACAAAGCAAAAATAATTAGAGAAGTTATTGAACAAAGTAAAAATGAATTATTATATTCTGTTACATATCATCCAGAAACAAATGCGATTGAAGAGTTTTTTAATCAGTTAAAACACTACATTAAAAAACAAAGTCCTCAAACGTATCAAGAAATTCATAAAACTATTAGTAATATAATTGATAGAAATATTCAACCAAAACATTTAGAAAATTATTTGAAACATGCATTTAGAATTTATAACTAATAATTTGTTTTTGTCTCATTTTTCTTTTCGGTCGGTGTAATTAATAAATAGATATACTATAATTTACGTAACATGGTTTTTTTTCCATGACAATTTCTACATAGAGCCTCTAAATTTGAAATTTCATTGGAACCGCCGTCTTGAAGTTCTATAATGTGATTAACTTCATATGTGGCATCAAGTGTATTTTGACAATCTTTACATTTCCAATTTTGCATTGATGCTACATATTTTTTTCTTGATTCACTAACAGAACGCTTATGTTGGGAATGATTAAAAAATAATGAGTGACTATTATTATTTGATATTTTATTGGAAGATAAATTAGAAGATTGTAGATGTGATTGTTTGGATAGATCAATAATAGGAGAGATGAAGTCTTTACTATTTTTATCGATTGGAGCATATTTAACTAAATTGGATGCATGTAAAGCCCATGATTTTGAATCGTTTGGATGTTTTTTAATGAATAAATAGAAGGAAAGTCCTATAAATCCTATACCGATCATTTTTATATATTTAATGCGTTGTTTCATTTTTTTAAAAAATTGATTATCTGTATAAATATTGTACATGAGTAAACCAGTTGCTATCAAAATAATATAACTATAATTCATTTTTTTGAAGATTTATCTTTATGTAATAGATAGATGAAAAAAATAATGGTGGTAATAATTAAAAGTATAATCTCTCCACGTTTCAAGTGAATGAACTTTTTCATATAATTATACTTGAATTGTATGTAAGAAACAAATGAATATATAGATTTAAATTTATATTTTTCGATATTATTCTTATTGGATGGATGATATATATGATAGTCGTGATATAATGTAATACTATTTTTGAATGAAATAGTATCTTTATGTAAAAATTCATTAATTCTATTATGTATAAAATTCATCCATTTCATAAATGTAATACGTGTATCAAGATATGGTGAAACAGGATATTGATCTAAAATCGTGATAAATTGTTTTCGCATTTCAGAATCAGGTATAAACAAAGGAATATTGTGTATAAATTCATAATATTTCTTTTTATCTATATTGGTAGGATTTATGGGATATGTTCTAGTAATAGTATGTAAGACATACCAATAATGTGGTCCCCATATAATAGAAGAAGGTATAAAATTATTTATATCGTTTATATTATTCGTGTTTATATTATTCATTTTATATTATTCGTGTTTATATTATTCATTTTATATTATTCATATTATATTATTCATATTATATTATTCATATTAAATTCATATTAAATTCATATTAAATTCATATAAATATTATTATTCATAATATAGTAGTAATAGTATGAGTATGAAGATGAATATGAATCAAAATAATAATTATTCACATTTAAATAATATATATAATAATGAAAGAACATATATTAAAGTAAAAAATTATAATACAATAAAAAATAATCTATCTAATTATGAAGATATAAATTTAAAACAATATTTCTGCAATAATTGTGGAATAACAGGACATTCGTTTAATAAATGTAAGGAGCCTATAACAAGTTTAGGTGTAATAGCGTATAAATATTCAGAAGAGAATGAAATTAAATATTTAATGATAAATAGGAAGGATTCATTAGGATTTGTTGATTTTATAAGAGGTAAATATAATATAAGAAATATAGAATATATAAAAAACATTATAGATGTGATGACGAATAATGAAAAAAATATGATATTAAATAGTGAATTTGATACATTATGGAATTATATGTGGAATTTCCGGAATATAAATATAAGATATAAAAATGAATTAGAACATTCACGACGTAAATATAATAATATAAAAGGAGGTATAATAATAGATAATAAAAAATATACATTAAAAGAATTGGTGAATGATAGTAAAACGAATTGGGTGGATACAGAATGGGGATTTCCGAAAGGGCGTAGAAATTATAAGGAAACAGATATAACTACAGCATTACGTGAGTTTGAGGAAGAGACAGGATTGAATATAGATAGATTAAATATAATAAAAAATGTGATACCATTTGATGAGGTATTTACAGGATCAAACTATAAATCATATAGATCAAGATATTTTATAGGAATGTATAATGATAATATTAGTAATGAGGATAAATTTAATAAACAAGAATGTGAGGTAAAGGATATTGGGTGGTATACATATGAGGAATGTTTAGATAGGATAAGATATACAAATTATGAGAAAATTCAATTACTGGGTAATATAAATGATTTAATTAAAAAGGAGATAATATTATACTAATATAAAGTAATAATGGATAAATTTGATAAAGAATTTTTCAATGGTATATATCCAGATATAAATAATGATAAAGTAAATATATATATATCTAGAAAAAAGGAATTTATAGATAATAATTATAAAACATATAATTATGATAATATTAAAGAAGTTTCAGAAAGTGAGTGTAAATATAATAGTTTTCAATTGGCTCCACATCAGACATTTGTGAAGAAGTTTATTTCGACGGATACACCATATAAAAGTTTATTATTATATCATGGATTAGGGACAGGTAAGACATGTTCGGCGATTTCAATATGTGAGAATATGAGAGAATATATGAAAAGATCATCGTTGTATAAGAAGATACTTATAATAGCTTCACCGAAATTGATAGAGAATTTCAAGAATCAATTATTTAATCCGACAAAATTAAAAGTGAAGGATAATAAATGGTATATAGAATCATCGTGTATAGGTAATACATTACTGAGAGAGATAGATCCATATGGTATAATGAATGCGATGAATACAAAAAAAGAAAAGATAATATTGTTAATAAATAAATTAATAAATGAGTATTATGAATTTATGGGTATTATGAAGTTAGCAAATGATATACAGAATATAAAAAATAAATGGACATCTATAAAATTAGATGAGAAAAGTAGGGAGGAAAAGATAACAAGTGAAATTAAGAATAAGTATGATATGAGATTGATGATTATAGATGAAATACATAATGTGCGTTCAAGTAATGTAAAACTGAATGATCATAAAAAGTCGTTAAATATGTTAAAAATGGTATTAAGGTCAACTAAAAGTATGAAATTAGTATTATTATCAGCAACACCTATGTATAATAATCATATAGAGATAGTGCAATTGATAAATTATTTGTTATTGAATGATAATAAACCTGAAATAAAACATGAAGATATATTTGATAAGAATGATATATTGACGACAGATGGTAAGAATAGATTAATAAATGCGATAAGGGGATATATATCATTTATACGTGGAGAGAATGTGATGACATTTCCTTTTCGTTTATTTCCATCTGTATTTGATAAAGATAATAGTTTACTGGAAAATATTAATAAGAGTAATAGTAATATAAAATATCCAAATAAACAAATAAATGGTGTATCTATAAAACAGCCAATAAAGTATACAGATATATTTTATGTAAAAGTAGATGGATTTCAGGAATTTTGTTATATGTTTGGATTGTATGCATCACAAAAACAAGGTTTTACAAGAAATGATTATTATGATGAAGGAGAATATGATGAAGGAGAATATGATGAAGGAGAATATGATGAAGGAAAATATGATGAAGGAGAATATGATGAAGGAGAATATGATGAAGGAGATATGGAGGGTGGAACGAATATTATATCAAAATTCAAAAAATCTATAATGAGAAAAAAATCGTCAAAACATAAATCAAACAAAAAAATATTATCGCCATCTAAGAAATATATTGATTCACATAAAAATGAATTAAAACTATTAAATAAAGAAAGTGAAAAGTATAAAAAAAAATCTAACAAGAAGAGTATTAACACAAACAAATCATTAGAATTTATTTCTCAATTACCTCAAAATAAAAGTTTATCTTTGATCAAAGAAAATAATAATGAGGATGAATATTTAGTAACGAATGGAACATTCCCAAATGAATATAAAAATGATGAAAGTAAAAAGAATAATAATAATCCGAATAAAAATGAAAATAATACAATGAATAAATTATCAGTAAATGAAGATGTAAATGTAAATGTAAATGTAAATGAAGATGAAGATGTAAATGTAAATGTAAATGTAAATGAAGATGAAGATGTAAATGTAAATGTAAATGTAAATGAAGATGAAGATGTAAATGTAAATGTAAATGTAAATGAAGATGAAGATGTAAATGTAAATGAAGATGAAGATGTAAATGAAGAATTAAATAATATAGGTATGAGTCAACAATATTTGGGTTATTTGAATCAGTTATTGAATATAGTATATCCGAATGATTATATATTAACTTTATATGAGAATTATCAGAAGGAAAATAATAATAATAATAATAATAATAATATATCAGTAAATGATTATTTGGATAGAATATTTGGAGGGGATGTATTGAATAATAGTATATTATCTGAGATTATTGGTGAAAAGGGGATGCAAAATATATGTAGAATTAATAAAACTGGAAATATAAAATCTTATTCATATATATCAAGAGAAAAATCAGATCATATTTTCAGTAAAGAAAACATAGGAAGGTATTCTAAAAAAATAGATACTATTGTAAATCGTATACAAAAATCAACAGGTGTAGTATTGGTATATTCACAATATATTCATTCAGGATGTATACCATTAGCGTTAACATTAGAATCATGTGGATATACAAATTATACAGATAATACATTATTGAATACACGATATATAGATAGTTCAAAAAAAAATAATTTAAAATATGTGATGATAACAGGTAGTGTAAAATCAAAAGAACTAAATAAAATAATGGAGATTATTACATCGGATGAAAATAAAAATGGTGAAAAAATCAAGGTTGTAATAATATCAGATGCTGGAACAGAAGGTTTAGATTTCAAATTTATAAGACAAGTGCATATAATGGATGCGTGGTATAATCATAATCGTAATCAACAAATTATAGGTAGAGCAATACGATATTGTAGTCATAGTCAATTAGAATTTGAGAAAAGGAATACTGAAATATATATATATGGAACGATATTATCGAATGCATTAAATAATGAAGCGGTAGATATGTATTTATATAGACATTCTGAAAAAAAATCAATTGAAATAGGTAAAATAACAAGGTTATTGAAAGAAAATTCAATTGATTGTTTATTAACAAATGATTTTAATTTAATGGATAAGGAAGTAATAAATAAAATAGAGACAATTGAATTATCTACAAAATCAGATATAGATGAAATTCAAAAAATAGAATATAAGGTAGGAGATGAACCATTTACAGAAATATGTGATTATCAGGAAAAATGTTCATACCAATGTGCGAATAAAAAAATGTATGACAACTTTTTACAAAATGATAAGACGTTAGATGATAGTACATATCATATACAATATATAGAATATACAATTGATAATATTATAGATATAATAAAAAGATTATATATGTCAAAATTTATATATAAGTATGATGATTTAGTAGAAGAAATAAATAAAATACATGATTATACGGAATATCATATTAAATTTGCATTACAATTTTTATTAGATAATAATAATGAAATTATTTATGATATATTTAAAAGAAGTGGTTATTTAACAAAATTATCTATGAAAGAACCTATAAGTAATGATATAACTGAATTATATGTATTTATACCGAATGAGTTGAGTGAGAACAAATATACATCGTATATAAATAAAAAGGATCCTTTAAAAAAAATGAAACGTAGAATAATATTACCTAATGTAGTTGAACAAACTAAAAAAAAGGAAAATACAAATAATAAATCAGCTTTTATAGCAGATGATATTTTAAAAATAAAAACGAATGAAAGTTTTATAAAAATAAATAATAAATTAAAGAATAATAGTCAGATTATTGGTAAAGATGAAAAACAATTATATGATTTATTACATATATATAAAAATAAAGTAAATGATATTTATGTTAATTTATTAACTAATTTACATTTTGAAAAGATTATGAATATAGATTCGAATGATGAAGAAACAAATAGTAATATAAGGAGGATAATTATTTATCATATGATAGATAAATATGATTTTTTATTGAAAAAACGAAATTATATAAATGATATGAAGTTTATAATTGATAATGTAAATAATATTGATTTATTTATAACTAATGTTGAAAATGTTGATAGGATGGAATTTAAATTTATATTTGATGTTATAATACAATATATACACGAAAATAATTATTTAAAGATAGATGAAAAAAAGGAATTATATTTTTTTAATGACAATAAAGAGGAGTTTAGTTATTATTTAATAAATAAGAATGATAATGATAATGATAATACTAATGATATATATACGATTGATAAAATACGAGAACATTCAGATTTTAAATCGAAAATAGATAATATAAAAGAAATATATAATAATGATAATATAGCAAATGACTATTATATAGGAACATACCGACAAAAATCAAAGAAAAATAATACAAAATCGTTGATGTTTTTAAATATAAATAAAAAAAACAAATATACATATAAAACATGTAATACATTTACAATAGATATTTTAAAAAGTTTGATTAAAAGGATATCATATAATTCAAATATAAAAGAAATTACAAATATAAAAAATATACAATTACCTGATACATTAGATGATTCAAATGGAAAAAACAAATCTAAACGAGGAGGTTATACAAAAGATAAATATTGTTTAATATATGAATTTATAATAAGATATATAAGTATTGTTATACCTAATAATACAGAAAATCCATCAGTTGATATATACAAATACTTAATATTATCTCCTTCAATGAACTTATTATTATTCTAAATATGAATAATTTAAAATTAAAATATGAATAATTTAAAATTGAAATATGAATAATTTAAAATTGAAATATGAATAATTTAAAATTGAAATATATATAAATATATAATACTATTTTTAAGTAAAAATGAGTACAAAATATAATGATGAAAATATAGGTTCATTTAAGACGAGATCAATATTACATGATAAGATAAAATTAGATGTAAAATATGTTGGAAGTGATATAAAAGAAATATTAAAACTAATATTAAAAGAACGTATTGAGAATAAATGTATAAAGGAGGGGTATGTTATACCTAATACATGTGATATAATATCTTATTCGGCAGGTGAATGTGATATTCATTTTATTGTATTTCATATTGTATATAAATGTGTTATATATAAACCGATAAAAGGGAAGGAAATAAAGGTCGTTATTACTAATAAAACAAAAGCTGGAATAAGAGCAAAAACAAGAGATCCAAATTCACAAATTGATGTATTTGTTGCGAGAGAATATATGAGTAATCAAATTACAGATAATATATATGAAGACCAATATAAACAAGGGGAATTAATATCTGTAAAAATATTGGGATTTAGATATGAATTGAATGATACGAAAATTTCAATAATAGCCGATTTGGTGGAATAAATATATAAAGAGAAATATAATAATATTATAAAATTATAGTAAATATGGATAAGATTAAAAATGATATTAAAAATATTGTTGAATATAATACTGATTTAAAAAAGGAAAAGTGTTTAAAGTCATCATTGAATGATATAAAAAACAAAATTGAAAAAATGGATAAAACCAGACATATTGATATATTAAAAATATTTATAAAAAATAATATATCATATACTGAAAATAAAAATGGTATATTTATTAATTTATCTGAATTGGATAATACAATAATATATAAAATATATAATTACATACAATATTTAGAAATACAAGATCAAGTAATTGAAGAATTTGAAAAAGAAAAAAATGAATATATTAAATTATTATAAATTTATTTTTGTATTAAAAACAATATAAATTTTTTTATACAATATAAATTTTTTTATACAATATAAATATTACACAAATAAATAAACAAATAAATATATAAATATAAAGATATAAATCTATTTATATCAAATTATATTCAATCATACATTTTTATAGTTATGAATATGATAAATATGAGATTAATAAAAAATATGAATATCAATATACATAAATTTGAAGATATATGTAATGATTATACAATTGATGATAATATGATAAATCATGTATTAAATAATAATAATATTAAGATAGACATTAAAATAGATAATTATAATGATACACAAATGAATAAACTTTTAAAGGGTAATGATAATAAGAATATTATTAAGAATGATAATAAATTAAATAATAATATAAGTAATTCTAATACATTTAATAAGAATAATGATGTGTATGATTTAAGAAAGAGTAAAGATAGATTATTTGATATGATTTATATATTGAAAAATGGGTATGATATGTATGATTTTTCCAAAAATCAGAATGAAATAAAATATGATTATAAGATGGAATGGATGAAAAAACTTGGTGATAATATGAAGGATATGAAAAAGAAGATGAAGTTATATAAAATTAAAATGAATGATATTGTAAATGAGATAGTGTCATTAGATAGAATTAATATAGAATCGTTTATTGTGATATGTATGATTGAAAATAAATCTATTATATTGAAAGATAAATATTTTTTTTATGTGTATGATAGTGATATTATATTGGATAATAATGATATAGTAATTGATGATAAAGATGTTAATGATATGAATAAGAAATATAGTGTAATAGATATAGATAGTTTAATGATGTATAAAGAATATGTAATACCAAAAGATATTGAAAAAACTTATATAAGAGGTAATAGTATACATAAACCATTATTATCAAAATCAGCATATAAAAAGGATGATATACATAATATATGTAAGAAATTGAATATTAATATGATTGATACAAGAACTAATAAAATTAAAAATAAAAATATATTATGGGAAGAGATTACAACAAAAATAACAACTTAAAAGTATAGATATAAAATAAGACATCATATAATAATTATTTTATAATGTCTTCTTTGTCTGTGGTAGATGTTTCAAATGAAATGTATGTTATGAAACGTTCTGGAAAAACGGAACCTATTAGTTTTGATAAAATTATGTTTAGATTAAAAAAATTATCTTGTATGGAAGGAATGAAAACGATTAAAAATATTCAATTAACAGATCTTGTAATGAAAATTATTAATCAGTTGTATGATAATATAACAACAAAAGATATTGATGAATTATCGGCACAACAATGTGCATATATGTCTTCAATTCATCCTGATTATAGTTTATTAGCAGATAGGATAGTTATATCAAATCATCATAAGAATACGTGTAAAGACACATTTGTATCTAGAATGGAGAAGTTATATTATTTTAAAGATATACACAATGAATATTGTCCAATTATAAGTAAACATATTTATGATATAGCATTAAAATATAAAACGTTATTAGAATCAGAGATTGATTATGCGAGAGATTATTTAATTGATTATTTTGGATTTAAGACATTGGAACGGGCATATTTAATGCGAGTAAATAAGGTTGTAATAGAAAGACCACAGGATATGTGGATGAGAGTATCAATTGGTATTCATGGATGGGATATTGAGAGGGTAATTGAAACGTATCATTATATGAGTAGAAAATATTTTACACATGCTACACCTACATTATATAATGCTGGAACAATTCGTCCTCAACTTAGTTCATGTTATTTGCTTGGGATGAAAGAAGATAGTATTCAAGGAATATATGAAACATTAACGGATTGTGCGTCTATATCTAAATGGGCGGGTGGTATTGGATTACATATTCATAATGTGAGGGGGAAAGGTTCACATATTCGTGGTACGAATGGTACAAGTAATGGGATAGTTCCTATGTTACGTGTATTTAATAATACAGCACGATATGTTGATCAAGGTGGAGGAAAAAGAAATGGTTCATTTGCAATTTATTTAGAACCATGGCATTCTGATATGGAAGATTTTCTTGAATTAAAGAAAAATCATGGTGATGAAGAAATGAAGGCACGAGATTTATTTTATGCGTTATGGGTTCCTGATCTATTTATGAAACGTGTTGAAAAAGATCAAGATTGGACATTAATGTGTCCTGATCAATGTAAGGGATTATCCGATTGTTATGGTGATAAATTTGAAGAATTATATGAATCATATGAAAAAAGGGGAATGGGTATTAAGACTATAAAAGCGAGAAAGTTATGGTTTTCTATATTGGATAGTCAAATAGAAACTGGAACTCCATATATATTATATAAAGATGCGTGTAATAGTAAATCAAATCATAAACATTTGGGAACAATTAAATCGAGTAATTTATGTACAGAAATTATAGAATATTCAGATGCGAATGAAACAGCTGTATGTAATCTTGCATCTATAGGGTTGCCTATGTTTGTTAAAAATCCACCATTATGTAATACCAGTAATATAATTGTATATACAAAAGATGGTTGTCCGTATTGTTTATTAGCTAAAAGTTATCTAAAATCATTTAATATTCTATATGAGGAAGTAAATATTACACAGAACAATGATGATAGAATTAAAATGAAAGAATATTTTAAAGATACATTTAATATAGAAGTAAAAACATTACCACAGATAGTAATAAATAATAAATATATTGGAGGATATGATAATTTATTGAATACATATAGAATGCAATTTGATTATGATGAATTGAGAAAAGTGGTGAGAATAATGACTAGAAATTTGAATAAGGTAATTGATGTTAATTATTATCCTACTGACAAGACACGTTTGAGTAATAAGAGACATCGTCCTATTGGATTAGGTGTTCAAGGGTTAGCAGATGTATTTGCAATAATGAGATATTCGTTTACATCAGATGAAGCAAAGGATATAAATAAAAAAATATTTGAAACAATATATTATGCGGCGATTGAAGAAAGTATATGTATAGTGAAAGAGCGTAGGAATGTATTAGAAAAACATATGGATAAATATAGAGATATAGAATATGTGAATGATATACAAAATACAAATACAAATTCAAATACAAATACAAATTCAAATACTACATATTGGTCTATTACAAAAGATCATAAATTGATAATGAATGAAGAAATGGAAATATATCGTGATGAATTAGATAAATTACATTTAATATATGAAGAATGTCAACAATATAGTAAATATCCTGAAAGTTTAGGAACATATTCATCTTATATTAAATCTGATATAAGTAAAGGAATATTTCAATTTGATTATTGGAATGTTGATGCAAATATGTATAATTGGAATGAATTGAAGGAGGAAGTTAAAAAATATGGAATACGAAATTCATTATTTGTAGCACCTATGCCGACAGCATCTACAAGTCAAATATTAGGAAATAATGAATGTTTTGAACCTTTTACAAGTCATATATATGCGAGAAGGACAATGGCTGGTGAATTTATGAAGATAAATATGTATGTATTGAGAGATTTAATTGATTTACAATTATGGGACGATGATATGAAACAGGAAATATTATATAATAAAGGTAGTATACAAAAAATAGATCGAATTCCTAAGATAATAAAAGATTTATATAAAACAGTATGGGAATTATCTATGAAAGATTTAATTGATATGTCTAGAGATAGAGGAGCCTTTATATGCCAAAGTCAAAGTTTAAATTTATTTATTAGTGATCCTACATATAGCAATTTGACTGCGATGCATTTATATGGATGGAAACAAGGATTAAAGACTGGATTATATTATTTGAGAACAAAACCGAAAAATATAGCCCAACAATTTACAGTAGATCCTGATTTTTTGAAGAAATTATATAGTAAAAATACAACAAATACATTAACAAATTCAAATAATAATGTAAATATAGATGATGACACAGAATGTTTTTCATGTGGTGCGTAAAATTATATAATAATATTCCAAAAAATAATAAATAATAAATAATACATAAAACATTATTTCAAATGATATAAAATTTTATGTATAAATAATCTAATATTATATTTGTATATACATATGTCTGAAATTATAAAAGTTCATTTTTATGATGATCAAACTTATAATTTTGAAAATATACCAAATAATATAATAAAATATAAAAATGTAAAATTTATAGTAAAAAAACATAAAATACGTGATTATAGTGAGAATGCATATGAGAATAAAATTAGAGAAATGTATAAAAAATATAGTGAAAATATTACGAATAAAAAGTTAATACCATATATGAATACATTTATGATAGATGATATATATAATAATATAATTACATTTGATTATAGAAGTGCTATTCAAGATAAAGATATTTTATTTTTAAATAATATATCTTTAGAAAAATGTATTGTTTGTTTTGATATGGATAGAACATTACATCAATCGTCTTGGATATTGTCTATGAATAAAACATGTAAAGAATATATTGAATATTTATCCACATTATTAAATACTACTATTACGTATCATGATATAGGTGAATTGTTATTTGGTGGAAAAGATAGATTAATAAAAATGAGAAAAATGTTTCAAAATTTAAGTAAAACGATCGGTATAAAAAATGTATATATTCTAACATTAAATGATCATAAGTATCTATCTGTATTTTTATCTGAATTGTATAGTAAATTGTTTGATATTCCTTTTTCAAAGACAAATATTATATATACAAAAAAAACAAAATTCGATGATATAAAAAATATTGTATATAATAGTTCAATTCATTGAAATAATAAAATTGAATATAAATAAAATAAGAATAATTTTAATAAAACAAAAAATAAAACAATTAAACTACGAAAATGGCATTATCAATATTAAATCAGCATTTTCCTACTGATATTTCAAAGATGATTTTGGAAATGAAAGATAAATCCGAACATTATGAACGTTTTCAAAAACTTATAATACCTATGCAAATAAAATCCATTATAAATTATCATGAAAAATTATTACAATATTTATATCAAAATCATGATCAATTTTATGTATATAATATAGATTATTATATAATTAAAAATATGGAACATTTTTCTATGGATAATAGTAATTGTATTGGATATATTCTGAAAATATTATCATATTGTGATTGTTGTGAAAAACATACAAATAATAAACCAACCGGTCTTTTCTGTAATAAAAATACGTATGAATTATATTTTGATGAAGAAGATGATAAAAAATATATTCATTTTGACGAATATAATGATGAACATGAATATCAACGAACTAATAATATATGTAAACATAATTGTTTATGTCGACATATATCAAGAGGATTATTACGTTCATATCATACTATATATAATCCGTCCATATTTAATAGTTTCATTTATCATAAACGGTATGAATTATTATTTACACTCCACATAATAAATAACAACATAAAATATAATTTTGATAGAATTAAACATTTAAAAATAAAGACAAAAGAAGTTATGTCCGAATTTAATAATATGTATTATGATGAAGAATATGTTATAAGTGATGTATATTTTAAATATGATTTATTAGAAGAACAAATAAACTATTATGAAAATAGAAATACGAGTTTATTCATAGAATATGATATTACAAGAAAATCGTTAGAAGATCATATAGATGATTATCCAGAAATTCCTATTGAAGAAAAATATAAAAATATATATGGATTAGTAAATGTATAATTATAGTATAATTATATGGTTATGTTATTATTATTATTATTATTATTATTATTATTATTATTTTTTATACATTTTAAGTGAACGTTCTCTTGCTTTTTTATAATCTACAATAGGTGATGTATAATTTATATTTTTATATTCCTCTTTATCAAAATGTAAATCCCAATTATGAATATGATTATTTTCTACATTTTTTAATTCTGGTATCCATTTTTTAATATAAACACAATCTGGATCATATCGTTCACTTTGACTCCATGGATTAAAAATTCTCTGTGATGATGGTTTTGTATCTACACCTGTTGATGATATCCATTGCCAATTTCCATTATTTACTAACGGATCATAATCACGTAATTTTTTAGCAAAATATTCTTCTCCTTTTCTCCAATCTTGTCCTAAAATTCTATTTAAAAAATTTGCAGTTATTAATCTACTTCTATTGTGCATATATCCTGTTGTAATTAATTCTCTCATTCCCGCATCTACTATTGGATATCCTGTGTTTCCATCTCTCCATGCATTTAGTTCAAGTTTAGATTTTATCCATTTTTTATTGATATGATCCATATTTCTATTATAATTATGTCCTTTTAACACATGTGGGAAATAATAACCTATATAGAAATAAAATTCTCTCCATACTAATTGTGATAATAAATCATTTTTATATCCTAGAATATCTTTAAATCTCCAAAATACCTCACGAATAGATACACATCCAAATTTAATATATGCTGATAATTGTGTTGTATAATTCTCCATAAATTGTCTATCTACATTATATTTTTTGTGTTTATTTATATTGGATACTGAAATTTTATTTAATGCTTGTTTTCTTCCACCTTTTAGTATTGTTTTTGTTACTACAGATTTATCTTTATCTGTATAATCCACATAATATTGAATACCTTTTTTTATAACCATATCCATCAATATTTTATGATGTTTTCCTTTTGATTCTACCAAATTTTTAAATAATGACTTCTTATTATCTGGTTTATTTATATATTTATCATTTGAATATAAATAATTCTTGAATGGTGTAAATACTTTATATGGTTCTTTTACATCACCTGTATTTGCTTTACAAAATGTTCCTATCGGTGCTAATAAATAATCTTCTACATGATGAAAATTTATATTATTATCTTTACATAATTTGGATATTTCTTTATCTCGTTTTATAGCGTAAGGTGTATAATCCATATTAGTTATAATACTATCAATCTCAATATTTTTTATAATTTTTTTTAATATATCAATATTTGTTCCATAGAATCTATATAAGTAAGAATTATATTTTTTACAATCTTGTAATAATTCTTCTAAACATTCATTCATAAATAGAATTGCATTTTCAGACCTATATTTATTTTTATCTCCTATTTGTTCAGGTGTATAAATAAATATAGGTATTACATTTTTATAATTTTTTAATGCATATAACAATCCATTATTATCTATTAATCTTAAATCTCTTCTAAATATGAATAATGAATACATATCATTATAATTATTATATGTTAATTTTTTATTTATTTTTATTAAATTTATAATATTTATTTTTATATATTGTTTATTTTTGTATCTTGTTATTTTTTGTATTTTTATCATTTAATGTAAAAGAACAACAACAATTATCATAATTCGCCATATCTGCTAATCGTTCCCAATATTCTTTTTTATGCACAGAATTCCATCTACCTAATAAATAATTATTTTGTTGGTTTGAATTTATTTTATATATATTTTTAAGAAATTTCAATAATTTCATATAATTTTATATATGTATACTAATCTATTATATGTTTATTTCTTTATATAATATAATAATACTATAATATGTTAGAAAAACCATTAGATATACTTAAATTAGAATTTGCAAATTCTATTTTATTGTATATATTCATAATTATTGTTATATTATGTATTCCATTACAATCTATTACACTTAACGGTTCAAAATTTTATGTTTTTGGATTTTTTTTCTTGATCATTTTGATCGTAGGATTTCAATTAGCATCTAATGTATATTCTAATTCAAATAATATTGAACTTCATAATAAACATTATGACTATCCGGATGACAAAATTGATAAGTGTCCAGTCGTATGTAAATCATATAAAGATTATCAAATAGCCATTTGTGGAATATTAGGTTTATTTATTTTACTTATTTTATATATATTGTTTAAGAAAAATTTTGATATAAAGTATATTAATAATGTTACATTAAACATTTGTTTATTATTGATTATAATAGTAATTATATTTGGGATGAATATAGGATTTTACTTTAAAAATACAACAAAATACTTACCATCTGGTGACACTAGGGACGGTCATACACATACTGAATAAATATCATCTGCTATTAGATAATAAATACCATACTAATCCTTGTAAATAACAATCTGATAAATCATCTTTCTTTTTTTCTTTATGATAATAATCTCTCCAACTATTATTTTCATAAACTAATTCTAATAATTTTTGAGTATATTCTATTCCTAATGTCTTTCTATTTTTATAATTATTTTTTATTTTATTATTTGTATATTTAATATTATCAATACATGGTATATGTTTGTTTATAGTTAATTTTAATGAAGAATGTATATAATGAATATTATACATATTATGTTGAATAAAATATTGTGTTATCATACCTTGTAATGTTTTCATTCGTGTAGCAATTCTACTAATTTGATTTTCAATTAAGATATGATCAATTGAAGATATCTTATATGTATTTAAAATAATATCTAAATGTGATTTTAATTGAATACCTATGTCTACTAATGATACTTCATCTGATTTTATTTTTTTTGGTTTAAATGGTATATATAAATGTTCTTTAATATATTGTTGTATATTTTTTTTAGTTTGAATTTCTATCCATATATCTTCTGTATTTTTAAAGAATGGTATAGATAAAAGTTTTATTTTTATTTCATGGAGAGATAGTTTCATAAGTTTTGGAACACTTAATTTTAATATTTTATTTATATTTGGAACACTTAAATTTAATATTTTATTTATATCACTTTCAATTACACCATTCTGTATTATATGTTTTTTACATAATATATTTGAATTATGTATATTATCATTTACATTTATATTTTTTAATATAAAAAACGTTTTTGTATTTATTTTTAATTTATTTTTACAATCAATATGATTACATTTTATTAATGTAGATGAATTATTTACAGATGGAACTAATGAAATTATATTCCAATATATAATTTTTAATATTCTTTTATTTTTATTTATATATATAGAATTATTTGATGTATCTTGATTATTCGATATATCTTGATTATTCACTTCTCTCAATACACATATAGATAAATTCTTTATACCTACATCAAAACTTACTATATTCATATAATTATAATATTGTAACTATCTCTCTATATAATATACATTATAAATTATATTGTAAATTATATCTTTATTCAGAATAGAATTCATATTTATATTCATATTCATATTCATATTCATATTCATATTCATATTCATTTATCACGTAAATAAAATAATAATTCAGATTGGTTTAAAACAGGTGCGTTTAACCGGTCTTGTATTTGTTGTCTTTGGAGGTACGTTTCTTTGAGATCACTTGTTTCATAACCATATGGACGATGAGTATCATGTACGTCTTTATGTAAATATTTACCTTCATTTACACGTAATATATCCATATCATATGTATCGAATCTTGATAACCCATTTGAAAAAACTGCTTCTTTTTGATTTTGTTTTATAATTTTATCTCCATGATTAATTAAAAATTGACGATAATCATAATTTGATTTAATATCATATTTTAAACGTATATCATCATTTACTACATTCATAGGATCATATGATGTAAATGCTCGTTCATCACTCATTAATGGAGGCGAATCAAAATATAAATTATTAGAACCACTTGAACATGTTCCCCAATTCATTAAAAATATTTCTATATGCTATTTACATAGATTAAATAATTTATTCTAATTCAATAACTTCATCCTTTAATACATCCAAGGTTTCATCCAAGGTTTCATCCAAGGTTTCATCTAATGTTTTATTTGAAATATCTTCTGTATTTTCATTTTCTTGTTTATCTAAAATTATATGTTCATTATCATGTGATTCTAAAATATCAACTATATCAGCCTTTTTATATTTACGTAATGACTTTATCACTATATTTTTAGATTTTAAAATTTCTTTAAGTTCATTTAAAGAATGTTTATGATAAATACTTTTAGGTTTAAAATTTAATTCTACATCGGTTTCATTAATTGTATCTTCAACAATATTGGTTGTGATATTTTTTATTTCATTTGTATCTTCATCATTATTATTATCTTCATCATTATCATTATCTTCATCATTATCATCTTCATCATCATCATTATCATCATCATCATCATCATCATCTTCATCATCGTCGTTGTCATCATCCTCATCATCATCATCTTCATCATCATCGTCGTTGTCATCATTTATATTAATAGGTTTCATATGAATATAATCTTTGTAACTGTATGGTTTGTTGTCAGAAGATAGGAATATTTCTTTAGAGTCTGATGTAGAATGATTATTTTGTAATGATGAACCTATAATTTTACATTCATCGTCGTCTAGTTCATCATTATTATCATTATTGTTATTATTATTATCTACAATATATTCATTATCTATATTTTGTTTATTATTCATATTTTCTACATTATTAGTATCAGAATCGTATGATGTAGATGTTTGTATATCAGATTGTAATGATTTTATATAGGAAGATATTGAATTAATGTTAGTATGGACACGTTTAAATCTATTATGGACATACATAAACATACAAATACTAATTGATAAAGTGAATAATAGACATATAATCATATTTTGAGAAATCATTTATAGTATTATATTTGGAATGACTACATATTTATAAATTATATATTAAACGTAATTATAAATTAAATATATGTTATAGTTTATAGATTATTTAAGATTTCATCTGGATATTGTAATCGTTTTAATATATTAATACCTCCTCTAACAAATGATGGTTTATTTAATAATTTATAATTATATATAATTTCTTTATTTTCATTTTCATATGCGTCCATATGCATATTTTTTATATTTTTGGCTAATTTTTTAGAATTACATATATCATAATAATGTGTTGTAATCATAAATGATACATTTAATTCGTTTAAATAATTAATAAAAGATAATGCAGCCATGGTTGCTTCACTTGGATTCGTTCCTGAATACATTTCATCAAATAATAAGAATGTTGTATATTTTGGATTTTCCTTAATTTTATGAATAAATTCTAAACAACGTTTTGCTTCTGCTTCAAATAAACTATCACGTTCACTTGTATCAGGTATATTCAAATAAGAATAAAATTTATCGTATAGATATACTTTGGAATTCTTATCATAACATCCCATACCAATTTGTTGAGAGATTATTAAATTGGATATACATGATTTTAATATGGTAGTTTTTCCAGAGGCATTTGGTCCAGTTATTATAATATTTTGTTTAAAGGTGACAGTATTTTTTATAATGTCATATGATGTTATATTAGATAATATATTACTTTTATTATTGTTATAATTATGTAAAAGTTTTGATATATATATAGGATGATATTGATTTTTAAGAGTACATAATGTTTTTTTATTAGTAAATTTACAAGGATTAATTATAGTATATAAATGTGTGGAGAGATAATTCATATGAAATAAGTATTCGCTAATATGAAATGATGTATTTAATAATTCACGTATACTATCTGTTTCACGTAAATAATAGTATAATGACATCATCTCTCCAACACTTGTAATTTGTATAGGTGAAAATTGTTCTGAATGAATAGATACAAGTCGTTTATCTTTGCTTAGTTTATTTAAGTGTTGTTTTGTATGTTCTAATGATTGTTTAAATGATGTAAAACATGGAGAATTACATGTTTCAAGTGATTTTGTTAGACTATCTATATCATTAATTGAATTTCTTAAATGTAGTTTAACATTATATAGATATTTCTTTAATTCATGTATATTTTTATAAAATCTTACACATAATAATGTATTTTGGTAAAAAGAGAAAATATATAACATCAACATAGTCATACTTTTTATTTTCTGTGGATAATTACCCGTAGTCATAAATATATCAATATATTGGTTAAATGGGTTATGTCTAGAATTATTTAACATGTTCATAAATGTTTGTTCTTCTATATTTCCTATATTCATGGTTTTATAAAGACATTTGAATAATATGAAAGGTATTATAATAAAAAAAATGATAGGAGTAATAAGAGTTAGAATAGGTGATGCTAAATTATAAACACTCATAAATAATAAAAATTTTGAATTATAGTTTAATTGATTTAGATATTCTAATTGAATAAAATTATACTTTTCACGTATATCAGGTTGTACAAGTGAATCAGTCCACATATCCCTAAACGTATTTTGTTCGTGAACATCGAGAGATAATGAGTTCATATTTTTAAGAAATAATTGATGATCTTTAAGATAAATTTTATCGGTCGTATAATATTTTTTTAATTTGTTTTCGATGCTGTTGTATTTTGTATTTCCATATAAATTATAAAATACATTATTCATATCAATATCATTCATTAATGTTTCAGATAATTCATGTTTGTTATTATTATATTCAATAGGTAGTTTAAAATTATTTTTTATATTAGATAAATCAATATAACTTGTTTCAAATTCTTTAAAATATGTTTGAAATAATTTCATAGATATATAATACTAAATTTATATCTATATTTCATTATTTTTTATGTGTTCTAACGTATAATTCTTATATAATATAATATGATATGATATGATATGATATGATATGATATGATATGATATGATATGATATGATATGATATGATATGATATGATATGATATGATATGATATGATATGATATGATATGATATTATATTTCAATATTATCGGGTAAGGTATCTATAAAAATATTATAGTATTTTTCTACATTTTTTAAATTATATTTATCTTGTTTTGTAATAAAATTAATGGCTGTTCCTTTTCTACCCCATCTACCACTTCTACCAATTCTATGTAAATATGTATATTTATCTCTAGGGAAATCATAATTAATAACTACAGATACTTGTTGTATATCAATACCTCTTGCTGTTATATCAGTTGATATTAATATACGTTCGGAACCTCTTTTAAATGATTCAAAAATTTTATTACGTTCTTCATATTTCATTTTGCTATGAATATATGTTACAGAATAATTATCTTTTTTTAATGATTTATATAATTGAATAACCTGATTTACATTATTACAATATATAATCGTTTGAGTACATGATATTGTTTTAAATATATCTTTTAGATATTGAATTTTATCTCGTTGATTGTAAATATATAACATATACTGCTTTATACCTTCTAATGATAATTTACTTCGTTCCATTAATAAATGTATAGGATCTCTCATAAATTTAGATATAATATATTTCATTTCATCAGGTAACGTTGCTGAAAATAATAATACCTGTATATTTTCTGGTAGAAATTGAAATATATCATATATTTTATCTTTAAATCCATCTGATAATAACTCATCTGCTTCATCTAATATTAAAATTTGTGATTTATTCATACATAATTTTTTTCTATCTAATAAATCCAAAATACGTCCACAACACCCTACAACTATATTTGGGTTATGTTTATCAATAAAATCAATATCTTCATATACTGAATGTCCACCTATACATAATAATATATGTAAATTCATGTATTTTGATAATTCTTTAATAACATTATGTATTTGTAATGCTAATTCCCTTGTAGGTGATAATATCAATATTCCTGTTTCATCCTTTTCTACATTCATTTTTTGTAAGGCACCTATTAAATATGCACCTGTTTTTCCTGTCCCGGATTGTGATTGTGCAATGATATCTTTTCCAGTTTGTATGGGTGAATATGTTTTTTTTTGTATTAAACTGGGATATTCAAACCCATATGAAAATATACCTTGCATTAATGGTTCTTTAATATTTGGAAAATCTTTCCAATCTTTCCAATCTTTCCAATCTTCATTATTAGTATTTATATTATATTCTAATGTACTTTTATCTATTGTAATACTCATAAGTAAATGTTACATATCTTATTCTGTAAGATAATCTTTAAGTAAAATATTAGAAATAATAATACAAAAGAATATAAAAATCTGTGTATAAATATTATATATGTTAGAATGGACAATTATCGTTATTCTGATAGTATGATAAATAGTATAATAAGTAGAAATATAAATATAACATATTATGATTTATTAAAATTATCAGATAATACAAAAAATATAATTAGTAGATTGATAAAAAAAATAGAAATTCAGAAAGAAAATTATAATAAGATAAATAACAAGAAAAATTCATATTCTAAGAAATCAATATATAATAAAAAAAACGGAAATTATAAAAATAATAGACATAATATATTTAATAGAAATAATAAATTAAATGTAGAAAATAGGATAAGAATAATTGGTAATAATACTGATAAGATAATACAAGATTTCAGATTAATTTTGAATAAAATTACAATAAGAAATTATGAAAAAATGTATAATGAATTAGAACAGCATATTTCAATAAATAATATAATTTTATGTAAAAATAATTCTATAAGAGAAGACACATATAAAATTTTTTTGGATATAATACAATTAAATGAGACAAATATGAATATATATTGTAAGATTTTTTTGTTTTTATTAGATGAAATACCTGAATATAAAGAATATTTATTATTAACGATAAAGGAATATTTTTATTATTATGATAAATTAAAATATTATGATCCAGAGGAATTTTATGATGATTTTTGTGAACAAAATAATATGAAAAATAAACAGAAGAAAATATTAAAATTTTTAATAGAATTATGTTTAGTGATGAATTCTACCATAGTAGATAAAAGGGATATACAAAAATCAGTAAAAAAACAAAACATAGAAAAATATACAATATATATTCATTCATTTTTTGATATATTTAGTGAATTACTTATAAAAATCAATGATGATATACATATAGAAAATTATAGAATATATTGTGATGAATATATTGATGATTTATCTATTATTACGAAACGTATAGATGATATTATGATGATTGATGATAGTATACTAATGTCTTCAAATAAAATGATAGATAACTGTCGGATAATTGATGATAAAATAGTTAAATTGCGTGAATATGGTAAATATAAAAATACTGATCTACCAGTATCATTATCAATGAAATCAAAATTCACTTTAATGGATATATAATATACAATAATTTATATATAAAAATTTATGATTTGATTTTATATATAATATATGATTTGATTTTATATATAATATATGATTTTATATATAATATATAATATACGATATATAATCTATGGATAATTTATTTGATTTTTTTTATGGAGAGATAGTTACAACATTTCAAGAAATAAATAATATAATTATTAAAGAAAGACGATATCATCATACAAAAGAATATGATGATAATTTTATAAATAATATCCAATTATTAGAAAAAGAGAGTAAATATATAGATGATAGAATATATGATGAAATTGTGAATCATGATAAATATAATAACATTTATAATATTGTATTTCCATTGAATTTAAATCAAAATAGTAATGAAATATATTGTGATATTAAATTTTATGGATATGATTCAAATATATTAAATAAAAATAATACATTATCATCCATGATATTATTTATACAAATGCTATATCATTTATCTATAAAAGAGAAAATAAAACATCAATTTAAAGATATAAAAATACATATATTTTTCACAGACTTTGAAAAAAAACTACCTAAAAATAAAGAGGATGAATTGGATGCATATCATATAAATACAGGATTGACTTTACATAAAAGTTATAATGGAGAGATATTAATATATAGAAAAGAGGAATGGTATAAAGTATTAATTCATGAAATGATACATTTATTAGGATTTGACAATGCTTTATTCTATGACAAACATGAAAAACAAATTATTCATTTATTTCAATTCAAGAAAATAAATAGAATTAATTATAATGAGGCATATGTAGAATGTATAGCAGAAATAATACATATATTATTATTGTCTATTATTCAAGTAAAAAATATGAATGATTATAAAAAAATATATACTATATTTATGAAAAAAATACATGGAGAGATAGAATATTCAAAATCAAATATATTAAAAATCATGAATCACATGAATATAGATATCACGAATAATCAACATTTACATACATCTTTTTCTAATTACCATGAAAATACTAATATTATGTCTTATTATTTTATAAAATCATATTTGTATCATGATATAGAAAAATTTGTAAATTGGTTAACTTTTAATGGAAATATTATTATTAATACGCAATTAAATTATAACTTAAAAAATAAACCATTTGGATCATTTTTAGTAGATATGATAAGTAAATCATCTCTCCCTACATCATTATTAGAAATTAGAAATAGAAATAGAAATAGAAATAGAAAGTTAATTATGTCTAAATATAATTATTTTTATAAATAACAAAATTGATAATAAAATGATAGAGAGATTATTATGTAAGAAAATAAATACGATTCTATAAAATATGGGAATATATAAATTAAATACATTTTTAAAATATTATTGTCCAAATTCTATTAAAGAACAACATATTTCAGAATTGACAAATAAAAAAATAGCTGTTGATATAAGTGTTTATTTATATCGTTTTAAAAAGTTAAATAAAATGATCATAGAATTATTCAATTTATGTTCTATGTTTCGTGAATACAATATACATCCAATATTTATATACGATGGTATTACACCTGAAAATAAAAAAGAAAGTGTTAAACATCGTAAAAAAATAAGAAAACAATATAAAAAAGAATATAATGAATTATTAAAAACATCAAAATTAGATGAAAATCATATATCTTTAAATAAACGAAAAAAATATCTCGAAACACAATTAGTTAAATTAAAAAATATAGATTTTGAAAATTCAAAACAATTATTAAATTTATATGGTATGAATTATATTGTTGCAAATGGTGAAGCAGATGAATTATGTGCTTATCTATCAAAATATAATTATGTTGATGCTGTTATGAGCGATGATACAGATATGTTTGCATATGGTTGTAAAACAATCTTACGATATACCAGTATAATAAATAAAACTGTTATTTCATGTAATATTCATGATATTTATAAAGAACTTGATGTAACAGAAGCTCAATTTAGATGGTTATGCTCGATTTCTTGTAATGATTATCATAACCCAGACATGTCTGATGAATCTATTTTAACATTCGAAGAAAATTATAAAAATTCAAAACATTCCACTAAAGAATATAGACAAAATATCATATATTCATTCTATAATAATACGAAATATGAAAATATAACCAATAATATTATTATTCCTTATATTTTTAATAAAAAATACGACATACAAATACTCATGCACTTCTTATACATTTTTTACATATTTATCATATAATACCACATATTATATCATTACTAAACACTATTTTTAATATTATACATTTTATACTTATTATCATTTTATACTTATTATCATTTTATTTTTATTTTTATTTTTTATTTACTTTGAATTCGTCTTTGATTTTGCCGCCTCTAGTTGTTTTGTTGCAGCTGGTGAATCTGGAAAATGATGACTAATCTTTGTCTGAAGATTGAAATAAGTCAATTCATCATCCTTAGTCAAATTCAATAGAGTTGTAAGCTTTGTATCTGGTAAAATTCTCTTTCTAAATGATGGATCTTGCAAATTCTTCTCACGGATATATTGATTAATAACCTTTGTTACTTGTGTTCTCGCAACATGTGTTCCTGGATTCTCCTTCGTCACCATCTCAATAAACTTAGCCAATTCATCACTAATCAAAGATGGTTTTGTAAATCCACTTGGTTTCTTATTAGCATTTACCCTTCTCCTACTTGCCTTTGAAGCGGCTTTCAATTCACGTGCATGTCTTGCCTTAATCGATCGTAGTGATGCACAAACTGCTGTACATTGTGATCTAATATTAGTGATTTGAGTTAGAGCATAATCAATCTCATCAAAAATAGTTGTTTCAGAAACTCCCTCTGTAGAAACTTCATTTGTAACAGATGTAGTTGTTTCAGTATTTACATCTTGAACTTCTTCCTTCTTAACAGCAACTTCTTTCTTAGGAGCAACTTCCTTCTTAGGAGCAACTTCTTTCTTAGGAGCAACTTCCTTCTTAGGAACAGATTTCTTTTGAACCGATTTCACATTTTTACTACCAGCTTTCTTAGCAACCATAACGAATTAATATGATTATGTATATCAATACCTTTTTAAGTTGTTTATATACATATATATTTAATATGAAACAAAATAATAAGGATGAGGGGGTTATAGTAGTAATTCCTATATTTTTAAACGAATTAAATAATTATTTTTTTTAAATCAATTTTATTTAATTAAAAAATATAAATTATATTTTAAAAAATATAAATTATATTAAAAATAAATTATGACGTTTAATGTATAACGTATATTGAATAATAATAATTATTATGCTACAGAGTAATATAAATAAGGAAGTGATTCAGCAGCTTCTTGACAAACTAATGTTAAACTACATAATACATATGTACATCCTAAATAAGCATATTCTCTATATACACTAGTATTAATTAATTTATTAATGATATTTACTATCATCATTTTTATTTTATATGTTGATAAACTTCTTAAAAATGAAGATGATACTACTATATCACGAAATGGATTTCCATAAGGATAAATTAAATATTTTGTTTCATTTAATATTTGTGCTCTATAATTCCATATATCATATAATTCTTTAATAAATATAATACAATTATGATGTGATAAATTAATTAACCATTCTGAATCAGTAATAAATCCATGTTGATCTATATCTGAAAATATACTTACGATATTATTTCTTAAACGAATTTTTTTTGAAATAGTAGAAATATCATTTACATATTCACTTAAATTTATATTTAAAGATAACATCTTTGCTAATTTTATTTGTTTATTCAATTTTGTAACAGTAGAATATGAAATTTTTTTTCGTGTATATGGATTTAATGGTTCAGTTGATGATGAAATTAATTTTAATATAGATGATATCTTAAACGCATATATAAAATTATTTTCTTCAAATGTAAAAATATTATATAATGGTATTTCATTAAAATCTTCCAATGTATAAAAATCCTCTGTATTATTATATTTAAATTTTTTATCTATATTTCTCAAATATTTTCTTATTAAATATCCTCTATAATATCTCTGTATCGTTAATGTAGAATTATATTTTCTTATTAAATATCCTCTATAATATCTCTGTATCGTTAATGTAGAATTATATTCTAATTCATATTTGTTTATTCTATCAATTAATTCTTGTTTCTTTCCACTACATCTTATTTTATATTTTTTACATACTTCCTTTAATATTTTCACAGTAAGATTTACCTTTTTATCATTATTACCAGAAATATCGTTAATCCTTTTTTTTTTATTTTGTTTTTCATTATTTTTATACATAATATATCCTTTCTTATTAAAATTTAATGTATTATTATTTAATAAATTCATTTTATTATTTTATATACTATTAATATAAACTATCAATTTTTTTTTAAATTATTTATTACCATGATATCATCATTTATTTTTTAATAAAAATAAAATTGATTTAAAGAATATCCTATATGTATATGTATAAATTCATCATGGCTTACGAACTAATTACTAATTACGAAAACTGGCAACCATCCAAGATTACTTATGGATCGGTTAAAGTAAATGCTCGTGGTGGTAAAAGTGTTAAAATTATGGATGAAAAAAAGAATACTCTTATGTTAAATACTCCTCTTATTATGACTTGGGGTGTAAATGAAATTCATGACGATTCATCTGGTAGAACTAGTTATAATATGTCTATTCAATATCCTTCTAATGATTATGGTTCAAATGCAACACGAAATTTCTTTGAGAAGATGAAGGAATTTGAGGATAAGATTCTTAACGATGCTGTGAAACATTCAAAAGAATGGTTTGGTAAGAATCATACTCGTGAAGTATTAGAAGCATTATATAGTCCTATTCTTAAATATCCAAAAATTAAAGGAACAGAAGATCCTGATATGACAAGAGCACCTACTACAAGAATTAAGATTCCTTATTGGGAAAATAAATTTAATGTAGAGTTATATGATGTTAATAGAGTTCCATTATATAGACCAGGTGATCATATTTCAGAATCATTTGAAAGTTTTATTCCAAAAGCATCACATGTAGCACTTGTAGTTCAATGTAATGGATTTTGGTTCGTTGGTGGTAAATTCGGTGTATCATTTAATATGGTTCAGGCAATTGTAAAGAAACCAACACGTGTTCAAGGTAATTGTTATGTAAGTCTAAATGCAAATGATATGCAAGAACTTGTAAATATTGAGAATAGAGAAACTGAAAAGAATAATAATTCAAGACAAGAAGAAATTGATGATGTTCAAGTTGATGATGATGATGATGATGATGTTCAAGTTGATGATGATGATGATGTTCAAGTTAATGATGATGAACCAGAACCAGAACCAGAACCAGAACCAGAAGAAAAACCAAAGAAAAAAAGAGTAATTAAAAGAAAACCAAAAGCATCTACATAAATAATATATTAAAGAAATGTAAATAATGTAAATAATGTAAATAATGTAAATAATTGATTTCGTTCATAATTTATTTTTTTTGTGTATTTATATAATATATGTGACATTAGCCTTATTAGCTCAGACGGTAGAGCGTTGGACTTTTAATCCATTGGTCGTGGGTTCAATCCCCACATAAGGTATATTATTATATCAAATATATAGATATAATATGATATAATATGATATATATTTTATAATATATATTATTTTATTTTAAATCTGATATAAATAATTATAGATAGAAATAATTATAATTATAATTATAATGATTATAGGAGATATTATAAACTATATAGTAATATTAAATTCATTATCATATGCAATATATATTATATATGTTAATATAAATACACATTTATATATAAGTGATATTGATAATAATAATTATAATGATTATTCAGATAATATGAATACTAACTTATTTATATCAAATTCAGTATTAGAAGATGGATTTTGTATATCTAATAAATCATCTTTATGGTTTTCATCACATGCATTGTGTTTTTATGTTGATACCTTTTTTTGTTTCATTTTATATAAATATATGAATGAAGGTTACGATCTATCTATCCCAAAAAGAATTATGGATCCGGTTAGTTTAAATATAATTGCTCATTTTGGTCATGGTTTGGGTCATTTTATAGTTGGTGTATTTGGAACATTAAATAACACATATATTTTTGATGCTGATTATAATTGGTATACATTAGTTATAATCTATTTATGGTTATCATCATTTTGGTTCGGTTTTATACAAAGTATTCATTCCAATTTTAATTATCGAATTCAATTAATAGAATGTATCATTATTACATCTGGACAACTATTTATTCCAATACAATTCAGTTTTACATATGTTCAGACAATAATATTATTATTAGCATCTATTAATGATCTCTCCATAGATAAAAAACATAAAGATATATATTATACTTTAAAAGCAGGTATAGTAAATCTACCTATCGGACTTGTTGGTTGGTTAGAATCATATAGTTGTGATAATATCTTAATATATATAGGTGGTCACCTATGGTATGATTGCACTATTCCTATTTCAATTATAACTTACTACTTACTTTGTAAATTAATATACATGGATAGATTATACTTTATACGAATGTAATATACTATACTATACTAATAATTTGTATATAGATATAAATATATAGATAAATATATAGATATAATATTATTATTTGGAGATATAACAATATTATATTAATATATTAATGAATGTGGGTAAATACTATTGTAAATATTTGTAAATTAATATATTATTTACATAACTATAACATTTGGATTTATTATTATATTGGATATGGTATGTATGTAATATTTTATAAAAAAACGTCTATAAAAACATCATATAATGAAATCGACAATTTAAAACAAAGAATTACCCAATTAGAAAATAATTTAGATGAAGAATTTATATTTATAGAATATAATAAATAAAATTATATATGAATACAAAAATAAATAAATCAAATATAAAAAATTATAATATACAAAATAAAAAATTATATTTATATTTTTATCTAGGGTGTATAGGATCAAGAATTATTATTACATATTTATTATATCTATATTCTAAAAATTTCAATTCAAAACATTACTATTTTATACATTATATTATTGGATTAGTTTTTTTTATATTCTCATTAACAACATTAAATATTTATATATTTAAATTACGGAATAATAAAGGTGCGTTTAATAATAAAATATGGTGGCATGATTTTAGACCATTACATAGTATTATCTATTTATATATTGCATATATAAATTATAGTCATAATATAAAAAATATATGGATTTATTTTCTATTAGATGTATTTTATTCATTTATTATTTTCACAATTCATCATTCAAATAATATATATAAATCTATCATTTATTAATTTGTTATTATTATTATTATTTAATATATATATGAAACTATATAAATATATAAACATAAGTTCTATATATAATATTGTGGAGAGATTATCCGTAATATAGAATATGAATATGAATAATTCGGTAGTAAAAACAGATGATGATGATGATGATGATGATGATGATAAAATAGATGAGTTATATAAGGAATATAATTGTATTATTAATACGATAGATGTAAAAAAAATATCATCAATCCAAAATATATATAACAATATATTGGCTGATAAATATCCAAAATTAGAAGAAAAAATAAATAAAATTGTAAATTTAGAAACATATGATATTATACATAAATCAAATCATCTATATAATGTAAAATACGAAATACAAAATCATATAGAAAATATTTTATTACATCATTATGATATTGAAAAAGATAATCAATTGACTGATGATTTAATAAAAAATAATCCTGATTTAATAATTAATGAAATAGAAAAAATATATAAAATGAATAATATTGAAACGGATAAAGTTAATAAACCTGTATTTAAAAATGTTGACAATAAAGATATATTTAAGAAAAAATGGAATTGGAAAAATAATAAATACGAATTAAATATGTAATAAATATGTATATGTAATAATATAAATATTTATAGATTATAAAATAATTCTATATTATATAAATAATAATGAATAAAATATTAACAATCATATGGTTTAGTGTTATTATTATATTTATTTTATATGAATTTTCTATAAATGATAATGTATTTGTATTTGATAATATTGAAGAATTTGAACAGATAAATGATAAGAATGAAACAAAATCAAATAAAAATAAACTTAATTGTAAAAATTTAAAATTCAACTCTGATTTATATAATGATGAATTTTATATGAAAGAAATAGAAAAGATCAGAAAAGTAATAACTGATTTAAATAATGTATATTTGGATCATATAGTTAAGACAAAGAATTATGAAAATAATATTAATAATATACGAACATTGAAAAATAAAATAGATAAATTAATAAATGGTATTAATAAAATTATAGATTTATTTTATTATTCTATTATAGTAGACAGTAAAGAACATATTCATTATATAGATAAAATAGATAATAAATATAAATTTGTAAGATTTATTCATTGTAAACAAAACAACGAAGATGAACCAAATGTAATAAAGTATTCAAATTTTAAAAATAACATGCTTGATTTAAAAAAAAGAGCATATAAAAATATATATTCAATTGGAAATATTGAAAAAAAAGATAAAAATGTTGATAATAAAAAGGTATATAAAAGTTCTCTTGAATCATTAATAAAAAGTATTATACAATTACAAGGATTATACGCATAAATAATATTTAGTATACATAAATAATATTTAATATATATAAATTATTAAACATTATTTTATATCTTTAAAAGAATGATTTTTAAATGCATTATTTTTAGGAATGCAATAATAATTACAGAAATTATTATATTTTATTTCTTTATAATTATGATTTGCATCTAATATATTTTTTATTTTTTTTTTATTAGCATCATTATTGGTTGCATTCATAGATCCCGGTTTATGACTCCATAATTTATTTTTATCTTGTCTATAAAAATGATATCTATCATTATCTCTCAATACAAGTGCCCCTGCATATTCATCTTTTCCACAAACAGGATTTGATATATTATTTGGTAGTATACGAATATTTGGATTATCTTTTTTAACACGTTCATTTAAATTATCACATGTGTAATTTTTTATAGTATCCATATTTGAATAATCACCTGGTTGTGGTTTTATACAACGTTTTTTATTCTTTATTTTATTTTTACAATTGTTCACATTATTAGGGTCAATTTTATTTAACATATAAGTATAGCAATTATGACTGTAACGTATATTATGGTTATTATTCCATTTAGTTGGTTCATATTTTAATTCATCTGATAATTCTGGTATTTTATTATTCAATATATTTTTTCTATATGTTTTAATCCTTTTTAATTTAGGTCTTTTTAATTTATTTGAATTATTTATTTTATTTGAATTATTTATTTTATTTGAATTATTCCTTTTAAATTTAGGTCTTTTTTTTCTATATGTTTTATTTTTTTTATTTTTTTTATTATTAGTTTTCTTTACCATATTATATTATATTATATTCATACAATAAATACATAAAAAAAATATATATTATTTTGGATATAAGTGTAGAGTATATGATGATTGATTAGACATATTATGTATAGAATGTAAATGATTATAATCATCAATATATCTAGATATTCCTTTTATTAAATTTTTATCATATTGAAATTCCATTGTTTCGGGATGAAATCTTCTCTCTTTTACTTCTCCATCTAATAATATCATTATACAACCTTTTATACTATGATCATGAATAGGTGAAAAACTATTAAATTTCCATTCTATTAATGTTGTTTTTAACATACTATCTTCATATAATATATGTTTTTTGTAATTATATATATTATAATTTTGATGACTTTGTAATTCATTTTTAAATTCATTTTGTATATTTTCATGTAATAAATAATTTTTATAAAACGCATCTAATAAATATGTAGATGATGAAAAAATATGATTTCTTCTTAAATTATTTGATATTGTATTACTTAAATGTTTTACATTTTGTATCATCTCTCCGTATAGTTAATTCATAAACTTTCATTTATAATTTTAAATCATTTATATATTAGTATAAATATATTAAATAAATATTATTAATTTTAATATGTAATCAACATTATTTAATATGGATATTGAACACTGGAAACATAGATGGAGTGAATCAAATCCATTATCGTATACATTTAATACATTTTCATTATATGAACCCGTAAATTCTATTTCAGCATTATTTATGTCTGTTTATACGCTTTACAAATTATTTTATATTTTATATCTTACTAAAAAAAATAATACAAATTATATACTTTATAATAAAAATAAACAGAATATATATTTTTTATATTCACCTATTATGACATGTATATTTTTAAATTTACTTTCATCCTTTATTGCTCATGCTACATATAATTCCATTGCTATTTTTATAGATGGAATGTCTATTATTATTGGATTAATTTATTATGTCATGTTTACATTTGAATATGCAGAGAGATCATTATATATTATTATGTTATTTTTATGGAAAGATTATATCGGATACACATATGGATTCACAATTGTTTTTTATGATGTATTGATTAAATTTAATAAAAATTCAAATATTTTATATTTATTTAAAAGACCTTTCCAATTATTAACTGGTTCATTATTTTTATGGATAATTGATCAACAATATCATTCATTATGGTTTATATATGGTCATGCTATATTTCATATTGGTTTTGTTTACAGTATAGAACAAATATTATATACAATATGTATTTATAGATAATAAAAAAATGTAATATAAAATGTAATATAAAAAATAATAATATTAAATTTTAAAATTGTTTAATATTTTTATATAATCTATATAATCTATATAATTTATATAATTTATATTTTTCTGAAAAATCCATCTAATGTCATTTGGGATTTCTGTTTACATTCTATTTTTCTTATGTATGGATCGAATAATAATTGTTTTACGTATTTCTCTCTAATATCCCTTATTTTATCATCCGTATTTATCATTTTATTTTTATGAATAAGTTTGACCTCATTTTCATATCTACTCTTTATCTTATTATAATCATCCATCTGTTCTAATACTAATGCGTATACTTGTAAAACAGGTTTCATTATTTGATTAGTAACATAAAATCCATAATCTATTTTCAATTTATTCTCTTTTATATATTCAGGATGTTCTATTTTATCTCCTTGTAAAATCTTTTCATTCTTGTTTGTAGCTTTTTTTACTATATATACATAAGGTAATCTATCACCTGTTTTTGGTTTTGTTCCAGGATCCCTCTTACCCATTCTTTCTGCTAATACATAATGTGCTATTTGCATTGGATTTTTATAATATGAACGTAAAGACTTTGATATAATTAATTTCTCTATTTGTATTTTTTCTGATATTAATGATTCTAATGATTTCTTTGTAAACATAATAGATTTATTAACATCTTGGTCTTTCATCAATATATCTATTATTCCACCGTATATATCCTTCACAATAGGAGCATTATCTCTTCTTTTTAATACTATTCCCATTGATTTTCTATAACATACTTCTGGATCATTTTCATATAACATACCTACATATCTCTTCTTTGATAATAAACAGAATGGTAAAAATGTTTTCTCATATTCCAAATCATGTGGATCTTTTAAGAATTTAGATGCTATTTGACCAGCCTCTTTTGCTAATTCTATTGTATGTTTTAACGCATCTTTCTTATCTAATTTATTTCCTTCAATATCTGTCAATTTAAATGACATAAATACAGAATCCGTATTTTTTATAATTATAGGAAATCCACAATTAAATGTACCATCTTCTGTTTCTATATCATATACATATTTATTTTTATATTTATATGTATTTATTATATTATCATATTCATTATTATTATTATCATATTTATTATTATTTAAATCTGTAACAGAATACATCATTTCATCATCACTATTTATACTATTATTTATACTCATATCATTTATACTCATATTATCAACTGACTTAATATTATTTTCCATCCTCATATCACATAATTCTTTTATATTATATACAATACATTTAGTGTTTGGTTTATATTCATTTTTTAAATAAATTTTACACACAAATTTATTTTGATAACTTTCAGTTGTTTTATATAGACCAATTTTTTCTATTATATAATATATTTGTGATAATTGATATTTTGTATGTGTTACACATTTTTTAATATATAAATTTGATGTATTTACATTATTTATATTATGTATATACATATATAATTTTGAACCAAATTCATACCCTGATATATAATATAACAACGTTTTTGTATTTTCTATATTCATTATTGATTTTGGAACTATATTATAATGTTCATTATCTTTGCATGTATTATATATAGAAATCATTTTATTTTGAATATCTTTATTCATACATATTATCTCATTTGTTACTGTCAATTTAAAATAATCACCAAAAACTTTAGTATATATACATATTAATATTAATGATAATTCTCTCATTACACTAGATGTAATATCATTATTATTTAGTGTATTAATATTAAATATTTGTCCGAATTCTGTCATATAACATGACCATATTCCTAATAAATAATGGAATGAGTCAATTTTATTCATATACATATACATATTATCATTGAAATAATATTCAATTATTTCGTTGTCATCATAATAATGAGAATTCATAAAATAAGATATTACATTTTTTGAAATTAAATTATTTGATAATATACTATTTTTCATTATTTCATTTTCTCTTTCTATTTCGTCATCTTTTAAATAATTCGGATTTTTATATAAAACATCTCCTATTTTTAATTCACTTGGTTTTATATATTCTCCATTTTCATTTATTAATGAATGATCCTCTGTAACATCCATAATACCCATATTTGTTTCAATTCTAAATATTCTCTTATTACATTTATGACGAATTACTCTATTTATCTTTTTCCAACCATTTTTTGTCCATATTTCAACACCTAATAAATTTGAATTATTTTGTTCTTTATCACTTCTATTCGATTTATAAGTATCAAATGGCTTAAATTCTTCATACTCTTTCCAATTATTTGATATATTACATATTTTTTCTATATATACATTTTTTCTCATCATTATTTCATTTTCATCTGTATCTGTTATTACACATGATTTTCTCAATAATATAGGTGTATCATATACTACACTATCACCATATATATATTCTGCATGACTATGAACTTTACCATATTTTGTTTCACATATTCTATCACCATATATATCTTCTATTATTCTTTTACCATATGTTAATAATTTTCTACCTATTGCAGTTGTACATGCTGCTACATCTTGTTCATAAAATGACGATGTTTTTGCACCACATTGTCCATATAACGAATTTGCTGTCAATTTAAACGCAAGTTGACGTTTATCTAATATATTTTTCATAAATGTATCATAACTATCTTCCATATTTTGAATAGATTCATGTTCTATTATTTTAATTTTATTTTGTGAATCTTTTAATGTTATATGATTATCTGTTTTTTCTATAATTAATCCTTCATAAACACCAATTGACGTCGTTATTTTCTTATATTTTGCCTTTGTTCTTGTCTGTTTTCTTGCTTTTAATAATTGTTGTAATATATTTGGCATTATTGCTTTTTCATCATTATTAAATTGAACATATCTTGTATGTTTCGTCCCTATTTTAACCTTCTTCTTCGTTATTGTTTTTGAATTTTCTCTCTCTTTTATTATTCTATCATCATATCCACTATCTACATATTTCTTATATTTAACATCCGACATATAATCATAATTATCGTATTCTATATCTACATAATTATATTCTTTCATATTATCATACACAAATTCACCTTTTTCATCTGTTATACCTTCTACATTTATTAATTCATTTTTCATATTATATGTTTTTGTCCATACTTTACTATCATGTGATATATTCTCACTTATCATAGATGATGGATATAATGAACTATAATCTACACATGCTACAGGTTCATCAAGATATAAATTACATTTAGGTTCTAATACAATAGCACCTTCATAACCTCCATCTGATTTTTTATTAAGAACAGGTATTAATGTATTTTGTTCGTTACATTTTTTTGATATAAAACTAAATAATTTTATACCCTGTCCTCTCATAATAAGATATTCAATTGGAACATTACATAAATTAGCCATTTCAATAAATCCTGTAAATACATCTATCTTTTTCATTAAATATTGAACTAAATTACAATCTTGAATACAATATTTTGCAATAATAGCCTTTTTATCAGGACCTTGTCTAGTCATATCAAATATATCTTGTGGTGTTACATCATCTTTAGCTAAACACCATATAACTTTTTTACTAAAATCTGGACTAATATCTTGTTTATCTACCGTAAAATATTCATCATATATTCCTGTTATTTTGAATTTATTACCATTATCATAATAATCACTTGAATGTCCTATTTCTTCTATATGAATATAAAATCCTTCTTTTAATCCTTCTGATGATGAATATATTTTATTTCCATCTATTTTTTTTATTTTATTTCTTATAAAATATCCTGAAACATAATCTAATTTATATGAATCTAAATTATAATCACGTCTAAAGAAATTATATAAATCCAATTGTATTCTACCAGTCATTTGAATATAAGATAAATTATGTGTCCCACTTGCAATTGTAAGAGATTTATTATTTATTTCATATATATTCTTTTTTTTATTATATTTACCACATATTTCATCTGATAATCTTGATATATTTAAAAATTTATTACATAATGTAGGATCTAAATCATATATACGTTCAACCATAAACGAATAATCAAATCCAAAAATATTATATCCAATAATAATATCAGGATCTTCCCTAATAATTATTTTAGTCCATTCCAATAATACATCCTTTTCATTATCTTTACACACAATTTCAGTTCTTTCATCAAAAATATTTTTATCACATTCATCTAATGTTATACAATGATTTAAATATGGTTCAGATTGATTATGATACATAAATGTAGAACCAATAAATGTTACTTGATCTCCACGTATTTTTGGTAATATTTTATTAAATATTTTAGTTAATAATTCTATCGCATCATCTTTACTTACTTTCTTTTGTATAAAATCATAATATACTTCATGAATAAATTTATATTTTTTTATAGACGAATATGAATTTGAACATACCTTTGATTTTCTTAATTTATTTGATAGTTTAATAACAATATTTCGTGTAGGTTTATTATTCTTCAAATATACTTTATCTATATGAATATTATCTAATTCATCATCCAAATCATTACAATTACTTATACAATAAATTAGAATATTTTGTATATACATATAAAATTCTTCTATCTCTTCCTCTGTTTTACATCCAATCATTTCCATTTCAAAATATTGTAAAATTTGTTTCACTACTTTCTTGTAATCTTTACTTGCTTGTGGAAAATCTCCATGACTACTTAATGCTTCTATATCAAAACTACAAATTTTATATGGAACAGATGTTTCCTTATCAGGTAATGAAATAATATCATACGCATCTATATTATATTCATATTTACAACGAGATTTAGATTCAGATTCAGATGTTTTATCTTTTGTAGAAAATTGTATCCAACCACTTGGTTTTATATTCATTTCATGGAAAAATCTTAATAATGGTGGTAATGTTGCTTCATATAATTCTAAACTTATACCTTTTATTTCCTGTAATTCTATTGTATGATATGTTCTATTTTTATTTGAAAAATGTTCTTCATCAAATTCTTCTTCTAATATATATTCAACATCATTAATATTTTGTGTTTTATCTTGTATAATAGATTCTTTAGTTTGAATTTTGTTTTCTTTTACAAATAATTTACGAACTTTACAAAATCCAGCAATATTATGAAATGATATTTTTATAAATGAATATTCCTTTTTATTATCGAATATATATAAAGTATTTCTCTTTACATATTCACATTTATATATAGAATTATTATAATAATCACCTACCTTATTATGTATATATTTTTCAATTGTATTTATTATTTTCTTTGTGATTGATTTATTATAATTTATTTTTAAATAGAAAAATGGTTTATAATGATGAACATGTAAACAATAAGTATTACGATTTTCATCTATTCCAAACATAGTTATTTTACATTTTTTTTTATATTCATATGATTTTTCTTCATCACTACCTTCTTCTAATATTTCTTCATCATTTGAAGATGAAGTATCATTAATTTCTTCATCTTCAAATAATGTATCTTCATCATTTATAGTAAAATCTAATAATTTACACTCACTTGTGTTTTTATTTAAATTCATTTGTTCTATTTATATATCATTATTCACTACATTTTAATTCAATTTTATATTATATATTTATTAATAATATTATTTAACTATTTACCTTTTCTTCTATATGTCTTTCTTTTTTTTAAATTTCTTCTATTTCTAGACATTTTTTTATTTTTTTTTGATTTTTTACCTTTTTTTGAATATGTTCTACCCCCATTCAAATTATATACTATATTACCTCTATCTCTACCTATTCCTCTATCTCTACCCATTCCTCTACCCATTCCTCTACCTCTACCTCTACCTCTACCTCTACCTCTACCTCTACCTCTACCTATTCCTCGATCATCTTCTATCGATTTATAATGTAAAGGTTTTAATGTTGTATTTAAAAAATCCTGAAATGTATTTACAGAACGTTCATTTTCATTTGATAATATATCAACATTATTATTATTATTTGAAAATACAGTAGGATATGATTGAATTGTTGGTAAATTAATATTATCATTATTAATATTGTTATTATTATTTAAATCTCCATTATATCCATTATTATTTGTATTATTATATAATTCATTATATTCATCTCCATCAACTTGAACTATTTCATAATCTTTATTATCTATTTTATCGCCATGTTGATTATTTTTTTTTAAAAAAGATTCCCATTCTGGTTTCATGTTTTTACAATAACCACAATAATTTTTATAAACTAACACAATAACAGGTGTATGTTTTTGTAATATATTCATCAAATCTGATTTACTTATAGATTTATAATCTTCTGAATTCATTATATATTATTAATTATATAATAATCTACTATAATAAAATAATATTCTACATATCATATAAGAATAGTATTTAAAATGGTATATAATTTAATTCAATATGATAAAATTAATATAATATTATCTATAACAGTTTTTCTAATTGGATTATATTTTGTTACACATGTATCCACATCTGATGTATATGAAACATTTAATATTCAATCACAACACAATAATAAAAAATGTCCTAATATTCTCGTTGAAAAAGATAATATGTTATATTTATTTAATAAATCACAACCTGAAATACCTGGAAAAAATCCTATTATATTTCATAATTTAGACGAATATACCGAATATATCAAATATCAACGCAGTATAGGAAAGCATTGTCCATTATTATATTTACAACATGTTTATTCTGCAGATGGTAAAGGTAAGTATCATATATATCCTTCTCCTGATGATCGTGATGCTTCAATGATGTTCCATAAACCTAATATTAGAGTAGAAAGTAAACTTGTAAATGCTGCATTTAATCAAGGTAGTATGCCATCATATGATGATAAAGGTCATAATAATGGTTTATATACTCCACTTGATAAAATGTTCCATTCTAAAGAATACATAAGTGATAATGCAATGGATCCAAATTGGGGTGGTATTGATTTTAGTAGAACTCAAGCTGATGTTAAAAATAAATATAAAAATAATATGTTGAATTCTGACCCAGCTACAAATGATTTACCTGCTTATGTTCTTACAAAATATAAATCATCTGAAGATGACCCATTTTTAAATAAAAACGTGAATGATGGATGGGGATATAGTATATCTTGGACAAAAGACTCGAATGGTAAAAGAGTTGCTAAGAAAGATGACAATGGAAATATTTTAGTAAATAGAGGTCCTAATAGACAAGATATGACCCAAGATCAAGCAATAATTGATATTGGAAACACCCCTGAAAGTACTTAATCTTCTGATATTGATATTTATACTACAACAAATGGAAAACAAATTAGAATTCAAAATTAAAATTAGAATTCAATAATATAAATAAAAACTATATCATCATCTATTTAATTTATACATTGGTAATATATCATTATTTGAATATTTAGTTAAAGCATTTGGAAAATAGGATATTATCTTTGATGACATCCATACTGATAATGAAATCCACATAGAATATATAATATCCACGCCAGTATATGAAATAAAATGTAAAATTCTACAATGTGGAGATTGACTTATAAACATGGATTGAAATATTCCATAAATGGATAAATGTGCACAAAAATATGTATATAAATTAGATGAAATATTATGAATACATACCCATAAAAAATAAATGGAAATAAAATGAATTATTCTGAAAATAATTGTATTACATCTTTTATTATTTATAATAGATGTATATTTAGACAACAATATAGATGAAATAAATATTACTCCTTTTTTTGAATAAGTACATACATTTGAAATTGTATCATTTAATAAATTAGTAATTTTATTATATATATTAATCATATTATCATATATAATATAACCTTTTTACATACATTTAAATATATTTAATTATAATTCTTCAGGTAAATCATCACTATCATAATTATAATTATAATTTAATAAATCATTTATTACATTTTGATTTTGATTATTAATATTATCTTCATTTAAATCATCACTTATATAATCATCAATATTATCTTCATTTAAATCATCATTATTATTATCTTCATTATTATCATTTGATTGAAATAGTTGTCTTCTTATATTTGTATATCGTTCACTATTCATATGACTTGGTGGTCTAAATATATGTCTTGGTGTAATAGGTATATTATTATCTATATATGTATCATTTTCACTATTGTTTTGATTATAATCTCGTATATCTATTCTACATAATGGACATCTTACACTATTACGAAACCATGAACGAATATTAACTGAACGAAAACAGTGTCCACATTGTTTTATACGAATTATTAATTCATTATCTGAAAAATCTATTTGGTCTATTGGATCAGTAGTTTGTTGTATAGTATTTGAATTATATTCTATTATTTCAGTAGCATCATCTATTTGTATTTCTGTAGGAACTACAGGAACAGGATCAAAAAAATTACTTCTTCCATTTCTTCCATTTCTTCCATTTCTTCTATTATATATATTAGATGAACTTAAATCATATGGATATGTTTCAATTAAATATTCAATCCTATTATTAGATAAATCATTTGATGATAAATTACGAATTATATTTTCAATTGTATTATTTATAATATTTGTTATATTATTTGTAGTAGACGAACCCGAACTTGAAATTCCCGACGTGGATGTATTTAAATTCAAATTATCATTTACACTAAATATGTTGTTTGTTCTGGTAAATAACGGTATTCTTTCATTTCTGATATTGGATGTAGTTCTAATATTATCTAATGGTCTAATATGTGGTAATCTATTCAAATTCAAAGGATATAATCTTCTATTGATTGATGTTGATGTTGATGTTGATGTTGATGTTGATGTTGATGTTGATGTTGATGTTGATGTTGATGTTGATGTTGATGTTGATGTTGATGTTGGTGTTGATGTTGATGTTGATGTTGATGTTGGTGTTGGTGTTGATGTTGATGTTGGTGTTGGTGTTGATGTTGATGTTGATGTTGATGTTGATGATGTAGGTCGTGAAAAAATATTATTTCTAAATATAGATGAATATGATCTGTATGGGTTATTTGATGTTGAATTATACTGACTTCTACGGAGAGTTATAAGTTCATTACAGATCTGTCTTTCATATTGAATTGATGATGTTAAATTTTGTTGAAAGTATGAATATAATTGTATTATATCTTTAATTGTTTCATCATATCGTCGTAGTAATACTATATTATCTAATGAATTATTATGTGAATATTCTAATGTATTTAATAAAAGTCTTTCATAATTTGTATAATGGGACATATGTAATAAATATTATATTATTTTAATTATATATATTATCTTTCATTTATATCCATAATAATCATATTAATATTAATATTAATATTATGGATATATTAACTGTAATTATATATATATTAATTAAATATTTAAATATATAATTATATAATTGTAAGAGTATATTATGTCTAATATAGTAGATAAAGGTATATCAGGATTACATAATTTAGGTAATACATGTTTTATGAATAGTGCATTACAATGTTTTTCGCACATGGATGAATTAGATAAATATTTTAATAAAAAATATATTAAAAATGAACAAGACTCGGAATTAATAAATGAATGGATAGAATTAAAAGAAATATTATGGAATGAAAATTGTGTGGTTGCTCCTAAAAAATTTCTGTTTAATATTCATAAATTAGCAAGAAAAAAAAATAGAGAGATATTTACTGGATATGCACAAAATGATCTACCTGAATTTGTAATGTTTATGATAGAATCTTTTCATGATGCTATGAAAAGACCAGTTGAAATGAATATAAAGGGTAAATCAGTAAATAGTACAGATGATATAGCTATAAATGCATATAGTACAATAAAAACATTATATGAAAAAGAATATTCAGAAATTTTGAATACTTTTTATGGAATTAATATTACACGTATTTATGAAATGAATACAAATAATATAATAAAAATTATTTCAGAACCATATTTTATTATTCATTTACCTATACCTAAACTAGAAAGAGTAAATATATACGATTGTTTTGATTTGTTTATAGATAAAGAGAAGATGATTGATGATAATAAATGGTACAATGACAAAACAAAAACATATGAAGAAGTAGAGAAGGATATGGTTTTTTTTAATTTTCCAGATGTAATATGTATTAATTTCAAACGATTTGATAATCAATTAAGAAAAAATAATTCAGTAATTGATTTTCCATTAGATAATTTAAATTTATCTAAATATGTGGATGGATATAATAAAAATGATTATAAATATGATTTATTTGCAGTATGTAATCATTCAGGAACAATAATGGGTGGTCATTATACATCATTTATTCGACCTAAACTTAGTGATAAATGGTATCATTTTAATGATAATAAAATACAACTTATTAATAAAAATGATATAGTAACAAGAATGTCTTATTGTCTATTTTATAGAAAAAAAAAGATATGATACTATATTAATAATATAATTTTAATACTATGAATATAGATGTTAAAACTACATCACAAATGTCATTTGATCATATATTATCATATGTAACAAAACATAATCCATTAATATTATTTATCGTAATAGTTATCTTTTTTATTTACTATTTAGTATTTAAATCACTGGGTAGAAATCTTGTAGCTTCAGTTGGTTCTACAACTGGATATATAGCAAATACATCAGGAAAAAAAATTGGTTCAAATATTTCTAAAAATGTTATTAAAAAAAATAAAGGTATTTTAGTATTAGAAATATTATTATGGGGTATGCTATTATTTCTTATATTTATAAATGGTATGCAATTATTTTTATCATTGGATATAAAAACTGCTGTTAGAGATTTGTTTAGTTTACATCCAAAAGTAGATATTGAAATAACAACTGATAAAATAAAAAAAAATGTATATAAACCACCTGAAAAAGAAGTGTTTCATATTCCAAAAAATACATATACATATTCTGATGCAAAGGCTATATGTAAAGCATATAATTCTGAACTAGCATCATATAATCAAATAAAAAAATCGCATGAAAAAGGGGGTGAATGGTGTAGTTATGGATGGTCAAAAGAACAAATGGCTTTGTTTCCTACTCAGGAAGAAACATATGAAAAGTTACAGAAAATAAAAGGTCATGAACATGATTGTGGACGACCAGGTATTAATGGTGGATATATTGATAATCCTAATATGAAATTTGGTGTAAATTGTTTTGGATATAAACCAAATATTACATCGACAGAAAGTCAACTTATGAATTCACAATCATTGTATCCTAAATCTAAAGAAGAAATAGAATTAGATAAAAAAGTTGATTATTATAGAACAAAAGTACCTGATATTTTATTAGCTCCATTTAATAAAACAAAATGGAGTCGTGTGTAATCATTTTATTATTTGATTATTTTATTTTATAATTAAATAATAGATATAGTTTAAATGAATTATAAATCTAAATCTAAATCTAAATCATATAAAAAAAGAAAATCAAGGAAATCAAGATTACGTCGAAATACTAATCGATTACATAGATCACGAAATATTAATTCAAGAAAATATTCAAGAAAACATTCAAAAAAATATAAACACTCAAAACATAAGTATTTAAAAAAACATGGTGGAAAACCAGCATCAATTCAAGATAAACCATTTAGTACAATATCAAGTATTCGTTATGATTCATTTGGAAATATTTCGTAATCTATTTAAACATATATCTATAGGATACATATTATATAATTTATTATCATGAGTGAAAATAATCATGTTAATACATCTGTTGATCAAACTACAAAAAGAGTGAATCAAATGATTAAAGTTCATACTGATACATTAGAAGTTTTTAAAAGAAAAAATAAAGATTATGGTGATGCATTTGCTAAACATGGTATTGTCGGTTTAATGATACGAATGGAAGATAAAATGCAAAGATTTATTTCAGTTTCTAATAATGGTATAAATCTGGTTAAAGATGAAACATTACGTGATACATTAATGGATTTGCATAATTATGCCGCTATGGCAGTTATGCTACTTGATGAACAAAAAGAACAAAATCAAATTAATCAAAATACTACATAATAAAAATTCTATATAATTAACAAACCATAATAAATTGTTTCATAAAATAATATAATACACTATTTTATAAAACAATAAAATTTAATCAATTCTATTCAATATTTCCAAATGAATAAATATTCTATAATAATTATATTACTCTATAATTTTATTTATTTCATTTATTGCTGTTAATGATGCTAATTGTTCTGCTTTCTTTTTTATTTTATGAATACCAGTAGCAAGTAATATAAATATTTGAGGCATTTCTATTTCAATTGTATTAAATGTATTATTAGACATATCTAAATTTTCTTTATAAGAAATAACATCATGTTCATATTTATACCATTTTGTTAGAAACTTCTTTAATTCATTTATATTTCCTGCTTTATTTTTATCTAAAATTTCGTTGTCATGATTAATTACCAAATATACACCCATATGATATCCATCATCATTTTCTTCGTGTATTATATATTTAGGTGTAACTTTAAATTCCTTCTGGATTTTTACTTGTAATATATTTTTATAATTATTATCCTCTTCTATCATTTCTACCCAATCTATATGTTTTTCTAATACATTTACTACAAAAATTTCTGCCATCTGATATCCTGGACCAGATGTAAATGTCTTATACCAATTATGTTCATCTTTCACTTCTAATTTATTATACGTTAAAAATATTGATCCTATAAATGCCTCAAATAAACAACCTAATTTCTTTAAATTATTTCTTGTTCCCTTTTCTTCAGCATGTTTAGACATAATAAACCATTTATCTAATCCTATATATTTTGCTAATTTACCTATATTTTCATTTTGAACAATTTTAATTTTCTTTTCAGTCATAAAACCTTCATTTTCTTTTGGAAATCTTTTGTATATATAAAATCTTACAATATTTTCTAATACACTATCTCCTAAAAATTCCAATCGTTCATTAGACTTTGTTTTTAATGGTATTGAATCTACAGGACATTCACTTATAATAATATTATTCATTTCATTTTCTTGTTGACTACGTTTTACATATGATTTATGAATAAATGCTCTTTTAAATAATTCCATATTATATACTGTTTGAATAGGTAATCCATATTGTTTCAATATACTCATAACCTCTTTCTCTGTTATCTCTCTATTCACAGGATTATATGGTGAAAATACTAATGTTTCATCCATGTTTCAATACACAGTTATTAATAATATAATAATAATAATTATATATTTTTATATCAATTTTATATTAATATCTTCATCATAATTACTATATATACATCATTCAGTTGTATAAATAATATACGTAATAATACATAAATACAAAAATATTACACATATATTACTTATAATTACACATTTTAGTTCTCCTCTGGTCAGATCGTATAATTCTGGATCATAAGGTGAATAAATTACATAATTTTCATTTTCATCTTCATTTTCATTTTCATTTTCATCTTCATTTTCATCTTCATTTTCATCTTCATTTTCATTTTCATTTTCATTTTCATCTATTACATTCCTTTTTCGTATATTACTTAGTTCATCTGACATATTCAATATTAATATATAATTTACTAACTTTAAATATGTTTAAAAATAGTTATTTAAATACTATATTATAATGGAATATAGATATATTTAATTATGAAAATTTTAATTGATATACGTGAGAAGAGATTATATGATGAAATGTTAAATATTCAAAAAAAAGACGAAAAATTTAAATCTATTTGTATTGAAACAAATTCATTGGAATTAGGTGATGTTATGATTACATCAGATGATATAAATGTAACCAATTGTTCTGATATATTAAATGGAGAGATTATACTTATTGAACGAAAAACAATTACTGATCTTGCGGCAAGTATTGTTGATGGTAGATATAAAGAACAATCTCTCCGTCTTGGTCATTATCATATTCCAAATCATAATATTTGTTATTTATTAGAAGGTGATATTAAATTATTAAATAGTAGATTTCATCGTGTCAAACCTGGTGCTATTTATTCTTCTATGATTGTATTGCAATATTTCAAGGGATTTTCTGTTATGAGAACAATGAGTATATACGAAACTGCTGAATATATATTACGTATTACTGAAAAGGTTTCCAGAGAAAAGAATAAATTAGGATATTATCATGGTAATCATGATGTATTTAATAGCAGTAATTATACATCTTGTATAAAGAAAACAAAAAAAGATAATATAACACCTGATAACATTGGGATTATTTTATTAAATCAATTACCTGGTATAAGTGATGCTATATCATCTTCTATTATGGAAAAATTTACATATTTTGATAATTTATTAGAAACGATGAAAAAAGATAATACGTGTTTAAATGATATAAAATATAATACAAAGACAAATTCACAAAGAAAAATATCATCATCAGTAATAAATACTATATTTGAATATTTAATACCATCATCTAATATACACATAGATACACCTTAATGCATTAATAATAAAATTGATTATATTTATTTATTAATACAAATATAAATTATGATATGAATAAATATATTATGAAAGTTATGAATTATATAGACAATTCATCATTATTGTCATTTTATAATATCAAGGATGATGTGGATGATGTGGATGATGTGGATAGTTCTAATAAACAAATAAAAACAAATACAGGTAAAAATACTATAATAAATTTATTAAAACAAATTCAAATTAATGTATGGTTTTCTAATAAAAAACCTATTTTTAGAATAAATAATCAAATTATATCAAACGGTATGATTATTCATTTATATTATAAAAATATAGATAATATTGAAAACAATAAAAAATTGTTAATGTTATCTACATATTTAGATAATGAATATATACTAGCCTATCAAAAATATACAAAAATACCATATCTTATTTATGAAGATTTTTGTATTGTTGGTTCATTTATATATGATCATAAAATTAATATAGAATATATTCATAATGAAAAATATCATAACGGACCTAATACATGTATCGAATGTAAATCAAAATGTTTCAAATATTCAAAAAATCATAGACAACATATATTTAAAAGTTATTTTAAAAAATACTGTTCAAAATGTAAATATTCTATTGAATCAAGTATATAACATATTATAAATTAAAATGTATAATCATATTATTTAATATCAAAAGAATATAATATAATGGATAAGAGTAACACATTATTATTTGATAATATTTATGATAAAACGAATTTATTCGATACATCAAATATAAAAAGCGATTTTATTTCATTTTTAAAGAAACATTATCATATGATTAATCTAAATGAATTTACATTAAAAGAACATCAAAAAATTATAAAAGAATATATGATACAATTAGATACACGAGGAATATTATTATTCCATGGATTAGGTTCAGGTAAATCATGTACTTCTATTACTACAATAGAATCAATATTACAAAATATACTTGATGAATTATCAAATATTAATTCTGATATTGAAATAGATTTAAATTCAATATACAAACATATGTATGTATTTACACCGGCATCTTTACGAGATAATTATAAAAACGAATTATCATTTTGTGGTAAAAAGATAAAAGAATATAAAAATGATAATAAATTATCGGATGACTTTATTAAATATATAAATTATAATAGTAAAGATTATGAAAAAAAATTAATTCCAAGTGATTCAAATGAAACAAATTCACTAGATAATTCTATTATAATTATAGATGAAATACATAATTTAGCTTTACAAATTTCAAATAGTATATTAGGAAATACAAATAATATAAATACTGATAGTATATTTAAATTATATAATTTAATATGTAATTCAAAAAATAGTAAACTTATTTTTTTAAGTGGAACTCCAATTATTAATTATCCATATGAATTATTAATTATAATTAATTTATTATATGGATGTCATTCTTATGTTAATATACTTATAAATTCTGAATTAAATTTATTAAATGATATTGAAACAAAAAATATTTTTGAAATTAATGAATTTGATTATAATAAATATGTAGAAAATATCATAAAAAAAATAAAAGAATTAGATACAGATAATACAATTATTAAAAATACAAAGTCTATTGAAATTGTAAATAATAATAATACTCTTGAATTACGTTTATATAAAACAAGTGATTATTTTATAAATAATAATATAGATTTAAATTCTACTTTAAAAAAAAATAATATATCGTATGAAATAAATAACGAATCTATAAATAATCAAAATACTATTTTATATAGACATGAATATAAATTACATAAAAAAATATCAAATACTAAAATAGATTACGAACAATATTTCAATTTGATTAAAAATATAATTAAAAATTCAAAAGTTACACTAGAAAAAAAATCTGATACATTATTTAATGATTCAACAAAACATATAAATGATTTAAGAGATAAATTTACTAAAATTGAGTCTGATAATACATACGATAATAAATTAGACTCTACTATTCGTAGTATTATAAATCCTGATGTATTCAATACCTATAAACATATAAATATTGGTAATATGATTTCATATTATGGAGATAGTAAACAAAATATGCCTTCATTTGATACTTCAATATTAGAACTAAATGAATTAGAACTCGATGAAAATATAATCATAGAATCTAATTATGATAATTCTATACAAGTAGAAAAACTACTTATTTCAAATAAGAGTCAACAATCTATTATTTATGAACAAATGTTAGAACAAGAAAAAGGTACTAAGTCTAATTCAACATATAATATTTTTAAAAACGATAAAAGGTCACAGGATAATTTATATAAAATATTTACTAGACTTGCGTCTAATTTTGTATATCCAGTATATAGTATTAATAATATTAAACAAAATGATCCATATCAACTAAATAAGTCATTCAGTAAAAAAGGTGGGTCTAATAAACCCATACAACCTACACCACCTATTTCATCTAAATCAACTGGATTTTCAAGAAAATCTAAACTTCAATTATTATCCGAATTAAATAAATCAAAAAAAAATACACGTAGACAAAAAAATATAGCAAATAGTAAATCCAATAATACAAGTTCTAAAAAAAATGTTACACGTAGAATTACACAAAAATCAATCCAACAACAAAAAAATCCTGAACAAGACACTCCCGAACAAGACACTCTAAATAAAAATATTCAGTCGGAGCAAGGGGAACCAAATCAAAATACTCAGTCGGAGCAAGGGGAACCAAATCAAAATACTCAGTCGGAGCAAGGGGAACCAAATCAAAATACAGACACTCCTGAACAAGACACTCCCGAACAAGACACTCCAAATCAAGATATTCAGTCGGAGCAAGGGGAACCAAATCAAAATATTCAGTTGGAGCAAGAGAAATCAAATCAAAATCCAGAAAACCAAGACCAAACCCAAATCCAAAATCTAGAAACTCCTGAACAAGACACTCCAAATCAAGATATTCAGTCGGAGCAAGGGGAACCAAATCAAAATCCAGAACCTATAACTCCAAAAAAATCAATTCAACAATCTGAGAAAAAAGTACCAAATTTATCTACTAAAAATACAAATAATAAAAATAATAAGATTATTATAGATAAAGAAATATCTGATTGTATTGTAAATCGAAATAATACTTCTGATAAATATAAAAATTCGGATGAATATAATAAACATGAATTTTATTCAAATGAATTACAATTAGATAATCTTTATAATTATTCATGTAAATATTATACTCTTTTAAAATTATTACAAAAAGATAGTTCCAAAATTCATCTTGTTTATAGTTTTTTTGTAAATAATGAAGGACTAAATATGATAAGAAATATATTATTAATAAATAATTATAATGAATTTAATCCATATAATTCTACATTCATTAAAAAGTGTTTAGATTTATATATTACATACTCCAAAGATGTTACTAATGATAAATCAATTGATATAGATACATATATTAATGGTATAGATTTTCTGAAGAACAAAATGTTTGTATCATTATATAATGAACAAGACGACAATATATCACAAATATTAGATAATACTAACGAAAAACAATTAAAAAATATTTCACAAAAAAATAAACTTATTAATTTAATAAAAAATGAAAATGTTGATAATTACACACAAAAAATTGGATCATCTTCTTTTGTCGAAGAAATGATAAAACTTTTTCAAAATATTAAAACAGACAATAATTCATTAAACGATGAATATAAAAATATATTAAACACTGAAATAAAAAGTAAGGATTCTACTATTTCAATAAAAGTTACTACTTTTTTTAATATATTTTTTAAGAAAATGCAAAATAATATTAATACTGTTCTTATATCAAAAAAATCAGCAGAAGGTATCAGTTTTAAAAATATTAACTATGTTCATATTATTGAACCATTTTGGAATTTTTCTATTATTAAACAAATTATCGGACGTGCACGTCGCATCAATTCACATGAAAATTTTATAAACGACAACGATAAAAAAGTACATGTATATTTATATTTATATAATCATACGAATAATATAACTAATAACGACAAAAATAATATTCCATTATCAACCGATATTATTATATATAATAATGGTAATAGAAAAAATAAAATAAATATTTTCTACTTAGAAAAACTAATATCTTCTTCATTTGATTGTAATTTTAATAAAGAATCCTATAATGATAATATTCAATGTATTCAACAAAATACAAGAACCATTAAACAATCATCTAATGAACCAAACATAGAAGACAATCAAACAAACATAGAAGACAATCAAACAAATATAGAAGACAATCAAACAAATATAGAAGACAATCAAATAAATGAACAATTTAACGAAAATATTCCGAACATAAATGATATTTCATCTAAACTTAACAATAAAACAGATAAAAATGAAGAATAAAACATCTATTTAGTTTCCATTATATATGTTATAGAGAGATTAGTTATAGTATTAATATAATCTATACTATCGAATGTATCATTTTTAGGATATAATATATAAAATTCCATCAAATCATCTAATGAATTATTTAATAAACTAGTTAATGGTTTGTTAAATTTATTATTATATGATATAATTTCATTTTTATTTATATCAAGTATAAACATTGTTTTATCATATATATCATTTACATTTTTCATAACATGTATATAATTATATTTATTATCTATTATTGTTTCTTTACATGTATATAGAATATGATTAATAATTATATTATTTATCTCTCCATAATATTCTTTTATATATTTCAGTAAATTATTATAATATTCCTTATCTATTGATACTTTTGATATAGTATATGTATTATAATATTTTGATATATCATCATCAATTTTTATATTATTTTCTACATTAATATAGTTATTATCTATCTCAATATTTTTTTCTCTCTTTATTTTTAATTCTTCTTTCTCATTTGAATTATGTATATCATTTAAAATTTTACTATTTGTCTTTTTTTTTAATATAGACTTAATTTCATTATTTATATCATCACCTATCTTCTCTAATTCAAATTTAGGTGTTTCTATATAAGTATATTTATTATATACAATTTCATCATCTTTTATAGGAATAGTATTTATATCTTCATCTTTTTCTTCATCATTTTCAATATTATATTTATTTTCATATATATATTCATATGTATTCTCATTTTTCTTTTGTAGTTCATTTTTTATTTGTGTTCTTATATCAGTTGTTTCTATATTATACATTTCATAATTTCTATTTTTAATTTCATTCTCCAATAAATTATCTATAGAATTATCTTCCTTATCCATTTCATGATCTCTAAAATCTATATCTTTGG
>Ga0255772_10000231_pt1 | contig 54496 bp, 74 predicted proteins | sample 071ome_34_FD_179970 | JGI IMG/M metagenome (GOLD analysis project Ga0255772, IMG submission 179970) | Coastal salt marsh microbial communities from the Groves Creek Marsh, Skidaway Island, Georgia - 071411BT metaG (version 2) | ecosystem: Environmental > Aquatic > Marine > Intertidal zone >...
CTGGTTATCTTGGTCTTGTAAGTAATGGAACTGGAGTTATGCTCCAGAAGCAAGGTGGGGAATTTATGGGAAGATTCCTCACAGACGGAGCAGTAGAACTCTACTACGACAACTCCAAGAAATTTGAGACCACTTCTGGTGGTATTGAGGTAACTGGTAGTGTTACTGCAACAAACTTTACTGGAAACCTATACTCAACTGGCATTTCCACAATCAGTGGATTTACTTTTCCTGCGTCTGATGGTACAAGTGGGCAAGTTCTGGGCACAGATGGTGCGGGTCAACTAGCATTTATTACTGCGTCCTCCGCAGGTTCTGGAACTACGATTACAAATTTGCATTGGACCGTTGGTGTTGGATCTACAGCATTTCAATCTCCTCAAGATATTGAAGATGGAACTGCACTAGTATTCAATAACGGTTTAAAATTATCATTAGATGAAGATTATTATATCGAATCTAATACAGTATACATTAAAAATGGTCCGTTACCTGAGGGGGATCGTGTACATGTTACCATTCACTATGACACTTCTTACGAGAGTGAATTTTTCACTGCGACTGATGGGCAAACCACATTCAATTTGGCAGCAACTCTACTAAGTAGTCAAGATAGAGCAAAGGTATATTTGAACGGTGCAAAATTGCGAGGCACCATTGACTATGGAATTTCCCAAACAGTTAATTTAAATGTTGGTGCTACTGAAGGTGATTTGATTAATATCAGTGCTGACGCAGGAGAAAGTTATACTTCGGCATCAAGTGGTCAGACAGCATTTAGTTATACCTCATCTTCAATTACTGCCAGTAATCTAATTGTTTACCAAAATGGTATTAGGTTAGAACCTACTGATTATACTGTTGGATCTCTATCTCTTGTTCTTACACAAGGAGCAGAGGCGGGTGACTCTTTGGATGTCTTACTTTACGCTTGATAAATAAATCGGAGGCATATTAACATGGCAAAACCCTCAACTAGACACGAACTAGTTCAATACTGCAAAAGACAGTTAGGTTATCCTGTCTTGGAAATTAATGTTGCCGATGAGCAGATCGATGATCTAGTTGATGATGCGATTCAATATTTTAATGAGCGTCATTATGATGGCATCGAAAAGATGTATTTGAAGCACAAAATCGATGAGGATTTTGTCAATAGAATTAAAGCAAGAGGTGGTAATCAAGCAGCAGGTATTACCACAACCACTGCAACCAGTACAATTGTTGGTACAGCAGTAACTTTTAATTACGAAGAGAATAGTAATTATATTCAAGTTCCTGATGCTGTTATTGGTATTGAGAAAGTTTTTAAGATTGATAACCGTGCTATTAGCACAAATATGTTCAGTGTCAACTATCAGTTGTTCCTGAATGAGATCTATTGGTTTAGTTCTACTGAACTTCTGAACTACACTATGACAAAGAGATATCTGGAAGATATCGATTTTATTTTGCATCCCGATAAGCAAATTCGCTTTAATAAAAGGCAAGGAAGACTTTATATTGATACTGATGCTGCATCGTTCCAGGCAGATGATTATCTAGTTATTGAGTGCTACAGAGCAGTTGATCCAGAAGATTTTTCAAAAGTATATAATGATAGTTTCCTCAAGAAATATCTCACTGCTCTAATTAAGAAGCAATGGGGTATGAATATGATGAAATTTACTGGCGTTAAACTTCCTGGTGGAGTTGAACTCAATGGTCGTCAGATGTATGACGATGCTATGCGTGATCTAGAAATCATCCAAGAGAAGATGATGACAGAATATGAAACTCCACCCCTAGATCTTATTGGTTAATAATGTTAAACCCATTTTTTCTACAAGGACAAAGTTCTGAGCAAAATCTCATCCAAGACTTGATCAATGAGCAGATCAAGATGTATGGGATTGAAGTGATCTACATGCCCAGAACTTTTGTTAATGTAAAGACAATTATGAGAGAGGTAACTACCTCCAAATTTACAAAGTCTTTCCCAATTGAAGCATATGTAGAAAATTATGATGGGTATGTTGGTAACGACATCACTCTGTCGAAGTTTGGCATTAGAACTCAAGACCAAACTACTTTAATTATATCACAAGATCGTTATGATACTTATATCAGTTCACTGATGACTGGTAGTTCTGGTGAGATGAGACTCACTAACAGACCAAAAGAGGGTGATCTAGTGTATTTCCCGCTGAGCAAAAGTCTCATGGAAATTAAGTTTGTTGAAGATAGAGATCCTTTCTTTCAACTGCAAAAGAATTATATCTATAAGTTGACTTGCGAAGTCTTTGAATACGAGGATGAGGAAATTCTTGGCGTTTCGGAAGTTAATGAGATTGTTGACGAAAAAGGTTATCTAACTACATTAACTCTCGCGGGTGTTGGTACAACTGCTGCAGCAGTTGCAACATTTAGAGATGGCGGTATTTTTGCCCTGACACTTACAAATGATGGTTCTGGGTATGAAACAACCCCAACGATTAGAATTGAACCCCCAGATAGTGGATCTACAGCAAGTGCAGTTGCTATTACAACTGCAAATCAGATGGGGTCCAAGTCTATTCAAAGAATTGAAATAACAAATCCTGGATTTGGATATACTCAAGTCCCAACCGTTACATTTGTTGGCGGTTTGAACAATGGCAATGCACCAACAAACGCTGCTACAGCAGTTGCTGGTGTTGGTACAACTGGTGTTGTTGGTGTTGTTACTGTAACTTCTGGAAGTTCCAATTATGGAATCGCTCCTTCGATCACATTCTCTGCACCAGATCTTGGTTATGGTATCACTGCAACTGGATATGCAGTTATTGATAATCTTGGTGCGGTTTCTCAGATTAAAGTCACCAACGCTGGTTACGGATACACTCAACCCCCAACAATCACGATTGGTATGGGGCAAACAGTTGGTGTTGGCACATTTGCATATGGCAATCTTGTCAAGGGTGTTAGTAGTCTTACCACAGCGTTTGCTAAGGACTGGGATGTCAGAACTATGCTACTCAGAGTTAATAATGTTACTGGCAACTTTGAGGTTGGTGAAGTTATCAATACCACAGCATCTGATGCGGCGTACACCATCAAGGCAATTAATTATGATGATGAAGTAGATCCATTCGCAGATAATGATACATTTGAGACTGAGGCAGATGCAATTCTAGACTTTACAGAATCTAACCCATTTGGTGAGATCTAAATAGTTAAAAATATAATGTCATGTTAGGTAATTATTTCTACTATGAAATTGTAAGGAAGACCGTTATTGGTTTCGGTTCCTTGTTTAATAATATTGAAGTTCGCCACAAAGCGGACAATACCGACCAGCTTTTGAGTAGGATTAAAGTTCCTATCGCATATGGTCCTATTCAAAAATTTCTAGCACGAATTGATCAGCAACCAAATTTAACTGATGGCAGAGCAATTGCACTAACTCTGCCACGACTTGCTTTTGATATTATTGGTTATCAATATGATCCTTCAAGAAAAGCAAGTCCAATCACATCTTTTTGTGCAACAGACTCCGATGATAGTAATAAAATCAAGAAAGTTTTCTTGCCAGTACCATACAATATTTCCTTTAGACTGAGTTTTGCAACTAAGTTGCAAGATGATGCTCTACAGATTCTTGAGCAGATTCTACCATACTTTCAACCATCCTACACGATGACCATCAACTTGATGAGTTCTATCGGACAAAAGAGAGATATTCCCGTTACACTAAACAATATTGACTTTCAAGATCAGTACGAAGGTGACTTTAGTACTAGAAGATTTATCCAATATGATTTGACTTTTACTGCCAAAACATATTTCTACACTGAACTACCCACTGATGAATCTGGTGGTCTTATTAAGAAAGTTCAAATTGATTATCGCACCACCACACACGTTCCTGCACCAAGGGAAGTTCGTTACATCGCAGAACCTTTGGCAACAAAGGACTACAACGATGATGCTACAACAACAGTTGCCGAAGAGTTTACTGTTAAGAAGACTGCACTCAAGGTCGTAAACGCTGCAAATATTGCTGAACAATCTTATATTCAAGTTGATGAAGAGGTTATGTATGTCAAGTCTAAGTCTGGTAATACACTAACTGTTAATAGGGGCGTTTATGATAGTCCAATTCAACCACACTATGAAAACGCTGTTGTTAATCTCGTCAATAATGCTGATGCGGCGTTGATTGAACTTGGTGATGACTTTGGTTTCAGCGAAAGTACCACACTGTTCAATGATGGTAGATCCTATAGTGCTTCACAAGGGAGTGATGTATGAGTGAAAAGTATGATGCAATCAACAAAGCATTAGATATTGATGCTGAGATTGTAGAGACCAAAAAAGAGGTGGTCAAAAAGGTCGAACGTCCTGATGATCCCCAAAAGGACTATGAGTATAGTAGAGGACAATTGTATAACTTGATTGAAAAAGGTCAAGAAGCACTTAGTGGAATCATTGAGTTAGCACAGGAAACTGAATCTCCCAGAGCATTTGAAGTTGCTGGTCAACTTGTTAAGTCTGTTGGTGATGTAACTGATAAGTTACTAGACCTTCAAAAGAAAATGAAAGACCTTGATGCACCCACTAAAAACGGTCCTCAGACTGTTAATAATGCTTTGTTTGTAGGTAGTACAAAAGAATTACAAAAACTATTAAAGCAAGGTGTTCTAAATAATACTACGGATACTGAGTAACCATGAAGGATAAGGATCACGAAGTGTCGATGGCCAAGACACAAGTGAAAAAATCTATTGCTAATCTTCAGAAAGTTGCAAGGGTACTTGCATCAAAAACTGATGATGACAATCTTCCTGCGTGGTTACAAGCAAAGTTGACCGATACTGAGCATAATAGTAGTGCTGCCGCCGATTATATGGGCGAAGGTAAACCAGATCGTAAAGGACAGGTAATTAACGTGAAGACTGAAGAAAGAAAACCTGAAGTTGAAGCACAGGGTAAGAAAGTTGCTGGTTACGAAAAAGAAGGTAAGTATAAAGGAATTACAAGTAAGTTCCGTAAAGATAATCCTGGTTCACGTCAACCCAAGAAAGATCGTGGTGCAAAACCTTCTGAAGGTGAACGTCAAGCAGCACAAAGATCAACAATGAATAGACTTCAGGCAAAGTATGGTAGAACTACCAAACAGAAGCGTGAAGCTGAAATCATGGCAAAACACACTTCCACCCGTGACCACTTTGAACCAGAAGGTAGTGTAATTCAAGAAAAACCAGGTGATGGTTATCTTGGACCAACACCAATTCCAAACCCAATCCGTTTGGCAAAGGATGCCGTTGATGCATACAATAGAAAACAACAAAAGACTGTAAATACAGTAAATCAAAGCCTTGGTCGTAATTCTGCATCATTGTCAAGGGTAAACTATTTTAATCCAGGACCTAGCGCAGCGTCGAAACGTTATCTTGGTCTCAATTCTTATGATGCCAGTAACAATATTGTTGGTGGTGTTGAAGTAATTTCTGAAGCAGGTAAGAAGTGCTGGAAGGGTTACAAAAAGACTGGAACCCAAAAGATCTTTGGCAAAACATATAATCGTTGCGAAAAAGAAAATTACGATTATTCTAACTGGAGAGATGAATTTCAACCAACTGTAATCCAATCGATTAATCTTATCGAACCAGAACCTCTAGTAAGTGAGAAAAAAGATGCTTGCTATCACAAAGTCAAGTCTCGCTACTCTGTTTGGCCAAGCGCCTATGCTTCTGGTGCTCTAGTCAAGTGCCGTAAGGTTGGTGCTAAAAACTGGGGAAACTCTAAGAAAGAAGAATTTGAGTATGAATTGAATGAAGGATGGGTGGTAAATACTGCTGCACAATATTTCATTGAGCAAGGTCTTAACGAAGAGGGTGTAGCAATCCTCACCGAAGAGATGGGTCTTGATGATTTTGTGGAGTTTGTATTTGATCTTGGTGAAGAGACCATGATCACAGAAGCAAGAGCAGGTGGAGTAAAAATTAAACCTGTTACTGCAAAGGGGCAACCTTTCAAAAGTGGTAAACCATCTGCAAAGTCTATCGAAAGACTTCGTAGACTAAAAGCAGACAGAAGAGAAGCAGAAGCAAAAGCATCTGCAGCAAGACCTTCAGGAATGAAGGCAGCACTTCAAAGTCAGTCCAAGACTACTAAGAAGAGAGAACAAGCAGTTAAAAGTGCTAAGAGTCAACAACCTAAGAAGAGAGGTATTCTTGACACGGTTGCTAAGCAAGTTCTGAAGGGCATTGATCGTCATAATGCTGCCATGGCAAGGGCAAAAAGTGACCTTGAAACAACCAAAAAAATTGGTAAGCACCTAGGTAAAGGGGCAAGAGAATTTGGTAAAGGTTTTAAATCTGGTGTAACAACTGCAGGTAAAGTTGCTAAGGCAGCACATAAATTGGCAACCGAAGCAGCGCCTCCTGGTGATAAGTATGAAAGGATGATCAGACACATAAAAAAGAACTATGCGAAGGACGGCAACCTAACTGATCGTGAGCGTTCTATTGCATATGCTACTGCATGGAAGCAGAAGGGTAGAGAGGAGCAAATTGCACCCAAAGGAGTTCCTGCTATTAGAGGTATTAGTGGTAAAAAACTTATGTCTGCACCTTTAGATCTTCGCACTCCCGCTGAAAAAATGCAGAGTGTAAAAGATCAAGCAAGAAGGAGGTTTGGAGAAGATGTACAAGAAGCATCAGCAGCATGGACCAGAAAGGCAGGAAAGAATCCTAGCGGAGGACTCAACGAAAAAGGGCGCAAGTCCTATGAGCGTGAGAATCCAGGAAGCGATCTTAAAAGACCTTCAAAGAAAGTTGGGAACGAGCGTAGAGCGTCTTTTTGTGCGCGAATGCAAGGAATGAAGAAGAGACTGACTTCTGCCAAAACTGCTAATGATCCTAATAGCAGGATCAACAAATCACTAAGAGCCTGGAACTGTTAATTAAATTATGTCTGATAATGTATACCTTGGCAACCCGAATCTAAAAAAAGCAAATACTGCGATTGAATTTACACAAGAGCAAATTATTGAGTTTATCAAGTGTAAAGAAGATCCTGTCTATTTTGCAAAAAACTATATTCAAATCGTCTCTCTGGATGCGGGTCTTGTACCTTTTGAAATGTATAAGTTCCAAGAGAAACTTATTAAAAGATTCCACAAGAATCGATTCAATATCTGCAAAATGCCACGACAGACTGGTAAGTCTACCACATGCGTGTCATATTTGCTACACTATGCAATTTTTAATGATAACGTAAATATTGCTATCCTAGCAAACAAAGCATCCACTGCAAGAGACCTGCTTGGAAGGTTACAACTTGCTTACGAGAACTTGCCAAAATGGATGCAACAAGGTATCCTAGTATGGAATAAAGGTAGTGTCGAACTCGAAAATGGATCAAAGATTCTTGCAGCGTCTACATCTGCATCTGCTGTCCGAGGCGGATCCTATAATATCATCTTTCTTGACGAGTTCGCTTTCATCCCGAATCACATTGCTGACTCGTTTTTTGCCTCTGTTTATCCTACTATCTCTTCTGGTAAAAGCACAAAGGTCATCATAGTCTCAACGCCTCATGGCATGAACCACTTCTACAGGATGTGGCACAATGCTGAGCGGGGCAAAAATGAGTATGTACCTACAGAGGTACATTGGTCAGAAGTACCTGGTAGAAATAAAAAGTGGAAAGAGCAAACCATTGCCAACACTAGCGAAGAACAATTCAAAGTTGAGTTTGAATGTGAATTCCTAGGGTCTGTTGATACTCTAATTAGTAGTAGTAAACTTAAGACATTAGTTTTTGAAGAACCTGTTCGTAGAAACAAAGGGATGGATATTTTTGTCCCTCCCGCACCAGAAAATAATTATCTGATCACCGCTGACGTTGCAAGAGGTATCGGTAAAGACTATTCTGCATTTATTGTATTTGATATTACTCAGTTCCCATATAAAGTTGTTGCAAAGTATAGGAATAATGAGATAAAACCGATGCTATTCCCATCGGTCATCCAAGAAATTGCCGTGGCATATAACAACGCCTATGTACTATGCGAAGTCAATGATATTGGTGACCAGGTTGCTAGTATTCTACACTTTGATTTGGAATATGACAACATTCTGATGTGTGCGATGCGTGGTCGTGCTGGTCAGATTGTTGGTTCTGGGTTCTCAGGTAAGAAATCCCAACTCGGTGTCCGAATGACATCGGCAGTTAAAAAGTTGGGGTGTTCTAACCTAAAAACTTTAGTTGAGGATGATAAGTTATTAGTTTGCGACTATGACATTATTAGCGAACTAACAACTTTTATTCAAAGGAAGCAATCATTTGAGGCAGAAGAAGGATGTAATGATGACTTGGCAATGTGTCTTGTCATCTTCTCTTGGTTGGTTGCACAAGATTACTTCAAAGAAATGACGGACAATGATGTTCGTAAAAGAATTTATGAGGAGCAAAAAAATCAAATCGAACAAGATATGGCACCATTTGGATTTGTTTCGGATGGTTTGAGTGATATTGAAGGTGAAGTTGATTCTGTAGGTGATGTGTGGGTAATTGCCGATAAAAAGCAACGAGATGTTTGGTATGGCGAACCATCAATACCAGATGGTGGATGGAATGTTGATGAATATGGTGATAGATCATTTATGTGGGATTATAGATGATGGAAGAAGATTTTCAATTTGATAGTCTATTTCTATCAGAAAGAAAATGTAAAACTTGCGGTTTAATAAAAGACCTAATGAGTGAATTTTATGTCACTCATAGGCACAGTTCTAATGCATACTCATCTGAATGTAAGCAGTGTGCTATTAAAAGAGCATCAAAAAATAGAAAAAAACGCATAAGAAATATTTCCGACTATCCAGACTGGTAAATGTTTTCCCGTGATTTCCTTCTGAAGCACTCGTAATTTATAAATATTTCTAGATTACATGAGTACCTATAGAGGAGTCCAAATGGCGCTTGGATTAGCATCCCCAGGGATTAAAGTAAGAGAGGTTGATCTTACTAGAGGTGGTATCAATGCGGGGACTAACGTCACTGCAGGTATTAGCGCACCATATAAGAAAGGACCTGTAGAGGAAATTACTAGAGTTACTTCGGAAGCAGAACTTGTAGATAATTTCGGTAAACCAGGTCTAGGAATTACCGATTACCATTATGAATCGTGGTATGCAGGTTCTAATTTCCTGTCTTATGGTGGTCAACTAGATGTTGTTCGTTGTGATGGTGCAAACCTGAAGAACGCCAACGCTGGTGTTGGTATTGCATCGACTACAACTCTCAAAATTAAGAACTATTCTGATTATCAGAATACTCACAGCAACGCTACAAATTTCTACTGGGCAGCAAAGAACCCAGGGTCTTGGGCAAATGATCTCAGAGTTGCAGTTATTGACAACTTTGCTGACCAAGAACTAACTGTTGTTGATAGCACAAACCTAAGAGTTGGTTATGGTGTTTCTCAAGAACTTTCTGGTGTAACAATTGGTATTGGTACTACAGCAGCAGCAACTGGATTCCTAGATGGTATCATTTCTGGTATTTCTTCTACCAAGGTTTATGTCAAGGTTCTAAGAACTTTGGTTGGTGCAAGCAGAACCGATGTTACCTATCAAGAAAATGGTTTGCACGCATTTAAAGTTGGCGTTACTTCCTTCTTCGATAATGGTTCTGCACTAGTTTCTGGCGTTGGTACAGTCACAGCAATTTCTGATTGGTATAATGATCAGAATGTTACAACTTCTGTTGCTGAAGGTGGTAGTGATGCAACCACAATTAAGTGGAGAGCAGTTCTACCCAAACCACAATCCAATGCATATGTAACTGATCGTGGTGGCAGAAATGATGCTCTAAATATCGCCATCATTGATAACTCTGGTTCTGTATCTGGTCAACCTGGTACTATTCTAGAGACCTTTGGTAACCTATCTAAGGCAGAAGACGCTCAAGTTTCTTCTGCTGAGAATGTTTACTATAAGGATATTCTCGCAGATAACTCCCAATATATCTACGCTGGTACATCTCCTGCGGTTTGGGATAGTTATCATGGCACTGAGGCGGTTCCTGGTGGTTTTAATACTGGATTTAGTACTTCCACCTCTGGTGCATGGGGTCAGGATTCTCCCCGCATCTTTGATTCTGTTGGTAACCAAACCTACACCTTGCTGCATGGTAAGGATTACAGCGGCACCAACAACGAAGGTCAGTATAAAGCAGAACTTGGCAACCTAATTAATGGTTATGCCATGTTTGAAGATCCTAATGAGTCTGACATCAGATTCCTTCTACAAGGCGGCGGTTCTCTATCTAAGGAAGAGGAGCAAGCAAAAGCACAAAAACTGATCAACATTGCCGAGAACAGAAAGGACTGTATTGCATTTATCTCCCCCAACAGAGATTCTCTGGTTGGTAAGACTCTTGCACAGCAATTGTCTAACACACTTTCTTTCCATGCACCACTAGCATCTTCCTCTTATGCAGTTCTAGACTCTGGTTATCAGTACGTCTATGATCGCTGGAATAAGCAGTTTATCTACATGCCAACCAGTAATGATGTTGCTGGTCTCTGTGTAAGAACTGACCTCAACCAGTTCCCCTGGTTCTCTCCTGCTGGTACTGCTAGAGGTACGCTTCTTAATACAATCAAACTGGCATACAACCCCAGTCAGGCAGATAGAGATAGACTCTATTCTAACAGAATTAATGCTATCACTGCGGTTCCTGGTTCTGGTATTGTATTGTTTGGTGACAAGACTGCACTTGCATATCAGTCCGCATTTGACAGAATCAACGTTCGCCGCCTGTTCATCACGATCGAAAAGGCAATCGAGTCTGCTGGTCGCGATCAACTCTTTGAATTCAACGATGCTGGCACAAGAGCAAACTTTGTAAATATCGTTGAACCTTATCTCCGTGATGTTCAAGCAAAGAGAGGCATTACAGATTTCCGACTGATCTGTGATGAGTCTAATAATACCCCCGATGTTATCGACAGAAATGAGTTTGTCGCAGACATCTATGTGAAACCTGCACGTTCGATCAACTTCGTTGGTCTGACATTTGTTGCTACGAGAACTGGGGTCTCGTTTGAAGAAGTAATCGGCAACGTTTGATCTAAGGAGGAACCCAACTAATGGCACTACAAAACACGCAACAAATTTTAAGCAGCGCAAGAACTATTGATTCCTTCAAGAACAGGTTGACTCAGGGCGGCGCTCGCCCCAACCTGTTCGAGGTTGAACTCAATTTCCCTGCGGCAATTCCTGGTCTTGACGAGATCAAGAAAGATACTTCTTATAGAATGATGATTAAGGCAGCACAGTTGCCCGCATCTAACCTGGTTAGCATTCCCGTTGCTTTCCGTGGTCGTCAGTTGAAAGTTTCTGGTGACAGAACTTTTGATCCCTGGCAGATTCAAGTCGTCAACGATGGTGACTTCAAGATTCGTGAAGCATTTGAAAAGTGGGCAAACTACATTGTTAAAGTTTCTGATGGTTCGGGTACTGTAAACCCCGCTGACTATCAGGTTGACTGGGTTGTTCATCAATTGGGTAGAGCACCCTTTACTGATGATGCAGTAAATAATAATGAAATCCCTAAACTGAGATCTTATAAATTCTCTGGTTGCTGGCCTTCCACCGTTGGTGCTATTGATCTAAGTTATGAAAGTGTCGATACAATTGAAGAATTCCCTGTAACTCTAGAAGTTCAATATTGGGAAGCATTTAATGCAAATCAACAGGATTCTGTAGTCTGATAAATAGATCATAAGCAAACATCAGAGTCCATTAGACTATGGCAAAACTATTTGGTTTTGATATTGAAGACGATAACAGTCTACCTAAATCTGCTGTGTCCCCCGTTCCTCAGAATAATGAGGACGGGGTTGACTATTATCTAAGTAGCGGATTTTTTGGTCAGTACGTTGATATTGAAGGCGTATACAAAAACGAGTTTGATCTAATTAGAAAATATAGGGACATGGCGTTGCACCCTGAGTGCGACACCGCGATCGAAAACGTTGTTAACGAAGCGATCGTTTCGGATCTTAATGATTCTCCTGTTGATATTGATCTTGAAAATCTAAACGCCAGTGATAACCTAAAAAGTGTTATCCGTAAAGAATTCAAGTACATTAAAGATCTTCTTCAATTCGACAAAAAATCACACGAAATTTTCCGCAATTGGTATATTGACGGAAGAGTATATTACCACAAGGTTATTGATCTCAAGAAACCTGATGAAGGAATTCAGGATCTGAGATATATTGATCCCATGAAAATTAAATTCATGAGGGTCAAACCAAATAATAAGGACAAGTTCCAGACTGCACCAGTTAATGGTGCTAATGGGCAAGCAAATCCTGTTGTCGATGCAGACATTCAGGAATATTTTGTTTACTATCCTCAAGGTTCTGTTCAGAAGTATTCTTCTCAGTCGAAGGGTATCCCCATTGCTAAAGATGCAATTACCCATGTTACTTCTGGTCTTGTAGATAGAAACAAGTTTCTAACTCTATCATATCTACACAAAGCGATCAAGTCTCTCAATCAACTCCGCATGATTGAAGATAGTCTTGTTATCTACAGATTGTCTCGCGCTCCAGAGCGTAGAATTTTCTATATTGACGTTGGTAATCTACCCAAAGTCAAAGCGGAGCAGTATCTCCGTGACGTTATGAATCGTTATAGAAATAAACTAGTCTATAACGCAGATACTGGTGAGATCAAGGATGACAAAAAGTTCATGTCTATGTTGGAAGACTTCTGGCTTCCTAGGCGTGAAGGTGGTCGTGGCACAGAAATCTCCACGCTGCCTGGTGGTCAGAACCTTGGTGAACTGACTGACGTTGATTATTTCCAAAAGAAACTCTATAGATCTCTGAATATTCCCGACACCAGAGTCGGTGGTAATGATGGATTTAACCTGGGTCGTTCCAGTGAAATTCTACGTGATGAACTAATGTTCAGTAAGTTCGTTGGTCGTCTCCGCAAGAGATTCAGTATGATCTTCCTGGATATGCTGAAGACTCAACTCATTCTGAAAAACATCTGTACTCCTCAAGACTGGGAGAAGATGGCAGAACATATTCAGTTTGATTATCTATATGATAATCACTTTGCTGAATTGAAAGAGACTGAGTTGATGACTGAAAGATTGAACCTTATGGTTGCAATCGAACCTTATATTGGCACTTATTATTCCAGAGATTACGTTAAGCGTAAAGTTCTCCGTCAAACCGATCAAGAGATCGTTGATATGGAGAAGGAAATGGAAGATGAGAATGAGCAAGGTATCGGTGTCCCTCTCGAAACTCAAAATCAAATTATGCAAGGTCGTATGAATAATTTGGGTAACGATCAAAAGGAACCTGATCTAGAATCTCAGGGTAGAAGAGCAGACGCGGAAGCTGATAGAAAGACTTCCGTAGATATCAAGAAAGCAAAGATATAAATAAATACAGGAAAATTGGAGTTTATTTAATGGATTCTACCGTTGATTTGGTTAATATGATGCTGGGCGATGCTTCATCTTCTGAAGTTTCCGACAAAATTAAAGAAATTTTGTACAGCAAATCATCTGAAAAATTGGATAATGCGAAACCTCATATTGCTAATGCAATGTTTGGTAATGAAGTTCCCGATGAAACCGAAGAAGAATGAGCGCATCACAACCACTTAAAGTTTTTAGTATTGTCGGACCAATTCTCAGTAATAACGCTACTCGTGTTACTGGGGATCGATACATTGTTAGAACTGGTCTACTACACGCTTCTGCTGCCGCAGGTAAGGATGGTGGACTAGTTGGTGTTTGTAACACTACGACTTCCAATGTGGGTGTTACTTCTGTCCACGTGAATAAGGCGGATGACGTTCTTCTTAGATACGCTCACCCAAAACAAGCAAAGATTACTGGTATCACAACTGGAGCACAAACCACTCTGATTGTTGATAGTCAGGATACTAAGTTTACTGTAGAGGATAGAATTACTATTCTTGGTTCTTCGGTTGGTATTTACAATACTACTCTACAGCATGTACAGGTCGTATCTGTAATTGGAAGTCAACTTTCTAATAATTATCAAACCAAGATTGTTGTTGACGCAGATACTAGTTCGGGTCATGCAGCATTTACTGGTGTTGCAACAGCATATAAATCGGTAATTCCAGTTTTAAAACCAGAGTCCAGCAACGGTTGTGAAGCATACTTCGCAGAGGTACAACTAGCATGAAACTAATCACAGAAGAAATCGAATCGGTAGAAATTATTACCGAAGAACAAAACGGCAAAAAAACTCTGTATATTCAGGGTCCTTTCTTGCAGTGCGAAATTACTAATCGCAATGGTCGCATGTATCCCATGCAAACCATGGCAAAGGAAGTTGCTCGTTATACTGAGTCTTTTGTGAATAAGGGTCGTGCTCTAGGTGAACTTGGTCACCCCGATGGTCCTTCTATCAATCTTGATAGAGTGTCTCATAAAATTGTTGGTCTTTATCAAGAAGGTAACAATTTTATCGGTAAGGCACAAATTCTTTCCACACCCATGGGTAAGATTGCATCTTCTCTTCTTGGTGAAGGTGTAAAACTCGGTGTCTCTTCTAGAGGCATGGGTTCCATCTCTTCTAAAAATGGCGTGAACGTCGTTGGCGAAGACTTTATGCTGGCAACTGCTGCTGATATTGTAGCAGATCCTTCTGCACCTGATGCATTTGTTGACGGCATCATGGAAGGTAAAGAGTGGGTTTGGGAAGGAGGAATCCTTCGCGAAGCACGTTGTGAGCAAGTTAAGAAGCAAATTAATACCCTAGTTGACCAGAAAATGCTTGAGGCAAACAAACTCCGCCTCTTTGGTAATTTCTTGTCAAATATCTAGGTTTATAAATAACTTAAGAACAATAACGGAATAATTACTTCGGAGCAGTTCATCAGATGAGTAACGATCTACAGGAAATGGAGAACCAGGTAACAAGAGGCGCTGCAGCCGCTGAACCTATGCAGAAAGTTTCGGGTTATGTTCCCGATGCTGGCAGTATTGAAGATCTGGGTGGTCCTACTCCCCAGAACAGCAATCCTACTGATGATAGCAACAAGTTGGCAACCCCAACCAAAACTATCAAGCAGGTTAAAGATGTTGTAAACAAGGGTGCAAAACCCGCTGACCCCATGCCCAAGGCTCCTGCTTATGCAGAAGAGACCGAAGAGGAAGAGGGTACAGAAATTGTTGCTGAAGCAGAGACTACCGAAGAGGAAGTCGTTGCAGAACAGCAAGAAGAAACTCTAGAACTTGACCTTGAAGAAGATGTAAATGCACTTCTTGAAGGCGAAGAACTCTCCGAAGAGTTTAAAGAAAAAGCAACTATCGTCTTTGAAGCAGCAGTCCGTTCTAAGATTGCTGGTATTCAAGAGGCACTTGAAGCGCAGTACAATGCTGCACTTCAAGAAGAGATCGAATCTGTGAAGAGCGATCTAGTTGAGCGTGTTGACGCTTACCTAGAGTACGTTTCTGAAGAGTGGATCTCCGAAAATGAACTCCAGATCGAATCTGGAATCAAGGCCCAAGTAGCAGAAGACTTCATGTCTGGTCTCAAGGGTCTTTTTGAAGAACATTATGTGTACATCCCTGAAGATAAATACAATGTGCTAGATGCTATGGTAACCAAGCTTGATGAGATGGAAACCAAACTCAACGAGCAGATTGATAGAAACGTTGCACTGAACAAACAACTTTCTGAGTCTGTCTCTGGCAATATCCTCGATGAAGTATCTGAGGGTCTTGCACTGTCCCAAAAGGACAAACTCGCTTCTCTTGCAGAGGGCGTTGAGTTTGCTAGTGAGGAACAGTATCGTGAGAAACTGGTGACTCTACGTGAGTCATATTTTCCAAACCAGACTGCAACGGAGACTTCTGAGCAAGTCCTTACCGAGGAGGCAGTCGTAGATCATGGTTCGACAATGAATGCTTATCTGAGAGCACTCACTAAGTATTCTAAGTGATTATAATTAACACTTTCAAGTAAAAACGGAGACACAAAGCAATGTTCATGTCTGAACAGTTGCAGAAAAAGTGGGAACCTCTCCTTAACGCTGAAGGTCTTGAGCATATCAAAGATCCTCATCGTAGAGCGGTTACCGCAGTTCTGCTAGAAAACCAAGAATCTTTCCTTCGCCAGGAGCGTGCGCTTCTAAGCGAAACCCCTACAGTTAACACCGACCCCGCAGGTACTGGCAACCCTGGTTTCTCGGGTAGTGCAGCAACCTCCCCCGTCGCTGGTTTCGACCCCGTTCTGATCTCCTTGATCAGACGCTCCATGCCTAACCTGGTCGCATATGACCTCGCAGGCGTTCAACCCATGAACGGTCCTACTGGACTCATCTTCGCAATGCGCTCCCGCTACAACAGCCAGAGCGGCGCAGAAGCACTGTTCAACGAACCCGATTCGGCGTTCTCTGCACAGAACAACAATGCTTACAACCTCACCCAAGGTGATTACACTGGCGGTACTGATGGTGACAGCAGCGTTGGTTTCGGTACAACTGCACAGAGCGGTGTAAACCCTGCTGTTCTTAACGGCGGTTCGGCAAACGAGTATAACGTTGGTCAAGGTTTCAGAACTTCTGAGCTGGAAGCACTAGGTGACAACACCACCACCAACGACTTCAACGAGATGGCTTTCTCGATCGAGAAAGTTACCGTTACCGCAAGATCCAGAGCACTCAAGGCTGAGTACTCCTTGGAACTGGCACAAGACCTCAAGGCAATCCATGGTCTAGATGCTGAAGCGGAACTCGCAAACATTCTCTCCACAGAGATTCTTGCTGAGATCAACCGCGAAGTCATCAGAACCATCTACAAGGTTGCTGAAGCTGGTGCTCAGCAGAACGTTGCAACTCAGGGCGTATTTGACCTTGACGTTGACTCCAACGGTCGCTGGATGGCAGAGAAGTTCAAAGGTCTTCTGTTCCAACTAGAGCGCGATGCTAACGCAATCGCACAAAGAACTCGTAGAGGGAAGGGCAACATCATCCTCTGCTCCGCAGACGTTGCTTCCGCACTCTCCATGAGTGGTGTTCTCGATTACAGCCCTGCACTTAACACTGGTCTCCAGGTTGATGACACTGGCAACACCTTTGCTGGTACAATCAACGGTAAGTACAGAGTCTACATCGACCCCTATGCTGCTAACCTAAGTGCTGATCAGTACTACGTTATCGGTTATAAGGGTACTACTCCCTACGACGCTGGTCTGTTCTACTGCCCCTACGTTCCTCTCCAGATGGTTCGTGCAGTTGGTCAGGACACCTTCCAACCCAAGATCGGTTTCAAGACCCGCTACGGCATGGTCGCGAACCCCTTCGCACAAGGCACAGCCCAAGGTTTCGGTGCAATCGCTGCAAGCAGCAACCGTTACTACAGACGTGTCAAGGTTGCAAACCTCATGTGATATCGGGTCACATACTTTCGGGACTCCTTCGGGGGTCCTTTTTTTATGCCCATAAATAGTCAAAAAAGTTGTTATGAGATACGTAGTAACTGGTGTCGGTAGGTGTGGAACTACTTTTTTGATGCTAATTTTATGTAAGTTAGGTATAGATACTGGATTTGATTTTGAATCAGAATCTCATAGATGTAAACATAAAAAATGCAATTCTGGATTTGAAACTGGTAATTTAAGTTTGACAGTTACAAAATCTCCAGGATATGTTTTACATAAGCACATGAGGGACAATATAAGAAAAGGATATTTTATCCTTCTTATGCAAAGATCTTTTTCGGAAGTAGCAGCATCACAAGAAAGATATCAAGGAACAGATGGTGGTTGTATTCCAATTACACATTTACAAAATCATCCACAATATTTGGCAAACTTACATGATGATTTTATTAAATGGATGAAGGAAAATAAAGTACACTATACTAATATTGATTTTCATTCAGCAATTCAAGATCCAAGATATCTCTACGATAAATTGAAACCTACTGGTGTCATAGATAATATAGATTATCCTACTTTTAAATCTGCCTGGGAGATTGCAGATAATCATCAAAAACGCAAATAGTACTAATGGCGCTCGATCAACCAAGTCCTAAATCATCTTCATGTATCTCTAATCATCCAGAAAGTCCCAACTTTCTAGCGATTACGGGATTTAGATTTATTATCCATAAAGCAAGAAAAGTATCGTTCTATTGCAACTCCGCCAATCTACCTGGAATCAATCTAGGAAGTGCTATTCAAGCAACCTATTTGAAAAACATTGATGTTCCTGGTGATAAAATAACTTATCAGGATTTGGTAATTAGATTTCTAGTAGATGAAAATATGGAGAACTATCTCCAAATTTATGACTGGATGACTGGACTTGGTTATCCCGAAGAAGTTAAGCAATATCAAGACCTGAAGGGCAATTCAAAATATTTCCCATCTAGATCATCTAGGGATCCTTTCAATGAGCGTTCGGATGCAACTCTACAGATTTTGACCAGCAATTATAATGTTAACACAGAAGTCATTTTTAAAGACGTTTTTCCTTCTGCTTTGACACCATTGACATTTGATGCAACTGTTCAAGATCAGCAGTACTTGACAGCAGAAGCAACATTCAAGTATACTATTTACGATATCTACAATAGTGACGGCGAAAAAGTATGAGCGTAAACCTTGACACCATCCAATCGATGTGGTCAAAGGATTCTGTAATGAACGAGGATGACCTAGGATTTGAGTCCCTAAGAATACCACAACTTCATGCAAAATACTTTGATCTTTATAATACACTAACACTACTACGCAAGCAGGCAGAAAAAAGAAGACAGCAAATTGACTTAGAAAGATATAAGTACTACACTGGTAAAGCAGACGCAGCAGTTTATGTTGAAGAACCATTTCCTTACAAAGTAAGGGAAAAGGATGCTATTCAACGTTACATGCTTAGTGATGAAAAACTTTCAGATGCAAAGTTAAAAGTAGAATACTTTGACGTGATGCTTTCATATCTTGAAGAGATTATTAAACAGTTGTCTAATAGGACTTTTCAGATTAAGAACGCGATTGAATGGGCACGCTTCCAGACAGGCGGATAGACGGTCTAACTAAATACCTTTAGGTGAATTTTATGATTGATGTCTGATCTAGTCATAACTAAGAAAAACGAAGTATTCCTAAAGGTTGAAGCAGAACCTCACGTCTACTACGAACTATCTGATCAATTTACTTTTGATGTACCTGGGGCTAAGTTTATGCCCCAGTACAGAAATAAGTATTGGGATGGAAAGATCAGGTTATTTAATGTTCAGACTGGGGAAATATACGCTGGACTAATTGACAAGTTAGTATATTTCTGCAAAAATCATAATTATAATTTTGAATTCGTCGAGAACAAGTATTACGGACTACCCTACGAAGAGACTGAGATTGTATCTAGGGAGGGTGTAGAAGAGTATATTAAAAGTATCTCCAAGTATAATCCAAGAGAATACCAGGTTGATGGTGTCTATGATGCACTAAAGAGTAACCGTAGACTGATTGTATCACCAACTGGTAGTGGTAAGTCAATGATGATTTACTCTGTCACAAGATATCATGTGGAGAAAGGTAGAAGGGTTCTACTCGTTGTCCCTACCACATCTCTTGTTGAGCAGATGTACAAGGACTTTGAAGATTACGGGTGGGATGCCGAGGAGCATTGCAACAAGATCTATTCAGGCAAAGAAAAAGACACCAATCATGATGTCACTATTACAACGTGGCAGTCTATCTACAAACTAGATCGTAAGTGGTTTGCTAAGTACGATGTAGTGATCGGTGACGAGGCGCATCTTTTTAAGTCTAAGTCGTTGATCAGCATCATGACCAAGTTAGCAGATGCTAAGTATCGATATGGATTTACTGGAACACTTGATGGCACACAGACTCATAAGTGGGTGCTAGAGGGACTGTTTGGACCATCATACAAGACTGTCAATACTTCTGAGTTGCAGGAAGCAGGTCATCTTGCAAAATTAAATATTCGCATTTTACTACTACAGCATCACCCTCAAAAATTTGAAACCTATGAGGATGAGGTTCAATATCTTATCGGTCATGAGGTAAGGAATAAGTTTATTAGAAATCTAGCATTAGATCTGAAGGGAAATACTTTGATTCTCTACAGTAGGGTTGCTGCTCACGGACAGCAATTATATGACTTGATAAATAATCAACAGGAAGGACAAAAGGTGTTCTTCATTCATGGTGGTGTAGACGTTGAGGAACGAGAAGAAGTAAGAAGAATCACGGAAGAAGAAAACAACGCGATTATCATTGCATCTTACGGAACTTTTTCAACTGGAATCAACATTAAAAACCTACACAATTTGATCTTTGCATCACCCTCTAAATCTAGAGTCCGAAATCTACAGTCAATCGGCAGAGCACTAAGAAAAAGCAATTCAAAAACCAAAGCAATTCTTTATGATATTGCTGATGACTGTACCCATCAGTCGAGAAAAAACTATACTCTCAATCATCTTATAGAACGAGTAAAAATTTATAACGAAGAAAACTTTAATTATGATATTGTCAAAATCAATCTCAAAAAATAGATGGAAGACAACAACTTAGAGTTCTATGGTTCTATTAAACTAGTCACTGGAGAGGAAATCTTCGGTAGTATCTACGTGGATGAATCTGAAAATCCTCCAGAACAATTAGTCATTACAGATCCTATCTGTTTGAAAATGATTAATGCTGGTGGTGTAGATGTAGGATTCAAAATAGAACCATGGATGAAATTTACTACAGAAGATATCTTTGTAATTAAGATGACTCAAGTAATTACTATCTCTGAAGTTACAGATAGTAAAATACTAGATACTTATCAAAGGTATCTAAATAGTTCATCTTTTACAACCAAGTCTTTATCCAATAAGACTTCTAGTAGATCTAATCCTGATATTACTAAGGATATGGGTTATGTATCCTCTGTAGAGTCTGCTAGAGAGTTATTAGAAAAGATCTATGATGCTGAGGACTCTAAAGAGCTTTAAAGCTAATATTCATCTTTACCCCTGACAGAGTAATTCTACTGAAGTTCAGAGGAGTTGTCAAGCCCCTTGAAAGTGTGTTATAATAAGATCATGAACTGTGTGAACCCAAAGGACAATGAAAGTAATGGCAAGAAAGCGTTCAGAGCATTACGTTGACAACAAACAGTTTCTTGCTGCACTGATCGTGTACAAGAAAAAGGTTGCTGAGTGCAAAGAGTTGAATCAGGATCCTCCTAGGATCGACAACTACTTGGGTGAGTGCTTCTTGAAGATCGCCACACACCTATCATACAAACCAAATTTCGTCAACTACATGTTCAAGGATGACATGATTTGTGACGGGATTCAGAACTGTGTGCAATACATCAACAACTTTGATCCAGCAAAGTCTACAAATCCATTTGCTTATTTCACACAGATTATCAACTATGCTTTCTTGAGAAGAATTCAGAAAGAGAAAAAGCAACTAGATATCAAACAAAAAATTATTGAGCGTTCAGGATACGACGAAGTATTCACCTCCGATGAGCATGGTGATTACTCTAGTTACAACACCATCAAAGATTCTGTCCAGCATAGATTTGGTAAGTAATTTATGAAGATTGCCATTATTAGTGATCAACATTTTGGGTTTAAAAAAGGTTCTAAAATTTATCATGACTTCTTCTTAAAATTTTATGAAGAAGTCTTTTTTCCTGTAATCGATAAACTGGGAATCACCACGATTGTTGACATGGGTGATACTTTTGATAGTCGTAAGGGTATTGATTTTGGTGCTCTTGCTTGGGCAAAGGATAATTACTATGATCCCCTAGCACAACGTAACATTACAATTCATACTATTGTTGGTAATCACACTGCATACTACAAAAATACGAATGAGGTCAACGCTGTTGATTTGTTGTTGAGAGAATATGATAATGTCAAAATCTATGCTGAGGCAGAAGAAGTTAAACTTGGAAATCTGAATACACTATTCATTCCCTGGATTAACTCAGACAACTCTCAGAGCACCTACAAGACCATCAAACAGAGTGATTGTAGGATTGCTATGGGTCACCTTGAATTAAACGGTTTCAGGGCGCACAGAGGGCATATCATGGAAGATGGTCATGATGCTAAGATCTATGAGAAGTTTGATAAAGTCTTCAGCGGTCACTATCACACGAGATCTGATGATGGTAGAATTTTCTATCTAGGAAATCCATATCAAATGTTTTGGAGTGATGTCAATGACAAACGTGGATTTGTTATTTTTGACACAGAAACACTAGAACATAAGTATCTCAATAACCCAAATGAGTTGTACAAGATTGTAAGATACAACAACACTCCAAGACAAACATTTAAGTATCAAGAGTATGCTGGGAAAATTGTCAAGTTAATTGTTGAACAGAGAGATAGTCATAAAGAGTATGAAAAATTTGTTGACGGATTTGATAAAGTTGATCTTGTAGATCTAAACATAGTTGACCAGACAGTTAATATTGCTGACGCTGAGTTGAATGTTGATGAGTTTGAAGATACACTGTCTATCTTGGACAAGTATGTTGATGAACTGGAATTTTCTCTAAGTAAATCAACTCTAAAAAGTATCTTGAGAGAGACATATCAGGAGGCATGTAATGTCACCTAATTTTATTTCGGGGTCTTTTATAGACCATGATGTCTGTGATGGAGTTATTGATTTTTTTGAGAGTAATGTAGAGCACCAGTTTCCTGGTTTAATGGGTTGCGGTCATGTTCCAGAATGGAAAGATTCTACGGACATACAGATTCATCCAGAGAATAATGATCCTCGTATAATTGACTACAAAAATGCCCTGGAATTGGTCATGCTGGGATATGTTAATCAGTTTCCCTGGGCAAGTAATGATCACAGCACATGGAGAATAAACGAATCGTTTAATATCCAAAGATATTTTCCAAATCAAGGATTTCATAAGTGGCACACAGAAAGAAACTGTGCTGATGGATCAAACCCATTTCGCCATCTAGTCTTCATGACATATCTAAATGATGTCACTGATGGGGGAGAGACTGAATTTTTACATCAGGAATTGAAAGTAAAACCTGAAAAAGGTCTAACGATTTTGTGGCCTGCTGATTGGACTCACGTTCATAGAGGCATTCCTTCTCCAACACAAACTAAATACATCATCACAGGTTGGTATGGATATGATTCTGATAGATGTAATTACGAATACTACAACGAACTCTCATTGAGATAATGTATATACTAACTCTCCTAGGAAAAGAAGATGAAGGTGCATACGCAGTTAAGAACTCCCTAGGGGAGAAGGTTCTGTTTATGTTTGAGGAGATGGATGATGCTGTTAGATATGCTCTTCAATTGGAGGACATGAATGGTGAGAAGATGCATGTCTTGGAAGTTGAGGGAAAAAATGCTATAATGAGTTGTGAGAAGGCAGGATATGAGTACGCTATTATTACACCTAATGACATTGTGATTCCACCTGACGATCTAGATGATTAAATTTACCTGCATTAAGTACAAAAACTTTCTTTCCTCTGGGAACCAATTTACGATTATTCCCTTAGATAAGCATTCTAACACTTTGATTATTGGTGCTAATGGTGCTGGTAAGTCTAGTATTTTGGATGCTCTTACCTTTTCGCTTTTTGGTAAAGCATTTCGTAAGATCAACAAACCCCAATTGGTCAACAGTACGAATGATAAGGACTGCTTGACTGAAATTGAATTTACGATTTCCAACACTGAATGGAAAGTTCGTAGAGGAATTAAACCTGCAATTTTTGAGATCTATCGAGATGGTAATCTTTTAGATCAGGAATCTAGTTCGCGTGATCAGCAGACTTGGTTGGAACAGAATGTTCTGAAGATGAATTACAAGTCTTTTACGCAGATTGTAATCTTGGGTAGTGCATCGTTTGTCCCATTCATGCAACTCACCTCACAGAACCGTAGAGAGGTCATTGAGGATCTTTTGGATATCGGGGTGTTCTCCAACATGAACGCTATTGTCAAAGATAAACTAAAAGATCAAAAGGATCAGGTTAAACAATTAAATCTAAAGAAGCAAACGATTGAAGAAAAAGAGGAGATGCAGAGAAACTTCATCGCAGAGATGGAGAGACTTAGTTCGGATAACATCACAACTAATAAAAACAAGATCATCGAACTTCAAAATGAAGCAGAAGGATATGTTAGTGACAACACCGACATTCAAAAAAGAGTTGACACTCTTGTAGAGGATCAGAAAGATTTTTTAAACGCATCTGAAAAAATTCAGAAGTTGAATACTTTCAAAGGACAGATTAGGCAAAAAGCGACTACGCTTCAGGATGAACATAAGTTTTTTAAAGATAATACGGTTTGCCCAACATGCACTCAAAGTTTAGAAGATGATTTTAGGTTAAATAAGATTAGCGACGTTCAAAATAAGATAGGGGAACTCAAGAAGGGGTATGAAGACCTGGAGAGCGCCATCAAGTCAGAGAAGGAAAGAGAGCGTCAATTTAATACTCTTTCTCAGGAGATTGTAAAACTCAACCATGAGATTTCTCAAAACAATACTAGAACTAACCACATTCAACGACAAATCGGAGATCTTGAATCAGAAATTCAAACTATTACCGAACGACTTGAAAATGGAAATCTTGAGTATGACAAGTTAACAGAGTTTACTAGAAATCTCAAAATCACGGCAGATGAACTCTCAAGGCGTAAAGAACAAATCGTCTATTACGATTTCGCCTACTCACTCCTTAAGGATGACGGCGTAAAAACCAAAATCATTCACAAATACCTCCCATTCATCAATCAGCAGATTAATCACTACCTACAGTTGATGGATTTTTACATCAACTTCAGTCTAGATGAAGAGTTTAACGAGTCTATTCACTCTCCAGTTCACGAAAAGTTTAGTTACGATTCGTTCTCTGAGGGTGAAAAGATGAGGATAGACCTCTCCCTCCTTTTTACATGGCGGGAAGTCGCCAGAGTCAAAAACTCAATCAGCACTAATCTGTTGGTTATGGATGAAGTCTTTGACAGTTCGCTCGACGGTTTTGGGACGGAAGAGTTTCTCAAGATCATTCGGTTCGTAGTAAAGGACGCTAACATTTTCGTCATATCACACAAATCCGAACTGCATGATAAATTTGAAAACGTTATCAAGTTTGAGAAGTCTAAGAATTTTTCTAGTATCGTAAAAACCAACTGAGACCCTTCGGGGTCTTTTTTTGTCAGTGTATTCTCACGAACTCTTGACAAAAATCTTTATATTTGCTATATAATACTGTAACAGTTCTTTACAAACATTATGACTGTAACTACAAATGATCGCGGACAACAGAATATGTTCGCTACTGAACCCGCTATGTACATGACGGATGAAGATCGTCTCAAGTATGGTCTTGAGTCCCATGCTGAGCGTGCTGAAAAGATGAATGGGCGCTGGGCAATGATGGGTTTTGTCGCTGCCTTGACATCTTACGCGATTACTGGTAAACTATTCTTTGGAATTCTTTAGGAAACTAAATAATGGCATTTAACATTGTCCTACGATCCCCCGATGGAACTGAGCAAACCATTCAGTGTGAAGACGATCAGTACATCCTTGATGCTGCTGAAGAACAAGGTGTTGACCTCAGTTACTCGTGTCGCGCAGGCGCTTGTTCGTCGTGCGCGGGAAAACTCATCTCTGGTTCCGTAGACCAGGGGGATCAGTCGTTCCTTGATGATGACCAGATTGATGCTGGTTTCATTCTAACTTGTGTTTCTTATCCCACAAGTGATTGTGTGGTTGAGACCAGCAAGGAAGAGGAACTGTATTGATGGAAACAGATGTCTACGCTGGTCTTCACATTGCTATAGACCAACTTGGTTGGAGTGAAGAAGATGATATTGTAGTAGAAATTGGCGGCGTTGCTGTAACGGGTACTGCCACCCATCCAGATGCGAACCCTAAGTGGGCAAAACCTTTTGGAACTGTCACGTATCAAAAAGATGCCTTCATCGTTATCAAGAACCGCTCGCGTTCTCCTTTTGAACCATCTAAGTACAACCCAGATTTAAAAGCACATCATGCCGAATCATAATCAACTATACGAAGACATGGAGAAGTTGAATGCTTTGTATGAAGAACTGTGCTGGAACCACGATGATGAACTAGTTTTTACCCATGATGGTGAAGAAGTCATCATATACAACAAAACAAAACAGGAGAAATCTCATGAATGAAAAAGCAGAACGTATTAATGGTTGGGCAGCAATGATCGGTGTGATCGCTGCTATGGGATCTTATGCGGTCACAGGTCAAATCATTCCAGGTATTTGGTGATGTTGTTGTTAGCAATTATGATGCTAGGGATGTGGATATTAATCAGTGTCCTTGGTAGTAATGATGCTGACGACGATGACGACCTTGGTGGCGGTATGATGATTCCCGCACACAACCCAATTTAAAAAGTAAACCCTGTTCTATATAAAGGACAGGGTTTTTTTGTGTTATGCCTAGAGGAAAAATTGATAAAGACGAGATGATTTGTTATGTACTTAAATTAAAACACCAGGTAGATAGTGACCGTGCATATCCTGGAGAGAAGGATATGGTCCAAAAATACCTGAACAGGGTCTTGGACAGGATCTCTGAGTACCGCTATTGACATCCCAAGATTTTTGTAGTATCATGGATATGATTCCTTTACTATGAATCATGAGTGAACAGCAAAATCACCTTTGGAAATATGAAGAAGGTGAAACTTTACAAGAAGTAAGAGATTATATTTCTCAGACATATCAGGGGCATTACACCAGTAAGGAAAATAGAACACAGACCTTGGATCTGCTAGAATCCATTGGGACTGCTCCTGCTTTCTGTCAAGCGAACATCATCAAGTATGCTTCTCGCTTTAACAAGAAGGGTCAGGAAAAAAGTGACCTGCTGAAGGTCATTCACTACGCTATCCTCTTGTATCATTTCTCTGGACTTCACAAGAAAACTAATGGAACTTATGAAACTTTCTGATTCTACTCTCAATATTCTTGAGAACTTTTCGACTATCAATCAGTCGATCCTGATCAAAGAAGGTTCTAAGATCAAGACTATTTCTGTCATGCGTAATATCTTGGCAGAAGCAAACGTCCCTGAAGAGTTCCCTAAGGATTTTGCCATCTATGATCTCAAGCAGTTTCTGAATGGTGTAAAACTCCACAGAAATCCTGATCTTGGATTTGACAACGATTCTTTTGTCACTATCAGTGAGGGTAAACTCAAAGCAAAATATTTCTTTGCTGATCCTTCTGTGATTGTTGCACCCCCAGACAAAGAACTTTCTCTTCCCAGCAAGGATGTTTGCTTCCAATTGGAAAGTCAGCAGTTGAATTCTCTGTTGAAAGCGTCTGCTGTCTATGGTCTTCCCGATCTTTCTGCTATTGGTGACGGGGAAAACATCAGTCTAGTTGTTCGCGACAAAGCAAACGACACATCTAACGAGTATTCAATCGTTGTTGGCGAGACTGATGCTACGTTTGAGTTCAATTTCAAAATGGAGAATATTAAGATTCTTCCTGGTTCTTACAACGTCGTGATTTCCGAGAAACTTCTTTCTCAGTTTTTCAACGATTCTATTAACTACTATATCGCTTTGGAACCTGATTCCACATTCGGATGAGACACATTCTTTTTACCCTAAAAGGTTGCTCTGAAAAACTTCTAGATGATGAGTCACACATCCGCAATGTACTTGTTCATGCGGCACATCTCTGCAAAAGTACATTGTTGGATGTCTCATCACACAAGTTTGATCCTCAAGGTGTGACTGCTATCGCTCTCCTTGCTGAGAGTCATATCAGCATTCATACCTGGCCAGAGAATGGTATGGCAGTGTGTGATGTCTTTACCTGTGGTGAGCATACAGTGCCTCGTGCTGGTGTTACTTACATGTATGAGATGTTTGATGCCAATGACATTGTTTCAAATGAGTTTATGAGACCCTTAGAATGACTTGGACTATTCCTGTTGAAGAAGATGAAAATGGGGAGTTGTTCCTCACATTTCCTGAAGATCTACTACAAGAATCTGGTCTAGAACCAGGAGATGATGTAGAGTGGATTGACAATAATGATGGATCATTTACTCTCAAAAAACTGAACTGACTTATGTCTTCTCGTGATGATTTTATTTGGGTCGAAAAATATCGCCCCAAAACTATTGAAGAATGTATTCTCCCAGAACGAATCAAGAAAACTTTTCAAGAGTTTTTGGTTAAGGGAGAGATTCCTAATATGCTTTTGTCTGGACCCCCTGGCATTGGCAAAACTACCGTTGCAAAAGCACTTTGTAGCGAACTGGGGGTTGACGTTTATGTGATCAATGGATCAGATGAAGGACGATTTCTTGATACGGTTAGGAACCAAGCAAAGAACTTTGCTTCGACCGTCTCACTTCAAGGACTGGGTTCAAAGCACAAAGTCATCATTATTGATGAGGCTGACAACACGACCCACGACGTACAACTCCTCCTACGGGCAAATATTGAGGCATTTTATAAAAACTGCCGATTTATCTTCACGTGTAATTACAAAAACAAAATCATTCAACCACTCCACTCCAGGTGTAGTGTCGTCGATTTTGCCTTCACGGGAGAAGAAAAACAAGACCTTGCCGCCAAATTCTTTAGGAGACTCAAAGAGATCCTGGTTGCAGAAGGTATTGAATCTGATCCAAAAGTACTGGTAGAACTAATCAAGAATCACTTCCCAGATTGGCGTCGTGTTCTTAATGAATGCCAACGCTACTCTGTAAGTGGTAGTATTGATACTGGTATTCTGTCAACTTTTGGTGAAGTTCAGGTCAATGAGTTGGTTAAGAACCTGAAGAAAAAGAATTTTACTGAAGTTCGTAAGTGGATTGTTTCTAACCTAGACAATGATCCTAACCAACTACTTAGAAAAATCTATGACAACCTGCACCAGAGTTTAGTTCCCTCCACAATTCCTGCGGCGGTATTGATCATTGCAAAGTATCAATATCAATCTGCGTTTGTCGCTGATCAAGAGATCAATCTTCTTGCCGCACTAACTGAGATTATGGTTGACTGTCAATTCAAATGAGATATCAACAAGTATCTAACTACGTTTATCAGTTTCCATCAGTACTTCCGCCAAAGTTATTTTTGCAGGGATATGATGAGTTTTCTCTTTCCAACAATAGTTGGATGGTAAAACAGGAACGACAACGTATCACAGAGTATGACCGCCATCCATACTGGTTTGGTATTGAAAAAGTCAGAGGCGATACTCTAGGTTGGTCTAATTCTTTGATTGACATTGGAGCATCGCTAAAACTGATAGCAGAGCATACGCTCAAAACAAAATTGAGATTAGGAAGGATAAACACCAACATCCAGGCATATGGCATGGAGTCTTCTTTTCATAAAGATGGCACCGACAAAGATTGGACCTTTATGGTCTTCTTTAATCCTACATGGAATGCTGAATGGGGTGGTGATCTTCGCATTCAAATTGATGAAGGAGATTACATCGGGTTTACACCATTTCCGAATAGTGGTATACTATTCAAAGCAGATCTTGAACATAAAGGTGATCCTCCAAACAGACTGTGCAACTTTTTGAGATACAGCGCAGCATTTACATTTTTTGATTATGAATCTCCCCTTTGATAATGACAAAGTTGATTGGCAACTGGTCGCAAACACTGTTCACTGGTATAAGGATAGTGGCAAACCCATGGAAAGAGCATTTGCCTCTCTCCTGTTTGAGGTTGGCATTTCCGAAGCATCTGGTGGGCAGTTTCGTTATGTTGGCAACGAAGAAGTTGGCGTTGATCTAAGAATCAATTCCAATAACGAAGGACTGGAAATTAAGTCTCAGTTCGATCTATTCCCCAAAACAAACCGTGGGAAAAAGACCAAAAAAATGGGATACACTTCATTCCATTCTGCAGAAAAAACCTGTGATGATTTTGACATTCATTGCGATCATTTGATTTTGATCGACAAGAATGTGGATCGTTTCAGGTGTGCATATATCTCCAAGGAGACCATGGAGAAGCATAGAACTGAGATTTTTACTGAAAACAAATCTGGTATCTTTGCACAGTTCTCTATGGATCATCTGACTTTTATTACTGACAAGTTAGTTTCTCATCCGACTCATGACTTCCAACCCATTGAAGTCATTCAAAACATCGTTCGTGAAGAAGTCCTGAAACTATACAATGAAAGAAACCAAACTGACACCTGATAATGCTGTCTTGGCAGCAGATAAATTTATTGACTATTACTCTGGATTCAATCGGATTGATGATTATCTTCGTCATGTGAAGAAGAGTCGTGTCTCAAAACGTCCTGGTGTTTTGTTTGGTGCAGAGACGGAGATGTTTAGTAACTTCTCCATGAGACCTGAAGACTTTAAGATTCGTATTCATACAGTTGATACTAATCCTAAGACTACATCCAGGTACAATCAGAATTTATATTCTGATACTCTTAATCTCACAGCATCAAATGCAGTTGAAGAGGCGATTCCTGGTCGCACGCTTAAGTGGATCGTAGAAGAAGAAACCACAAAGACTATCTTAGGTGTAGTCAGGTTTGGATCTCCAACAATCAATTCTAAACCTAGGAATGATTACTTTGGGGAAATCTTACCTCTATCGCAAATCAACAAAGAATTTGTGATGGGTTTCAACATTGTTCCAGTTCAACCTTTTGGTTATAACTATCTGGGTGGCAAACTTCTTGCTCTTCTTGCCTGCTCTCAAGAACTGAAGTATCAGTTTGATGAGAAGTATGGAACAGATCTCAAGTACTTTGAAACTACATCACTATATGGAACTACTAAAGGAGTGTCCATGTACGACGGTCTAAAACCGTTTCTAAGGCACATTGGAGACACTGAGAGTAACTTTCTACCTTTGTTCCACGACGAGTACTTTAGAGACCTTTTCTGGTGGTTTAATGATAATGCCAATCAAGGTGAACGCTTGATTGCTGCAGACAAGTCATCAAAGAAGTTAAAGATTCAAACTAAGATGATCTCCATCATTAGAAATTCTTTGACTGATAGTGACAAACTTAAGCAGTTCAATGATTGTATTGATCATGCTAAATCACTTACAGAAAAGAAACGATACTATCTTGGAGATTTTCGTCACACTGCTGATCAAGCGATTGAGTGGTGGGTCAAGAAAGCAACTAAGAGGTATGATAAGTTGAAGACTGAAGGAAGACTGAGGTCTGAACTTGAAATCTGGTCACCTGGTGTTGATTTGGAGATCATTAGATAATGTGGAGAATCTGGGCAAAAGCACTGGGGCAGAAAGATGGACGAAATGACAGAGAAGCAGATACTGTTGCTGGCATACGCACCCTTATTTTTGTTTCTTACTTGGCTACCAACCTTTTTATTATTAGTGGAGTGATTAGGCACTGGAATGACGTACCAACTAAAAGACTGGTTGAACAGCATCAACCATCAAAAAAATGATCTGTTTGAAGAGGGTGCCTCTGCTAAAGAATACCCTGCATACATTGTCAACCGCTGTTTGTCTGGCGATCTTGATGCAATTATGTTTGCTAATGAGATGAATCTGAATCCCAATCTTGATTCTGATTTACAGTATTATTTTTTGCTAAATACTTTGAGAAAACGGAAACGTTTTAATCCCTGGCTCAAAAAAGAAAAACTTGAAGATCTTGAAGTTGTAAAGTCTTACTATGGTTATAGTAATGAAAAAGCACGAGAGGTTTTGAGCATTTTGAATTCTGAGCAAATTGCATTTATTAGATCAAGACTTGACCGTGGAGGCAAAACATGAGCGTCGTGAATGAACCTGAGATTAATTGGAGTCAGGACATGATGGTTGAAGTCATTCTGGGCGAACCAGATGACTTTCTTAAAGTAAGAGAAACTCTGACACGTATTGGAGTCGCTTCTCGCAAAGAAAAGAAATTATACCAGTCCTGTCATATTCTACATAAACAGGGCAGATACTATATTGTACACTTTAAAGAACTGTTTGCTCTAGATGGTAAGAAAGTAAATCTTACTGTCAATGATATTCAGCGTAGAAATAGAATTACACAACTAATTGCTGACTGGGGACTTATTCAACTTCAAGATGCAAGTTCTATTTCTGATATTGCACCTCTGAATCAAATTAAAGTTTTGTCTTACAAGGACAAGAATGATTGGATTCTAGAAAGCAAATATAACATCGGAAAGAAGAAAGTAGCACAAACCGAATGATTATGTAGGGGGATCCACACCCCCTTTTTAATGCGTTCTGTTATAATTAGTAGTGGATGCCGAAAGGGTCCAAAATTAACAGACGCTTTAGAGGTCACTATGTTTACCGACGCAAATGTTTTCACACTCAGTGTGCCCGAAACCAAACGCTATCTGAGAGACATTCAGAGAAATAGTATTGGGATGGATGAATGGTTTAGGAGGTTTGAGACAGCACATGAATCTCAAACAAATTATCCCCCATTCAACCTAGTAAAAGAAACCGCAACCAAGTTTAGACTAGAGATTGCTCTAGCAGGTTATGGTAAGGAAGACATTGAAGTTAGTACGGAATGGAACAAACTTCATATAGAATCCAAGAAAGTAGAAGAAAGCGAAGTAGAGTATGTGCATCGTGGTGTAGCAAAACGTGCTTTCAATCGCAGTTGGACACTATCTGATGATGTAGTTGTTGGAGCAGTTTCATTTGAGAATGGAATGCTTACAATTGAACTAAATCGAGTTGTACCAGAACATCAAATGCGTAAAGTATACGAAATTGCATAAATATAGAAGGAGTGAGTATATACTCTCTCCTTTTTCTGTATGAAGTATATGAAGAATCTTCAAAAATTCTTAGAGCAATCGGTATCTCATTTTTATCAATCTGATTTAAATGGGACATTTTGGCATGAGAAAAAATTGAAGTCTATTGTGAGACTTCAACTTCTAAGAATTGCTGATGCTTTCATTGACTTCACTGAGATAAGTCCAGAGGCGGTAGTAGACGTAATTTTAGTAGGCGGAAACGCAGGATATAACTATACTAGTAATTCAGATCTTGATCTGCACATTGTTGTAGATACTGATAAAATACCAGATTGCGACGAAAATATAATTTCGGATTATTTTAAAGATAAAAAACACCTCTGGACTTTAACTCATAATATTACAATTTACGGAACACCCGTAGAACCTTATATTGAAACTCCTGGTACTCCTAGAAAGAAATATCAAGGTGTATATTCTGTGATGAAAAATCAATGGATTCAAGAACCAACCACTCCAACGGGTGAGATTGATTCTGAAGCAGTAGATAAGAAAGTAAAGGATTACATCCATCGTATTGAAAATGTCTTGCAGACTACTAACGATGAGAATGTAATTAGAGAACTAATTAAAAAACTGGGTCGTTACCGTGAGTCTGGTCTCCAAAAGGGCGGAGAGTATGGTATCGAAAACCTTGTATTTAAGAGACTGCGAGCAGGCGGGTATATTGACAAACTCAGGCAGTATGTGGTACACTTAAAGGACAAGAACCTATCCTTGTTATGATCAAAATTTTGATGTTGAAGTTGGGAATCATTTTGGTTGCCAGTATTGAAGATATTGGTTCTGAACTTGGTGAACCTGATTGCAAACTAACGAATCCGTTTACCTTGACGCAGAACGTAGACGGCAAGTGGAACGTACTACAACCATGGCCTGAATTTACTAGTCAGAGAACCGCAGTAATTCACTCTGACAGCATCTTGACTATTGTCGAACCGACCAAAGAACTGATCCAGAAATTCCAAGAACTGACTGCTGAATGAAGTTTTACACCAACGTTCAAATGGTTGGTAATCAGTTTCTTGTTCGTGGTTACGACGATGGTCGTCACTTCATGGTGCGAGAAAAATACCAACCAACTCTTTTTGTACCATCCAAAAAAGAGACATACTACAAGACTCTGGAAGGTAACTACGTTGAACCCATCAAACCTGGTGGGGTAAAGGACTGTAGAAACTTCATGCAGCAGTATGCAGAGGTTGAGAACTTTCCTATCTATGGTAATGAAAAGTTTATCTACCAGTACATCTCGGACAATTACACCGAAGATGAGATTAAGTTTGACATCAACAAAATCAAACTGGTTACAATTGACATCGAAGTAGAATCCGAGTATGGATTTCCTGATGTGCATTCTGCAGCAGAAGAGATTCTGTTGATTACGCTACAGGATTACACCACCAAGGAGATTATCACATGGGGTAAGGGTCCATATAAGATTAAAAAAGAGAACCACTTCTACAAGGAATTTAACAACGAGTATGATCTCTTGAATGATTTCATCAACTGGTGGATGATTGAGGAGAATACTCCCGAAGTTATTACTGGTTGGAATAGCAACCTGTACGATATTCCTTATGTTGTTCGTCGCCTAGAGAGGGTTCTGGGTGAGAAGTTGATGAAGCGCATATCTCCATGGGGACTAGTGACCGAAGATAAAGTCACTATCATGGGACGTGAGCACATTACTTATGACATCGGTGGTGTAACGTCACTTGACTATCTTGACCTGTACAAAAAATTCACCTATACCAACCAAGAGAGTTATCGCCTAGACCACATTGCATTTGTGGAACTTGATCAGAGAAAACTAGATCACTCTGAGTTTGATACCTTTAAAGACTTTTATCGCAATGGTTGGGAAAAGTTTGTAGATTACAACATCGTTGACGTTGAGATTGTTGACCGTCTGGAAGACAAGATGAAACTCATCGAACTTGCAGTCACGCTTGCATATGATGCCAAGGTGAACTTTGGGGATGTATTTTCTCAAGTTCGCATGTGGGATACTATCATTTATAACTATCTGAAAAAGAGAAACATCGTTATTCCTCCTAAGGTTACCTCTACTAAAGATGAAAAGTACGCAGGAGCATACGTCAAGGAACCGATTCCTGGAAAGTATGATTGGGTTGTTAATTTTGACCTTAACAGTCTCTATCCTCACCTCATTATGCAGTACAATATCTCACCAGAGACACTACAGGAAAATAGATACCCAAACGCGAGTGTTGATCGAATCCTTAAGAAAGAACTTGAGGTAGATTCTGAGTTTGCTGTATGTGCCAATGGTGCAATGTACAGTAAAAATAAACGTGGATTTTTGCCAGAACTCATGGACAAAATCTACAGTGATCGTGTGATCTACAAAAAGAAGATGCTTGAGGCAAAGCAGAAGTATGAAGACAATCCGTCAGAGGATCTGAAGAAAGAGATTTCTCGGTGCAATAACATGCAGATGGCGAGAAAGATTCAACTAAACTCTGCTTATGGTGCTATTGGTAATCAGTATTTTAGATACTACAAGTTGGCAAACGCTGAAGCAATCACTTTGTCTGGTCAAGTTTCGATCCGTTGGATTGAAAATAAAATTAACGAGTATCTAAATAAGTTGCTCAAGACTGATGATGATTATGTTATTGCTGTTGACACTGACTCTGTTTATCTTAACATGGGTCCTTTGGTTGACCGTGTATACGAAAAGCGAGAGAAAACTAATGAGAGCATCATTAGTTTCCTTGACAAGGTGTGTAAGGTGGAACTTGAAAAATATATTGATCGTTGCTACGAAGAATTGGCATCATACCTAAACGCCTATGAACAGAAGATGTTCATGAAGCGTGAGAATATCGCTGACCGTGGCATTTGGACTGGTAAGAAGCGATACATCCTTAATGTTTGGAACAGTGAGGGTGTTGCTTATAAAACTCCCAAACTAAAGATGATGGGTATTGAGGCAGTCAAGTCCTCGACACCAGCAGTTTGTCGTGCTAAAATTAAGGAAGGTATCAAAATCATTCTCACCCAAACTGAGGATGACATTATTGCCTTCATCGATCAATGGCGGAAGGACTTTAAAAAACTTGGTCCAGAAGAAATTTCGTTCCCCCGTAGTGTTAGCAATGTAGACAAGTACAAATCAAGAGAAACTATTTACGCCAAAGGCACGCCGATTCACTCTAGAGGATCTGTGCTCTATAACCACTACATTAAAGAACGAAAGATTGACCATAAATATCCCGTCATACAGAACGGGGAAAAGATCAAGTTCTGTTATCTCAAGAAACCCAATCCCATCGGGGAGAACGTAATCTCCTTCATTTCGGAGTTTCCTGTAGAGTTGGGACTGAATGATTACATTGATTATGATTTGCAGTTTGACAAATCATTTTTGGAACCTCTAAAGATCATCCTAGAGTCTATTGGGTGGTCACACAAAAAAACAATTACCTTGGAGTCATTTTTTATCTGATGGATCTGCCTATTAATGATAACGAACTTAATACTATTGTGAAAGCAATGTCTCTTGGAGGTGATACTGCGCTATATCAAAAACTCAAACTTGTAAAGGAACTGCGTGAGCAGGATCTGCCTTATAAAAAAATTCTTCGTGAACAATACGGGATGGTTGCCTAATGGACTTTCTGAAAGAAATTGTAAAAGAAATTGGTGATGAATACACCCAACTCGCATCAGATATTGATGAGACTGAGACATTTGTCGATACAGGTTCGTACATTTTTAATGCACTGGTTTCAGGTAGCATATTTGGTGGTGTATCTGGGAATAAGATTACTGCTATTGCTGGAGAGTCTTCTACTGGAAAGACTTTCTTCAGTCTCGCCGTTGTTAAGAATTTTCTCGATTCCAATCCCGATGGTTTTTGTCTCTATTTTGATACTGAAGCAGCTGTCAATAGATCACTCTTAGAAAGTCGTGGACTTGACTTAAATAGAGTAGCAGTTACCAACGTTGTTACTGTTGAAGATTTTCGCAGTAAAGCACTTAAGGCAGTAGACATCTACCTTAAGAAACCCGTAGAAGATCGCAAACCTTGTATGTTTGTGCTAGACTCACTGGGTATGCTTTCTACAGAGAAAGAGATCACCGATGCACTAAACGACAAGCAAGTTCGTGACATGACCAAATCTCAGTTGGTCAAGGGTGCGTTCCGTATGCTCACTCTCAAGTTGGGTCAAGCAAACATTCCAATGATTGTTACCAATCACACCTATGATGTTATCGGATCTTATGTACCAACTAAAGAAATGGGGGGAGGCAGCGGACTCAAGTACGCAGCATCTACGATCATTTATCTCAGCAAAAAGAAAGAAAAAGATGGAACAGAAGTGGTCGGCAATGTTATCAAAGCTAAGACTGCTAAGTCGCGTCTAAGCAGGGAGAACAAAGATGTGGAAGTACGTTTGTTTTACGACGAGCGTGGTCTTGATCGTTATTACGGTCTTCTTGAACTCGGTGAACTGGGCGGTATCTGGAAGAATGTCGCAGGACGGTACGAGTTTGATGGCAAAAAAGTCTATGCCAAACAGATTCTTAAAGAACCTGAAAAATACTTCACCCCTGAGGTGATGCAAGCACTTGATGAAATCGCCAATGCAAACTTTAGTTATGGAAGAAACTCTGACGAAATTAATTCTCAGTAATCTGGCGACTAATGACGAGTACTCTCGCAAGGTACTCCCATTCATTAAACCAGAATATTTTGAGACTAGGGCAGAGAAGATTGTATTTGATGAGATTTCTAAATTCATCATTTCCTACAATAAAATGCCCGCAAAAGGCGCATTGGCAATTGAGGTAGACAATCGAAATGACTTGTCTGACAATGAATATCAGCAAGTAAAAGAACTTATAAGTAATATTGTTGAAACAGATCACGATATCACATGGTTGACTGATAACACTGAGAAGTGGTGTAAGGATCGTGCGATTTATCTTGCTCTGATGGAAGCAGTCAGTGTTGCTGATGGTGGAGATGATAAGAAATCGAGAGATTCTATTCCATCAATTCTAACTGAAGCACTGTCGGTATCTTTTGATAATCACATTGGTCACGATTACATTGATGATGCTCAACACCGATATGAGTTATACCACAAAGTTGAAACTAAAGTTCCTTTCGATCTTGAATATTTCAACAAAATTACAAATGGTGGTATATCCAATAAGACTCTTAATGTCGCTCTTGCTGGTACAGGTGTCGGTAAGTCTTTGTTCATGTGCCATGTGGCTTCTTCCATCCTCTTGGCGGGAAGTAATGTACTCTACATCACGCTTGAGATGGCAGAGGAAAAGATTGCAGAGAGAATTGATGCAAACCTCCTTAATGTCAATATTCAGGATGTGCGTGAATTACCCAAAAAGAGTTTTGACACAAAACTTGCTAAACTTGCTGACCGTACCAAGGGTAAACTTATCATTAAAGAGTATCCAACTGCATCAGCACACGCTGGACACTTCAAGGCACTCTTAAATGAACTGGCACTTAAGAAATCATTTAGACCTGATATTATTTTCGTTGATTACCTTAATATATGTGCTTCCTCCCGCTATAAGTCAAACCTTTCTGTCAATTCATATTCTTATATCAAAGCGATTGCAGAGGAACTTCGAGGGTTGGCTGTTGAGACAAACGTCCCTATCGTTTCTGCCACGCAGACCACTCGCTCTGGTTATAGTAGCAGTGACGTTGACCTTACTGACACTAGTGAGTCCTTTGGTCTCCCTGCTACTGCTGATCTTATGTTTGCCCTTATTTCTACAGATGAACTTGAAGGGCTTGGACAAATTATGGTGAAGCAGTTGAAGAATCGCTATAACGATCTCAACATGAACAAAAGGTTTATTGTGGGGGTTGACAGAGCGAAGATGAGGTTGTATGATGTTGAACAGTCTGCCCAAAAAGATATTCTTGATAGTGGTCAGGCAGAGGAAGAATATGAACATAATCAAGATAAACCACAGAAGAAAACATTTGAGGGATTTAAATTTTGAGATTAGAAAGTGCAGATAAGCATTACGCTGAAATAACAAAAATTAATCCTGATGCTCAGATTGAAGTTAGGGTTGAAAAGGGTCGCGCCTTTTTTGTAGTTGAAAATTTTCTTTCAAGACCAGATGATTTCAAAGAGTTTCTATTAGCACAGGCACACTGGCAAAATAAAATTGATTCTACTGGGTTTTCAAGACCTGGGAAATCTGCCCTCTTACCATTGAAGATGGGCGATTTTATTTCTGAATATCTTAGTTCTATCTTTGGTGTAGATGCTTTTGGTATTCATAGCGTTTATACAAATTGTATGAACGGAGATATGAAAGTTTCTGAAAGAAGTAAGTGGCCTCATACGGATGGATTAGGGCATAATTTTCTTGCAGCAAATATTTTTCTAAGTGAAACGTGTCACGGCGGTACTGGATTTTGGTCATTCGATGATGGCACAAAACCAGAACCATATCCATCAATGCATCACTTGAATACTTTTGATAAGAACAAGATTCTTAGATTGACTGAAAGTAAAGTGTTGACGGATTGGGAGCAGTATGATAGTATAGATGAGTGGAAATTGGATTATGTACTTGAGCACAAGTACAACAGTTTCTTTGTTTACTCAGGAATGCTATTTCACAATCCTTATATTCCTCCAACTTCATATCTTGAAGATGATAGATTTTCCTTTGTAACTATGTTAAATCCTTCAGAATCATATAATCTGATTGATTCAAACCCAGAAGTTCAGCAGCAGTATGAAAAACTGCGTGAAATTTTTTACTTGACTATCCCCAATTTTCGATGACTATTGAATTTGAACGCTATCAAAAGTTTGTTGACGCGGTTACTAGCGACGCCTCTACTGATTTTCTCGCACTTTCCGACCGCCTTGTTGCCCTTGATGAGAAGGGTGCCAATATTGAGCGACTTCTTACTGCGGGTGTTGGTATTAATGCTGAGGGTGGCGAGTTTCTTGAAATCATCAAGAAGATGGTTTTCCAAGGAAAACCTTGGAACGACGATAACCGTGAGCATCTTATTATTGAACTCGGTGATATTATGTGGTACGTTGCTCAAGCCTGCATGGCACTCAATGTTTCTTTCGATGATGTGATTGCACGTAACGTCAAGAAACTTGAAGCACGTTATCCTGGTGGCGCATTTGACATTTACTATTCTGAAAACCGTGCAGAAGGTGATCTATAATGAATAAGAAACCACTGACAGTTGAGGAGACAGAAGTTGCTTGTGAGCAGTTCTTTCCTATCTTTGATCTAATCCGCAACCAAATGCCTGTAGAGGCAACTATTGAGGACACACTTAAAGTAATGGAAACTGTCTGTACCTTGGCGCATAAGATTCGTGCTGAAAAAGAAATGGAAGCACTACCCTTTGGGTTCAATAAAAAAACTACAGTTGAACAGTAATAAATATCCCCGTAAGGGGATTTTTTTATGGAAGAGATTATTGGCCTCTTTATTGCGAAGTATCGAAATCGCATGAAAAATATGCGTAAAATGCTAAAATCCAAGCGCATACAGCATTTTGCACAGTTCTACGTATCTTCCCTAGATAAATATAAGGAAGACAAGACAAAATACACTAGACTTAGGACACTAGGTCTTAAGTACATTATGGACCACCAAGACGATATTCTCGCTCAACTTGATACATGAAAAATTTTAGTCAGTTTGTTACTGAGGCAAAAACCACCTCCGCATCCCAGCAGGCAAAGAGACTGGGACTTGTGGGGGATGGACATGGGGATTGGTATGACAAACAGGGTGCTTTGAAAGCGAAAACAATCAAAGGTAAACTGGTATTTTTTGACGGGCAAAAAAATAAGTCCGCAGATCAAGGTTCTCCTGAAGGTCAAGCAGTAGAACCTCAAATTGATCAGAGAGCAAGCAGTGATTCTACTGATGCAAGAAGAAGCGGACCATCAGTAACAACCGCTGATGTCGCACAAAAGCAATCGGGTCGTGCAGCAGGTAGTGGAGCAACTGTAAATCCTCCTGCAGAAGGTGGTCGTGCGCTGACCGTTGCATTTGATAGATTTGACGATGCTTCAGTTGCAGAGAATATGTTTGCTACATTAGAAAATGTTGGCGGACAATATTTTGTATTTCCTAGCAGGAGTGCAGACATCCAATCTTTAAAGGAAGCATATCCTGAGTTTGCGGAAAGTATTATTGATGATAAGGACGCAGAAACTATTTTTGATGTTCTGCAAACATTTAATGAAATGGGACACACCAATATTAATATTGTTGTCCGACAAAGTAGAGCAAATCAAACCGAAGAACTTGTTAGTAAGTATAACGGCGATCTCTACAACTTCTCTTCTATTAATTATATCCCTGTAGAAGAAAGAACAGTTCGTGAACAGTATGTCGATGGTGATATTTTGAAGATTGGTGCCAGGGTAGAGAATAATAATGGGCAGGTCGGAGAGATTATTAGGCGCGGAGCAAACCACTTAATTTGTGTGACAGAAGACGGGGAAATGTTTAAATCCTGGATAAGAGACGTTATTGAAGTATAAATATAATTAACGCTAATCGTATAGAATTGTACAGTAATGTCTAATCCTTTTGCGCCTATTTACGATGACCTGAGAGCGCCTTATCTTGGGGAGAAGAAAAAATGTGATAATGATGGCGATCTTGCCAACAATTATCCTCCTTATGATAAGGTAACTAGAGGTGATGTGATCGCTGGTGCAACTGGCAAAGACCAGATGGGTGGAAAGAAAAAGCACGATTGTGCTAAGAAAGTAAGTTGTGAAGGTAGAGAATTTGATGTCATCCCTGAGATGCACACGATGCTGGAGGATGGCACTGTAACTCATTACGATATCACTGATGGTGAATACGTTTATGAGAATGTTCCCGTTGAAGATCTTGAGATTCTAATTTCTGAAAAGCACGAGCATTTTGACAACTATGACAAGAATGCTGAAGTACTTGGTGAAAAATCTTGCGGTTCGATGAAGAAAAAGAAGAAAGGTTCTTACGCAGAACATTCTTCTTGGCGTGCTGAACTAGGTGAGGTCTTCATTGACAAAGAAGAAGATCAAGAAATGATGGATGTCAGAAAGGGCATCAAGAATAAAATTCAAGTTATGCCCACAATTAAAACTGAAGAAGTTCTTGCTGATGAGCAAGTTAGTTTCACTGTAGGAAGCACTGGTGGAAGTTCTGCTAGAAGACAGCAGAAGATCAATAAGGCTGCTGATGCTGGTGTTCCCAATGCCGCTGCTAAAGCGAAAGGTCCTATTCTTCCTGGCAGCATGGTAAGACTTGCTAACTCTTATGAGATTGATGGTGATCTTGTTGAGGAAGTTGTTGGTAAAATTGAGGGTGTTCTTGAGGGATTCAAATCCATTGATAAGGACAAAGAAAACAGAATGTATCGTCGTGCTGGTAATCTAGCACGCAAGTCTCTTTCTACTGATGACAAAAAAGAGAAAGAAGAAACTCGTAAGAAGTCTGCAAAAATTGTTTCTGCAATTACCAGACAGAAGGAGGATGAGCGTTTCGATAGAGATGCTAGACGTGAAAGAAATCTGGCAAGTGAATCTAAAATGTCTAGTGATGAACTCAACTATTGGTTGAGCGAAAAGAAAATTGAAGAAAAGAAGACAGAACTGGAAAGAGTTACTGAATCAATTCTCAAGAAGTTTTAGAACTCATAAATATTTCAAGCACAAAATTTATCGGTTAGAAACAGATGGCACTTTGGGGTAGTTCTGATAACATCGTAAGCGCGGGTATTTGTACCCTTAACTTGACTGGTGGTGACTGGATTGTCAGTGGTGAAGAGCATAATGCACAGTTTGGTCAAACTGTAGTTGGTGGTGCAAAAACGGGTGATGTTATTCGTTTTGGTACTCGTAACGGCGGTAACTATTTTGGCGATGCAGTAATTGTTAGTATTGCATCTTCGACACGCCTTACTATTGGTTCGACAACTGGAATTTTGAATGCTGGAGGTATCTCTGGTGCTCAATATTTCATCAGTGAACTTCCTAGTTACACTGTAGAAGACTTTAGTTATAGCAATAGAAGTGATTCTGCAAGTAGTGCAGTTGATCTTTCCTATGTTGGTACAGCAACTACCAACTCTGAGATTGGTACAGATACAGTTGCTGTTGTAGTTCCTGGCAGTGCAGACGTTATTGTTGGTGACCTCTTGGTTAATGACAGCACTAACTTTGTTATTACTGCAATCGGTGCAACTGCACTTACTTTGGCATCTAACATCACTGCAGGCATTTCGACAAGCGATTCGATTTCCTTCAAGCGTCTTGTTGATGGGTATGATAAGCAAGTCTATGGTATCTCCACGACTGCTTATGCACCTGAAATTTATGCAAAGGCAATCACTCACCAGGGTTGGGTTGGTATCATGACTTACATTGATTGTCATGGTAATCTAAGAGTTAAGTCTGAGACACTGGTCGCAGCATCTGGTATTACAACTGGCGCAAACGGTATTCAATATCCTTCCTATAAATAATTTCTAACTGATTCTTTTTAATGAAATTTGATGAACTGAATGAAAAAAATGTACTATTCTTCGCTATAAAGTACTACGAAAATCCCAACGCTACCACGATTGAGGATTTTCGTAGTGACATGAGGAGATTTAAGTATATCAAAAGATTATTCAAAAAGTATATGCTTGAGAATGATCTAAAGTACCACTTGATTCTTAATCATATTATTGTTTTGTATAATGTTTTTGGTGACGCTGCTACACCATTAATGTTTTACAAGATTGAAAAGCAGTATTGGCCTTTTTTAAAAGCATTTCTGGTCTTCTTGAATAGATTTCCTGAATACCCCAACTGCACAACTACCCTTAATGATATTAAGGAAGACCTGAAATGCCTAACTATTTTGAATTCTATCTAAGATGAAAAAGACATTCCAACAATTCTGGGAAGAAGTTCCCACCAACAACATTGGTGCTGGTAAGATTGCTGGAAGTCCAGAGGCTGATCCAGGAAATCCTCCTGTACGTAAAAAGAAAAGAAAGAAATATGCCTCTTTAGGATGCGGTTCACGTAAACGCTGGATGGTATAATGTTTACTAATTCTAAGGTAGACGTATTAGAATCAAAACTTACAATCTACGAAGACTTGTCACGCGAAATGCTGTCAAAGTTGGAATCCGCCGTAGAAAAAATATCGGAAGGAAATAATAGAATTGCTCAGATTCTCACCAAGCATGATGAGAGAATTGAGCAGAGCATGAAGACTGATACTCTAATCATTAAGATGATTGATGAGTTAAAAGAAGAAAGTGAGAAAGACCATAAAGTTATTCATGATAGGATCGATAAAATACAGGAAGAACTAAAAGGTTTTTCAAAGTTTCGCTGGCAAGTAGGTGGTGTTTTAGTTGTCGCTGGACTTTTGGTTGGAACTATAAGCAATATTGTTCCTGCTTTTTTGGAGGTTGACAGACCCGCTCAGGTGCGATAGACTGGATACACAACAACTTTTTTGTGATGAGCGTAATCGAACATCGATACATTAGTTTGGTTTCGTCACGACTTGACAAATTTAAAAACGTAAGGCAAAGTCTCTACAACTTTCGCTGTCCTTACTGTGGAGATTCCCAGAGGTATAAGAATAAGTGTAGGGGATATTTGTATCAGAACAAGTCTGACTATAACTTCAAGTGTCACAATTGCGGCACTTCAAAATCATTTGGGTATTTTTTGAAAGACCTTGATCCTACTTTATATGATCAATATGTTTTTGAGCGATTTAAATCGGGACTCACAGGAAGGGGTACAGTGGTCCCAGAACCCAAGTTTGAGTTCAAGAAACCCGTGTTTAAGAAAAAGGTTTCCATCGACCTTCCAAGGGCATCTAGCGACCCCAGAGCGAGCGATTATTTAAAGAAGCGTAAGATCAATCCAAATGATTTTTATTACGCCGCCGAGTTTAAGAAGTTTGTCAACAAATACAAACATACTTATGATAATGTTCGCAATGATGAACAGAGGATTGTTATTCCCTTAATGTATCAGGAGAAACTGATTGGATTTCAGGGGAGAGCATTAAACTCTTTTGTTCAACCTAAATATCTCACCTTGATGATTGAAGAGGATGCACCCAAAATCTATGGACTTGACACAATTGACAAAACCTCTCCCGTCTACATTACAGAAGGTCCTTTTGACTCAACGTTCCTTCGCAATTCGATTGCTATGTGCGGAGCTGATCTTGATATCAGCAATTGGGGCATCAGCAATCCTGTTTATGTCTATGATAACGAACCACGCAATAGAGAAATCCTCAATCGAATCAGTAAGACTATCGACCAGGGTTTTAGTGTAGTTATCTGGCCCAAGGATGTCACTCAAAAAGACATCAATGACATGTTTCTTGCTGGACATAATGTGCAAGACATGGTAGAATCATGTGTATATCAAGGTTTACAAGCACGACTCAAATTCAACGATTGGAAAAAGGTATGAGCAACGGTACGAAAGTTATTAAAAGATCTGGTGAAACTGAAGGTCTGAATCTGGACAAGATTCATAAGATGGTAGAAAGTGCTTGTGAGGGTCTTGCTGGAGTTTCTGCTAGTCAGGTTGAGATCCAGTCTGGTATTCAATTTTACGACGGCATCAGAACAAATGAGATTCAAGAAATCTTGGTTCGTTCTGCTAGTGATTTGATCGATCTAGATCATCCGAACTATCAGTTTGTTGCGGCACGACTACTGCTGTTTGGTTTGTATAAAGAAGTTTTTGGTCCTGAGTGGAATCAAGGATTTCCATCTATCAAAGAACACCTTGATAGCGGCATCAAAATAAATATCTATGACCCTGAACTACCTAATAAGTATACTCAGGAAGAGTGGGATAAGATCAACGGTTATGTGGACCATGAACGTGATCTACTCTTCACCTATGCTGGACTAAGACAAGTAACTGATAAGTATCTTGTACAAGATCGTAGCAATGGTGGTGTATACGAAACCCCACAAATCATGTATGCACTGATTGCATCTGCAATCTTTGCTGAGTATCCTAAGGAAACCAGATTGTCCTATGTCAAAAGATACTACGACGCGATCAGCAAGCACAAAATCAACATTCCCACACCTATCATGGCGGGGGTTAGAACTCCACTTCGACAATATGCTAGCTGTGTTCTTGTTGATGTTGATGACACCCTCGATAGCATCTTTAGTTCTGATATGGCTATCGGCAGATATGTTGCACAAAGGGCGGGCATCGGTATCAACGCGGGCAGGATCCGTGGCATCAACAGTAAGATCAGAGGCGGAGAAGTTCAACACACAGGTGTTATCCCATTCCTCAAAAAGTTTGAAGCAACTGTCAGATGCTGCACTCAAAATGGCATTAGAGGTGGATCAGCAACTGTCCACTTCCCCATCTGGCACCAAGAAATCGAAGACATCCTAGTCTTAAAAAATAACAAAGGAACTGAAGACAACCGTGTCCGAAAACTTGATTACTCGATCCAGATTTCTAAAATCTTCTACGAAAGATTTATCTCTAATGGGGACATCACTCTCTTTAGTCCTCACGATGTGCCTGGCCTTTATGACGCTTTCGGCACTCCTGAGTTTGATGGACTATATGTACAATACGAAGCAGACCAGACGATCCCTAGAAAAACCATTGGTGCTCAAGAACTGATCCTTGATCTTCTCAAGGAACGTGCTGAGACTGGTCGTTTGTACATCATGAACATCGACCACTGCAATAGTCACTCTTCGTTCAAAGACAAGGTGAATATGAGCAACCTGTGCCAGGAGATCACCCTGCCAACAGATCCTCTTCAGCACATTGATGGTAAAGGTGAGATTGCTCTTTGCATCCTATCTGCTATTAATGTTGGCAAGGTAAGATCTGACGATGAATTTGAAAGTCTATGTGATCTGGCAGTTCGTGGTCTTGAAGAGTTGATTGATTATCAGGATTACCCTGTCATCGCTGCAGAACTGGCAACTAAAAATCGTCGTTCCTTGGGTGTTGGATTTATTGGTCTGGCACACTATCTTGCTAAACTTGGATTTAAATATGAATCTCAAGAAGCATGGGACGCAGTTCATACTCTTGCAGAGTCATTCCAATATTATCTGCTTAAGTCTTCTAATCAACTTGCCATTGAAAAGGGTAAGTGTGGTTACTTTGACCGAACCAAGTATGCAGATGGAATTCTTCCGATTGATACATATAAGAAGGACGTAGATGAGATCTCGGAGGCCAAGTATCAGCATGATTGGGAGGATCTTAGAAAGTCTATACGAGAACACGGACTCAGACACAGCACACTGTCCGCACAGATGCCTTCGGAGAGCAGTTCCGTTGTGTCAAATGCTACAAACGGAATCGAACCTCCTAGAGACTTCCTGTCCGTTAAGAAGAGCAAGAAGGGGCCCCTTAAGCAGATTGTTCCACAATATAACTCTTTGAAGAACAACTACACCCTGCTTTGGGATATGCCTTCTAATGAAGGATATATCAAAGTTACTGCTGTGATGCAGAAGTTCTTTGACCAGGCAATCTCTGGCAACTGGTCTTACAATCCAGAGAACTATCCTGACAATGAAGTTCCCGTATCGGTCATGGCAAATGACTTTTTGACTACATATAAGTACGGTTGGAAGACCTCTTATTATCAGAACACTTATGACAATAAATCTGATGAAGTAAAAGAAGAAAAGTCTGAACTTAGCGCACTAGTAGACCAAATTTTACAAGAAGGAGAGGAAGACTGTGAATCCTGTAAACTTTAGAACTGGTTCATCAAATTCAATGAATGATATTATTTTTGAGGGCATGACTGTATTCAATCCTAACAAGGTTGAGCACAAGAAATCCCCAATGTTTTTTGGTCAACCACTAGGGGTTCAAAGGTACGACTCTTACAAGTATCCAGTATTTGATAAACTCACAACACAACAACTTGGATATTTCTGGAGACCTGAAGAGGTTTCCCTTCAAAAAGATCGTGGAGATTACCAGACACTGCGTCCTGAACAGAAGCATATTTACACTTCCAACCTGAAGTATCAGATTCTTCTTGATTCTGTTCAGGGTCGTGGTCCAAGCATGGCATTTGCACCTTACTGCTCTCTTCCTGAACTGGAAGCGTGTATGAAGGTATGGGAATTTATGGAAATGATTCACTCCCGTTCTTATACTTACATCATCAAGAACGTTTACTCTGATCCAACAGAAGTATTCGATACTATTCTTGATGATGAAAAAATCCTTTCTAGGGCAAAAAGTGTAACTCAAGCATATGATGAGTTTATTAATGCCGCCCATCTCTATGATTCGGGCAATATGTGGAGGCATAATCTAGAAGGGGTTCCTGCCGCTCAACAAGAACTGTATGAACTCAAAAGAAAACTCTATAGAGCAGTCGCAAACGTCAACATCCTGGAAGGAATTAGATTCTATGTCTCCTTCGCGTGCTCGTTCGCTTTTGGCGAACTTAAGCTCATGGAAGGATCGGCAAAGATCATTTCTCTTATCGCCAGGGACGAAAACCAACACCTGGTAATCACTCAGAATATTCTGAACAAGTGGGCAGCAGGTGATGATCCTGACATGAAGAAGATTGCTGAGGAGGAAAAGGAAAACATTACCGACATGTTTAGAGCATGTGTTGAGGAAGAAAAATCTTGGGCAGAATATCTGTTCAAGGATGGTTCTATGATTGGTCTAAATGATAAACTACTTTCTAAGTATGTTGAATGGATTGCCAATCGTAGAATGAAAGCAATTGGTCTTAAACCAATTTTTGATGCACCTGCAAACAATAACCCACTACCCTGGACAGAGCATTGGATTTCTTCTAAAGGTCTTCAAGTTGCTCCCCAAGAAACCGAAGTAGAATCTTACATTGTCGGTGGTATTAAGCAAGATGTCAAAAAGGACACATTTGCTGGATTCCAACTATGATACAAACGAGTGCAGTTTCTATTGCTATGCAACAAATTGAACAACAGTATGAATGGATTGACGATGCATTTCGTGTTGAGAAAGCCCGTTTCATGTGGAAGTCAATCCGTAAGGACACAGGCAAAGATTTTATCTTTGGTATTAGTGAAGAAGTTGTCACCCGCATGACGCGGTGGTATTTGAAGTGTGAACAGGAAGGCACCTTAGATAAATACACCCGTGTTGTTAATAGCGGTTGTGTCGGTGGCAAACTCTAACACTCCTGAGTGGAAAAAAAGAGCATTATCAGATCCAACCTTGACCGACAAACAGGTCGAGGTTCTTTTGTATGGACCAAAATCTCTTGCCCAAGCATGGATGTTGCAATCATTAAAGTATAAATATAGATAGTAACATTGATTTTATAAGTTAAGGCAATGGCAGGTCTATCTAATCTTAGAGAAGCGTATGCTTCTGTCTATGACGCAGAACTACGTCAGGAACTACAAGAAGACAATCTTGAGTATATTGATCTTCTGAGCGATGAGGATATTGAGGACGTTGTTCTTCAAGTTAGCGAGGAACTAGAAGACTTCGGTTACTCTTTGAATGAATCGCTAGAAGCATTTGAAGTTCACGCCATTGAACTTGTTGAAGCAAAGGTTACTTACGGTCAAGGCAGCGCACTTGCTGCCAAGGCAAGAGTTGAGAAGCGCAAGTCTGAAAGATCTGAAGCAGAAAAAACAGCACGTGCAGAGAAGCGTGCGGCACGTGTTGAGCGTGTAAAGGGTGCTATCAAGAAAGTTGGTAGCATGGCAAAGGCTGCCATCAAGGGTATGGCAAACAAGGTTGAAATGAAACCTGGTGACTCTTCCAAGAGCACTGCTGCTAGAGTCCAAAGGGCACGTGATGCTGCAGGTGCTGGTGCTGAGAGAGCAAAGCAAGCAGCAGGTGGTGCAGTCAGTGCTGCTAAGGCAGGCGCTAAGAAGAAACTAGCATCTGCTCTAAGATCTGTTGCATCTCCTGGTGGCGCAATCAACAGAGCACGTCGCCAAGTTAACAAGGCAGATCGTCAGTCCAGCGGCGTTGTCAAGTCTGTCGTTGACACTGCAAGAAAAATCAAGGCAAAGGGTTCTGCAGCAAAAGAAAGAGCAGTATCTTATGCCAACAGAAAACTGGGTGATGCAGAGAAGGGTGCTAGAAATCTAGCAAATAGACTTGATCCCCCCGCTAAGAAGGGCAAGAAAAAGCCTATGGGCGAAGATGCTTATCAAATTGCTAGCGATCTTGCAGAGAACCTAGTCGAGCAGGGTTTTGCTAGAGACTTTGAAGGTGGCATGACAATCCTTGCCAACATGAATCCTGATTACATTGAGGAAATGATGCAGGACATCTATGAACTCACTTTCCCCATGCAGGTTAACGTTGCTGATATGAAAGGTAACACACCTGCATATCAAGGATACCTGAAGGGTAAGAAACTAAAGGATGGTTCCCCCATGTACAAAGCAGGTCCTGGTGTTAAAGGCGTTTGATCTAAAAGACAACTAGATAAATACCCCTAGTAATAGGGGTATTTTTTTATGCGTGCCCAGTCTGCTAAAGCAAAGGGTAGACGGTTGCAGCAATGGGTGAGACAGAAACTTATTGAAGCACTGGATATACATCCTGAGGATATTGAGTCTCGTTCTATGGGAGCAGGTGGAGAAGACCTGATCATGGCGCGTGCGGCACGAGAAAGATTTCCTCATTCTATTGAGTGTAAAAACGTAGAGAAACTCAATGTGTGGGAAGCATATGAGCAAGCAAAAGCAAATTGTGGTAAGTATGAACCACTTGTGATTATGAAAAAGAATGGTAAAAAACCATTAGCAGTTATTGACGCTGAATATTTTATTAAACTGTTTGATAAATAGCAAGGACTTGCTTTTTACAAATGGCGGAAGAAAATAAAGAATCTCTGCAAGAAAAACCAGAAGAAAAGAAGAAAGGACCATTTGCTAAATTGAGGGATGCTGCTACTGATCATGAAGGTCAGTTGGAAGCAATCAGTACAATGGTCAGACTTGGTATTCTCGTATGGTCTGGTGGTATTTTGACTCTTGCTTATATTAAACTTCCTGCCGCACTTGGTATTCCCGAGCAAAAACTTGATCCCACTTTCATCGCATCTGTCTTCACTGGGGTTCTAGCCACTTTTGGGGTTCAGACTGCAAAGAAGTCTGGTGATGGCACAATGAAAATGGGTGGCGGTAGCAATATAACCAAGGCAGATCTTGAGAAACTTATTGCTGCTGCGGCACAAACAGCACCTGCTCAAACTATCCGTATTGAACAAGCGCCCATTCAGATTGCAACTGTTGCTCCCAAAAAGGATGGCGAACCACCTGTAATGCCCACAGTATAAACCTTAAAAAGTGATGAATGATTGTCGTGTTTATCGTAGTGATACGATAGTGAGATATCAGAATGAGATGATTGAGATACTGGATAGATCAGTATCTCAAAAAGAATTTTCTGAGGGGTATACATGGGCATACGGTAAGTATAATGTCTTCGGACTTACTTCCGCTACTATACCCTTTTATGATTTATTTGTGGATCTTAGAAACGTAATATTTGACTTTGTTCAAACTGATCAAAGGATGTGGATACAATCTTGGGTCAATTATCATACTATTGATGAAGTCTTGGACTGGCATGATCATGGATATCCTTATCATGGATACATATCCATACGTCCACACAAGACTAGGACAGAGTTTGAAGAATATGAGATTAGAAATCAAATAGGAGATATTTACATCGGACCTGGATATCGAAAGCATCGTGTAGTGGTTGATGAGGAATTTGATACTCCCAGAATTACTATAGGTTTTGATGTCCTGACGGAAGATCAGATAGGTCTAAATAACAACTTAGGTATGGTTCCTTTACTCAGATGAACCTATTATTAAAACCCCTGCAAGATGTCAACGATGTGACATGGAGTATCGTTATTTCTTTAGCGATACTACTTGCAGGGGTGATATATGTTATTTACTGGATACTCACTCTGGACGAGCGCGAATCGCTTTCGCAACCGCCTCAAGAAGTTGATCATCCATATCAGTCTTAGTTAGTTTAACTGCCTTACCAAGAATCACGAGACAGACCTCAATGAGTTTTTCTCCAAGTTCCTCATTATCGGGAATCCTTTCGACTGCCGACATGATAACTTTTGACGCTAGTGGAAGTAGAAATGCCATAATATCCTCTAAAGAAATTTTTTGGGAATAAATAACCCTGGTGTATTTAGTAGATGATAATGCAAAAAGTAATTAATGTTTTAGCGGTTTTGTCTTTTGCGGGTGTTGCTGGCATCGTTGGTGGTGGAACTTATGTATATTTGCAGAGAGATGCAATCCTTGAGGGAATCAAAGTAGGAGTAACAAAGCACGCAACGGAAGCAATTACAAATGCTCTTCCTGGTATGTTGAATAGTGCTATGCCAGAGATGCCTAAAGTAACTGGACCTGCAGTATCATCTCCCCCAATTCAATTGCCATAGTTCTATGAAACTTAGATGGATTGTTTATACTTTAGGCGGCATTATTGGTGTCGCTCATATTGGAGTACTTGGACATTTGCTGAACGCATCTAGACCAGAATATCCTATTATTCAATTTCCTAGGGGTGACTATTCTTCTTATGAAGTAGAAGCAACGAGGGATGGATATAAAATTAAGTATAAGGCAAACGATCCTGCTATTCTTAATTCTGAGAGGCAACTAAGACTTGATAAGAAGAGGGGTGGATTATTCGGTGGTGGAGGAATTGAGCACCGAAGAGAATATCGCCATGATCAGTATACAATGGACGGCGTTCGCAACATAGGGGGTGCCGTTGACGGCGAGGGAAAGTTGGGTGCGAAAAGCGAAGAGTGCATTCGGGCGGACGCTGGCGCACGGTCACAAGGTGCGATGGCAGGGACCGCAATTAGTGCTGGTCTCGTAGTCCCAGCAGTTTCTAGCATTCCCTATGTTGGATGGTTGGCATCTGGTTGGGCACTTCTTCTTGGGCAGAAGGTGGGATCAGAAGTTGGTTCTGAAGTTGGTAGTGTATTTAACGATTGCTGACAAAGGATTTCATCGAAAATGAAATATGAATTTGAATATCAATGGGGTGGCGAAGACACTTGGTACACCAAAGGCAAGAGATGGGCAAACAAACAAAAGTTTCCAATCAATCATCTTGCCTTAGGTTTTATTGAGTGGTTGTGGCAACACTGGGTTGATGGTAAAGTTCAGATGGAGATGACTTCTGTTGATAAACAGGCAGAAGAAATAAAAAAACAATGGGAAGAGGAAGAGAAGCATGAACCCATTGTTGAATCCAAATCATCAGAAGTGGAAGGACTTGATGATATTCAAATTAAAAATAGAGCGTTTAATGATTGTTAAATAGTTAAAATAATTTTTTATAATTATGGCACAATCCACTTATCAGAAGCGTGCAAAGAAAGAGGCGACGGAAACTTTCTTTCTCTACGTATTCTTTCACTCTATTTGGACAGGCATTGTTAAATTGTTTGAGGACTAATGGACATTCAAAATATTACTTCTCCCGATATTCAAATTCGTGAGATTGAAATTCCTCAAACTGTAGTCGGTCAGAATTATACTCCGATTTTACTCAGTCCACCAGTAACGCTAACTATCGGCACCCCTATTGTAGATCTTCCTGGTTGCGTAGAAGCACACCCCGATGGTGGTCCGCAACTGGCACAGGATGACCCAAGAGGTGCTAGGACTTATTGTGATGGAAGTGTTCCATCATTTAATCCCATTGAGTATTCTCCAGAGGAGATGCTCATTACAAAACCATCACAGGCAGATACAAGGCAACCTAAAGCCCCCGTTGCTCCCGAGTTACCAGCGACACCTAAAATTCCTCCTGCTACTGCTAAGGTGGACTGTCCTACACCAGCACAAGCAGCGAAGGAACCTGTCGGTACATACATTGAGGGGTTTAGAAAGAAGGTTACTGACTATCAGTTAGTTGGCAATCAGTGTATTCAGATTACAGAACCTGTGCCTCTACCAGAGCAGATTGTTGCTGGTCTTCCTGCTGCTGGGACAGTTGTAACAACTGGTGGTATTGCCGTGGTTGCTACAGCATCAGCACTATTGGCAAAACCGCTGGCAGACATACTTTTGAAAGCAGTCAAACCAACGGTTAAGAAAGTTATGAAGAAGATTGCGACGATTAGGAAGAAACCTATTCCAGTCCTTTCCTCAGGGGAGCGCCGAGCAGAGCAGCGTCAGATGAACCACGCTGTGATGGAACTTCGCTCTGTTTTCCCAAGGAAGAAGAAGCGGAAGGGATAGTATGAACATGTGGGTGAGTATGACCTGGAGGATTATTCACAACGACATCCGCACACACTTTATAGTATGGTGAACGTGGGTGGAACATGATACCCTGCTTCATCAATTCGCCACAGTTTTTCAACCTAGCGATCTCAAAATCTAATCTCTTATTAGCAGTTGTTTGCTTCATTAAATCGATATTTGCCGCTGCCGCTTCCTTACACTGGTCTTGTAGTTTCTTGTCTTGTGGGATGCTCCAGGTAGCACTGACACCCATAGACAAATTGTAGTTATCCTTCTGCCCTGTTCTGGTGGGA
>Ga0255772_10000245_pt1 | contig 53492 bp, 52 predicted proteins | sample 071ome_34_FD_179970 | JGI IMG/M metagenome (GOLD analysis project Ga0255772, IMG submission 179970) | Coastal salt marsh microbial communities from the Groves Creek Marsh, Skidaway Island, Georgia - 071411BT metaG (version 2) | ecosystem: Environmental > Aquatic > Marine > Intertidal zone >...
AAATAAAATGAAAACAGCATTTAAACCATTTTGAAGTGTTCTTATTTCCAATCATTTTTAATTCTAGCCTTCTTCACTTTTTGAGTATATTGTTTCCAATATGGCAAGAATTCTTTTAATGAGTCTCGGTTCCCGCGGAGATATGGAGCCTTTTCTAGCCCTGGGTCAGGAAAGGATAAAACAAGGAGATACCGTTGCTTTTTGCATGCCTGTTCAATTCGAATCCCTTGCCAAAGAGGTTTCTCCTCTTTTTTATGGACAAGACCCCCGACTGATCGAGATCATCACCAGTCCAGAGGTAAAAAAAATTATGGGACAGGTAGGTAGTATTATCTCTAGAATGCGTGCTGCTTTGCGTTTAAAAAACAAAATTAAACCAGTTCAGGAACAGCTTATCCTCGATCAGGAACAGGCCGTTAAAAGCTTTAATCCAGATCAAATCATTTTTCACATCAAGTGCATTTACCCCGTGTTGTGGGCCCTTAAGTTTAACGGAAAGGTAAAATTGCTTTCACCCATGCCTGCCCTTTTAGACCCAATGAAAGAGCAACCTCATGTAGGTTTTGGCACTCCGCTTTTTCAATCTTGGAATCTATTTACTTATAAACTTGCAGAATATGCACTGGTCAATGTTTCTATTTTAGGTTATGGCAAGTGCTTTATAAAAGATCGAAAGCTAAACCTAAGTACTAAACAAATTCAAGCCTTTTTTAGAAAACAACTTAGCGTAGAGTACGCCCTTTCGGAGGAGCTATTTCAAAGACCCTCCTATTGGCCAAAACGAGCTGTGATGACTCGCTTTAGGGAACGAAATAAACTCGACCACTTTACCCCAGACAAAAATCTACTTGATTTCCTCGCTGCCCATCCCAACCCCCTTTATATTGGATTTGGGAGTATGATCAACAACAACCCTAAACAAGTAGCTAGGGATATTTTATCGTGTTGCGAAAAACATAACATTGCGGTTGTTATCAATGAGTCTTGGGGCGGTATTGAGTGTCCTACCAACCTACCTGAATGGGCATATAAAGTCAAAGACATACCCTACGACTTCTTGTTTGAAAAAGTAGGGAGGGTTATTCACCATGGTGGGTCAGGAACCACACACAGCGCATTTAAATACAACCGCCCACAAGCCATAATCCCCCATATTGCAGATCAGTTTTTTTGGAACAAACAAATCGAAAAAGTAGGGGTAGGAATATCTGGGTTTCCCATAAAAAAATGGAACATTCAAAATTTTGAACACCTCTTACTTCAGCTAAATTCCTTTAACTTTTTAAATAAATAACTTCCCCTTTTAAATCTTATGAACCTTTTTGGGTCGAGAAAGTATACTATACTTTGAAAAATAAACATGTGGGGATTTTTAAATTTTTTAAGAAACAGAAACTCGCTTTCAAATATTCGTTTGTTGAATGCAAGTACATTTAAAGAACATATAGAAAATGACCATTGTACAGTCAGATGTTCGGACTCCCAATGAATTTAGCAGAGGTCATATCAAAAAGGCAATTAATAGCAATGTACTCGACAAAGAAGAGTTTCTTAAAAAGTTAAAAGGTCTTCATAAAAAAAGTCTGTTTATATATACTGCCAATCGGGAAATCGTAGTCGGGTAGCTTCAAGAATTATGGTAGATTTAGGATTTGAAGCGATCTATGATCTCAAAGGCGGGTATTCCAGCTGGAGAGATTAAAAAATTACTCTTCTTTAAAGTCGATCAAATTTGGAGTGTCTTCTTTTGACTGAGGTACTTCTAATTGTTCTACATTCTTTAATTTGGATTGCATCATTCGGGTTCGTGTACCTACCAAGTTTTCAATTTCTTTATTGGCTTCATTGATTTTCTTTTGTGCCTTTTCTAAAACACCCCCAAAGGAATTAAACTCTTTTTTCACAGCAGCTAATACATTCCAAACCTCACTACTCCTTTTTTGTATGGCGAGTGTTTTAAAGCCCATTTGCAAGCTGTTTAGCATGGCAGCGAGTGTCGTTGGACCTGTTACTACAATTTTGTGTTCTCGTTGAAGCATCGCAATCATATCTGGCTGGCGAACGACCTCGGCAAATAGCCCCTCTACGGGGAGAAACATGATACCAAAGTCCGTAGTATGTGGCGGGTCAATGTATTTAGAGGCAATGTCTTTGGCGAATTTTTTTACTGCTTGCAAAAGGGCTTTTTTAGAAAGCTCAACAGCAACGGCATCTCCGGCCTCATAAGCATTTTGGAGGCGAACGTAATCTTCTTGTGGAAATTTTGCATCTATGGGTAAAAAAACAGCCCGATCGCTTGTTCCTCTACCCGGCAATTTGATGGCAAACTCTACCAATGCATCGGAATCTTGCTTGGTTTTAACGTTGGTTGCGTATTGATCTGGTGTCATGATTTCTTCCAGTATATTCCCCAACTGAATTTCTCCTAAGACGCCACGAGTTTTGACGTTACTCAACACCTTTTTTAAATCGCCTACTCCAGAAGCGATGTTTTGCATCTCCCCTAGGCCTTTCTGAACCACCAACAACTGCTTTGTAACCATTTCAAAGGACTTGCCCAGACGTTCCTCCAGAGTTTTGTGCAGCTTTTCATCTACTGTTTCACGCATTCGTTCCAGACGCAACTCAGTGGTTTTGATCATTTCATCCTGTTTGGACTTCATCTGATCAAATTTTTCTTTTTGAAGATTGTTAAATGTTTCAACATTTTTTGAAAAACTAGCCTGAAAGTCTTTTAAGGTTATACGCAACTCCTCTCGGTCTTCTTTTGCCTTTCTAATTAAGGTCTCATTTAACTGATCTATACTTTGAGTGAGTTCCTTTCTGTTTTCCTGTAAATTCTTAGCCAACTCTTCCCGATTCATCATAAATTCTTTTTGAAACTGACTGTGCAACACCTCCTCCAAAGCTCTTGTTTCTGTTTTTTGGGATCGGAGCCAAAGAAGAATCAAAAGAACACAACTGAAAAAGGATAAAAGAAGAGCTAGGTATTCCATAATTGTGGTATTGAAAGTCTAAAAATAAAGAAAGTCAAAAGAACTCAACCTTATTGAATGGGAATGTTTTGTTGAAAGCGAACAGCTCCATTATCATCTAGGATCTGAAGTGCTAATTTCCTGTTTTCCCAATCCCACCGAATCATACCGAAGTTGAGATGAGTCATGAGGGGACCTATGCGGTAGGGATTGTACTCCTCTTCTAAACCCTCATAGGAGTGGGTCAACCCGCTTGAAGTAGCATCGTAAAGCCAGTAATCTGGACTAATTTGCCTTCTGGAGACTTCCGCAATATGTCGGTCACCACTTAAATAAATCGGGTTTTTAATTTTATTTTTTATCAGTAAATCAAAAAAACGCTGTTGGGCTACAGGAAAGTTAGACCATTTCTCATACGCGTGTTCAGAAGATAAAAGCTGAATTCCTCCTGCAAAAAGTGACACTACAGCGTCGTTATTCTCGAGTTCTTTTTCCAACCACTTCCATTGTTCTTCTCCCAAAAGGCTACCGGAATTTTTCTTATAACGTTGATTTGGGCTGGGGTCTAGTACATAAGGTTCTTTAAAATAGCGTACGTCTAGCAAATACAAACAGACTTTTTCTTCATCTTCTCCAAAACAGTAACTTTGATAGGCTCCGGTTCTCCTTCTTGCAGGGTGTGCTTCTGGAAGATCCAAAAAATCAAAAAGCAACTTCCGGCTTTGTGCTTTTTTATCAAAGGCTCCACCACCGTCATTTGTACCAAAGTCATGGTCATCCCATACCCCAAAAATGGCTGCTTGTTCACGTAGTTGTTGATACGCAGGCAGGCTTTTTTGCAAGGTGTATTTTTCTTCTAAATCCAACATGCTTTCCTCATCAGTATAGACAATATCTCCGAGCCACACCCAAGCTTCTATCTGTTTTTGGGCAATCGCCTCCCAAATTTTAGGGTCTAAATCCGTCCGGTTGCACGACCCAAAGCCCAATGCATTCAAACGTATTTTGGAGTCTACATCTTGGGCAGAGAGCCCGTAGGAGAAGCACAGTAAAAAAACGAGAATTTTTTTCATCAAAGGGGACTTTTATCGCTTAATCATTTTTCGAAGTGTGGGCGAGCTTGTTCCCCAAAGGACAAACCCACTCATTACAGTAAAGACACCGAACAACGAAAAAATACGCAAAAGCAGGTTGTTAAAATCATCTCGTCCTTGGTAGTCCATGGTGTGCCCCATCCACAGAAAGTCAAACCAACGCCAACTTTCGTGACGGACTTTTTTAAAAATTCCACTTTTAGCACCTACATAAGCTGTGAGTTTATCAGGATGTTGGTAGTGTATCGCATAAGCAGGTAGGTCTTGTTCTCTAAATTCATGGTGGGGACCTGTAGATGTGAGATATTCCACCTCTTTTACTTCTAATCCTTCAACCAAATTCTCCTTTGCAATGTTCACAGCTTCATCCTCGGTGATTTGCTCTTTTATTTCACCGGTCTGTCCGTGGTAAAGTACACGTTCATTGACCCAATAATAGGGCTGCTCTTCAATCGTTACCAAGTGGAGCGTTACAACAGACTCCGGGATGCTGTCTAATGGAACCCATTGAGAAAAAACCTTTTCCTTAGGTACTCTTCTAAACTGATCTCCGTGAATTTCATCGATATCGGTCCAACTAAAGTAGAGACCCGAAACGGTCCATGCCAAAAACTGTAGTCCTATAAATAAACCCAAATAGCGATGTGTTTTACGAATACGTGTTGCGGTTTGTCGATTGATCATTAAAATAATTAATTAAAGGCTTATTAGTGGTGTTTAAACTTTAATTTCTTCTCAATGGCAATTATCATTTCATTGGCAATATTTTTTCCAGTAGCTGTTTCAATTCCCTCCAATCCCGGTGAGGAATTGACTTCCAGTAGTAAAGGTCCTTTATTGGAGCGTATAATATCTACACCGGCTACTGCTAAATCTAAGATTTTGGCAGCCTTGACGGCAAGCTTTCTTTCTTCTGGGGTGATTTTTACTTTTTTTGCCACCCCACCCATATGAATGTTGGAGCGAAACTCACCTTTTACAGCTGTCCGCTCTATGGCAGCGACTACTTTACCATTTACTACAAAACACCTCAAGTCTTTTCCTGCAGCTTCTTTGATGAATTCTTGGACAAGAATATTCGCTTGTAAACTTTTAAAAGCGTTGATAACACTTTCTGCTGCTTTGTTGGTCTCTGCAGAAACGACTCCTTTTCCTTGTGCACTTTGGAGGAGTTTTATAATCAAGGGAGCCCCTCCTACCATAGAAATAAGATCTTTGGTGTCTAAAGGGGATTTAGCAAAACCTGTAATTGGAATGTTAATATTATTGGCAGAGAAAAGCTGACTTGAAAAAAGTTTGTCTCGCGATTGGGAAATAGAGGTGTCCGAATTTAAACAATACGTTCCGATAGAATTAAACTGCCGCAATAAAGCACAACCGTAAAAAGTCATACTAGGTCGGATTCTAGGAATAATTGCATCTAAATCATTAATTATGCTCCCCCCTCGGTATCGGATTTCTGGAGTATCTGTATCCAAACGCATATAGCACTGTTGAATGTTGTAAAAACGCATTTCATGACCTCGTGCCGTACCGGCTTCCATCAGGCGTTTGTTGCTGTACAGACTCCGATCTGTGGCCAAAAGTCCAATATTCAATCCCGATTTACTGTACATCAAATAACTGTACATGGATTTGAGTTCCTTTTCAGAGTAATTCCCCAATTGAAAGGTTTTGGAAGGGTCTACTAAAAACCGATTTCGCATGGCCTCTCTTCCCAAAAGCATTCTAAAATCCATCCCATCACGATTGGCTAAAGTTAACTCGATATCAAAGGTATGGTCTCCCAATTGTATGGGTACCTTTATGACATAGCGCTTTTCTGCAACACCCGAGGAACTTCTCACCAAACGCGTATCAACTATTTTCGCCTCGCAATGAATAGAAAAACTAAGATTGTCTTGTAGGGGATGTACCTCAAAAGACACCCAAGTTGCTCCTCCCTTTTTTATTCGATGTATGTTTACCGCCTGTATGGAGGAGGTTTTGGCTCCAGAGTCTATTCTGGCTTTAACCGCAGGAATGTTAAGGGTCTTAAACTGACACCACTCTGCATTACCAAGTATGGTTTGTTCTGTACTCATAGGGTTTCTTTCGGTACTGTAAAAATTAAGGCGGGTACTTGAGCAGTCTTAAAAGCCTCTTCAAAAGCTTTAAAATCTTCTTCTATGATTTGTTTCAAAGCAGCTCTTTGTTCGTTCCATTGTTGTGTTAAATCCTCGTGACGTTCTAGGGCCCCTTGGGTTACTTTGGGGTCTTCTGCATCAACAAACTCTTTCAAGTACATCCATTCTGCATTGATTTTGTTGTGAAAATTAATTACATCTTGGAAGGTTTTTTGATCGGGCTGAATCAACCCTCGCTCCCAACGCTTGAGTTTTTTGTCTATCGCTTGGGCTTGGTCGAGTAAGCCTGTAAATTTATCCGTTCCCTTCAATACCTCGAGGTAGTGATTGAGCTGTTTTTGTACCTGTCTCATTGCTGAAACGGATTGGTGTACCGTGTAAATTGCTTTTTCAATTTGTGCGAGTAACGCTTGTTGTTGGTCAAAGTCTTCCTGAGTAGCAGAGAGATTGGGGTTGGGAAGAACGGTAAAGGACACTTCTTTTTCTTGATCTAAATAAGTCAACCGAGCTTTGTAATCACCAGGTGCAACGGTTGTTCCCATATAACTTCCATATACAAAAACATTTTCTACACTGGGTAAATTGGCTCTTCTGAGGTCCCAATGAAATCGATTAAAACCTTCTTTCTTGGGCAATACTTGTTCTGGTGCTGGCCCTCCAGGCCAAGATTTTTGTTCTTTGTTCTTTTTAGAGGTATAGGAACGAAGGACTCGATCACCCTGTAAAATTTCCAATCTCACTTCTAAAGAATCAGTCCCTTTGGGTAGGTAGTAGTCTAGGATTACACCATTTAAAGGGTTGGTCCCTTGAGTGCTGTTTTTTGGTGTTGCTCTCGAAAAGATCCGGTAATTCGTTTTTGGGGTAACCAAATGAAACCCAGCGATCTGTTGTTCTTCTTGAATGGGGCTTAGATCATCTAAAATCCAAAAAGATCTGCCTGCAGTTGCTGCAATTAAATCGTTATCGCGTATGAACAGATCGTTAATAGGAACTAAGGGTAGGTTATTTTGAAAAGATTCCCAATTTTCGCCATCATTGAAAGAAACATAAAAGCCTGTTTCTGTTCCCGCATATAACAAGCCTGGAACTTTAGGGTCGGCACGAACCACACGAACGAAGTTGTGCTCTCCCGTTATGCCTTCTGTTATCAACTCCCAGTTGGCACCGTAATCTTCCGTTTTAAACACATACGGACTTAGGTCCATAAACTTATAACGCATCAGGGTGACATAGGCCGTAGCCGGATGGTGTGGAGATACTTCTATACTGTTGATAATTCCTTCTTCTAATCCTTTAGGAGTGACGTTTTTCCAATTTTTACCCCCGTCTTGTGTCAGGTGAATTAAACCGTCGTCACTTCCTGCCCAAAGCACCTCTGAGCTATGGGGTGAGGTAGCTAAACTCATCAGGGTGTTATAATTTTCACCTCCTGCTGCTTCGTTTGTATAGGGAGCTCCACCCTGTTGCTGTTGTTCTTTGTTGTTTCGGGTTAAATCAGGACTAATTACTTCCCAAGTAATTCCTCCGTCTTGAGTTTTAAAAACGACATTCCCCGCATGAAAAATTGTATTGGGGTCTGAAGGTGCACTCAAAATGGGGGCATTCCAATTGAAGCGGTACTTAAAAGTACTGGGCACATTTCCCAAGGACAGTTCAGGGTATTCTTTAATCGCTTTTGTCGATTGAGTAGCGCGATGCCAGCTTTCAATAATTCCTTGATAACAGCCGCCATAAACTACTTCTGGATTTTCTGGATCAAACGCCAAAAAGGCACTTTCACAACCCGAAACCGAATACCAATCTTTCCAATCTATTCCTCCGTCGCTGTCCCTACTTTTAATGCCAATGGCAGAATTATCCTGTTGCCCACCATAAACATGATAGGGTACTTGGGCATCCGCAATAACCCGATAAAATTGTGAGGTGGGTTGGTTTTGCTGTGTGCTCCAACTCGCCCCACCATTGAGGGAAATGTTTGCTCCTCCGTCATTGGAATTGATCATCAATTGGTTGTTTTGAGGATGAATCCACAGGTGGTGGTTGTCTCCATGGGGAGTGCTCAATGGTTGAAAAGTTTTTCCTTTATCTATAGATTTTAATGCAGGTGCATTGAGCACATAAACTAAATTCTCGTCTTGAGGATCTGCAAAAATCTCCATGTAGTACCAAGAACGGGTAACCGCAATACGATCTTTATTAACTTGTTTCCAGTTTGCTCCACTGTCATCAGAACGGTATACGCCCGACTGACTTCCCTCTGCTTCTAGGTTGATATATACGATTTTTGAATTGGCTCTGGATACCGAAATACCCGCTTTTCCAAATTCTTCAGGCAACCCTTTCTCCAATTTTATCCAGTCTTCACCTCCATTGGTAGATTTATAAATTCCTGAACCTGAACCACCAGAGCGCATTTGCCAGGGAGTTCTTGCATGGTCCCACATAGCAGCATACAAAATTCTTGGGTTGTTCATATCCATACTTAAAGAGGCAGCGCCTACCCGATCATTTACATACAACACTTTTCTCCAAGTAGCGCCCCCGTCTACTGTTTTATAAACACCGCGTTCTTGACTTCCTCCGTATTGAGCCCCTTGCACGGCTACGTAAAAAACATCTGGATTGGTTGGATGAATTTGAATGTTTGCGATGTGTCTCGATTGTTCCAAGCCTATATGTTTCCATGTAGCTCCTGCATCATCAGATTTGTAAACACCATCCCCCATTGACGTCATCACTCCACGAGCGGCATGTTCTCCCATTCCCACTATTACTACGTTGGGATCGCTTTCAGAAACAGCTATGGCGCCTACAGTTCCTGTTTTAAAGAAGCCGTCGGAAATGTTTTTCCATGCCAGTCCGTAATCTTCTGTTTTCCAAACACCTCCACCGGTACTGCCCATATAGAAAACATTGGGCTGCTTTACTACACCTGTTGAAGCTACACTTCGACCTCCTCTAAAGGGGCCAATATTTCTCCAGTTCAAATTGTTGTATTGCAGAGCGGTAGGAGCGCTCTTTTTATTCTGTTTTTTCTTTTTTTGACTGAAAACTTGGGATGTACAAAAAAATAAGAGTATGAATACAGTTATTAATTTTTTCATAATGTTCCTTAGGGAAAGAGATTGATTCTTTAGTTTTTATTCTCACAATTTAGGAAATAATTAGAAAGCCTCAGAAAAAAACACCTATTCACTTTCCAGGGTTGCCAAAAACAAACGCGGAATCCCTTTTTCTTCACTCTCTGAAGTCATCCAAAAATGTGTGGCATCGATGATTTTTACAGCCTCTATTTAAGCTGGTTTTACAGGAATAGTATACCGCTTCAAATGGATGTTTTCGAAACCTTTTTTTGTAAAATCAGTCATCGTATAAAAAAACTGATCTCCTCTAAAGTCATAACCCGTGAGGACCATGAGATCATGAGTTTCGTTATAATCTGCAGCTGTTATAAGTGCTTGTGTATCTATTGTGGCTCTAGGTGATAGCACATAGTCTCCAGAAGTTTTTGGAATCACGTAGAGTTCCGACTGAAGTGTTTTTCTGTTTTTTGAAAATAAAACCAAATGCTCCCCTACGGCTGCCAAGCCTTCAGCATCAAATTCATTCAAGGATTCTCGTGAAAAAGAGGTTTGTGCTTCGTAACGTATCGATACACTTCCTTCCGGAATAAAATTCCTGTTTAATATATAAATCTTTAAGTCCTCTCGAGTGGCAAAATTATTTCCCGTATCTGCTATAAAGTAATGGTTAGCATCTGCTGTGATGTCCTCCCAATCTAAATTATTTAATTGATTGAGACTAAGTTCCATTACTTTCTTACCTTCTTTAGATAGAAGGTAAAGTTTAGGGTCGTCACCAGAGTCGTTATGGGTAACGAGGTAGTCTCCAAAAAATTCTAATCCAGAGGTTTCTTGAACTGATTTTGGCAAATCCAAGGAAGTAAGGGTCAGTTGGGCCATGCTTAATTGAGAGATCAACAAAAGGGATAGAAACAAACGCATAAAAAATTTTTAGCGAAAGATACCCAATAACTTGGTATTGGTAATGTCTTTAAAATTTTCAAAAGCTAAAATTTATACCTTACTTTAGTTACCAACATTTAAATAATGAAAAAAAACAGTCTTTGCTGCATTCTCCTTCTGGGCTCAACTCTTCTGTATTCCCAAAAAAAACTTTCTCAATTCAGTTATCTGGCCTTAGGTGACAGTTACACTATTGGAGAAAGTGTCAAAACTAAATTGCGCTGGCCTGTTCAATTGGTAGACTCACTAAAAAAGTACGGTGTCGCAATGGACGATCCGCAAATTATTGCCAAAACAGGCTGGACCACAGATGAACTTAAAGCAGGTATAGACAGAGCTACTTTAGACTTCCCTTACGATTGGGTTTCTTTGCTGATTGGGGTCAATAACCAATATCGAGGACGAAGTATCGATCAATTCCGTACAGAATTTGAGGGCTTGCTTTCAGAAGCCGTCTTTTACAGTGGCAACAACAAAGAAAATGTTTTTGTTGTTTCAATTCCAGATTGGGGTGCCATGCCGTTTGCTGAAGGGCGTGACCGTAAACAAATTGCAACAGAAATCGATAATTTCAATCAGGTAATTTACGAAGTATGCGCTCTGGAAGGAATACGATTTATAGACATTACACCTCTATCCAGGGAGGTAAATATACACCCTGATTGGATCGCGAAAGATGGATTACATCCCAGTGGAGCACAGTATTCCCAATGGGTTCAAACCATCGTTGCAAATCTTTTAAAAGAGAAGTCAGATGGTAGCAAGTAAAATAAAAACATTGGATTTAAAAGACCCTTTGGCTGACTTTAGGTCCTTTTTTGTTCATAATGCAGAAGAGATCTACATGGATGGAAATTCCCTTGGTAGGCTCCCTATGGAAACCAAAAAAAAAGTGGAAGAAACAGTTTCTAAAGAGTGGGGACAGCGATTGATACGCAGTTGGAACGAAAGATGGTTAGAACTCCCCCACCGATTAGCCACAAAATATGCGAGCCTTTTGAATGCAACACCTGAAGAAATTCTCATCGGAGAATCTACTTCGGTACGGCTCTATCAAATTGTACAAGCCCTATTACACTCTGGAGAGTATCCTCTGCTGTTAGCTACAGATAACTTGAATTTCCCTACCGACACTTATATCTTAGAAGGTTTGGCAAAACAGTTTACAAAACAGGATATTCACCTGATTCACCATCCAAATGAGGTCGAAGCAGACATCAAAAATCTCAAAGAAGCTCTAGTAAAAAAACCAGGAATCTATTGTTTGAGTTTGGTTTCTTATAAAAGTGCTTTTCTCTATCCGATGAAAACACTTAACCTATGGGCAGCTGAACACAATAGTATTATCGTTTGGGACTTGAGTCATGCTGTGGGTGCTGTTGCAATTGATTTAAAAGCGGCCCAGTGTAAAGTAGCCTTGGGTTGCAGCTACAAATACCTCAACGGAGGACCCGGAGCTCCTGCCTTTTTATATGTAGCTAAGGAATTAGTCCCTGCTCTAAGGAATCCCATACAAGGGTGGTTTGGACATGAAAGCCCTTTTGAATTTGCTCCGCAGTACACTCCAGCAAAAGGGATTCAGCGTTTTGCTGTAGGTACCCCACCTGTTCTTTCCATGCAAGCTATGGAAAGTGGTGTAGACCTTACACTCCAAGCAGGCATCAAAAATATTCGAGCCAAAAGCATCCAGCAAACAGAACTTTTCATTCAACTTTTCAAAGAAAAATTAAGTCCTTTAGGATTCCAACTTGAAAGTCCTGAGGATTCGAAAAAACGAGGATCTCATGTCACTCTTTCCCATCCTGAGTCTTGGAGAATCTGTCAAGCTCTTTTGCAGGGAGTTCCTAATGGACCTAAAATTATTCCCGATTTTCGACCTCCCCGTTTTATCCGTTTTGGTATCGCTGCACTATATACACGTTTTGAAGAAATCCATACCGTAGTCCATCGACTGGAAGAGATTGTACATTCCCAGTCGTATCTTCAGTTCGACTTAAAAAAAACTACTGTAACCTAACAAAAAAAGCCTTCAGGGAGAATTCCCAAAGGCTATTCGGATCATTTTCCGGTTTATGCTCTTTTGGGCGTAAAAAACTAATGATTTCTTTTATTCTTCTTGGAGAATTTCAGGGTATAAAAAATGATTGTAGGGAAAACGAGTCACATGAATTTTACGAACCTCATCATAGACTCTACTTCGAAAATCCATCAAATTTTCTTTGTTTAAAGCAGAGATAAAAAGGGCCTGTCCATTCATTTTACTCATCCAGGTCTCTTTCCATTCTTGAAGGGAGTAGTGCTTTTTCCCACGCTTTTCTATCAGTTCATTTTCATCCCAAGGCTCTGGAGTGTAGGCATCAATTTTATTGAAAACCATGTAAGTAGGTTTGTCCAAACTATCGATGTCTTTTAATATCTGATTGACAGAATCGATATGTTCTTCAAAGTTGGGATGGGAGATGTCCACAACATGTAGCAACAGGTCGGCCTCCTGTACCTCATCCAAAGTGCTTTTAAAGGATTCAACAAGCTGAGTTGGTAGTTTGCGGATAAACCCTACCGTATCACTGAGCAAAAAAGGAAGGTTTCCGATCACTACCTTTCGCACAGTCGTGTCCAAGGTAGCAAAGAGTTTGTTTTCTGCAAATACATCGCTTTTAGCAATGACATTCATCAGGGTGGATTTTCCTACATTGGTGTAACCCACCAAGGCGACACGTACAAGCGCTCCCCGATTTCCTCTTTGGGTGGCCATTTGTTTGTCTATGGTAACCAGTTTCTTTTTTAGTAGTGAAATTTTATCTCGTACAATTCTACGGTCCGTTTCAATTTCTGTTTCTCCAGGCCCACGCATCCCGATCCCTCCCTTTTGACGTTCCAAATGCGTCCAGAGCCCTTTCAATCGGGGTAATAAATATTGGTACTGCGCCAATTCGACTTGAGTACGTGCATAACTAGTCTGCGCACGTTGGGCAAAAATATCTAGTATGAGACCCGTACGGTCCAACACCTTTACCTTGAGCAATTTTTCGATATTACCTTGTTGAGCTGGACTGAGTTCATCGTCAAAAATAACCGAGGAGACGTCGTTTGATTTTACAAATTCCAATACTTCGATCATCTTTCCAGAGCCGATAAACGTTTTTGGGTTGGGCGGGTCAATTTTTTGGGTAAAACGCTTCAATACCACACCCCCAGCGGTAAAAGTCAGAAATTCCAACTCATCCATATATTCTTTGGACTGGTTTTCATCCTGACGTGAATTGATGATTCCCACCAATACAGCATTTTCTAAACTCAGGGATTTTTCTTCAATCATCTGCTTTTAGGTCCCATTTTTTAAGTTCTAGTCGAGTTCCGTCAAAAGTTGCGTAGGTAAAATGTGTTATCCAATCTCCGAGATTGATGTATTTTGAATGGGGATTTAGTTGAATTTCTAAGGGTATATGACGGTGTCCAAAGACAAAAAAATCCCGGTGTTTTTCTTCTAACTTTCTCTGTGCATAGCGAACCAACCACTCGTTTTCTTCCCCTAAAAAAACAGCGTCTTTCTCTCCAGAAATCAATTTGTTTTTTACAGAAAAATAGTGTCCCAAGCGCATGCCCAAGTCGGGATGTAACGCTTGAAAAAGGCGCTTTGCCAATGGATTTGTAAAAAATTTTTTCATGCGTTTATAGCCTTTGTCGTTAGGCCCCAAACCGTCCCCATGTCCTATAAATAATGTGGTAGTATTAAAAGTAAACTCTTGCGGCTTACGGTAAACCGTTATGCCCAATTCGGTCTCAAAATAATCTTTCATCCAGAGGTCGTGATTGCCTACAAAAAAATGTACTGCTATCCCTTTATCCGAAAGAGTCGCTAATTTACCCAAGATTCGAACAAACCCTTTGGGAACGACCTTTTGGTATTCAAACCAAAAGTCAAATAAATCGCCTAACAAAAACAAGGCGGCAGCCTTATTTTCAATTTCATCTAGCCAATCCAAAAAATGATTTTCCCTCCTCTTACTCAAGACCGGAGTAGGTGCGCCAAAATGTTGGTCAGAGGCGAAATAAATTATTTTGTCCTGCGGAAGTTCCATAAATAGGGTTTAGGCAATCGCCTGTTCTAAGTCCGCAATCAAATCACGAACATCTTCAATACCTACACTGAGGCGAATAAGTGCATCTACCACCCCGCTTTGTTCTCGTATTGCTTTAGGAATAGACGCATGAGTCATACTTGCAGGGTGCCCGGCTAAACTTTCAACTCCACCAAGAGACTCGGCAAGCGTAAATAATTTTAATCGCTCTACAATTTTTATTGCAGCTGCATAGTCTGCTCCTTGAGTTACAAAAGAAAGCATTCCTCCAAAATCCTTCATTTGTGTTTTGGCTACCTCGTGATTGGGATGAAAGTCAAATCCGGGCCAATTCACCTTTTCAATTTTTGGATGCTGGTGCAAAAAATGGGCGATTGCTGCTGCATTTTCACAATGGCGCTGCATGCGGACGTGTAGTGTCTTAATGCCTCTAAGCGTTAAAAAGCTGTCCATCGGACCACATATGGCTCCACTTGCGTTTTGAATAAAGCCGATACGCTCTGCTAATTCGCTGTCATTTACGACCAAGGACCCCAAGACCACATCAGAATGCCCCGCAAGGTATTTGGTTGCAGAGTGCATAACGATATCTGCACCCAAAGTCAAAGGTTGCTGTAGGTAGGGTGAAGCAAAAGTATTGTCGACTGCCAAAAGAATATTATGTTTTTTAGCAATAGCAGCTACGGCTTGAATGTCAATCACATTCATCATCGGATTGGTGGGGGTTTCCACCCAAATCAATTTTGTTTTTTCCGAAACAACCGCTGTAATATTTTGAGGGTCGTTCATCCCTACAAACTGAAACTTTAGTCCAAAGTCTTCGAATATCTTGGTAAACAAACGGTAGGATCCTCCGTAGAGATCATTAGTAGAAATTATTTCATCTCCCGGTTTCAAAAGCTTTAAAACAGCATCCATGGCTGCTAGACCCGAGCCAAAGGCAAAACCATAATTTCCCGCTTCAATACTGGCAAGTGCTTTTTCCAATGCCTGTCGGGTGGGATTGTGCGTACGACTGTATTCAAAGCCCTGATGCCCCCCTGGAGTAATTTGTGCATAGGTAGAGGTCTGATAAATAGGAGGCATTACCGCTCCATAGCCTTTGTCTGGTTCTTGTCCTCCATGTATGGTGGCACTGTTGAAATGAAGTTTTTTGTTCATATATACAAGTTTTGCCGCCGTAAAGGTATTTGATTTTAGGCAAAACCTCTTTTGTTCCGTAAAAATGATTTTTCTTTGTGTAGCTAAAGAAGAAAGAATGCGTCGATTTTATTATTTAAGTAGTTGTGATAGTTGTAAGCGGATTGCTAAGGAACTTCCTTTAGACGAAAGGATCACCCAAATTGACATTAAAAAAACGCCTTTAAACAATGCTGAAGTTGAGGACTTGCACCAGCTTTCAGGAAGCTATGAAGCTTTGATTAACAAACGGGCACAACTCTACAAGCAGCGTGGCTTAAAAGATCAAAATCTCACAGAAGCTGATTACAAAAAACTTTTATTAGAACATTACACTTTTTTAAAACGCCCCGTTTTGGTTTATGATACCACTTTTTTTGTGGGTAACGCAGCCAAAACAGTTGAAGAGGCAAAAGCTTTCCTGAATGAACGGTAGGGTTTTAGCACTTCTTGCCGCCTTTGGTGCGACTACCATTTACGGTCTCAACCACACCATTGCCAAAGTAGTCATGCCCCACTATATCGGTCCTTTTGGTTTTATTATGCTTCGAGTGGTAGGGGCTAGTATTTTGTTTTGGATCGTGAGCTTGTTTACACCAAAAGAAACCATTGAACAGAAAGACTATTTGAGAATTGCCATTGCAGCTTTTTTAGGTATGTGCATCAATATGCTGATGTTTTTCAAAGGGCTTCAACTCTCCACTCCTATCAACAGCGGAGTAATTGTCACGCTGACCCCCATCATCATTTTGATTCTTTCTGCCTTTTTTTTAAAAGAAAAACTTACGCTTATTAAGTTTTTAGGGATTGTATTAGGGTTTACAGGAGCGCTTATGCTCATTCTTTATGGTACAACTTCAGAACGGTTAAATGCACCTAATATTCCCTTAGGAAATACGATGCTTTTGATTAACTCCATCAGTTTTGGGGCCTATTTGGTAGTCATAAAACCCATTACCAAAAAATACAGCACCATCACTTTGATGAAATGGATGTTCCTGCTAGGTGTGTTTTACACTTTTCCCGTGACCTATACAGAGTTTATGGAGGTGTCCTGGACCACACTCCCTTTTGAAGCCCTTTGGCGCATGGGCTTTGTTATTGTTGGGACAACTTTTATGACCTATCTGTTTAACGTTTATGCCCTACAAACCTTACCCCCAACAACCATTGGTGCATTTACTTATTTACAGCCCTTGATCACCATCGTATATGCGGTCATCACAGGAAACGATGTTTTGGATGGAATCAAAATACTCGCTTGTATTTTGGTTTTTGCTGGTGTCTATTTGGTGTCTAAAAAAAATAGAAATCATTCCATCCCCGCTTCAGAAAGCAAAATCAATAAAGCCAACTGAATGGCTTTATGGCCTTCCTCATTGATCCACCATTCCTCTAGGGAATGGGCCTTTCCTCCTTGCCCACCTCTGCCGATAGTAACGGCAGGAATCCCTTGAGCAATAGGAATGTTTGAATTGGTGGACCCACGGGTAAGGTAAGGAGTTGTGCCAAAAGCTTGTGTTGCTGCTAGTGTCCGCTGTACAAGAGGCAAGCTTTCTGGTAGTTCGCCAGAGGGGCGGTTGCCTATTTTGTTAAACTCTAGGGCCAAATCCGGACCTCTTCTCTTTATTTTATTTTGGTACGCCAACGCATTTTGAGTTGCTTCTTTTAGCAAAGCTTCCATTGCATCTAAACGGGAGGGCTCTACAGAGCGTATATCTATCTGCATGGTTGATTCAAAAGGGACTGAATTGATCGAAGTTCCTCCAGAAATCACCCCTACGTTATAGCTCGTTTTTGGGCCTTCTGAGGTGTATTCATCGGCTAATTTGACAAAATTACTAATGGCCTCTCCCAAAGCGTGATGTGGATTGGCCAAACCAAAAGCGCCCCAAGAATGACCTCCGGGTCCTTTGAAGGTCACCTCGTAGCGGTATGAGCCCAGTCCTTTGTTATTAACTCGTCCTATAGATCCTCCGTCGATGGCAATCCAACTATCAATTTTAGGTCCTCCAGCTCTAAACAGATGCTTAACTCCACGCAGGTCTCCTAGTCCTTCTTCCCCCACTGAACCGACAAACAAAACATTGGCTTGGGGTTGTATTCCTGTCTTTTTAATCGTTTCTAAAAGAGTAAGAAGCATGGTCAGCCCTCGAGTATCGTCGCCAATACCAGGGGCAAAGAGTGTGTCGTTTTTGACCTTCACTTTTACATCTGTACCTTCGGGAAAAACAGTATCTAAGTGGGCATCAAGTGCAACGGTTCGTTCTCCTGTACTCCCTCTGAGTAGCCCAAGGACATTACCTTCTGTATCAATCCAAACGGAATCCATCCCTAATGAAGTGAAATACTCTGCAAAAACAGCAGCTCGTTTCGCTTCTTTAAAAGGGGGTGCTTCAATTTCGTTTAACACCACGTGTCGTTCCATGGTTATGGGTTCCAATTCCTCAATGGTGGCAAAGGCTTTTTTCAATTGTTTGTTTTTCAGCAAACGGGCTGTGGCTTTGGTGTATTTTTTTTCAATGGTTGTGTTTTCTTGTGCATTGATTATTCCTAATGCTAAAAGAAAGATTAAAACTGTTTTAATTTTAAAATTCATACGTGTTAAGTTAAAGGTTTTGGTGTTTGATTCCATCGTCTTGTATCTTCTGAGGTGATTATGCGAAAATTTTTTGTTTTATGTGTCTTTTCAAAGGCATTTAATAACTCTTCTGGCAGTAGTGTTAGCTTTCTGGTATTCAAGTCCATCCATGCCCCCATCATTTCACAACGGGCAACATTCTCTCCTTTGGAATTGAAGTAATTGTGTTCGAATTCAAAAAACATCCCTTCTTTACTCAGGGCTGCCAATTCAAAAGAGACTCGAATACTATCGTCGGGTAAAACTTCTTTAAAGTAAAAAAGGCGCTCATTAAAAACGACAGGTCCTATTGCCAGTTGTTTGAGATCAGCATTCGAAAGTCCCATTTGATTTAAAAAGGCCAACCGCGTCTCACTAGCGAAAGCCAAGTATGAAACGTTTGCAAGATGTCTGTTGGCATCTAAGTCGTTCCAACGGATTTCAAATTCTTTTAAAAACATCCAATCAATTTTTTATAAAACTATTCTTTTTCTATTTTTAATGAAATTTAATTTGATGAAAAAAATTATAGTTTTAATGCTACTGGGGCTTTTTGTAAGTTGTGGTTCAAATGAGGAAAAGAAAAAAGAATTTGAGTACAACAGAACTCAAAAAGAGGAACAAAAGACTTCCGCAACGTCTTCAAATGAAGTTCCTGTAGATTTGGACAATAAAGGAATTGGACCTGTAAAATCCCTAGATTTTGACAAAGCAATAGATACCGCTTTAGCCTCACAAGGTGAGAATGCATTCAATCAAAAGTGTACTGCTTGTCATATGACCAATAAAAAATTAATTGGCCCCGCAATGACTGGTGTTTTTGAAAGAAGAAGTCCAGAATGGGTGATCAATTTTTTATTGAACCCTACAGAAATGTTACAACAGGATCCAATTGCTAAAGCCTTGCTTAAAAAATACAACAATGTCATGATGCTCAATCAGAACCTTTCTGAAGACGAAGCCCGTGCCATTACGGAGTATTTGAGGACTTTATAAGATTTGTATCAAATCGTACTTTTTTTTAGTAACTCCAACTGACTCAGCTTTTTTCAAATGCCCATCCAAAAATTGTCCTTTTGATTTATACATGAAAAGGCATTTTAACTTAGTAAAATTTTGCTTTAACTCCATGCAAAATTAAAGGGTTGGTCAAAATGAAAAGATAGTTTAAATTAGGTGGATATTTTTAAGGTTCTCTAGTGAAGGGTTCCCTATTGACTAAAACTAAATAGCTTAAGAATGAGCAAACTAATTAGAAGACACCTCTCCTTGAGTATAAGTTTAATATTGCTATCGTTCTTTAATTCATGTGGCACAAATCATGAAGAGGAGATTAAAGGTCTTGACGTACCTCTAATGTATGTTGCTAACTATACCCAAAATAGCCCTCAGATAGATGGTGAAGTGGATGAGTTGTGGAATCTGGCACAATATTCCGATGAATACATAGACATTGAGGGCACAAAAACACCATTGTATCCTACCCGAATGAAAATGTTGTGGAATCAAGAATATCTTTTTATTCTTGCGGAACTCGAAGAACCTCATGTTTGGGGAACTCTAAAACAACGTGATACTGTTATTTTTTACAACAACGATTTTGAGGTGTTTATTGACCCTGACGGGGATACACATCAATATATGGAATTGGAAATCAATGCGCTAAACACCGCTTGGGACCTTTTTCTGGAGCGGCCGTATCGAAATAAAGTCAAGGTTGACAATACCTGGAATATAGAAGGGCTTCAGTCTGCGGTTTCTTATCAGGGAACGCTAAACAACCCTTCGGATACAGATCAGGGCTGGACTCTAGAAATTGCCCTTCCATGGAATGCTTTAGATAGGGGAAATCCCTCAAAAACAATTCCTGTAAACCAATTTTGGAGAATGAATTTTTCAAGGGTCAATTGGCAGTTTGATTTAATAAACAACAAGTATTCAAGGAAAAAAAATAAAGAAAAGGGGTATGAACCTGAATTTAATTGGGTCTGGAGTCCACAGGGGGTTATCAATATGCATGTCCCCGAGCGTTGGGGCTATGTTTTTTTTACTGACGGTTCACTAAATGATATCCCCTATCCTAGTGACGCAGCTCTTCTCCAATGGATGTATTCACATTATAGAGAATTTCTTTCAAAAACAAAAAAAGGACAACCTTCAGAGAATGCCTTCACAGCACGCTTCAATGGAAAGGGAGTGAGAATGGAAAAAATCCATACAGAAGGGGGTATCTATTGGAAAACACTGAACCCTTTAAACAATAAAACCTACCTCATTCGTGAAGATGGAAAACTTGAAATAAAAGACAATTAAAGTGACTCCCCATCCCCACTGCTATCAGATCTTTTTTAGCAATGGAAGTAGGTGCGTTTTTAAAGAGACCAAGATTTTCCTCTTGTTGTTTCTTCAAGATCAACACACCCTCTGTAATCTCCTGGAACTGGGGCATAGGCCAGTACATTCTCGCCAATAAACTCATTGGTTTTGTATGCATTTACCGTAAGGTCGCGCAATTGATTTGCAAATCCCGCAGCAAGGTCTCCTTTTGCAGGAGGATTCCCAGACTTTAAATGTTTGGCTAGTTCTGCATCCCAATCTGCTGCTGTCAATTCGTCCGAACTTGTTTTTCCAGAAGCTTTTAGAACTCCGCTTTTAAATGCAGCCCATCCTTTCTTAAAAGTAGCTTTATTGTCCTCATTCCAAACGCCTTCAATAAAAGCATCTATAAATTCAGGAAGTTTTAGATCAATTGCACCCGGTGTTTCCGTTGTGGGAATTATTAACTCCATAATGGTGGACAAAGAATCAAAATCCTCTTGTGGAATAAATACAGGAGTGAAAGTTGACGCCGTTTGACAACTCTGAAAGAAACTAACCACGGCAGGAGTAACAACTATAGCGCCTAAACCGGTTCCTATACTTTTTAATGCTATTCTTCTATCCATTGTATAGTAAAATTAAAGATTCATTTTTTTCAATTCTTCCACTGCATGGTTGGTTGCACGAGCAGTCAGAGCCATGTAGGTAAGGGAAGGGTTTACATTTCCTGCTGAGGTCATCGCCGATCCGTCTGTTACAAAAACATTAGGCACTTCATGCACTTGATTATGTTTGTTTAGTACAGATGTTTTAGGGTCGTGTCCCATGCGAGCAGTACCCATTTCGTGAATACCCAAACCTAGGGCGTAGTCACCATTGAATCCTCTAACATTTTTAAATCCTGCACTTTCCAACATTTCAACTGCTTGTTGTTGCATGTCTTTACGCATATTGTGCTCATTCTCCTTGATAGTAGCATCGAAGGTGACTGTGGGTAAACCCCACTGGTCCAGTTTTTCGTAATTCAGAGTCATTCGATTGTCTTCATAAGGAAGAACCTCTCCAAAGCCTCCAAGACCGATACTCCAATTTCCTGGCTTGAGAACTTCCTCTTTAAATTGAGCGCCATATCCCAATTCAGCAACTTTTGAAGTCCACCCGCCCCGCGAGCCTCCTCCTTGATAACCATAGCCTCTTAGAAAGTCTTTTTGGTTGGTATCCCCACCAATATTTCTAAATCTGGGAATATAGATTCCGTTGTTTCTTCTTCCGAAATAATATTTATCCTGGTAGTCCTCTGTCGTGGCAGACGCTCCTACTCCAAGGTGATGGTCCATAATGTTTCTCCCCAATTGATCTGATGCATTACCCATTCCATTTGGGAATGCTTCTGATTTGGATTGCATCAAAATTGAAGTTGATGCTATTGCAGAGGCACAAAGGAAAATTACTTTGGCTTTAAACTCATACACCTCTTTGGTCTCCGTATCGATGACCCGAACACCACTGGCTTTTTTTTGATCTGCATCATACAGTATTTCATGAACGATAGAATTGGGTCTCAAGGTCATATTTCCTGTTTGTTCAGCGGCCGGAAGAGTTGAAGAAATACTACTAAAGTAGGCTCCAAATGGGCACCCTCTCATGCAACGAGACCTGTACTGACAACTCATCCTCCCCAATCCTGGTTTTGTTCCTTCTGTTATGATGGCAGTTCTACCTATAGTTAAAATTCTATCCTTATACGATTTAGAGATGGATGCCTGCAGTTGATCTTCCACACAATTCATGTCCATCGGTTTTAAATAATTTCCGTCCGGAAACTGAGGGAGCCCAACATTTTGACCACTCACTCCGATATACCCCTCCACATAATTGTACCAAGGAGCGAGATCTTTGTAGCGAATTGGCCAGTCTATTGCAATACCCTCTTTTATGTTGGCCTCAAAATCAAAATCTGTAAGACGGTAAGACTGTCTCCCCCAAGTAATAGATCTTCCACCCACATGGTATCCTCGCATCCAATCAAAACGATTTGTTTCGTTATAAGGATGTTCCAAATCACTTACAAAAAAATGCTTGCTCGATTCTTTTGTGGTATATCCTGTGCGACTTTGTTTTCCTTGGGTTTTTTTGGTTTCGTTTGTAATTACATCTCCCGTTTTATAGTCCCATGGATCGTCATTCATTGTAGGATAATCCTCAATATGTTTGATCATTCTTCCTCTTTCCAGTACTAGTGTTTTTAGGCCTTTTTCACAAAGTTCCTTTGCAGCCCAACCACCGCTTATCCCTGTTCCAACAACGATTGCGTCAAATTGTGTTTCCATCTTATTGATTGTTAGTTCATAGTAAGGAAACCAAATATAATTATTTTGTATCTCGTTTAGTTGATATTTAACTAATTTTAGAATCATTAATTCAGTAATCGTTTAACTTGAAAAAAAAATCATGAAATCAAATTTCTTTCGTCAAATTCTCGCTTTTAACATCCTTTTTTTTCTAATAGCTACTTCTGTTTCTTGTAAAAATGAAACTAAAAAAGAAGAGGACGCTCAAAAATTATTTTTTGAACTATCCCTTGCACAATGGTCGTTAAACAAAACGTTTAGACAAGGAGGGGTCTCCCCTTACGAATTTGCAAAACTTGGAAGAGAGTTGGGTTTTACTGGTTTAGAATACGTTAGTCAGCTCTACAAAGACATTTATGTAAGCGAAGATAAAGAGGCAGCCCTTATGGCTTTTGTTGAGAAAAGTAATGCACTTGCAAAGCATTACAATATGAAAAATGTTTTGATCATGATTGATGGAGAAGGCGAACTTTCAAGCTCTGACGAAGAAGAACGCACTAGCGCAGAAAACAACCACAAACAATGGATAGATGCAGCACATCAAATGGGTTGTTCTGCAATTCGAGTCAACCTCCACGGAGAAAAAGACGAAGCACTTTGGATCGAAAACTCCATAAAAAGTCTCAATACTTTAGCGGCATATGCAGCCCCATTAGGAATTAATGTGATCGTTGAAAATCACGGAGGTAAATCGTCCAATGCTGGCCTATTGATGAAAGTAATTAACCAAGTGAACTACAGTAACTGTGGTACACTTCCCGACTTTGGAAACTTCTGTTTAAGTGAGAATTGGGGGTCTCTTATGGATAATAAATGTGACAACCCCTACGACCCCTATTTAGGGGTATCTGAAATGCTCCCCAAAGCTTTTGGTATGAGTGCAAAGTCTTATGAGTTTGATTCCAATGGGAATGAAACCATCCTTGATTACCACAAATTACTTTCCATTGTAAAAGAAGGGGGCTACTCCGGTTTTATAGGAGTTGAGTTTGAAGGAGAAGGGCTTTCAGAAAGAGAAGGTATACTCGCAACTAAAAAACTTTTGGAAAGAACTGCAGCAAAACTTTAAATGAGATGAAAATCGAAAAACGTTTTCTACTTTCCATTTTTTTTTATTTAGAGTTTATATTTTGGCATAAATCATTTAGCGATTACTACTATTGGATGACTAGACGTTTTAAAAAGAGTGCTGTGTCCAAAGCGCTATTTTATCATTTGTAGTATTAACCTTAATTTTAGCCTCTTTTAAAAACGAAACCATTAAATTGAAATCAGTATGAGTAAAATAAGACTTGGAATTCTTGGAGGAGGGGGAGATTCCCTCATCGGGATATTACACCGTGTTGCTTCCAGTATGTACGACCGTTACGAAATCATTGGAGGTGTTTTCAATCCAGACTACGAGGACAGTATCAAATTCGCAACACATATTGGTCTCAATACAGATCGTGTTTATGTTGATTTTGAAACTTTGGTTTCAGAAGAGCTAAAAAAACCTGCGGAGGAACGCATCGAAGTAGTATCGGTTCTCACTCCAAATTTTTTACACTTCCCAATGGCGAAGAAACTATTAGAAAATGGTTTTCATGTGATCTGTGAAAAGCCTTTGACAACATCCTATACCGAAGCTTTAGAGCTTGAAGCCCTTCAAAAGAAAAACAAAGCCATTTTTGCGGTGACTTACACCTACACAGGCTATCCTATGGTACGACACATGAAACACATGATTGCTTCAGGTGCGCTAGGAGCAATACAAAAGGTTGATGTTCAATACTACCAAGGGTGGATTAACCCTGTGATCCACGATCCTGAAATTCGAAAAACAGTTTGGCGTTTGGACCCTAAAAAAGCAGGGATAAGTTCTTGTATCGGAGATATAGGAACCCATGCCTTTCAAATGACGGAATACCTCACAGGACTGGAAGTAAAATCCGTTTTATCAGACCTCAACATGTTATACGATGACAACACTTTAGATCTAGACGGGACCGTATTGATCCGTTTTTCGGATACCGCAAAAGGGGTCATTCGTGCCAGTCAGATTGCTACGGGTGAAGAAAACGGTCTTACGGTAGCCATATATGGAAGAAAAGGAGCGTTCAAATGGGAACAAGAAAACCCGAACATCTTGTACCACATAACCGATGATGAACCCAAAAGAATTATCAAACCTGGTCATGCTTATGTCTCCGACGTAGCTGCAGATGGAACCAAACTCCCTGGGGGTCATCCCGAAGGAATTTTTGATGCGATGGGGAATATCTACAAAGGAGTAGCCAAAGCACTTCGGGGAGAATCCACCTTTGCTGGTGAATACCCCACTATGAATGACGGAGTACGAGGCATGCTCTTTATCGAAAAAGTTGTTGAATCACATAAAAAAGGAAACGTATGGCTCAGCCTGGACAAGCAATGAAAACTATTAAAGGCCCTGGGATTTTTCTGGCTCAATTTGTAGACAGCAATGCCCCTTTTAATAGCCTGGAAGGAATGTGTAAATGGGCGGCAGACTTAGGCTATAAAGGCATTCAAATTCCTACCTGGGAGTCTTTTCTCATCGATTTAGACAAAGCAGCAGAAAGTCAAACTTATTGTGACGACCTGAAAGGTAAAATCAACTCTTACGGTTTAGAAATTACGGAACTTTCTACCCATTTGCAGGGTCAGCTTGTTGCGGTACACCCTGCCTATGATTTGATGTTTGACAATTTTGCACCTGCTGCACTAAAAAACAACCCTAAGGCAAGAACTGCTTGGGCGATAGAAACCTTGAAAAAAGCGGCACTTGCAAGTAAACGTCTTGGTTTAAATGTTCACGCTACTTTCTCTGGTGCTTTACTTTGGCATACTTGGCACCCCTGGCCACAACGCCCCGAAGGACTAGTAGAGCTTGGTTTTGCTGAGTTGGCTAAAAGATGGAAGCCCATATTGGACGTTTTTGATGAAAATGGAGTGGACGTCTGTTATGAAATACACCCTGGAGAAGACCTGCATGATGGTGTAACTTTTGAGCGCTTTTTAGAAGCTACCGAAAACCACAAAAGAGTAAATATACTTTATGATCCCAGTCATTTTGTGTTACAACAATTGGATTATATCGAGTATATAGATCACTACCATGAGTTTATCAAAGCCTTTCATGTCAAAGACTCTGAATTCAAACCCAACGGAAAAAAAGGTGCTTTTGGTGGATATGGTGATTGGATCGATCGGGCAGGTCGATATCGCTCCCCCGGTGACGGTCAAATTGATTTTAAAACCATTTTTAGTAAACTGACGGAATACGGATGTGATGTATGGGCCGTTATGGAATGGGAATGCTGTATAAAAAGTCCTGAACAAGGAGCTCGAGAAGGCGCTCCATTCATTCAAAACCACATCATAGAAGCTACCCAAAAAACATTTGATGACTTTGCCGGTGGCACAGTAGATGAAGCCTTCCTGAAAAAGATTTTAAACCTGTAATGAATGATACAAATGAAAAAACTAATTTTTGCATCAGTGGTAGTAATGCTATTGACAAGTAGTGTTCCTCCTGTCTTTAAAACAAATCCAACAAATGAAAACAATTGGGAATCTCTTTTTGATGGCACAACCCTAACCGGTTGGCACAGATTTAATAGAAAAGGAGTAACTCCCATCTGGACTGCAGAAGATGGCATCCTCACCTTCGATCCTAGTCAACGTCCAGAAGGAGACTACGTTCACGATTTAGTAACAGACAAAGAGTTCAAAAACTTTCAACTTTCTATTGAGTGGAACATCTCAGAAGGTGGAAATAGCGGGATCTTTTGGGGGGTACAGGAAGGTGAAGGTCATGACAAACCGTACTCAACAGGTCCTGAAATACAAGTTTTAGACAACGAACGTCATCCTGATGCTAAAGCCAATCCGAAGTACCACCAAGCGGGTGCCCTTTATGATTTAGTTCAGCCTTCAAAAGATGTTTGCAAACCCGCAGGGGAATGGAACCATGTATTGCTGACTATTGATTACGACAAAAACGAAGGCAGTGTTGAACTCAACGGAACACCAATTGTAGCGTTCCCACTGAGAGGTGAAGCCTGGGAAACAATGATTGCCAATTCAAAATTCAAAGATCAGTGCTATTTTAGACACTTTGGAAAATTTAATACAGGTAAAATTGGTCTACAGGACCACGGAGACAAGGTTTCCTTTCGCAATATTAAGATTCGAGAACTCTAAACAATTCGTTATGATAGCCTCCATGACAGGCTTTGGAAAAAAAGAAGCTCAGTTTGAGGACAAACACATCAGTATCGAGGTGCGTTCTTTAAACAGTAAAAATGCAGACATCCATCTTCGGACCCCTTCTTATCTAAAAGAATTGGATCCTGAAATTCGAAAAGTATTAGTACAAAAACTACAAAGAGGGAAAATAGATGCCAACATCTATGTAGAGTTTAATGGAGAAACCGCGCCAACTACGATCAACACAGCAGTTGTAAAAGCCTATATGACCCAATTAGAATCACTTGGTGCTGCAACAGAAAGTGAACGAATGGCACTGGCAATGCGTCTGCCCGATACCCTCTCTTCTGAAAAAGACAGTTTAAAAGAAGAAGAGAAAAAAGTGCTCTTTACGCTTTTAGAAAAGGTGGTAAAAGAATTAAATGGTTTTCGAACTGATGAGGGTCGTGAGCTAGAAAAAGACCTAAAACTCCGATTAAAGCTGATTGAAGAACACCTGTCGACGGTCATTGAAATTGACCCTCAAAGACAAACAAAAATTGAAAAAAAATTACGGACTTCTCTAGAAGAACTCAAAGTAGAAATCGATGCAAATCGCTTTGAGCAAGAGCTTATTTTTTACCTTGAAAAATTTGATATTACGGAAGAAAAAGTGCGTTTACAAAATCATCTGAATTATTTTAAAGAAGTAATGGTCAATGAGTTCCCCAATGGTAAAAAACTTGGATTTATCGCCCAGGAAATTGGTAGAGAAATAAACACCATAGGTTCAAAAGCCAATCATGCAGCACTCCAAACCCTAGTCGTACAAATGAAAGACGAACTAGAAAAAATAAAAGAGCAATTGCTAAACGTACTTTGAATTGAAAAAGGGAAAACTTATCGTATTTTCTGCTCCCTCCGGTAGTGGCAAAACTACCCTTGTACAATTTCTTTTACAACAAAAGCTCCCCTTGGGTTTTTCTATTTCTGCCACTTCGCGCAAGGCCCGTGGAAAAGAAGAAAACGGCAAAGATTATTACTTTTTGACCGAAAAAGCTTTCCGCAAAAAAATTAAAGAAGAGGCTTTTGTAGAATTTGAAGAAGTATACAAAGGTACCTTTTACGGCACACTAAAGTCTGAATTGGAACGACTGTGGAATGAAGGTAAACACGTGATGTTTGATATTGATGTGGTAGGAGGACTGAACATCAAAAAAAAATATCCCGACAACACTTTATCCCTTTTTATTCAACCCCCCTCTTTAAAAGTACTGGAGCAACGTCTAAAAGATCGCGGTACAGAAAGTGAAGAAAAAATCCAACTGCGTTTAGCTAAGTCCGAAAAAGAATTGACCTATTCCAAACACTTTGATCATGTCATCCTTAATGACGACCTCGAACTGGCCAAACAACAAGTACTAAGTTTGGTGCAACAATTCTTGGATTCCTGAGCAATTCCCTACCTTTGCCGCATGCAAAAAATTGGATTGTTTTTTGGAACTTTTGACCCCATTCACAACGGGCACCTGCAGTTGGCTACTTATTTTTCAGAACAAACCGATTTAGATGAAATTTGGTTTGTAATCACCCCACAAAATCCTTTTAAGCAGGAAACAAAAAGCCTTCCGAATGAAGACCGCCTGGCACTAGTAAAAAAGGCCATAGAAGGCTGTCCAAAACTCCAAATCAGCACCGTTGAGTTTGATCTGCCCCAGCCCAATTACACCATACACACCTTGACTAAATTAAAAAAACAATATCCTCAGCACACTTTTGTACTGCTCCTCGGTGCAGACAACATGACTGCCTTTGACCGTTGGAAAGACTACGATCAAATCTTGTCCCAATACGAAATCTACGTCTACCCCAGAACAACCGTAAACAGCATACCTCAAAAATTTCAAAATCATCCTAAAATAAGTTGGACAAAGGCCCCAAAAATTGAACTGTCCTCCTCCCAAATTCGAATGGGGATTCAAGAGGGTACGGATGTAAGCCCCCTCCTACCCAAATCCTGTTGGAATTACCTTATGAAAAATAAGCTATACCGAAAATAGGTGTTCTGCTAATTTTTTTGTCAATGATGCTCTACTCCACTTTGTTTTGTTGAGAAACGTATTTTTGACTGGGGTTTTTTCCTCAATCAGACGTATAATGCATGCTTCCACAAACGATTGATTTTCTGGGGTTACCATCCATGCACAACTCCCCTGCATCAAAAACTGCCCTGCTTCCGAATCGGGGTCTCCTATAGAAAGTATAGGCACTTCTGTAGCGATGTATTCTAACAGCTTACCCGAAACCATATGCTTTTGGGCACCCCTAAAAATAAAATTCAATAAAAGGTGGGCACTTTTCATCAATTGAATTGCTTCTTTATGTGGCAAATAGCCTTTATTTACTACAGTTACCTGAGGAAGTGCTTTTTGAATTTTCAGGAATAGTTCTGGAGCAATCTGCCCTGCCAAACTCAGTTGTATGGGATAATGTTTTTGGAACTTTGAGAGCGCCTTAAGCACCGATTCATAATCTTGATTTTCGGTCAAAAGACCGGTATATACAATATGAAACACCCCTTTTGGAGGTGCTGATTTTATGGAAGCGATCAGATCGGCATCGTAACCGTTGGGTAGGACCACAAAGTTTTGTTTGGGAGCCAGCGCTTTCAATTGCTCGTGTAGCGCGCCTCCTACGGTTGTGATGACTCCGTTGGCCTTTTGTACTACTGTTTTTTCTAGGGCTTTGTCCTTCGCTATCGCTTTGGAAGTTCGGTACAACGAAGCATTGTAAAAAAGTTCCGTCCATGGATCTCGAAAGTCCACCCACCATTTAAAATCAAAGTGTTGTTTCAATTGCAAACCAACGAGGTGAGTAGAGTGGGGAGGCCCTGTTGTGATTACATATTGAATGTGGTGTTGCTGTATTTGCTTTTTTGCTGCTTTGAATGCAAAGGAAACCCAGCCTTTTCGAGCATCGGGGATAAAATAGTTCCCACGGATGTAGGCTGCTATTTTTCCAAATAGCGATTTCGTTTTGACCTCTCCTTGAGGAATTGCTCCCCTTTTGGTTCCCGAAACCAAACGAGAATACCAACCCAAAGGTTCTCTAGTAGAAGTTCTGATGACCTCAATTTCATCTACCTCTTTCAGTAAGCTAGAGTCAAGTACGGGATAGGAAGCTTGACTTTCGTCAACTGTGATTACTATCGGTTCCCAACCCAATTGTTTCAAATGTTTGGCAAAATACATCCACCGTTGTACTCCGGATCCTCCAGAGGGAGGCCAGTAGTAGGTGAGAATTAAAATCTTTGGTTTGGTCGTTTTCACCCCTGTTTTTTTGCCTTCCACAAAGGTACGGAAGAACAGGCTTCGCCGTAAAACAAACTTTTGGCAACGCTTTGTAAGCGTTGTGCCAACTGAATGTAAGCATCCTGGGGTATAGTAGCGTCTGAACACCCCTTGATAATAATGGATTTGTTTTGGTAGGGGGTAAGGTCCATGGATTGAATGTACTCTGAAAAGAGTTTTTGCTCCAAATCCATTACATTTCCCAAAACGAGTGTGCTTGCAAAAGGTTGTACACAAGACGCAACCAAAAGGGTCGCCCAAGCAGGCATGATCGCATCAGAGGTACATCCTAGGGCAATATGATGTCCTTGGTACTGAGTCCAGTTGTGCCCTTTTAAAGCTTCGCGAAAGGGTTTTTCTCGTAGTATAAACCCCTCCTCCAACCACTGTGCTAGATCGATAAAGGTGCGCGTTCCCTGGGGAATGTGTTCCTCCAAGTCGATTGTGATTAAAGCACTTTGTGCAACCTTATTGACGATGGGTTCGTTCATAATTACAACATCCCCAATTCGAGTTTGGCTTCTTCGCTCATTAAATCTTGTGTCCAAGGGGGATCAAAAGTGATTTCTACCTCAGCCGATTTAACTTCATCCAAAGACTTTACCTTTTCTTCTACTTCCATGGGAAGTGTTTCTGCAACGGGGCAATTGGGTGTTGTAAGAGTCATCAATATTTTTACATCCGAATCTTCATTGACAAACACATCATAGATCAAACCCAATTCGTAAATATCTACCGGTATTTCGGGATCGAATATGGTTTTTAAAACACCGACAATTTTTTCTCCGAGCTTGTTTGTATCCATCGCTTCTGACATAGTTATTAGTTCAATTGTGTTTGATAAGCCACTGCGTACATTTTGATTTGTTTGATCATAGCTACCAAACCATTGGCACGTGTGGGTGATAAATGTTCTTTGAGTCCAATCTGATCGATAAAATCAGTATTTGCTTCTATAATTGCCTGGGGAGGCTGGTTGGAAAACACACGTATCAAAATCGCAATGATTCCCTTAGTAATAATGGCATCGCTGTCTGCAGTAAAGTAGAGGGATTTCTCTTTTAATTCTGCATGTATCCAAACTTTACTCTGACATCCTTTGATGATGTTGTCCTCTGTTTTATACTCCTCCGCAATCAAAGGCAAAGATTTCCCTAAATCAATCATGTGCTCATAACGCTGCATCCAATCTTCAAATAGAGCGAACTCTTCGATAATTTCTTGTTGTACAGATTCTATTGAACTCACAGCTAAAAATAAAAAATTATTGCAACATCGAAACTGCCTTGTGTACTCCTTCCACCAAACGATCGATTTCCTCAAAGGTATTGTAAAAAGAGAAGGAGGCTCTGACGGTTCCCGGTATTTTGTAATAATCCATTATGGGTTGAGCGCAGTGATGTCCCGTTCGAACTGCAATACCCATTTGATCAAGAATACTTCCAATATCATAGGGATGAAGGCCAGCAACGTTAAAAGAAAGCACAGCTGTTTTTTCTGTAGCTTCTCCGAAGATTTTCAAACCGTCTATTTGTTTGAGTTTATTTGTCGCATATTCGAGTAACTCCGACTCATATTGGGCGATTGAATCAAACCCTATCCCATTCATGTAGTCCAGTGCGGCACCAAAAGCGATTCCTCCGGCAATATTTGGTGTTCCCGCTTCAAACTTGTGAGGCAGGTCTGCATAGGTTGTTTTTTCAAAAGAAACCGTCGCGATCATCTCGCCACCACCCTGGTAGGGAGGGAGTTCATTTAGTGCCTCTTCTTTTCCATACAGCATACCCACTCCTGTAGGCCCACAGAGCTTATGCGCAGAAGTCACATAAAAATCCACTCCTAGTTTTTGCACATCTGGTTTGATATGAGGACAGGCTTGTGCTCCGTCAATCAATACTCTAGCCCCGTAATCATGTGCCATAGAGATGATTTGCTCGATAGGGTTCACCGTTCCCAAGGCGTTGGATACGTGATTTACAAAAACCAATTTCGTTTGAGGTCCCAAAAGATTTTCGTAAACATCCATTTCTAAAATCCCCTCTGGAGTCATTGGGATCACTTTTAGCGTTGCCCCTGTTTTTTCACAGAGCATCTGCCAAGGGACAATATTGGAATGGTGCTCTAAAGCAGAGACAATCAGTTCATCCCCTTTTTTTAGAAGGGTTGCATATCCAGAAGCCACCAGATTGATCCCTTCTGTTGTTCCAGAGGTAAAAATAATTTCGTGTGCATGGGCTGCATTAAAATGTTTTTGTATTGTCTTTCTAGCTTGTTCGTAAGCATCTGTTGCTTCTTGACTTAATTTGTGAACCCCTCTGTGAATGTTGGCATTTAGACGTGAGTAATAATCCACTATTACGTCGATAACTTGTTTTGGTGTTTGAGAGGTCGCCGCATTATCAAAATACACCAGATCCTGACCATTTACTTTTCGAGAAAGGATGGGAAAATCGGCACGTATTTTTTTAACGTCAAGCATTAGAGTTCAAAGCCTAGATTAACTCCAAGTTTTCGTGCTATTTGCCCGTTTATGCGCTTTTTCAAGGAAGGCAACTGGACACTTTCCAAAACATTATTGGCAAAGGCGTAGGTCAAAAGAGCCTTGGCTTCTTTCTTTGGAATACCTCTTGTTCTTAAATAAAACAATGCTTCTTCATCCATTTGACCGATAGTACATCCGTGAGAACATTTTACATCATCAGCAAAAATTTCCAATTGAGGTTTGCTGTTTACCGTTGCTTTATCGTCCAATAAGATGTTATTGTTTTGTTGGAACGCATTGGTTTTTTGTGCCACTTTATCTACTAGGATCTGACCGTTAAACACCCCTTCAGACCGTTCAGAAAAAATACCCTTATAATCTTGGTGACTTTCACAATTCGGGTGTGAATGGTGTACGAGTGTAGAATGATCTACATGCTGTTTTCCTTCTAAAATGGTCACTCCTTTCAATGTGGACAGGACGTGTTCTCCTTTGTGAAAAAAACGCAGATTATTCCGAATGAGTTTTCCACCCAATGCAAAAGTGTGTACACTGGCGTGACTGTTTTTTTCTTGGGTAATATATGTATTGTCTATCAATGATGCCGAAGGAAGGTCATTTTGAAGTTTGTAATAATCCACAAAAGAATCTTGATGAACATAAATTTCAGTAACGCTATTGGTTACCACTGCATGTTCATTCAAACTTTGATGTCGTTCAATAATTTGCACTTGAGAATTTGCATCTACCACAATTAAGTTTCTGGGCTGCAACCAAAGGGCATTTTCCTTTCCTGAGGAAAAATGAATAATTTCGATCGGTTTTTCTGCTACGGTATTTTTAGGAATATATACATAAGCTCCTTCTTTAGCATAAGAGGTGTTCAATGCAGTAAGGCTGTCTTCAGTTTCTGCAATCTTATTGAAATAGGTGTTGATTAAATCCCTGTACTTGGGTTTTGTCAAGGCTGCAGACATTAGGCAAACGTCCAGACCGTCATGCGTGGTGTTGGACAAAAATGGACTGTAAATACCATCAATAAAAATGACCTTATAGGTGTCCGTATCGTAAAGAAAATATTTTTTTACCTCATTGAGTTCGATATCGGCGTCCGATTTAGGGAACAAAGCATAGTCCTTTTCTATTAAAGCATCCAGAGAGGTGTACTTCCAGGCCTCTTCTCGTTTGGACGGAAACCCTTTGTCTTCAAATACTTTTAATGCCCGTGCGCGGGTTTCATGGACACTGTCTGAGAGGTCCATCCCCTCTTCAAAGGCCAAATAAGAAGTTAATAATTTGTCTTTAAACTCCATTTATGCTAATTCTTTGATCCAATCATATCCTTTAGCTTCCAATTCGTGAGCCAGTTCTTTGGTTCCTGATTTGACAATTTTGCCGTCGTAAAGAACGTGAACAAAATCAGGGACGATATAATCCAATAAACGTTGATAATGGGTAATTACTACAACAGCATTGTTTTTCCCTTTAAGCTTATTGACCCCATTGGCTACAATTTTTAACGCGTCAATATCGAGCCCCGAATCCGTTTCATCTAAAATTGCCAGGGCTGGCTCCAACATGGCCATCTGAAAAATTTCGTTTCTTTTTTTCTCTCCACCGGAAAATCCTTCATTTAAGGAACGAGATAAAAACTTTGAGTCTATATCCAATAACTTCGCCTTCTCTCTGATTTTTTTTAGTAATTCACTAGCAGGCATTTCGTCCAGGCCCTTTGCCTTCCTGTTGGCGTTGATCGCTGTTTTGATAAAGTTTGTTACTGTGACGCCTGGGATTTCTACAGGATATTGAAAAGAAAGAAATATTCCTTTGTGAGCGCGTTCTTCCGCATCGAGTTCTTCAAGGTCTTCTCCTTTGAGAAGGATTTTCCCTTTGGTAACTTCATAATCTTCGTTCCCTGAAATGACAGAGGACAAGGTACTTTTCCCCGAACCATTTGGGCCCATTATGGCGTGCACCTCCCCTGCTTTTACATCCAAATCGATGCCTTTTAAAATTGCTTTACCTTCAACTTGGGCGTGTAAATTTTCTATCGTTAACATTGGTTTTGTTTTTTATCCCACTGATCCTTCAAGGGAAATTTCTAACAATTTTTGTGCTTCTACTGCAAACTCCATCGGTAGTTTATTTAATACTTCCTTACTAAAGCCATTGACTATCAAGGCAATTGCTTTTTCGGTATCGATACCGCGTTGGTTACAATAAAAGATTTGATCTTCACCTATCTTGCTGGTGGTAGCTTCGTGCTCGATTTGAGCGCTGTTGTTTTTAGCTTCTATATAGGGAAAGGTATGCGCACCACAGTCATTGCCCATAAGTAAAGAGTCGCACTGTGAAAAATTACGCGCATTTTTGGCTCTAGAGCCTACTTGAACTAAACCTCTGTAGCTGTTCTGTGATTTCCCAGCAGATATTCCTTTAGAAATAATGGTGCTGCGTGTGTTTTTACCCAAGTGAACCATCTTGGTCCCAGTGTCGGCTTGCTGGAAATTATTCGTCACAGCTATGGAGTAAAACTCTCCGATGGAATCATCTCCTTTCAAAATACAAGAGGGGTATTTCCAAGTCACTGCCGATCCGGTTTCTACCTGTGTCCATGAGATTTTCGATCGGGTGTGACAAAGACCTCTTTTAGTGACAAAATTAAAAACTCCTCCCTTTCCTTCTTTGTCTCCCGGATACCAGTTTTGGACCGTGGAATATTTAATTTCCGCTTCGTCTAGTGCGATAAGTTCTACTACTGCAGCATGCAACTGATTTTCATCTCGAGAAGGGGCAGTACATCCCTCGAGGTAACTTACATAACTCGACTCATCCGCAATGACCAAAGTCCGTTCAAATTGTCCCGTCCCAGCTTGGTTGATTCTAAAATAGGTTGACAATTCCATAGGACAACGAACCCCTTTGGGAATGTAACAAAAAGAACCGTCTGTAAATACGGCACTATTGAGCGCTGCGTAATAATTATCTTTTGGAGGTATTACTGTTCCTATGTATTTTTTTACTAATTCAGAATGTTCTTTGATCGCCTCGGAGATGGAACAAAAAATTATCCCCTTTTCAGCCAGAGTTTCCTTAAATGTTGTGGCTACGGAAACAGAGTCCATAACAATATCGACTGCAACACCGGCTAGCTTCTTTTGTTCTTCAAGGGAAATCCCCAGTTTGTTAAATGTCTCTAATAATTCAGGGTCTACCTCATCGAGGCTTTCGTATTTCGCCTTTTTTTTAGGTGCTGAATAATAAGAGATCGCCTGTAGGTCAGGCTTTTTGTAGTTCACATTTGCCCATTCGGGCTCTTCCATCTCCTGAAAGCTCTTAAACGCAGCCAAACGCCATTGAGTCATCCATTCTGGTTCTGCTTTCTTCTGGGAAATTTGTTTGATAATCTCTTCGTTCAAGCCTATTGGAAAGGTGTCCGACTCGATATCAGTGTAGAAACCGTACTCGTATTCTTTAGTTTCTAATTCTTTTTTTAATTCTTCTTCAGTATATGCCATTTTCTTTTTCTTAGAGTGAGAAACTCTCCCCACATCCACACGTTCGTTGTGCATTGGGATTGTTAAACACAAAGCCTTTGCCATTTAACCCTCCAGAATATTCCAAGACAGTGCCAGCCAAATAAAGCAAACTTTTTTTATCGACCAATATCCTTACCTTGTTGTCTTCAAAAAGTTTGTCTTCTTCTTTAAGGGTAGAATCAAACTTTAATTCATAGGACAAACCGGAACAACCTCCACTTTTAACCCCTACACGAACGTAGTCGCTAGAAGGATCGAAGCCCTCTTCTTTCATCAAAACAGTGACTTTTTCTCTGGCTGTTTTTGCAACTTTTATCATTCTAATAAAGAATTAATCTAAATAATTAACAAATATACAGTAATTCTGTTGATAAAAATCGAAGTGGTATTGATTTAAACTATGAGTAAATTGAGGGTTTTAATACCAAAAAGCAATAAAAAAATCTTTGCCCCCTTTGTTGTCTGAAAAGGGTCCGGAATGGCTTTCTGTATTTCCTACAACAACCACTTTTCCGTCTTTGAGTATTGCAAGGGCATTTCCTTCCTCCATCCCCTCTTCTCCGAGGCTGATTTTTTTGATGACACTTCCGTTGATTAAGGTGTAGTAAAGATTGACATCATTGTTGTTGGACTCCCCAGAAAAAGCGGTGCTTTCTCCTACGATTAGTAGTGTTTCATCTGCTCTTTGAAGAAATTGTTTGGCCGTATCAAAGCCTGAGGTCCCAATCGTTCTCAATTCTTTGATTTCTCCACGAGGAGTAATCCGGGCAATTAGGATGTCTGACCCACCCTTGGGTTTTGATATATCTCCATCGCTACTGTAAGTTTGCCCTAAAATAAGATAATCTCCGTTGGATAACTCTAGCACAGCATTCCCCTGGTCATAATCCGATCCTCCTATGGACCTTTCCCACAGTAAATTTCCTTTTGCATCAATTTTTATCACCCAAATGTCATAACTGCCTTTAGGATTTTTGATGTCCACATCCTGGCTTTCTGATAACCCTATTAAGACAAAATCCCCCTCTGAGGTTTCTATAGCATCGTAAGAACGGTCGTTGTTACTTCCTCCAAAATACCTTCTCCACAGTAAATTCCCTTCCATATCAATTTTGTGAACCCAAAACTCGCCTACTCCATGGCGTTTGGAATTAATTCTTTCCCTTTTATCTTGGCCGAAGCCTTTGGAAGCAGTCACATCTAAGAAGCCATTAAAAATGAGTCCCCCATCAGAAGTTGGGATGATATTATAAGCATGGTCATGTCCTAAAAAACCAAAACTTCGCTCCCAAAGTACTTTTCCAAAAGCATCGGTTCGTAAGACCCAATTGTCGTGCTGTCCTTTGTTTTGTGAAGCATCTCCATCACTGCTTCTGCTGTAGCCTACTAGAGCAAATCCACCGTCTAGCAATTGAATTAAATCATGACCTCGATCGTCTTTAGATCCCCCGTAAGTTTTTGACCACTCGAAACTCCCTTTGGAATCAAACTTCATCAAAAAAAGATCACTCCCCTCACGGTTTTTCAAAACAAAATCTCCGTCCATACTTTGTGTATTGCCTAGTACAGCAAAGCCCCCATCTTCAGTAGCAACCACAGCATGCGCCAGGTCTTCATTTGACCCTCCAAAGGTTTGAATACCCTCCCAAACGTTTACAACAGGTGGTAAAAAAGACCAGTTCGTTTCTAAAATTGGAGTACAGGCAGTACAAGAAATAAAGAAAAAAACAACTGTTCTTGTTTTGTTCATTCTATTCAGAAGCTTTTACTAAGAATAATCCCGAATCAATATCATTGATAGCAATTGTACCGCTCTTGAAAAAAGGATATACATTCCAAACGCCGTTGAATTTTGAATTGTCGTCGGAGGGGTAGGTGTCAAAAAACCCGATTTCCTCCAGTTGTTTGCTTTCTATCTGGCTTAGATCTATAACGCGGAGGCCCGCAGTATAACTCGCCAAATAAAATTTCTCTTCTTTGATATATCCATTGTGATCTATAGCATTTGTTGTTGCAAAATAAGTAAAGTATTCTTTGGGATTAGTTAAAGAGGATAAATCAAAAATCCGGGTTTGGGTAGGGGTGCCATAACGCAACTCATCCAACTCATCTCCAAGAAAAAAATACTTATGATCTTCAGACAAAATTCCCTGATGGGTGTAGCCTCCATTGGTGTATGTGATGGATTGAATTTTTTGAGGTTGCGATTTATCTGTAACATCTACAATAACCAGTTGGTTGTTTTCTCCGGCGTCACTATTGCTTCCAAAAAGGAGTTCCTTTCCTTGATAGTCCGTGTCGGGCCCTTTATAAGTAACAATTTGTGCGTCATGTGTGTATGAATCTTCTCCATATCCTCCTACCACTTCAGGGGCTTTTGGATCAGAAATATTGATGAAAATGGCACCCCCCTGATACAAATTGGCACCAAAAACATAGGCAAAACCACTTGTTTCATTGATCCAAATATTATGAGCACTTCCGAAGTCGGTTAATCGTACATCTGCAGTAAAATCTTGAACTTCAGAAAGTCCTCTAAGCCGGGTTAAATCAAATACTTGTAAACCGTGATTCTGTGCTTCGCTAACGATAAACGCATGATTTTGATATACTTTTATATCTCTCCAGGAACTGTTTGAAGTAGCAGTAGCTAATTTTCCTAAATACACCGGAACTTCAGGATCACTTATATCCACAAAAGCTGTTCCGTCATCCAGCCCTGTGAGGACATATTCTTTTCCTGTTTCTGGATCAGTCCATCCCCAATTATCGTTGGCAGAACTACTTCCAAAAAACTTCAATGAAAGATGAGCCATTAAATCAAATCCAGAACAAGGATAAATCCCTGCTTTACCCTCTTCACAAGGAATGCGTTTATTGAGCTGACTTGTAGGCTCTTTGATGTCAGACAAAGAAGGGGTTGTTTGTTCTTCCTCATTGAGGGAATCTTTAGAACAAGCAAATAAAAACGCAAAGCTAAGTAGGATTATTTTTTTCATAAAAGGGTAAGGTTGGTTTGCATCTACCAAAAATAAACAAAAATCATTAGTTCTAAATGGGATTCACATTTCGCTGGGATGTGTACTTTTGTAATATGTTAGAAGAAAAAAAAACCTCTAAAACAGCACTAAGCACCCTTGGTGAATTTGCATTAATAACACATTTGACCCAAAATTTCAAAATAGAAAATAAGTCTTCTTTAGTGGGTATAGGAGATGACGCAGCAGTAGTGGATCATGGAAATGAAAGGACTTTGATCAGTACCGATTTATTGGTTGAAGGCATTCATTTTGATTTGAGTTACATGCCTCTAAAACACTTGGGATATAAAGCTGTAATGGTCAATCTTTCTGATCTCTATGCTATGAATGCACATGCCAAGCAAATCACTGTATCTATAGCGGTTTCCAACAGGTTTACCTTAGAAGCTTTGGAAGAGCTGTATGCAGGTATTGCCCTAGCCTGCAAAAATTATAAAGTAGATTTAGTAGGAGGAGATACTACTAGCAGTACTACGGGTCTCATTCTTTCCATCACTGCTTTGGGTTGTGCTCCAAAGAAAAAGATTGTGCACCGTAGGGGAGCCAATGAAAATGATTTGCTTGTAGTGAGTGGCGACCTGGGAGGCGCCTATGCAGGTCTTCAAATTTTAGAGCGGGAAAAAGCTGTTTTTAAAGTCAACCCCAATGCTCAACCTGACTTGAGTACCTACGGTTACAGTATCGGAAGACAACTCAAACCCGAAGCCCGAAAAGACGTTGTTGAATTATTAGACACTCTAGGGATAACTCCTACAGCGATGATTGATATCAGCGATGGATTGTCTTCTGAAGTGTTACATCTCTCAAAAGCCTCGGGTGTAGGTTTTCAAGTCTTTGAAGAAAAAATCCCTATAGATCCAGAAGTCAGCCTTGTCTGTGAGGAATTTAAGTTCAACCCGATTACTGCTGCTTTAAATGGTGGTGAAGATTATGAATTACTTTTTACTGTAGATCAAAAAGATTTTGATGCCATTAAATCACATCCTTATCTAACAGTAATTGGTCATGCGTGTGAAACCAATAGAGGCTGTCATTTGGTTACTGGTGTAGGACAGCAAATAGAACTCACAGCCCAAGGGTGGCAATCTTTTTCTGACTAATCGCTATCCGAGAGCTACATCAAGGATCATCATCACTATAAACCCCGCAATAAAACCAAGAGTAGCAATATCTGTAAATTGGTCTTGTTGGGTTTCTGGAATCACCTCTTCTACAACAACAAAAATCATTGCCCCTGCTGCAAAGGCCAATGCATAGGGAAGTATAGGGGTGAAAAAAGTAACTGCAACCGCTCCAATAAGAGCAGCAAGAGGTTCTACAATGGCCGAGAGCTGTCCATACCAAAAACTTTTAAAGCGAGAAACCCCCTGTCTTCTCATCGGCATAGAAATTGCGATACCTTCAGGAAAGTTTTGAATTCCAATCCCTAAAGCCAGTGCAACTGCTCCTGCAATAGAAGCTTCTGGTACCCCAGCGGCAACTCCACCAAATAAAACCCCAACTGCCAAACCTTCTGGTATGTTGTGCAATGTGATCGCTAATACTAACAAAGTCGTTCGATGCCAAGGCGTTTTGATTCCTTCTGTTTCTTTAAAATTGATGTGTACATGAGGCAGTATCTTATCCAATCCAAAAATAAATAAAGCCCCAAGTCCAAAACCTACTGCTGCAGGAATTACTTTAACAAATCCTTCCCCTGGGCTCATGGCAATACCCGGGGCCAGCAAACTCCAAAAACTAGCTGCCACCATAACTCCTCCCGTAAAGCCAAGCATCCCATCTAGAAGTGCTCGGTTCATTTCTTTTACAAAAAAAACCAGTGAGGCACCTAGTGCTGTCAATCCCCAGGTGAATAATGTAGCGTATAGTGCACCGAGAACAGGGTCTGTTTGATTAAAAAATTCAAGTACAGTTTCCATTGCAAAAATTTAAACTAAAATAAAGAGATTGGTTGAAATTATGATCATCTAAATTGCTTTTAGTTATTTTTACATCTCAGCTATGAAAGAAACGTCCTTTGATTTTATCATCTGTGGGGGAGGAGCCTCTGGTTTACTGCTACTAAACGCGTTGAGAAAGGATGCTTTTTTTGATGATTACCGGATCCTACTTTTAGAAAAAGAAATCAAAAACAGTAATGACCGTACTTGGTGTTTTTGGGAAACACCCCAAGGGGCATTTGATGAGCTGTTGACAAAAAAATGGAACCGTGCTCAGTTTAAATCACCCAAGCTTCAATTAGACTTTTCGTTGGACCCCCTTGCCTATAAAATGTTGCGTTCCTCTGGGGTATACAAACAGTTACACACTCACCTAAAGCATGTAAAAAATACCTATTTTAAACAAGCAGAAATTACAAAAGTCACCTCTGAGAAAAACCAAACTCGAGTTATTACCTCTCAAGGATCTTTTGTAGCCAAGCGCGTATTCAACAGTCTTTTTGACCCTAAGCCTCTTCTAAAGCAAAAAAAATATCCTGTTTTGCAACAACATTTTGTGGGATGGTTTATCAAAACTGAAGACCCTGTATTTGATCCTGAAAAACTACTGTTCATGGATTTTGATATCCCACAAAAAAAGGAAACTCGTTTTTTGTATCTCCTTCCAATTGATGCAAAAACTGCGCTTGTAGAATATACACTTTTTTCAAAAAATTTATTAACTCTTCAAGAGTATGAAGAGGGAATAAAGTCCTATCTGCATAGAAATGGAATTACAAAATACATCATTGAAGAAAAAGAACAAGGAACCATACCTATGACCTGTTTTCCTTTTGAACAATTCAATACAGCAAACCTACTCCATATTGGAACAGCCGGGGGTTGGACCAAAGCCAGTACGGGTTTTACCTTTATGAATACAAGAAGGAATATTGAACGTCTCTGCACCTTTTTAAAAACGGGAAAGGAGTTGAATCATTTTAAAGTAAAAAATCGGTTCCGCTTTTATGATCTGCTTTTTTTGGATGTTCTGATGCGTTATAATTCAGAGGGAAGTAAGCTTTTCAGTAGGATGTTTGAAAAAAATTCTCCAGTGAGAATTTTCCGTTTTTTAGATGAAAAGACTCGTTTTTGGGAAGAATTGAATATCCTTGCTTCCTTTTCATTAAAACAAAAAAGTTGGTTTATAAAAGCCTTATTGCAACGGATTTTTTAAAATTTTCGCTCCATCAATTGGAGACCGAACCCTATAAATAAATCTTTTCCTTCTCCAGAAATTCCAAGCATCTCGATCTTTTTAAAAGCCTTTTCTGTGTACTTTTTAACAAGTTCAAGACTGGCAATTCGAGATCCACTTTCTTCAAATAGTACTTTTACTTCGTCAATTTTCTGGCCTTTATCAGACTCCGAAGTTGGATTCGAAAACCAGAGATGGAGTTTTTCTTTTTGTTCTTTGATGCCTTTGTTCATGGCTTGATGGTACAATATGGTTTTTTTATTTTCAATAATGTCGCCACCCAATTGTTTTCCAAAAGACTTCATGTCTCCAAAAGCATCTAAATAGTCGTCTTGAATTTGAAAGGCAGTCCCCAATAACATACCAAATTCATAAAGTGTACGAGCGTCAGCGTCAGAAGCCCCTCCGATCCAAGCACCCATTTGTAAAGCACAACCCACAAGGACAGCGGTTTTCAATCGTATCATTTCCAAATACTGAGCCTCAGTAACCTCTTGCTGAGATTCAAAATCCAAATCGTATTGTTGCCCTTCACAAACCTCAAGAGCTGTTTGACTGAGTAAACGTGTTAATTTTCCATAAAGTGGTTCTGAATAGGTTTCTAAAGCTTGATAGGCTTGTATCAGCATCGCATCGCCGGATAATACAGCGGTGTTTACATCCCATTTTTGATGAACAGTTGGTGCACCCCTTCGAAGAGGTGCTTCGTCCATAACATCGTCATGCATCAAAGTGAAATTGTGAAAAATTTCTACAGCCAAAGCTGCACCAAGAGCTTCATTTTGGTTTTTTCCAAATGTTTCTGCTGCCATTAAAGTCAATACAGGTCTCATGCGTTTTCCTCCTAAACTGAGCAGGTATTTGATCGGATCGTACAAGCCCATTGGACCCTTAGAGGTCAGGCTATCTTTTAATGCTGTTTGGAAAAGTTGTTGATAGGCAGAAAGCACAGTCATTTTTTTACAAAAATAAGATTTCTAAAACAGAGTCTCCGAAGAAACTGTGGAAACTTTATTTGTATTTAAAGTTTCCTTTAGTATATTTGCCGAAAAATTGAGGCAATGAAAGATCAAATTGTCGAACAGGCAATGCCCCTTTTCCTGCAATACGGTTTCAAAAGTGTCACGATAGATGACATTGCAGAACGAATGCGCGTTTCTAAAAAAACCATCTACACCTATTTCCCTAAAAAAGAAGCTCTGGTTGAAACCGCTGTGATGCATCATTTTGATATTGTGATGGAAAAGATACATACCATTGCAAAATACTCCAAAGACCCCATTATAGAGCTTTATCAAATTAAAAAAGAAGCGTTAAATCATTTGTCGAATGACAAAAACTCCCCGGTCTATCAGCTTCAAAAATATTACAACGCCATCTACAAAAAATTAAAATCAAGAGAATTTTCCCTGTTACAAGATTTGTTTTTTAAAAGCCTTAAAAAAGGAATCGATACTGGACTCTTTCGTAGCGATCTCGACCTTCACTTTGTAATACGTATATTTTTAAACGGTATCCGAGGAATTCAAGACATTGAACTCTTCCCAGACACCGAATTTAAAATTGACCAAGTATTAATTCATTTTTCAGAATACCACTTACATGCCATCAGCACACCAAAGGGTATAGAAAAACTAAACCACTACAAAAAAGAACTGAATATATGACCTCAAAAAAAACCTTACTCCTCCTTTTTGTCATGAGCCTCTTTTCTTCCCTAGCACAAAAACTTCCAGATGCGGTTTCCCTGGAAGAAGCAATAGCTTATGGAGAGCAGAACAACAGAGCGGTGCAGAAAGCCAGTATGGAAGTGCAAAAAGCCTACAAAGAAAAGTGGAGTACAATCGCCATTGGACTCCCACAAATCAATGCCAGCGCGAATTATCAAAACTTCATTGAACTTCCAACTTCACTTATTCCCGCTCAATTTTTTGGCGGTAAAGAAGGTGAATTTGCTGAGGTACAGTTCGGTACTCCACAAACGATGGATGCCGGTGTCACTTTACAACAACTTGTGTTTGACGGATCCTACATTGTTGGACTTCAAGCTTCAAATATTTTTTTGATGATCTCTCAAAATGTCCTTGAAAAAACATTACTCGAAGTACGAAAAAGCATTGTTAACAGCTATTCTTCTGTTTTATTGATCCGAGAAAACATCCATTTTCTTGAGAAAAACAAAAACAACCTCAATAAAAACTTGGAAGAATTAAATCAATTGTTTCGGAACGGTTTTGAAGAAGAAGAAAGCGTGGAGCAAATGCGATTAACACTCTCCGGAATAGAAACCCAATTGCGCTATGCCAAAAACTTGGAACGAATTTCTCTGGACATGTTGAAACTGCTGATGGGCTTCCCTACCCAATCTCCTCTGTTGCTGTCCGACACTCTAGAAGCCTTGACCAACGAGAGTCTTTTTAACGTTTCCACGCCAGAAAATTTTAACTTAGATAACAATATTGATGTTAAAATTGCTCAAAACAACCTGCTTTCCGAAAGTTTACTTTACAAATACGAACGTTCAAAAAGCCTACCCCGACTTTCGGCCTTTTTAAACGGGAATTACACGGGAAACAGTCAGAGCTTTACCTTTACTGAAACAAATCAGAAATGGTTTGGTTCAGCTTTGTTTGGTGTCAATTTACAAGTTCCTCTTTTCAGTTCTTTGAAGCGTCGTGCGCTTTCACAAAAAGCAAAAATTGCTGTTTCTCAAGCTGAAGCAGAACTTACAGAAACACAAGAACGTGTATCTATCGAAATTCAAGCCGCTGAAAACGACTACCAACTGGCAGTTGAAAACTATTTTACAAACAAAGAAAATTTGGAATTAGCAACTAGAATCAAAGAAAAAAATCAAACGAAATATTTTGAAGGAGTCGCGAGTTCTTTTGAACTGAGAGAAGCACAGCTGCAGCTGTATAGCGCTCAAAATAACTACATCAAGTCCATTCAAGAGATAATTCAAAAAAAGCTCTCCTTAGAAACCTTACTTAACCTTCCACAACAATAAAAATTATGAAAAATTTTCTCCCTTTCGTTATACTTACTCTCGTGTTTTCGAGCTGTGCCCATTCAGAATCAGAAGGCGCTACAACTTTTACCATTGAAAATAGTTCTTTAGAGGAACTCAATGCAAAGAAATTAGAATATTCTCAACAACTAAATGAACTCAATCTCAAGCTAGAAGAGGTAAATAATGCCATCGAAACCCTAAGAGGTTCTGAAAAGCGGATACTAATAACCGCTTTTGAAACAAAAACGGAACTTTTTGAACACGCTGTTGAAGTTCAGGCCAACATTAAAACACGTCAAAATGTACTGATCTATCCCGAATTTGCTGGACGTCTTTTAAAATTAAATGTAAAGGAAGGACAAGAAGTAAAAAAAGGAAGTCTATTAGCTGTGATTGATGATGCCGGTATTCAGGATCAGTTGGAACAGGTTACACTTCAAATGGAATTAGCAAAAACTAATTTTGAACGCACCCAAAGACTGTGGGAACAAAAAATAGGGTCTGAAATGATGTTTCTTGAAGTGCAAACGCGCTACAAAGCGACCCAAAAACAAGTAGACCAAATCAGACAACAACTAGCAAAAACAAAAGTTTATGCCCCTTTTGATGGCATAATAGATGAAATACCTGCTCGTGTGGGAAGTGGTTTATTACCTGGGGCGACTCCTCTGTTGCGAATTGTGAATCTTAACAGCATGTTTGTTGAATCCAATGTTCCTGAAAACTATTTAACTAGCATTGTTAAAGGAAGTAAAGCGTTGGTAACCATTCCTGTATTAAATCAAACACAAACTACTCATATCCATCAAACAGGAAACTTCATTACCCCCAGTAACAGGACTTTTCGTGTTGAAGCTGCTCTAGAAAACCCTACAGGACTGATCAAACCCAATCTGAACGCTCGTTTGAGTATAGTTGATTATTCGAACCCTGAAGCAATAATGGTTCCACTACGTGTTATTCGTGAAAATGCACAAGGTCAATCCTATGTCTTTGTTCTGACTCTGCCCGAAGAAGAAAATGGATATACTACAGAACAACGTATTGTGACATTAGGGAAAGCAAGAAATGAACAGATCGAAATAGTTGAGGGTTTAAATACTGGAGAATTAGTAGTTGACGAAGGGGTAAGTTTATTAGTGACTGATCAAAAGGTTAAAAGAATATTGGAATAATGGCAACACAAAAGAATACTCCCAAAATCAAAGAATTTTTATTCTCTTCCTGGGCTATAGAGCACCGTACGGTAATCTATGTCATCATGGCGCTTTTTTTTATACTTGGGATTTCCTCCTATTTTTCAATGCCCAGGGAAGCTTTCCCTGAAATCAATGACACAAAGGTTTTTGTCAGTACTGTATATCCTGGAAACACCGCAGAGGATATTGAACGCATCTTAACTGATCCTTTAGAAGAGGCCCTAAAAGGAGTTCCAAACATGGTAGAGATTCATTCTACTTCCTCAGAAGATTTTTCTGTGATAGAGGTTGAGTTTGACGAAAACATCACCATAGATGATGCCAAACAAAAGACCAAAGACTTGGTAGACGGAGTTACTGCAGGTCCCGATTGGCCCGTTTTTAACAACGCTAAGGTAGAACCTAGTGTTTTTGAACTGGACTTTTCCGAACTACAGCCCATCCTTAACATTAGCCTTATAGGGGACTACCCTATTGAACAATTAAAAGTATATGCCGAACGACTGGAAAACCGAATTGAACAACTGGCACAAATCAAAGAGGTAAACATCAGAGGGATTCAAACTTTTGAAGTAGAAGTTGCTGTGGACATCTACAAAATGACTGCCGCCAAAGTATCCTTTAATGATATCTTGGGAGCCATCTCCAGAGAAAATTCAACCCTTTCCGGAGGCAACATTGTAATGGGTGGTCAGCGTCGTAATATTCGCTTAAAGGGTGAAATTCAAAACCCCGAAGAACTCAAGTCTTTTGTAATTAAAACCGACGGGGGAGCTGTTTATTTAGGAGATGTAGCAGAAATCGCATTTAAGGAAAAAGAAATCACCTCCTTTGCGCGGTCTTTTGGAAAAAAAGCAGTTTTACTGGACGTGGTAAAAAGAGGAGGAAAGAACTTGATTCAGGCTTCTCAAGACATTCGAAAAATTACCGCAAAACCTCAAGAAATTGGACTGCCTTTAGATTTAGAAATTACCATTTCTAACGATCAATCCGACATGACATTAAATCAAGTTAGTGAATTGGTCAACAGCATCATCTTTGGTATTATACTGGTTGTTACCGTGCTCATGTTCTTTTTGGGTTTCCGAAATGCCTTATTTGTTGGATTTGCAATACCCATGTCCATGTTTATGTCTTTTATGATCTTATCTGCCCTGGGTTACACTATGAACACCATGGTTCTGTTTGGTTTGGTGATGGGGCTAGGAATGTTAGTAGATAACGGAATTGTTGTGGTTGAAAATGTTTACAGATTGATGGAGAAAGAAGGGATGCCCCGTATTGCGGCAGCAAAAGCTGGGATTGGAGAAATTGCCTTCCCTATCATTATCTCTACAGCAACCACCATTGCCGCCTTTGTCCCTCTTGGAGCATGGCCAGGATTGATGGGGGAATTTATGATCTATTTTCCAATTACGCTTTCTGTGGTTTTAGGATCTTCTCTCATTGTTGCCATTTTTTTTAATTCAATGCTGGTTTCCCAATTTATGGAAATTTCAGACCGAGAAATAGCAACAAAATCGCTCTGGCGCTTGACTTTTTTTATGGGAGGTCTCGGCATTCTTCTCTTATTTGGTGGACCAGGAGTACGTGTTTTTGGAAACATCATGATTCTCACACCCACACTCTTTTGGTTGTATAAATTCTTCATCAAAAAATGGGCCTTGTCGTTTCAAAAAGGCTTCTTAGTTCGTCTTGAAAATAGTTATAAAAGCTTTTTGAGTTTTGCTCTGGACGGCTTTAAACCGATTCTGTTTTTGGGAGGAACATTTCTGTTGCTTTTTTCCTCTTTTGCCCTTATGGGTATATTTCCTCCTAGTGTTGAATTCTTTCCAGAAAATCAACCCAAGCAAATCCTTGTTTTTATTGAATACCCCGAAGGTACTGCAATCAAAAAGACCAACGAAACAACACGGAGAATAGAAGAAGAAATTTACAACGTCATCAGTCGCCCTCAATACAATAAAGGTAGTTTCAATTTATTAGTCGAGTCTGGTGTCGCTCAGGTGGGGGAAGGTGCTGGAAATCCTTTTATTGACAATGGGAATACCAATGAACTGCCGCATAAAGGAAAAATTACTCTTACCATGCGTGAGTTTAAAATGCGAGGAGGTGTCTCCAGTGAGTCCCTGAGAAAGGATATTCAAGAACAATTGGATGGAAAATTTCCAGGTGTAGCACTTTCCGTGGAAAAAGATGCAAACGGACCACCAGCAGGCTATCCGATTACAATTGAAATTACAGGAAAAGACTATTTTAGACTTATTCAAACTGCCCAAAGTATGAAGGATTACCTCAATCGCATCAATGTGGCAGGTGTAGAAGAACTCAAAATTGATGTAAATAAAAACAAACCCGGCATTCAGCTTACCATCGACAGAGAAAAAGCAGGAGAACTCGGAGTTTCCACCTCTCAAGTGGGACAGCTGTTAAGGACCTCCTTATTTGGATCTAAAGCGGGAATCTTTAAAAAAGATGGAGACGATTACGACATCAATGTGCGGTTCAACAAAGCCAACCGGTACGACAATAATGCTTTGTACAACCAGAACATCATCTTTAGAGACCAAGCGACGGGACGCATCAAAGAAATACCTGTAGCAGCACTAATAAAACGAGAAAATACCACCAGTTTTAACGCAATCAAACACCGACAACTGAACAGGGTGGTTACACTCTACTCTCCTGTTCTTGCCGGATATAATGCCAATGCTGTAGTAGACCAAGTTAAAAATGCGCTGGCCAACTACGAACTGCCTAAAGAGGTGAGTTTTAAATTTTCTGGAGAAATCGAGGAACAGGAGAAAAACATGTCTTTCCTCACCAACGCTCTTTTGGCTGCCCTAGGATTGATCTTGCTTCTGCTTGTTTTCCAATTTAATTCCATCTCAAAACCTCTGATAATTTTACTCTCCATATTCTTAAGTTTTACCGGTGTCTTTTTAGGGCTGATCGCATTTCAAATGCCTTTTGTAATTCTGATGACCATGATGGGAATTATTGCGCTAGCAGGTATCGTAGTAAACAACGGTGTAGTCTTGTTAGATTATACCCAACTTCTTATTGACAGAAGAAGTGCAGAGCTCAATCTTCCCAGTGATAAGCTGTTGGACAAAAAAGAAGCAACACGTGCTATAATTGATGGAGGTACCGCTCGATTACGACCTGTCATACTCACAGCGATAACCACGGTTCTGGGATTGATACCGCTTGCTATCGGATTAAACATTGACTTTTTCTCTTTACTTTCAGAATGGGATCCCCAAATATACATCGGTGGAGACAATGTGATTTTTTGGGGACCACTGGCTTGGACCGTAATTTTTGGACTCACTTTTGCAACTTTTTTAACTTTAGTTATTGTTCCCGCTACCTTCTCTATTGTGTACTCTATAAAACTCTGGTTTAAAAAGATGCTATAAAGACATTAAAATCTTGAGGTTTGCGCTTTAGGTTTTTTTACTTTTGTCCGAACAAAAGAACTTATGTACAGAACACACGACTGCGGTACCCTTAGCTTAGAAAACCTAAATCAAAAGGTAACTCTAGCCGGATGGGTTCAAAAAAACAGAAACAAAGGATTTATTGTATGGATAGACCTCCGCGATCGTTATGGAATAACACAATTGGTTTTTGACGAAGAACGGACCCCTAAAGATGTTTTCGATACTGCCCAACAGCTGGGACGTGAGTACGTGATTCAAGTTCAAGGAACTGTTATTGAACGAGAATCAAAAAATCCCAATATGAAAACCGGGGCAATTGAAGTATTGGTCAATGAACTTCACCTGCTCAATCCATCTAAAACCCCACCCTTCACTATTGAAGATCAAACCGATGGAGGAGAAGAACTCCGGATGCAATACCGCTACTTGGATATCCGCAGAAATCCAGTTAAACAAAACCTGCTCTTCCGTTCAAAGGTATCCATGGCAGTTCGAAATTATTTGACAGATGCCGGGTTTATTGATGTAGAAACGCCTTATTTGATCAAATCCACCCCAGAAGGAGCACGAGATTTTGTGGTACCCTCACGGATGAATAGCGGTCAATTTTACGCTCTGCCCCAATCTCCACAAACCTTCAAACAGTTGTTGATGGTAGGTGGCTTGGATAAATATTTTCAAATCGTAAAGTGTTTTCGAGATGAAGACCTACGTGCAGACCGACAGCCCGAATTTACTCAAATCGATTGCGAAATGACCTTTGTGGAACAAGAAGATGTTTTGAATCAATTTGAAGGCCTCACAGCACATCTATTGAAAGAGGTTGCCGGGGTTGAAGTTGGTGCCTTCCCGCGAATGACCTACGAAGAGGCACTTCGTACGTATGGCAATGACAAACCGGATATCCGTTTTGGCATGACCTTTTGTGAACTCAATGAGTTGGCTCAAGGCAAAGGGTTTGGAGTCTTTGATAGCCAAGAGTTGGTGGTGGGAATTGCAGTTCCAGGCGCAGCCGATTACAGCCGAAAAGAGATCGATGCCTTAACCGAATGGGTCAAGCGTCCGCAGATTGGTGCTCAAGGGTTGGTTTATGTCAAATGCAATACAGACGGAACTTTTAAATCCTCTGTAGATAAATTCTTTACCTCAGACGACCTCAAGTTATGGGCTGAAAAAGCAGGAGCGCACGCAGGTGATTTACTCCTCATTCTTTCTGGAGCAACACACAGTACCCGAACCCAGCTCAGCGCCTTGCGCATGGAACTGGCAGAACGTATGGGTCTGCGTGATCCCAAGGTGTTTGCACCTATGTGGGTTACCGATTTTCCTCTGTTGGAATGGGACGAAGAAACCGGACGATATCACGCCATGCACCACCCGTTTACAGCGCCCAAGCCTGAAGATTTAGAAAAATTAGCTACTGAACCTTCAGCCGTAAAAGCCAATGCATACGATTTGGTTTTAAACGGAAATGAAATTGGTGGGGGTTCGATACGTATCCACGACCAAAAACTCCAGTCTCAAATGTTTGACTTGCTTGGATTTACCAAAGAAGAGGCGCAAGCTCAGTTTGGGTTTTTAATGGATGCTTTTCAATACGGCGCGCCACCCCACGGAGGAATTGCATTCGGCTTGGACCGATTGGTAGCCATTTTGGGAGGAGAAGAAACCATTCGGGATTTTATCGCCTTCCCTAAAAACAACAGCGGTCGCGATGTGATGATCGATGCACCTGCCTCCCTTGCCCAAGAACAACTCGAGGAATTAAATCTCAAAACCTTGCCTAAAAAAGAGGTATGAAATACGTCCTTAGAGTGCTCTTTCTGATTCTTTTAGCGTCCCTATCCTATGGTGCCTATCATCGAGCAGCAATTGATTTTGCTACTGGAGAACGCATTATTGGCTTTAGTGTTCTCTCAGGGGTAATGCTTTTTCTCCCCCTTTTTCTCTACCACCGCTGGAAAGGAAAACGCCTTCAGGATTACACCTTAAGCGAGGAAAATCTTAAAAAAATGCGTGAGGGGAAGTAAAACCCTTTATTTGTTAGGTTAAATATTGAAAATCAATCACTTTCATCAATAAAATCTGTTAAAGAGCGTTTGGTTATCAATTTTAAACCTACCTTTGCCAATAATTTTTAAATACACACATGACTGGTACAGTTAAATTTTTCAATGAAGCCAAAGGATTTGGTTTTATTACCAACGATGAGTCTGGACAAGATGTATTCGTTCACATTTCAGCCCTAAACGGCGTGACCCTTACCGAAGGGGCTAAAGTAGAGTATGTAGAAGAAGTAGGAAAAAAAGGCAAGCAAGCTTCCAACATCACCTTATTATAATTTATATATTATTACTAGTAAAAAGCATCTTAATCCAAAGGTGCTTTTTTTATGCTCTTTTTTTTGCAAAAAATTGATCCAATAAAGCTTTTGCTTCTTTTTTTAAAACACCTCCTGTTAGTTGTGTTTTCGGGTGGAGTTGAATTCCGGCTTGCTGAAATCCTCTCTTGGAATCTGTTGCGCCATAAACCACCCTGCTCAGCTGGCTCCACTGCAAAGCTCCTGCACACATGATGCAGGGCTCCAAAGTAACGTATAAGGTACACCCTACTAAATATTTTCCGTTTAAAAAATGAGCCGCAGCTGTAATGGCTTGCATTTCAGCATGGGCAGTTACGTCATTGAGTCGCTCGGTAAGGTTATGAGCCCGAGCAATAACCCGTTGGTCCACGACCACTACAGCCCCTACAGGCACCTCTCCAAGCTCTTGTGCTTTTTCCGCCTCTTGTAAGGCCAGTTTCATATAATAAGCATCGTCCTGATCCATGGAATAAAAATACATATTCTCTTGGGTTCTGAACTGAAAATGTTTTGCAGTACCTTTACCCCATGGCCAGTCCTCCTTTTAAAGAGATTCAAACTCCGGAGCAACTTCGATCGCTCTCCCCAGAGGAGCTTCAAGCGTTTGCAGAAACACTTCGGCAGGAAATTATCCATACACTGGCACGAGGAGAAGGGCATTTGGGATCTAGTCTTGGTACGGTAGAACTCACCGTTGCACTGCATTATTGCTTCAATACCCCAGACGATGTCTTGGTATGGGATGTAGGGCATCAAGCTTACGGTCATAAAATGCTGACGGGTAGGAGAAAAGAGTTTCAGCAACTCAGACAACGACACGGTTTGAGTGGATTTCCAAAAAGAGAAGAGAGCAATTACGACCCCTTCGGAACAGGACATGCGGGTACAGCACTCTCCGCTGTATTGGGAATGGCTTTGAGT